>Ga0255767_1000752_pt1 | contig 29304 bp, 25 predicted proteins | sample 071ome_24_FD_179967 | JGI IMG/M metagenome (GOLD analysis project Ga0255767, IMG submission 179967) | Coastal salt marsh microbial communities from the Groves Creek Marsh, Skidaway Island, Georgia - 071402CT metaG (version 2) | ecosystem: Environmental > Aquatic > Marine > Intertidal zone > Salt...
TGGTGCTGGATCGAAGGGCAAAGCCAAGGATCGCCACAGCGAGAAGGGCGGTTGCTCCGGCAACGGGCGGTTCGAGGAAGCCGTCGGGGGCGTGCATCGCAAGAACCATCTCTGCCTCCCTCCCTGCCTCCAGACAACGACGAAGGACGGTATGGCCCCTCGTTGCTGCTCGCAAACATGGACGCTTCTCGCTTCGTTCGCGCATGGAGGTTGACGCCGTTCGCGCGACAAGAACGGATGCAGTGGCTGGAATGTCTTTTCGTGGTGCCTGCTGGAGTGCGACGATAGGGGCCAGTCGAGGGGAACCATGAGCGGCACGGATTATCACCAGATCAGGACGACAGAGGCGACCGCCCCGGCCGGTTGCCCTGTTGATCACCACTTCAGTCCGCTCAACGATGACTTCGTGCTCGACCCGTACCCGATCTCGAGTCGGATGCGGGAGGAGACACCGATCGCCTACGCCGAGGAGATGGGGTTCGTGGTGGTGTCCCGTATGGCCGACATCACCGAGGTGTTTCTCAATCCTGAGGTGTATTCGTCGGAGAACGTCCAAGACCCGGTCTGGCCGCTCTGTGACGAAGCGGCGGCTGTCCTGGCCAACCCGTCGTTCAACCCGGTGGCCGTGATGTCGAACCGGCAGGAACCCGACCATGGGCGAATTCGGCAGTTCACGAAGAAGGGGTTCACCAATCGCCGGAATCAGGTGCTGGAGCCCTACATCCGCCGCCGGACCGAGGAGTTGGTTGAGCAGATGATCGCTGGGGGTTCCCCGGCGGACTTCATTGCGTCGGTGGCGCTCCCGCTCCCGGGCGAGGTGGTCTTCCGGTTTATGGGCTTTCCCGAGGAGGACTATCCGAAGCTCAAGGCGTGGTGTGGGGAGCGTCTCGCTTTTTCATGGGGACACCCCAGCCCTGAGCAGCAGGTTGAGATCGCCGAGAAGATGGTGGCGTACTGGGAGTACGTCCAGGCCTTTACCCGTGCCAAGCAAGAAGCGCCGGCCGATGATTTCGCATCGGAGCTCCTCGCCGATCATGCGGAGCATCCTGACCTGTTGAGCTATCGCGAAGTTGAGTCGATTCTGTACGGCCTCTCGTTTGCGGGTCACGAACCGGTGACGCTTCTCCTTGGGAACGCACTCTCGAACCTCCTGTCGCGTCGAGAGGACTGGCATGCGTTGTGCGCAGACCCGGGGTTGATTCCGAACGCGCTCGAGGAAGTCATTCGCTTCGATTCACCGCAGACGGGGTGGCGGCGCATCACAACGCAAGACACCACGCTCGGGGGCATTGATCTGCCGGCTGGCACACAAGTCTTTTTGAACCTCGGCGCCGCCAACCGCGACCCCGATGAATTTCCCGACCCTGAGGTGTTCGACATCGGCCGGGAGAAGGCCCGGAACCACATTTCGTTCGGGAAGGGCAACCACTACTGCTTGGGCGTGCGCTTTGCGAAGTTTGAGGCCAGGGTCGTGCTTGACGTCCTCACCCAGCGACTTCCAGAACTCCAGCTCGCGGGCGGCCACGACTTCGAGACCTTCCCCAACATCAGCTTCCGCGGTCCCACTCGGCTCGATGTGGCCTGGTGATCCACAGGGAGGACTCGACGCCCGCGTGCGTGAAGTGGCGTCCGAACAGTCAGACTGAGGCATGGCTGACGAGTCCGTGGCTTCGAGTCCTCCGTCGCTCGATTCGGCTGGGAAGCCAGGGATGATCGCCCGAATGATGTGGCGGGTGGTTGGCCTGCTTGCCGTCGCGGTTGGAGCGATCGGCGTGGTCCTTCCCGGTCTGCCGACGACGGTGTTCTTCATCATCGCGGCGTGGGCTTTCTCGAAGTCGAGTCCCCGCCTCGAAGCATGGGTGCTGGGCCTGCCTCGGATCGGTCCAATGGTTGCGGACCATCGCTCAGGTCTCGGCATGCCCCGGAGGGCAAAGCGGGTGGCGGTCTCGATGATTGCGGTGTTCGTTGGGCTCAGCTTCTGGGCGGTTGGGGGTGGCTGGGTGCGATGGGTCATCCTCGCCGCCGGCGTTCTCGGCGTGGCGTACGTCGGCTTTCGAGTGCCGACGAAGGAACGGGTCGCAAGCAGCTGAGTCAGGGGTCCGGTTGCACGACCGAGGCTCCAGCTACCGGTCGAAGCCCGATCAGGAGCGCCGCACCGGCACAGCCAGAGGCCAGCGCACCCCACTGGGCTGCGGCGTACCCCGAGCCATCGATGAGGCGCCCCATGAGCGGGGGCCCGACCAGGCCCGCGAGGCCGGCTGCGGTGTAGAGCGTCCCGAGGACACCGCCCATCCCCGCCGTACCGAACCGGTCCGCCACCACCGCTGGCGCCAAGGCAATGAAGCCGCCGTACGACACGCCGAGCACGAGTGCGAACCCGACGAGCAACCAATAGTGCGTTCCGGCGATGATCCACAGGACGAAGCTCGCCGCCAGCACACTGAGGGACAGACGGTACAGACCGAGAACGTCGAGTCGGGCGGCGATCGCCCCCAGCCCAAGGCGTCCTGCGATGGAGGCCATGCCAATGAGCCCCAACAAGATCGCCGCTGAGCCGTCGGTGCCGGTGGTGGCGACATAGTCAGCGAGGAAGACGAACGGGGTAAAGAGCGCCACCGAGATGAAGAGCACCGACGCGTATAGCCGCCAGAAATCCGAGCGACCGGCGATCGTGTCTCGCACCGGGAGAGCGGCGGCGGCCGGCACCGGAGGACGAGCGGCGCCGAGAGCTGCGAGGGCCAGCAGGACGAGCGTGACGACTGCAAGGATGCGGTAAGTGTCCCGCCAGCCATGGCTCGCAATGAGCCGTTCAACAATGGGAACAACCACGAGGGTTCCGGTCCCAATGCCTGATACCGCGAGACCGAGAGCCAGTGTTCGCTGCCGCTCAAACCAGCCGCCGACGGCTGCAACCATCGGGACGTAGCAGCACGCCACGCCGAGCCCGACACCAACGCCATACGTGACGTAGCCGAGTTCGATGGATTCGACCTCAGCCGTCAGCAAGAGGCCGACCACCATGGCCGAACCTCCGACCACCACGAGCGGCCGCGGACCTACTCGATCACCGATCGGGCCGGTTACGACCCCTGCTCCGAAATAGGCGAAGGTCGTGATGGCGAAAAAGAGCGCCGTGGCTGAGCGACTCGAACCGAACTCATCGGCCATCGGGCCGAAGAACTCGCCGAAGCTGTAGACCACCCCGAACACCGTGAAGAGGGCGATAAACGTGGCGCTCGCAACGAGCCAGCCCCGGGCGGAGTCGACTCGGTGGGAGGAGGTGGAGCGGCTGGCGATCAGCGCCTCGTCACGGTCACGGGCAGCGACGTGTAGCCGTGGACGAAGGACGACCAGACCCGCTCGGGCTCGCCCTGGATCTCGACCGTGTCGAATCGGGCCAGCATCTCTTCCCAGAGCACTCGGAGTTGCAGTTCAGCGACGCGGCTGCCCATGCAGAAGTGAATCCCGTAGCCGAACGAGAGCTGCCGATCGGCGTTGTGTCGTTCGATGTCGAGCACGTGGGCATTCTCGAAGACATCTTCGTCCTGGTTGGCCGAGATGTACCACATGAGGACTTGATCGTCCTTCTTGATCTGTTTGCCGCCGAGTTCGGTGTCCCGAGTCGCAGTGCGCCGCATGTAGGAGAGCGGCGTCTGCCAGCGGATGACCTCCGGCACAAAGTTCGGGATCAGGCTCGGGTCGGCCTTGAGCTTGGCGAACTGATCAGGGAACTTGTTCAGGCCGTAGACGCTGCCGGTCATGGTGTTGCGGGTCGTGTCGTTCCCGCCCACGATCAGCAACAGAAGATTGCCGAGGTGGTCCATTGGCGACATGTCTTTGGTGGCTTCGCCGTTGGCGAGCATCGTGACGAGATCGAACCCGTCAGTGCCTCGCCGTTCCTCCCAGAGCTGGCTGAAGTAGGCGACACACTCCATCAACTCATCGATCTTCTGCTGCTGGGTCTCCACGACACCGCCAGGCTCGGGGATGGCGAACACGATGTCAGACCACCGGGTCAGCTTGCGTCGGTCTTCCATGGGAAAGTCGAAGAGGGTCGCGAGCATCAGGGTGGTGAGCTCGATGGAGACGGTGTCCACCCAGTCAAATGTTTCGCCGTCGGGCAGCGAGTCGAGCAGGGCCCCGGTGCGCTCGCGGATCATTGGTTCGATGTTGCGCAGATTGCTGGGCGCCGACACGCTGCGAACGGTCTTGCGCTGTGCGGTGTGGTCCGGCGGGTCCATCGCAATGAAGGGAGCGAGTTGCGGGTTGTACTCCTCTTCGAGTCGGTCGAGCGACAGGCCGAGGGTGATGCCACTTGCCGATGAGTAGGTCTCCCAGTCACCGTCGACGGCACGCACATCGTCGAATTTCGTGACGGACCAATAGCGACCGGCGGTCTCGAGTTCATTGAAGTGCACCGGATCCTCGGCCCGCAGCCGAGCGAAGTGGTCCTGCCAGCGGTCTTCCTTGAACAAGTGGGGATTCAGGGGGTTGATCTCGTCGATCGAGAGGTCGGCGGCATCGGGGGCGTTGCGGCCCTTCTCTGCCATTTCCATCTCCGGCGTGACGATATTCGGGTCGAAGATTTGCTGGGTCTCTTGGGCCATGTCGGTCATGCGGACTCCTCCGTCAGACTTACAGTGTAGGCATGGATCGGGTGTCGAGTCCCAACGAACCTCGGTTGGGCCCGCGCCTGGTGGACGCGTACCGTGCGGAACAATGAGCGATCTCAGCCGTGAGCCAACGCCCTCAGATCTCGAAACCTTCGACGCGATCGTGCTTGGCGCAGGTGTGGCCGGCATCTACCAGATCAAGCGACTGACCGATATGGGCCTTGATGCGGTGGTGCTCGAGGCGAATGACGATCTCGGCGGGACGTGGTTCCGGAACCGCTATCCGGGCGCTCGCTTCGATTCGGAGAGCTACACCTACGGCTACTCATGGTCCCAGGAACTTCTTGACGAGTGGCATTGGACCGAGCGCTTCTCGCCCCAACCCGAGACGCTCCGGTACCTCAACTTCGTAGCGGAACGTTTCGATCTTCGGCGCTTCATGCGCTTCGGGGAGCGGGTTGCCTCGATGGTCTGGAACGAAGAGGAACGCACCTGGAGGGTCACGACGACAGCCGGTGTCGTTCGTGAGGCCCGTTGGGTCATTACCGGCGTTGGCGTGCTGTCGGTGCCGACGCTGCCTCGCATCGATGGCGTGGACGACTTCACAGGGGTGTCGTTCCATACCCATGCCTGGCCCGCGGACGGACTCGATCTACGCGACAAGCGGGTGGGCGTCATTGGGACCGGCGCAACGGCGATCCAACTCATCGGCGCACTGGCTCCGGAGGTTGGCGAACTCACCGTCTTTCAGCGCCGTCCGAACTGGAGTGTTCCCCTCAATAACAGCGAGATTGACGAGGCCGAGATGGCTGAAATCCGCAGCCGTTACGAGGAGATCTTCGCCAACTGCGCGATCACGCCGGGTGGCTTCGAGCATGTCGCCGATCGCCGCGGCTTCGACGCGCTCACCCCCGAAGAGCGACGCGAGACCTGGGACCGACTGTACGACGAACCCGGTTTTGCCCTGCTCCTCGCCAACTTCCCCGAAACCTTCTTCCAGTCCGCAGCCAACCGGGAACTTTCGAACTATGTCGCAGACCGCATTCGCGGGCGTCTCGATGATCCAGAGGTCGCCGAGAAGTTGATTCCTCGTGATCACGGTTTCGGGATGCAGCGGTTGCCCCTGGAAACGAACTACTTCGAGGCGTACAACCGGCCGAACGTGCACCTCTGCGATGCGTCTGACGCAGCGATCGAGCGCATCACGCCCACGGGCGTCCAGACGATCTCCGGTCACCACGAGTTGGATGTGATCGTGTACGCGACCGGCTTCGACGCGATCACCGGAGCACTCGGGCGCATCGATATTCGCGGGGTGAATGGGCAGGCGCTGCAGGATCTCTGGGAAGACGGCCCCAGCACGTATCTCGGCGCGCTCGTCTGTGGCTTCCCGAACCTGCTGATGGTTGGTGGCCCCCAAAGTGTTTCCGGATCGACGAACTACCCACGCGCCCTCGAGACCGCCGTCGACTGGATCAGCGAACTGCTCGCCTCTGCGCTCAACAACGGTCACACCCGGCTCGAGGTCAGCGCCGAAGGACAACACTGGTGGACTCAGGAGGTCGAGGAGGCGCAGAGCCGCATGCCGTTCGGTCATTCGTCCAAGAGTTGGTTCACCGGGTACAACTCCAACCTCGAGGGCCACGGGGAGGGCGAGATCCGCCATCAGGCGTACTGGGGTGGCGCACCCCGCTTCCGCACGTTCCTCGAAGCGGCCGCCGAGGCGGACTATCCCCACATCGATCTGCGCTGACGCCGCTGCGCGACCCATACTGATCCGGTGAAGATGCGCTACAAGCTCTCCGGTGCCCCGCTCGGGTACACGCTGGCCACGGTCGACGGGTGCGCCGAGCCGTACGGCAGTTTCGGCGCCACATTGTGGAGCGACGAACGCCTCGTTTCTGCCGTACTGAAAGAGCTGGTGTTTCTGCGGTGCTCCACCGTGAACGAGTGCCCTACTTGAGTGACGAGTCATGTCGCCTCGGCGAGGCGACGAGGGCTCAGCGATGAGCAAATCGACGCAATCGGCACGCCGGACACCTGGCCACGGTTCTTTGATGAGCGGGAACGGCTTGTGCTCCGGCTTGCTGATGAGGTGAGTGGCGACACGAGTCACGCGCTGAGCCCGGAATTGGTGTCCGGCCTGCGCTCGCACTTTGCTGAGGAAGCGCTCGCCGAACTCGTCCTCGTGGCGGGGCAGGCGAATCTCAACAACCGTGCCGGCAACGCGGCGAAGCAGTTGCTGGGAACGACACCATGAGGTCCGACTGATGGGGGAGAAGCAGCGTTCGGCGATCCAGATGTCTGATGACGAGGTACTGGCCTTTCTTCATCAGAGTCGGACCGCAACGATGGCCACGGTTGGGGCCAATGGGACGCCCCACCTGGTGGCGATGTGGTACGCCGTCGTCGACGGTCAGGTGTGGTTTGAGACAAAGGCCAAGGCGCAGAAGGTCGTGAACCTGCGACGAGATCCCCGCCTTACCGTGATGGTCGAAGACGGCCTTACCTATGACGCCCTCCGAGGCGTGGCCCTTGAAGGCACCGGCACCATCGTCGAGGACCCCGAGGCACTCTGGGCGGTCGGCGTCAATGTGTGGGAGCGCTACAACGGGCCGTACAGCGAGGACGTGAAGCCACTCGTCGAGTTGATGCTGCACAAGCGGGTCGCCGTCCGACTCGATGTCGAACGGGCCCGGAGCTGGGATCACACCAAGTTGGGCATGGACGCCATGCCGCTCGGGGGTTCGACCGCGCCGACTACCTGACGGCACGATCTATAGCGTCACGCAGTACTGCCGGTCAGTCTGAGCGCCACAGTTGGGCCTGGCAGTCAAAGAGCGCCACGGCGCGGTCGTAGGCGGCCAAGGTGCCGATCTCGGGCCACGGTCCATCATCGAGGTCGTTGCGTCGACAGTCGACATCGGTCAGAACAACGCCGGGACGTAGCTCCAGGTCGAGTTCACCGCTGGTGGCCCGGTGCGGAACATCCGGCGTGGCGACCGTGAGCGTCAGGATTGCGTTGAGCGCAAGCGCACCACCGAGTGCCCAGTGCAGACGCCGGGGTGAGGCGGCGACGAGTACGGCGATGAATACGACGGCTGGGAGGAGGTGGAGCGGCTTCCAGGGAAAGCGGAGATAGACCAGTTCGGTCCACAGGAGACCGAGCACCGCGAACCGCATGAGTCGCGATTCCCGCCAGGAAATGTCGTGCCGGAATCGGGTGGCAGCCCACCACAGCAGCACGACCCCTGCAGCAACGCCCCAGAACGCGAGGTTCTTCACACCCCATCGGCCGATGAGGGTCGCGAGGTTGGTGACCTGCGTCTCCGTTCGTACGAAGTCGAAGGTGCGGTCGCTGGCGAGCCAGACCGGGACAAAGCACGCTGCGCCAACGACAACCGTCACCAACCCGGTGCCAACGAGCGGCGCGAGGTCGGAGCGACGTCGACCCCAGAGGTCGGCGACCAGCCACGCCGCGACCAGCCCGACCGTGGACGCACGAACGCCGATGGCGAGCCCAAAGCAGATTCCGGCGGTCCACACGGCGTCTCGTGTTCGGGCCCTCGCACCCCCGAGGACCAGCGCAATCGCCAGGAGATAGTCGCCGAGCGATGTCGCTGCCAGCCACCACCAGGGACTGGCGAGCACAATCGCCACGGTCGGCGTTGCGTCGAACCCCTCCGAACGCATCAGGGCAGCGAGCGCGGCAAGCGCCAGCGTCGCCGTTAGCAGTGATGCGATGACGACTCCACCTGAGCCGAGTGCTGCGTCGAAGGTGTAGGCGGCGACCTCATACGGAAGATTTCCGGGGGGACGGGAGAGCTCGTAGTCACCGTTGAAGAACGACTCACCGGCTCGGAGCACGTTGGCGATATCGATGTCGGTTCCGTAGCTCAGACCAACCGCAGGGAGCCCAGCGACAAGGGCCGCGAGAATCACCCGTGATGATGGGTCCGCATGTCGGACCCGCTCCGCCAAGGTCACCCGTGACATCGTTTGCTGTGCCCCCGCACGATTCGCAGCCGCGATTCCGCAGCGCCGGGGGACCCTAGCAGGGCTCCTGCGCCGGCCTTGCGTCGTCTATTCGCTGGTTGGCCCGCCGCGAAAGTCAGGCGCCCGCTTCTCCCGAACCGCAGCAATGCCCTCGAGCGCATCGGGGCCTTGGAACCCGAGGAACTCATACGCCAGTGATGCCTCAAAGGCGGGAGCCATCTGCCGGTAGGCGAAGTTGAGCGTGTGCTTTGTCCACCGGATGGCCTGCTGAGCCCCGTCGGCCAACTCGGTCGCCACGTTGAGGGCCTCGGCGAGGATGGCGTCAGGCCCATCGGCATCATCAACGCACAGCGACACGAGGCCGATCCGTTCCGCCTCTTCGCCGGACAAGTCGCGGCAGGTGAGGAGGTAGTACTTCGCTTTGGCCATGCCACACAACATCGGCCAACAGATGGCGGCGTGATCGCCGGCGGCGACGCCAAGTCGGGTGTGGCCGTCAATGATGCGGGCCCGCTTGCCCACGACCGAGACATCGGCCAGCAGGCCGGCGACGAGTCCGGCACCGACCGCTGGGCCCCACATCGCCGAGACAATGGGTTTCGAACAATTGATCACGTTGAGGACGAGCGCTCGGGCCTCCCGGAGGACCTCAAGGGCGGTGCCGTAGTCCTCGGTCATCGCGTCGAGCAGTTCGAAACTTCCTCCCGCCGAGAACGCTTTCCCGGCGCCCGCCAACAAGGCCACCCGCACATCAGGATCGCGATCGACCGCAAGCCAGACGTCCGCAAGTTGGCGATGCTTTCGCGGGTCAACGGAATTGAGCCCCGGCCCTTCCATCGTGATCTGGAGGACCCCGTCTGCCGGGTTCGTGAAGGTGAGGGTTTCGAATTCCTCGGCAAAGCGTTCGATCATCAAGCGGCCTCCTTGACGGCTCGTGCGACCTCGCCCCATTTGGCGAGGTGGTTTGGGTCGGTACGAATCTCGTGCTCACCGAGGTAGAGAACAACCCGCGCGGCGGTACCTGCGTACCGGGCGATCAGTCGATCCGCCATATCGTCCCATGACGCAATAACTGCATAGTGCTCGAGCATCTCATCAGTGATGCAGTCGCCGATACTGTCCAGTTCGCCCGCCTTGAACTTGGCCCGGATCCGAGCGGTTGTGCCCTCGAAGCCGAGGTCGTCGAATTGGAACGCGTAGTTCGGAGTTGATCCGTAGAACGCGATCTGTCGCCGAGCGGTTGCGACGTAGTGCGCGCGCTCTTCGGGCGTGTCCCCTGGGCACGCAAAGACTGGAACAATGAGCTCGACCTCGCTGGGGTCGCGACTGACCTCGCCTGCGCCCGCAGCGAGGTCCGGCAAAAGACGGTTTTCGAGGTACGCCATGGAGTGCAGCGGGTGCACGTGGATGCCGTCGGCGACCTGCGCCGCAACTTTTGTCATCATCGGGCCGACCGCCGAAATGTCGATCTTCATCTCGTGGTCGTGTCGGCGAGGTGCCCAGTCCGGAGGCAAGAGCGTCATTTCATAGAACTCGCCGTGGTGGTCAAGCCGCTCTTCTCGATTGAACGCCCGCCATGCTGCCTTGACCGACTCGACATAGTCCCGCATCCGGGCCGCTGGCCGATCGAAATCGGCGCTGTAGCGGCGCTCAATGTGCGCCTTGACCTGGGAGCCGAGCCCGAGCCGAAAGCGACCCCCAGTGTTGGCCACGATTTCGTACGCCATGGCGGCGGAAAGCATCGGGCTCCGCGGGAACGCCACCGCGATGCCGGTCGTGAAGAACAGGCTCGGCGCCGCCATAGACGCTGCCGCAATCTGCATCCACGGAACCTGAGTGGTCTCGGTGTAGAGCATCCCGCTGAACCCCGCCCCCTCGAGCTTGCGAGCGAGGTCGGCGGAGTCCTCCCACGAACTGGAACCGGTCATGAGGTCGATCTGCACTGCGGCGACGATAGTCAAGGCCGTGGCAGCGGACCCCAACAAGGACAAGAGCTGTGCGTACACTCGGCTCCGCCCAGCCCTCAAGGAGCTCCCATGTCGATGATCGGCACCAGTGTCGTCCGCAAGGAAGATCCCGCCCTGCTCACCGAAGGCGGGCGGTACGTCGCCGACGTCGGCCCGACCGATGCCCTCCACGCCGTGTTCGTGCGATCAGTGATGGCTCACGGCACGATCAGCTCGCTCGAGACGGCCGACGCAGCAGCCATGCCCGGGGTTGTGGCGGTCTTTACTGCCGCTGACCTACGCCTTGTGCCCGAGCCTCCTGCCAACCCGATGCTCAATCAGGCCATGACCCGGTCCTGGCTGGCGACCGAGCGAGTCCGGTACGTCGGCGAGCCACTTGCCATCGTGCTCGCTGAGACGGGAGCCCAGGCGGCCGATGCAGCGGAGATGGTGTGGGCCGATATCGAACCGCTTGATGCGATCGTTCAGCCTGATGACTCGCGAGAGGAGCGCGCCCTGCTCTTTCCAGAGGCAGGCACGAACCGTTCCTTCGTCATGCCCCCCAGCAGTGGGGGCGATGTGCTCGCCGGCTGCGAGGTGGTCGTCGAACTCGAATACCGCAACCCCCGCCTCTCGGTCGCGCCGATCGAGCCGCGGGCAACCGTGTGCGAGTGGGTCGACGGCCGCCTGACCGTCTGGGCCTGCACACAGTTTCCCCATCGGACGCAAGAGGGCTTCGTGGCGGCGATGGGAATCGAAGCTCATCAGTGCCGCGTGATCACCCCCGATGTCGGTGGCGGTTTCGGGGGCAAAAACGCCAACTATGTCGAGGATTTCGTTGTGGCCGCTGCGGCGCGAGCAATCGGCCGTCCTGTCCGCTGGGTCGAGACTCGTTCCGAGTGCATGACGAACCTGTGCCACGGGCGTGGGCAGCAGTACCGAGCTGCGCTCGGGGGAAGTCGCGACGGTGACCTACAGGCCTACCGGCTGCACGTGGTCCAAGACGCAGGGGCCTACCCAGCGATTGGTTCGGTGCTTCCTCGCTTTGCCCGTCTGATGGCAACGGGGACCTACCTGATTCCACGAGTCGAGGTGACCGCCGAATCGGTGGTCACCAATACAACACCAGTTGGGGCCTATCGCGGGGCGGGTCGACCAGAGGCCACGTTGGCGATCGAGCGAATGGTTGATCTCTTCGCAACCGAGATCGGGATGGAGCCGTTCGAACTTCGTCGCCGCAACTTCGTTGCACCCGATGCGTTCCCGTACCAGACACCAACCGGAGCCGACATGGACTCTGGCGAGTACGCGGCCGCCCTTGATGCTGTCCTCACGGCGATCGACATCGAGCAACTTCGGGTCGACCAAGCGGCACGCCTGAACGATCTGAGTCGGCCGCTCCTCGGCGTTGGGTGGTCGGCCTATGTGGAGATCACGAATCCGATGAGTTCCTCGGAGTTCGGCAGCTGCGAGATCCGCCAGGATGGGTCAGCGCTGGTTTTGACGGGTGCATCGGCACATGGACAGGGGCATGACACGACCTTTGCCCAGCTCACCAGTGAACTGACCGGTATCCCGCTTCATCGCATTGAGGTGCGTCACGGCGATACCGACGATGTGAAACGCGGCGGAGGCACTGGGGGCTCACGTTCGTTGCAAGTAGGAGGGACGGCAGTCTGGGAAGCCACCCAGTCCGTGGTCGAGGCGGCACTCGAACTGGCGGCCGATGTGCTGGAGGCCAACCCGGCCGACATTGTCCTCGACCGTGCGTCGGGGACGTTTTCCGTCACCGGAACGCCGGCCCTTGCCATCGGGTGGGCCGATGTTGCCGCTCGGGCCGCCGAACGCGGGCACGCCCTAGCGGCTGAGCATGACTTTGAACCGTCCGCCGCAACTTTTCCGTTCGGGGTCCACTGTTCCGTGGTTGAGGTCGACCGTGACACCGGTCAGGTCACCTTGCTCCGTCACGTTGCGTGCGACGATGCCGGCGTGATCGTCAACCCGACCATCGTTGACGGCCAGGTCCACGGTGGCGTGGCCGGCGGTGTGGGCCAGGCGTTGATGGAGGAGTTCATCTACGACGAGTGGGGCAACCCGCAGACCGGCAACTTCATGGACTACGCGATTCCGGCTGCGTCGGAGTTCCCGAGCTTCGAACGCCTTGCCATGGAAACCCCAACCGATCGGAATCCGCTCGGTGTGAAGGGCATTGGCGAAGCAGGCACGATCGGGTCAACACCGGCGGTGCAGAACGCGGTGGTCGACGCGCTCAAGCATCTTGGTGTGCACCATATCGACATCCCGGTGACGCCACAGCGGGTCTGGCGGAGCATGCAACAGGCTCGACCGTGAAGAAGATTCCGTCCACGGATCAGCGCGCTCAGTACCGGGCCCGCAATGACGAGGTCGACCGGGACGCACTTCGGCGCCATCTCGCCGGTAAGCATCGCTGGGTTCTGGCGACAATGCGTCGAGATGGCCAGCCCCAGATGAGTCTCGTGACCGGCGGCATCGCAGACGACGGGTGCCTCTTGATCACCAGCTACCCCAGCCGGGCGAAGGTGAGGAACCTTCGCCGAACTACTACCGCCTCCGTTCTCGTGATGGGGGAGGAGTTCAACGATGCGTGGGTTCAGGTGGATGGCACGGTCGCCGTCCTCGACGCTCCGGAAGGACTTGAGCACTTCGTCGAGTATTTCCGATGTATCAGTGGGGAGCATGACGACTGGGCCGGCTATCGCCAGGCGATGGTCGACCAGGGCAAGTCTGTGATCATCATCACACCAACCCGGTGGAGTCCGATCAGCAGCGGTGGATTCCCGCCCGAGCTCTTCGAGGACTGAGATGGACGCTCCCCTTCGCCAGCAGCTGCGGCCGCTGGGCGAGGTACGCGCCGTCCGACCCCGGGCAGGCGGAGACTTCGCTACCGCCTACCTCGTTGACCTTGTCAGCGGCAAACGCATCTTCGTCAAAACGCACGTCGATCCTCCGGCCGGACATTTCTCCACCGAGGCGGCTGGACTCCGGTGGCTCGCCGAAACGGGATGCGTACCGGTTCCAGAGGTCCTTTTGGTCAGCGATGAAGCCCCAGCCTGCCTTGCGCTCGAGTGGGTCGACGGAGGCGGCCAACCCTCAGGTGCCCAGGAAGCGGCATTCGGTCGCGCCTTGGCGGCGCTTCATGGCGTAGGGGCGCCCGTCTTCGGCCGGACGGACGCGAGAAGCACCGGGAGTCTGGGCCTTCCCAACGAACCGGTCAGTGCCTGGAACTCGTTCTATGCCGAGCAACGCCTGCTTCCCCTGGCCCGTCTCGCCGATGACCTCCGGGCCCTGTCGCCCCAGGTCATCCGTGCCCTCGAAGCAACTGCCAAAACGCTGCCTGACTTCGGTGCGGGCGAAGAGGCACCGGCCTGCCTGCACGGCGATCTCTGGGCTGGGAATCGGCTCGTCGACCGAAACGGGGTGAGTTGGCTGATCGACCCGGCAGCCCACGGCGGGCATCGGGAATTCGACCTTGCGATGATGCGTCTCTTCGGCGGTTTCGGTCCAGACGTGTTTGCTGCCTATGCGGAGGTGTCACCCCTTGCCGATGGCTGGCAGTCACGAGTTGACCTTCACCAACTCGCGCCACTGGTGGTTCATGCGATCAAGTTCGGTGGGAGCTATCGCTCGGCAGTCGAGGCTGCGTTGCACCGGCTCGGGGCGTGGTGACAAGGCGTGCCGCTCGGCCGTCCCTGCGAGCCTGTGAAAGTCTGACGCCATGAGTGGTGCTGACGAACTCCATGCCGCCTTTACCGAGCTCCTTCGGGTGCTCGAGACGGGCGCAGCCTCCCTTGAGCACTTCACGGCCGGATCAGACGAGGTCGGACTCGCACGGGGCTATCAGCACCTCGGTCGAACGGTGATCCGAGGTCTGGAGGAACACCTCCTGCGCGATCCTGATCACCCCTTGTCACGCGTCCTCGACGATCGCATCCGCACGGGCGGAGATAATCCGGACCAACGGTACCTCTTTGCGCCGGTTCGAGGGGGCGAGCAGTACCGGGTCTGGGGTCGGAAGGGATCGGCCGCCCGTATCGAACTTCAGCTGTACTCGCGCGAGCCCTACGGCGGAGAGGATGTCGGGGTCGGTTACCTCCCAGACGAGCAGATTCACTACAACGCTGACGGCACCTTCACCGTCGAGCTCGGGCCCGACGTGCAAGGAAAATCCGCGCTGGTCAACCCTGCGGAGGCGACCATCCTCAATGTTCGCCAGATTTACGACGAGTGGGTCGACCGAGATCCCGGTGCCGTCTTTGTCGACCGGGTCGGCTGGGAGGGGGCCCGGCGCATGGCGGACGACCCGGCCGCCAGCGCAGATCGTTGGCGAGCAGCCGCAGCCGACATTGCGTCGTCGATCCGCTGCTGGCCCGAGCTCGTCGAGAACGGGATCTTGACGTTCCTCGAACCCAATACGCTCAGCCCGCTGATGTCGCCGGGAGAGAAGGCAGGGGTTGTTGGCCGGTGGATGGCGATTGGGCACTTTGCGCTTGGACCTGAGGACGCGGTCCTGATCGACATGCCACCGTCCGGTGCCCCCTACGAGGGAGCGCAGCTCGCTGACCTCTGGTTTGGGTCACTCGAGTACGCAAGCGCCACGTCGAGTATCAGCAGTACCCAAGCGGTCGCCGCCCCCGACGGGCATCGGTATCTCGTGCTGAGCCTTGAGGACCCCGGCTATACGAACTGGCTCGACCCTGCCGGTGTTGTTCGAGGAGTTGTGCAGCTGCGCTACGACGGACTCGCAGAGCAGCCAGCGCCCGAAGCGGCGCCGAGTGCGCAGCTCGTCCATCTCGACGAGCTAGCACAGCGCATCCCCGGTTTTGGCGGCGATTGTGTCGATCAAGCAGGCCGTAAGGAGCAGCGCGCGATGCGGCGACGGCACGTCCAGGTCCGGTACGGGCGGTGACACGGGCGCCATGCCACGATGCAGGCATGGACTTTGATCTCAGCCAGACCGACGCCCTTCTTTCCACCACGCGAGCGGTTCGGAAGCGACTCGACTTCGAGCGCGAAGTGCCAGATGACGTGCTGCTCGAGTGTCTCCAACTCGCCGTGCAAGCGCCGACTGGCTCGAACCGTCAGGGGTGGCGGTGGCTGGTGATTCGCGACGCAGAAAAGAAGGCCGGACTCGCCGACCTCTACCGACGCGCTGGAGGTGAGTATCTCGCCGCTGCCGCGGCGGCAACTCCGACGGAGTCACAGTCCGGGCGGGTCATGGATTCCGCCAACTTCCTCGCCCAAAACCTCGAGCGTGTCCCGGTGATGGTGATCCCGATGATCATCGGGCGTCTTGACGAGGCGCTCGAGCAGGCGCCGGGCGGGGCAAACCTCACCAATGCCGCCGCCGGCCTCATGGGGTCGATCATCCCGGCCATGTGGAGCTTTCAGCTTGCGCTTCGCAGCCGCGGACTTGGCAGCTGCTACACCACACTGCACCTCGGTCTCGAACAGGAAGCTGCCGATCTCCTCGGCATCCCGGACCACATGAGCCAGGCCGGTCTGCTGCCAGTGGCCTACACAAAGGGCACCGACTTTCGACCTGCGGCCCGCCCACCGGTCGAAGAGATCACCTACCTCGACAGCTACAAGCAGCCCATTCGCTGAGGTGCGTGGGCAGGGCGATGGGCGTGATTCCGGCGTTGCAACCCGCAGTTCAGGCGTGCTTGCGAGCGACCATTCCAGCCCCGGCGCCGAGGCCCAACACCACGATGCCGCCGATGAGTGCATCGGGCGGGAGCGCGAACCCGAGGATGATGCACCCGACAAGACCAGCGGCGGCTAAGGCCCGTGGCCAGCGCCGTTGTTCCGCCGTCAAGGTGAGGGCAGCTGCGTTGGTGATGGCGTAGTAGGTCAAGACGGCGACACCGCTGACGGCGATTGAGCTACGGATGTCGAGGAGCATCACCAACGCAATGACGGTTGCGGCGACCGTGAGTTCCGCCCGAAGTGGAAGCGAGCGCTCCCCATCGACGTGCGCGAGCCAGCCAGGAAGCTCATGGTTACGCGCCATCGCCATTGTTGTGCGCGAGACCCCCGGAATGAGATTGAGCAGAACGCCGAGTGAGGCAATGCCAGCCCCAAGCTGCACGACCCATTCGAAGGGCGATTCGGTCGCACTCACCACCACGCGGAGCGGTGCGTCGGTCGCCGCGAGAAGCTCCGCACCGACTGCCTGGAGAGACACCGCGCCCACGATCGCGTAGAGACCGAGTACCCCGAACAACGCCATTGGTATTGCCCTCGGGATGGTCCGAGCTGGATCCATGACCTCCTCACCCAACGTAGCGATGCGTGCGTACCCGGCGAACGCAAAGAACAGGAAGCCGCCGGCCTCGAGAACGCCTGGCAGGTCGGGTTCACCCGCCTGCCCGAGTTCGGCCTGGCTCCCGTCGAAAAGTCCATCAGCACTGAGCGCGGCCCCGCCATCGTGACCCGCCCCGACCCCAACGATCAGCGCGAGTGCGGCGAGTGACACCACGAGTAAGAGGCGGGTGACGGACACCGTTCGGGTTAATCCGCCCAGATTCACCGCCGTGATTGCGACAACGGCAAGCACGGCTGCCGGTCGGCTGTGCGCCGGCATCAGATAGGCCCCGATGGTGAGTGCCATCGCGGCACACGATGCGGTCTTCCCGACCACAAAACCCCACCCGGCCAGATGGCCCCAGAACGGGTTGAGTTGTCGTCGCCCGTACACGTACGTACCGCCGGATTCCGGGTAAACGGCGGCGAGTTGCGCAGAGGAGGTGGCGTTGCAGAACGCAACGACACCGGCGATGACCAAGCCAACCAAGAGGCCGTCTCCGGCGGCGCGTGCCGCTGGTGCCCAGGCAGCAAAGACACCCGCTCCGATCATCGACCCTGCGCCGATCACAACCGCATCGTGGACACCGAGTTGACGCCGAAGTGAGCCGGAAGACGACACGCGTCGAACCTAGCGCGGCACGCTCCAGCAGTCCTGGCTACGAGTGGCGTGGCTTCGGTTCGGCACGCGTCACCGTTCGGATCGGCTGACCGAGATGCTTGCCCGCAAACGAATGTCGCCGTCGCGGGTCCGTGCGCCGTTGAGAAGTCGACCAAGTGGCGTGTACCGAACCAAGTAGTGGTAGCTCGGCACCAACATGGTGACCGTCACGGCCACTGTGGCCAGAAAGCCCGGGATCGCCGGGAGCCCGAGCGCGACCACAACACCCTGGAGTGCGACGACGATCGGAAGATGGAGCAGATACATCCAGTACGCCGCGTCCGAGAGCCAGCGGACCGCGAACGCCGGTGCAGCAATACAGCGTCGAAAGAGGCCGATCGCGGCAAGGCTGACGAGCCAGGCGAGGAACACTTCGAGGGGATCGGTCCAACCCGTCGGAACAGCGCCGCCGAGCAGCAGGAGATACACCACGAGGCTGATCGGCAAGTGCAGCGCCCACCACCGGCCGAACCGATCGATCGGCATCGTCGTTGCGTCGGCTCGATGGGCCAATACCCCGAAGAAAAAGAACGTCGCATAAAGAGCGATCACTGGCCCAGCCGGAACGAAGCCGTCCGACGTATCGGGACCCATCACTTCTTCGACCATGAAGCTGAATGGGATGAGGGAGACCGCCGGAAGGCTCCACATGGCGATCGTGATGAGCCACTCGGGCGGTCCACGGCCTGCTTGCGAACCAATCCATGTGACGACTCGCGCCATGAAGCCGAAGGCGATGACGAGCCACGACAGGTGCCAAAGAAACCACATGTGGGCCCAACTGAACTCGTCACCGGGGTCTCCGCTGTCGTCAGCTGCCTTCTGCTCGACCGGTTGCGGGGTTGCGTTTGGGTCGGAATAGTCCGCCGTATCGACTGCGTCCTCCTCCATCCCGGCAAGTCCGTAGCCGACCGCAAAGCCGAATACGACCAAGACGATCACCGGCACGTAAAGCACCACGAGCGGCAGGGCGATCCGTCGGGCTCGATGGTGGAGGAGCGCCCGAAGCCCGCGCCGGCGCCAGAGCATGGCCGTGAAGAAGCCGCTCAAGAGGAAGAACAGAGGCATCCGCCAGAGATGGATGTACTCGAAGAGGGCGTAGAGGAATCCGCCCCCAGCGTCGCCTTCCTCCCAGTACGGGACGAAGGGGATGGCGGCGTGCAGCACGATGCCGAGCAGCATCGCGGACCCGCGGAGCGCATCGAGGTCGTAGCGGCGACCGTCCATAGGTACGAGTTCGATGGCGACACTGTCGGAGCCGGGTGGGGGAGGAGGACCGCCGGGCGGGGGTGGCGGCGGAGGGAGGGTCACCGGTACTCGAGTCCGACGAAGTCCCCCGATGATCGCCACTGATCGATGTACTCGAAGTACGCGACGGGGCCGTCGGGATAGCCGAGGCCTGCGATCTGGCTCGCGTTTTCGTCGGGCTGACCCTCGTTGTTGTAGTAGCCCGGGGTGCAGTCGGGGTCGGAGGCGAAGCGACGATTTCCGGACCTGAGCAGATCCAGCCACCCCTGCTCGGCTTCTGCCGTCACTTCGACCTCGGTCGCGCCGGTGGCCTGGGCATGCTTCACCATCGCCGCGACCGTGCGGCCGGCCTCCACCAGATTGTGGGGCACGTTCGAAATCAGGTTCGCGGCTTGGGAGAACCCGACGACAAAGAGGTTGGGGAAGCCGTGCACGTTACGCCCGTGGAGGCTCCGCATGCCGTCGGCCTCCCAATGTGCGCTCAGTGTGAGCCCGTCCCGTCCCGTGGTTTCAAATCCGGAGCGGCGGGCAAAGCTGGTCCCAACCTCGAAGCCGGACGCAAACACGAGACAGTCGAGTTCGTAATGCCGACCGCCCGCCACGACCCCGGTGGCGGTGATCTCGGTGACGCCCTTCCCGTCGGTGTCGACGAGGTGGGTCGTGGGGTTGTTGTAGGCCTGCAGATACTCGTCGTGGAAGCACGGACGCTTGCAGAGTTGGCGGTACCAGGGCTTGAGGGCCTCAGCTGTGTCGGGATCGGCGACGATCTGATCCACCCGTTCCCGAATTTCGTTCATCTTCTCGTCGTCAGAATCCCGGTACGCAGCAAGGAACGCCTCCCGACTGAATTCCGTTGGGTTCATTTCGATCATGCGATCGCGAATCCGTTGGGTCAGGTCGGTCCAGCCGTCCTTCACCAGGTCCTCGGCGGCGAACCCCCCGGTTTGGAGCGTGGTGAAGTTCATCAGCCATTTGTCCTGCCACCCAGGTTCAAGCCCATCGAACCACTCCGCCTCGATGTCGTGGTTGTTGCGAACGTCGATCGACGAAGGGGTGCGTTGGAAGACGAAGAGTCCACCGGCGGCAGCGGACAGGTGGGGAATGCACTGCACCGAGGTCGCCCCGGTGCCGATGATGCCGACCCGTTTGTCTGCGAGGCCCGTCATGAGTGCGCCATCGGGATTCCCCCCGGTGTACGCGTAGTCCCAACGACTTGTATGGAACGAGTGGCCCTCGAACGTTTCCATCCCGGGAATGCCGGGCAGCTTGGGGCGATGAAGCGGGCCTGTGCCCATGGCGACGAAGCGGGCTCGGATTTCGTCACCGCGGTTGGTGCGAATGAGCCAGCGTGACGTCGCAGGCTCCCAGTCGAGGGCGGTGACCTCGGTGGACAGCAGCGCATTGTCGTACAGCTCGAAGTGCTCGCCGATTCGCCGGCAATGGGCGAGGATTTCGGGCGCATGCACGTACTTTCGAGACGGCATGTGCCCGGTTTCTTCCAGCAGAGGCATGTACACCATGGCCGCCGTGTCGCACATGGCGCCTGGGTAGCGGTTCCAGTACCACGTCCCGCCAAAGTCGCCGCCCTTTTCGATAATGCGGACGTCGTGAATCCCGGCCTGCTTCAGGGCCGCACCGGTCGTCAGGCCGGCGAAGCCACCGCCGACGAAGGCAAACTCGATCTCGTCACGAACCGGTTCGCGGTCGGGTGGCTCCACGTAGGGGTCGTCGAGATAGTGGGCGTACTTGCCGGTCGGTTCGATGTACTGCTCGTTGCCGTCGGCACGGAGACGCTTGTCTCGCTCGGCTCGGTACTTGTCTCGCAGCGCAGCGGAATCCATGACCGAAGTATCGCGACTGGCTGCAGGCCGTGCCGCATCAGTCGAGCGCAGCGATGTGAAGGATGGCGTCGCCCCGATTGACGAGCGGGTGGTCGAGACGCCCGATGAGCATCCCGGTTCGGGGGGCCTTGAGCACGGCGAGTTGCGTGCCGAACGGGTCGCGCAACACCGCAACCGGCTGCCCCTTCTCGACCTCGTCCCCAAGCGCCAGCCGACAGTCGACAATGCCACTGCTCGAGGCTCGGACCCATCGACTCGAGTGCGAGATTCGAGGTAGAGCAGCCGGCGGCACGATTTCGTCGATCATCCCCATGCGATGCAGCACCCGAAGGATTCCGTCGGTGCCGACGGAGATCGAGTACTCGTCGAATCGGAGCGCTTCGCCCCCTTCGAAGAGCAAGCAGGTCTTGCCGAGTTTGGCTGCTGCACCGCGCAAGGATCCGTCACGAACACGTGAGTGGATCGCCACCGGCGCCCCGAAGATCTCGCAGAATTCGCGTGTGCGGGGATCCTCGAGATCCCCGCGAAGTTGCGGCAGGTTGGCCCGATGATCACTCCCGGTGTGGAGATCAATCCCAAGGTCACTCCGCTCGACCACCTCGCTCATCATGAGATTCGCAATTCGAGCGGCGAGTGACCCTCGGGCTGATCCCGGGAATGAACGATTGAGGTCGCGGCGGTCGGGAAGGTAGCGATCACCGGTGTTGAACCCGTGCACGTTGAGGATGGGAACCGCAATCACGGTGCCGCGAAGTGACCGCGGATCCAGCGTTTCGAGTACCCGCCGGATGATCTCAACACCGTTGATTTCGTCGCCGTGGGTTGCGGCATTGATCCAGACGACGGGGCCGGCGTCTTCCCCGTGCAGCACGACGACTGGGATGGCGACGGGCGTACCTGACATGAGACGCCCAATCGGAATCTCCGATTGCACCCGCCCGCCCGGGCGAACAGATGCACCGGCAATTTCGAACTCGTCTCGCGGACTCATGGTCGATCGTCAGGAAGCGGATCGTCGGGAAGGGGTTGGATCTGGGGCCGCCGCCGGCGTCGACGGTCAGGCACGAGTGCTCGCATGACCTCAAGATTGCCAAAGCAGAGCAAGCGGTCGTCGACTTCGATGACCCGGTCGGAACGCGGATTCGGGATCACGATCGGCCCCTGGTGGAGCGTGAGAACCGAAATGTCTTGCTCGCGGAGTTCTCCGATCGTCGTTCCCGCAGTGAGCAGGGCGGCGCCCTCGTGGATGCTTAACTCGACGACCCCGTAGCCCGCCGACACCGTGAGGCGCTGACGGATGTCAATCTCGGGAAACGCCACCTGATTGGCCACATAGTCGATGATCGATCCAGCGATATCGAGGTCGGTCGCTCGTTCGATACCTTCGAAACCGGGAGAGGAATTGACCTCCATGATGACCGGACCGTCATCACCCTCGAGCATGTCAACGCCGGCGACGCGGAGCCCCATGATCTGAGCGGCACGCACTGCGGTCTCGCGGTAGGCCTCGTCCAAGTCAATGGGCTCGACGGTGCCGCCCCGATGGACATTCGACCGGAACTCGTCGCCCTTCGCGACCCGACGCATGGCTGCGACCACGCGATCTCCGACGACCAGCGCGCGGACGTCGCGTCCGCGGCTCTCCGCCACGAAGCGCTGAATGAGCACGTTCTGGCGAGTCGACTGAAGCGTCTCGATCACGGCCTCGGCGACCCTGGTGTCTGGGGCCAAAATGACACCAATGCCCTGTGTTCCCTCGAGGAGTTTGATCACCACCGGGGCGCCCCCGACCCGTTCGATCGCCGGAAGCACGTCGTTGCGATCGCGCACAAACGTTGTGGCGGGAATCGCAACATCGTGTCGAGAAAGGATCTGAATCGCTCGAAGCTTGTCCCGCGAGTTTGCGATTCCGTTGGACGGGGTCGGGGTGTAGACGTCCATCTGCTCGAACTGGCGCACGACGGCGAGGCCAAAGAAGGTGATGGAAGCGCCGATTCGAGGCAGGACGGCATCGAAATCGTCAAGCGGTCGGCCTCGATACTGCAGGTCGGGCTCATCGCCCGACAGATCGATCGCAAAGCGCAGCGTGTCGAGCACCCTCGCCTCGTGTCCTCGTTCCTGGCTGGCGGCGACGAGTCGTTGGGTGCTGTACGAACGAGGCGCCCGGGAGAGGATCGCGAGTTTCACGGTCGGCGACGGTACCAGCAACCCAACGAACGCCGACCGTGGGCCGCTGGCCGGTTTCGGATTGGTGGACCGCAAGGTCTAGATTCCGGAGGCCGTACCCAGCAGGCGCAGAGGAGCCCCCCATGGAAAACGCCCAGAAGTTCTACATCAATGGTGCTTGGGTCGAACCGAGCACGGAGACCACGCTGGAGGTCATCAACCCGGCGACCGAGCAGGCGATTACGTCGATTGCCCTTGGGGGAACGGCCGACGTCGATGCAGCGGTTGCGGCCGCCAAAGCGGCCTTTGATTCGTTCTCGCAGACCAGCCGCGAAGAGCGAGTGGAACTGCTGGACAAGATCACTGAGTTGATCGGCGCACGGGCCGAAGCGTTTGCCAACACCATTTCTTCAGAGATGGGTGCGCCGGGCGGGCTGGCCAAAGCAGCCCAGGCGCCAACCGGCCTGATGCACTTCGCTACTGCGGCCCAGATTCTTCGGAACTATGCGTTCGAGGAACAGCACGACAACTTCCTCCTGGTCAAGGAGCCCGTTGGTGTGGTCGGGATGATCACGCCGTGGAATTGGCCGCTCAACCAGATTGCGTGCAAGGTCGCCCCCGCTCTCGCCGCCGGGTGCACGATGGTCTTGAAGCCGTCGGAGATCGCGCCCCTCAACGCGATCCTCTTTGCCGAGGTGTTGCATGAGGCCGGTGTCCCGGCCGGGGTGTTCAACTTGGTGAACGGGGATGGCCCCACCGTTGGTGCCCATCTCTCGTCCCATCCCGACGTTGACATGATGAGCTTCACCGGCTCGACCCGAGCAGGTGTCGAGGTTGCGAAGAACGCTGCCCCGACCGTGAAGCGGGTTGCGCAGGAGCTCGGCGGGAAGTCCGCCAACATCGTCCTTCCGTCCGCCGACGTCGCCGAGGTCGTCGGCCGCGACTTCTTCGGCATGTGCATGAACTCCGGGCAGAGCTGCAACGCCGGAACACGCATCCTCGTTCCGAACGACCGGATGGACGAGGCCGCTGCCGCTGCAGCCGCCGCCGCAGGAGCGATCAGCGTGGGTGACCCCACGAGCGATGGTGTTGTTATGGGGCCGGTCGTCTCCCAGGCGCAATGGGACAAGGTGCAGGGTCTGATCGCAACGGGTATGGAGGAGGGTGCCACCCTCGCCGCCGGCGGACCGGGTCGCCCCGAGGGCCTCGAGCAGGGGTACTTCGTCAAACCGACCGTGTTCGCGAACGTCACCAACGATATGACCATCGCACAAGAAGAGATCTTCGGCCCGGTGGTTTCGATCATTGGCTACGACACCATTGATGAAGCCGTCGAGATCGCCAATGACACCGTCTACGGCCTCGCCGGGTACATCTCGGGGGACCAAGAGGAGGCCGTTGCCGTGGCTCGACGGATCCGCACCGGCAACATGCACGTCAACGGGGCGGGCCCCGACTTCAACGCTCCCTTCGGCGGCTACAAGCAGTCGGGGAACGGGCGAGAATGGGGAGAACTCGGGTTCGACGAGTTCCTCGAGGCGAAGGCGATCCTCGGCGCCCGCGCCTAAGTGCGTCGCCCGGAGTACAAATACGGCGTCCTCGCGGTCTACATCGCCGCGCTGTTCGTCCAGATCCTTGACGCCACGGTGGTCAACGTGGCCCTCCCCGTGCTCTCGGACGAGTTCGGGGTATCGGTCACCGACGTCGACGCCGTCGCGATTGCGTTCACGGTCGCGCTCGCCGTGTCGATTCCACCAGCGGGTTGGTTGTCAGATCGATATGGGTCAAAGCGCGTGTTTCTCGCCGCGCTCGCAACGTTTACGGTCGCCTCGACCCTGTGTGGCGCAGCCGCCACCCTCGATCAACTCGTCGTCTTTCGCGTGTTTCAGGGGATCGGTGCTGGACTCATCACCCCGGTGGGTTCAGCCATGTTGTTCCGCTCGTTCCCCATCGAGGAACGAGCGGTCGCCGCCAACGCGGTGCTGTCCGTTGCGGTTATCGCGCCGGCAACCGGGCCGGTTCTCGGTGGATTGATCGTCGACAACCTGTCTTGGCGGTGGATCTTCTTCATCAATGTTCCGATCGAACTGCTCGCGCTCGTGCTGGGCTGGCTGTGGCTCCGTGATGACGAAAGTGCGCCTGCGGGTCGCTTCGACGTGCCTGGCTTCGTGCTGTCATCTCTCGGGCTTGCCGGCGTCGTCTTTGCGGTGTCGATCGCCCCGGACACGGGATGGCTTGACCCTCTCACCTTGGCCTGTGGCCTGGGTGGGCTGGCGGCGTTCGCGTTTCTGGTGCCGCTTGAACTCCGGCTCGACAATCCGCTGCTGTATCTCGGGCTCCTCCGAGAGCGCCTCTTCCGAACGTTCAATCTCATCGGCGTGTTCTTCTACAGCGGATTCATCGGACTGCTGATCGTCCTCACCCTGTACTTGCAGACGCACCGTGGCTTCTCGGCAACCGAGGCAGGCTTGACCCAGGCACCGCAGGCGGTTGGCGTGTTCTTGCTGTCAAATCTCGCCGGGCGGCGCCTGTACCGCCGCTTTGGGCCCCGGCCGATGTTCCTAACGGGGACCGCCGGCGCCTTCGCCTTCACTGCAGCCTTGGTCTTTGTCACCGACGCAACACCCTTGTGGCTGATCGGAGTCTGCATGTTCTTGCGTGGCGTGGCGGTCGGCACGGTGTTCTTGCCGATGCAAACCGGCATCTATACCAACGTCAGCCAGGCGCACCTTTCGCGGGCTACCTCGGTGTTCAATACCCAACGCCAAGCCGCCCCGGCCTTTGGTATTGCGATCACGACCACGGTGCTGGCGATGAGCGAACCCGTCGGGGGCCTGGGCCCAGAGTCGGGCGGTCTGGGCCTCGGCGCCTTCCGTTGGGCATTCCTCGCCGCTGCGCTGCTCTTTGTGCCAGCGATCCTGTTCTCACTTCGGGTTCGGGCTGACGACGCAGCCGCAACGCGGGCATGATCGGTTGGGGAGGACCGACGACATGACGCATTTCGCCACCGATCGAACGCAGCCAGGAGCTGGCTACTGGCCCTCGCCCTGGCCGGTGGAGTGCGGCGGGAATCGGCGTCAGAAGTCGGCAGTCGGACGCCTCGGAGCAGCCGAGGGCACCGCCTCGGTGACGACGCGGCGAACGGCGCGCTGGGATGTCATGGTCGTCCGGAGGGAGCCAGGGGAGTGGTATGTAGGCGGCACCATGCCCGCCTTCACGGGCGCGCCCCCCTTCGGCTGGGTTGAGCGGTTCGATCCACGTTCCCTTGAGCCCCTCGTGCGATCGCCGGATCTGGGGTGTGGCGATCATGTCTGGTGCGGTGCCGTTTTGGTTCACGCCAACGGCTCGATCTATTCGGTGAACGGCAACGCGCTGCACCGTCTCGATCCTGACGATCTGCATGTGGAGGCTGAGCGGCAGCTCGTTGACTCAAGCCACAATGGGCTCCTTGCGCTCAACGACGGCACGTTGATCACGAAGGACCTGCGCCTTGAGGGGCAGGGTGTGACCACGGTCAGCCGCTTCGATCCGCACACGTTGGAGCCGGTGGGGGAACCGCTAACCCTTCCTGAGGGATCGATGGGCCGTATTGCCGCCGATATCGATGTCGATGGGCAAGAAGCGGTCTACATCCCCGGCACGCAGCACGCGTTTCGCATCCTCGTGGATGGTGATCGCCTGATCATCGACGACTGGGCACCCCGCTACCGGGATTCGGGCCAGCACGGACTGGCTTGGGACGCATGCCTTTCGGGCGAAGCCGTGTGGGTGATGGACAACGGGGACGTCCCCTCGGTGCGCCACATCCACACCACCGTTCCGAACGGGCGGTTCGATGTGGCCCCGGATCTGTCGTGGCGGCAGTCGGCCCCGTGGGACGGGCCCCAGCGTCTGCACCGCCTCGATCCAGTGAGTGGCGACGTTGCTACCGTTGCGCCGTTTGGTGTCCCCGGTGGCGGCATCATTGCGCCGCCGGTCGTCATCCCAGAAGCGCACCGCGCCATCGCCTGGGATTCGATAAACGGCGGACTTGCGGGCGTAGACACCGCCACGATGGAGGTGGCCTGGCACCTCGACGCCCGGCCCAGCATGCAGCCCGTTGTGTTCCCGGACAGTGGCGAGCTCGTCATCAACGACTTTGGGGCCGAAGGGGTCGACTATCTCATCGTCGTCGACGTCGAAAGCGGGGCGCTCGTGGATCGGGTCGACACCGGGAGCCGAATCGCCAATGGCATGTTCCTCACCGCAGGCGACAATCGCGACGTCTACTACTGCAGCACGTTGACATTGGCCCGCGTCGCCTGGGATTGATGGAGCCCGCGCTCGAAATCCAGGAGCGCCCCTGAGCGGTATCCTGACGGAAGCGATTTTCCGGACACGACGCGCTCATCGTGCCCGGCCCCTGAGGCGTTGAGCGCAAAGGCACCGATGAACACGACGACCATTCCCGACGAACTCCGTCTGACCCACCTCAAGCAACTCGAGGCGGAAGCGATCCATATCTTCCGAGAGGTCGTTGCCCAGTTCGAGCGGCCGGTGATGCTGTACTCCATCGGCAAGGATTCGTCGGTGCTCTTGCACCTTGCTCGGAAAGCGTTCTTTCCGGGTCCGCTGCCGTTTCCTCTGGTGCACGTCAATACGACCTGGAAGTTCCGGGAAATGATCGAGTTCCGTGACCGCATCGTCGCCGAAATGGGTCTCGACTTGATCTCCTGGACGAACCAGGAAGGCGTCGAGCAGGGCATCAATCCCTTCGATCACGGGTCGAAGAACTACACCGACATCATGAAGACCCAGGCGCTCAAGCAGGCGCTGGATGCCGGGGGTTACGACGCTGCATTCGGCGGCGCCCGCCGAGACGAAGAGAAATCACGGGCGAAGGAGCGAGTCTTCAGTTTCCGCGACAAGTTTCACCGTTGGGACCCGAAGAATCAGCGTCCCGAGCTCTGGAGCCTCTACAACGGACGGGTCAACAAAGGCGAGTCGATCCGGGTGTTTCCGATCTCGAACTGGACCGAGCTCGACATCTGGCAGTACATCCATCTCGAGAACATTGAGATCGTCCCGCTGTACTACTCGGCCCCGCGACCGGTCGTGAACCGCGAGGGCGTGACCATCATGGTCGACGACGACCGATTCCAGTTCGAGCCCGGCGAGGAGCCGGAGGAGAAGTGGGTGCGGTTTCGAACACTCGGCTGTTACCCGCTGTCCGGGGGCGTCGAGTCCACGGCGACGACCCTGCCCGAGATCATCCAGGAGATGCTCCTCGCTACCCGCTCGGAGCGTGAGGGTCGGGTGATCGACTACGACCAGTCCGGCTCCATGGAAGAGAAGAAGCGGGAGGGGTACTTCTAGTGAGCCACCAGAGTGAACTCATCGCTTCGGACATCGAGGCCTACCTTGCGGAGCACGAACGCAAGGATCTTCTGCGCTTCCTGACCTGCGGTTCCGTCGACGATGGCAAATCGACCCTGATCGGACGGCTGCTCCACGATTCCCACATGATCTACGAGGACACGCTGGCCTCGTTGGAGGCAGACTCCACCACGGTCGGCCACGCTGGCGATCAGGTTGACCTTGCCCTGCTTACGGACGGCCTCAAGGCCGAACGCGAGCAAGGCATCACGATCGACGTTGCCTACCGGTATTTCTCGACCGCGAAGCGCAAATTCATCATTGCGGACACGCCCGGACACGAGCAGTACACCCGCAACATGGTCACCGGCGCTTCCACCTGTCAGTTGGCGATCATCCTCATCGACGCGCGGCATGGTGTCATTACTCAGACCAAACGCCACAGCTTTATCGCCAACCTCCTGGGCATCCGGAATGTGGCCGTCGCCGTCAACAAGATGGACCTCGTCGACTGGTCACAGGATCGGTTCGAGCAGATCGTTGAGCAGTACCGCGAGTTCGCCAAGCCCCTTGATCTGATCGACCCCATCTTCCTCCCCATGTCGGCCCTTCTGGGTGACAACGTCGTTGAACGGGGTGAGAACCTCGACTGGTACGACGGGCCAACCATGATGGGCCATTTGGAGACGGTCGACGTTGAAGCAGGTCTCGACATCGACAACTTCCGACTTCCCGTGCAGATGGTGATCCGCCCCGATCTCGACTTCCGCGGGTTCGCAGGAACCATCGCCTCCGGCGTCGTCCGTCCGGGCGATCGAGTGACGAGTTTGCCCTCAGGTGTCTCCTCGACGGTCGACGAGATCGTGACCATGGACGGGGCGCTCGAGGTCGCCGGGCCAGGACGGGCAGTCACGCTCACACTCGCCGACGAGATCGATGTCTCGCGCGGCGACATCCTCGTCGGTGAGGGCGTCGAGCCGCTTCGTGCCCACGACGTGGACGCCATGCTCGTGTGGATGAGCGAGGCGCCGCTCGTGCCGGGCCGCGAGTACGTCCTCCAAAACGGAAACGGCACATCGAACGCTGCGGTGCGCACGATTCACCATCGTGTCGACATCAACACCCTCGATCAC
>Ga0255767_1000761_pt1 | contig 29080 bp, 18 predicted proteins | sample 071ome_24_FD_179967 | JGI IMG/M metagenome (GOLD analysis project Ga0255767, IMG submission 179967) | Coastal salt marsh microbial communities from the Groves Creek Marsh, Skidaway Island, Georgia - 071402CT metaG (version 2) | ecosystem: Environmental > Aquatic > Marine > Intertidal zone > Salt...
CGAAGGATGGTTGTTGTTGTTGTTGTTGTTGAATATCTTTTGGTCTTTTACTTCTTTTACTTCTTCTTTGTCTTCTTCGAAGGAGTCTCTCCGTCGAAAGTTCTTCTTCTTCATCTTCTTCTTCTTCTTCTTCTGCATTCGAAGACTTACTGTTTTCCTCCTCGTGCTCGTCTTCATAGTCGTCGTCGTCGTCGTCGGACGATGAAGAAGACATGCGCGCGCGCGTGTGTTAGTTAAAAAACTTTTTGTGATGTTTTTGGGAAATTTCCAATTTCGTCACGCAGAAAAAAAAAGGATAAAAAGCAACACACGCGCGAGCACGATCGATCGATCGATGATGATGATGCTCTCGACGACGAGAGTAGTCGTCCATCATCGTTATCCTCCTCCTCGAACAACCATTCGAAAGACCATTACTATTCGTAACGACGCGGAAAGATATAAACGAGAACTCTCGGACGCGCACGATAAGGCACGAAAGCTGCTCGCCAGAGGCGGACGTCTGATGGACAGATTGAAAAGTTTAGAGATTGGCGCGAAACTGGCGATAAAAAGGAACGACGAAGCGCAGCTCAGACAAATCGCGAGAGATCGAGTGGTCGTGAAAGAAGGTCTGAAAGAGTTGGTGATGAAAATCGAAGCGCAGAGAGCGTTCGCGGAGGCTTTGGAGAAGGCTTTGGATTTGAAATCTTCGTCTTCGTCGTCGTCGTATTTGCCGTACGAAACCGAGGAGGAGATTGAAGAAAAGTTCCGCAAACTCGAGAGGCAGCAGGAACGCTTGAAAGTGGATTGGCTGGATAACTTATGACGTGAAGCGGGCACACACACACGCACTAGATAGAATCTGTAGCAAAGCGCGCGCGTAGTAAAGAGTGTAGTTTATGTTATTATTATTATATTATACTTAGTAGTTCACACGGTAGCTCGCAACGTCGTCGCGGTATTATTAGTAGTAGTATCGTCGTCATCGTCGTATTATTATTATTACATGGCGTCCATCGGTACAGTTTTACTTACCGTCGGCGACTTCGATTTTGAACGTCTGGTTTTGGAAGAGCAAACGGAGCGGTTGTTTGCTGTTTTCGGGCGTGTTGTTGTTGTTGTTGTTGTTGTTGTTGTTGTTGTTCGCGTTGTCGTCGTAATTCTTCTTCTTCGACGACGACAACATTGACATCGAGTGGTTCTCTTTACCACCGCGTTCTCCTTTACCCGTCGCTCGGGTTTCGCGCTCTTTATGTTCGTCGGCGTCTTCTTCTACTTCTTCCGAGACCGAATCCGAACGCAACGAAGACGCGGTGCCGGGCTGATATTCCAAATCGTCTTCTTCTTCGTCCTCGTTGCCAAAGAAATCGGGTTCCATGTGCTCCGTTCCATCGCTACTCCTCGGCGTTTCAGAATACGGCGACGGTTGCTTTCGTTGTCGGTTTTCTTCTTCTTCTTCTTCTCCTGCTATTATTTCTTGCTTATGTTCTTCTTCTTCTTCTTCTTTCTTATCCGTCGCGCTATTTCGGCTATTTCGCTGCGCGTGCTGCGAAAACGTTCGGTCCGGACTCAACGAAAGATTCATCGCGCTCGAGTCCAACGAACTCGCCGCGGAATAGTTCGTTCTCTCGCACGCGCTGACAAACTTCTCAATCTTCTCTAAACTCGGCGCGCACTTCGTCCCGGCTAACATCTCTTTCACGTATTCCTCCATCTTTTTCAAACTCTCGATTCTGTTCACTTCCATTTGACTCGTCTCTTTGACCAACCGCTCGTACCGTTTCGCCACCCACCGCTCGGCAATCTTATGCAAACCGAGCAACCACGGTCCTCGAAACGCCACTCGAAACCGCACCTCGCACACTTTCACGCACTTATTCGCATCTTCCGGCGACGGTTTAATCACCGCCAATTCTTCGCACACGATCATCTTCCTCAAACTAATATTCCTCGTGTACGTGTACAACCGCTTCTCCTCCTCTCTCCACTCGCACATCTCCAACCCTTCCAACGGCTTGGACGTCGTCCCTTCTCCTCTGCCGTTGTCGTCGACAAAGAACGGCAACTTCGAAAACCACCTCGGCGCGTCGTTCCGAGCCCAAAACTTTCTCTTCCGGAAGTGCCACCCTTTCTGCGCGTCTTTTTTCGGCGCCACGGTCGGTACGATTTCCACCTTATACACCGTCTGGTCGTCCGGGGACACGCACGACGTGCGCTGTAAAAACGCGCGAATCGCGCACAACGCGTCCGTGTTGTACGTCACCTCATGAGTGCGTTTGGTACCGCCGAGCTGTTGGGACTTTTTGAACAGTTCGCCCACGTAGTTTCGCGGCGGTTTGATGTCGTTATTGTTCTTCTTCTTCTCCGTCTTCGTCGTTGACATCATCGTCTTTATCTGTCGTTGGATATGTGTTGTTTGTTGACCGTTGGAAGTGTTTGAGAAGAAGAAACTTTGGTCAATCCCCCTTTTTTACGTGCTGAAACCCTAAACTAGATACGAGGAAAAACTCTTCTTCTTCTTTTTCCCGCCGGTGCCTTACGACTTATTGTGTTGGGAACCACCAAAAGAAGAAACACCGAAACGACGACGACGATCAGCGGGAGAAGAAGAAGAAGAAGAAGAAGTGGTGATGATGATGACTGTCGCAGCCAATGGTGACACGAAGAATGATGCGAGCACAATCGCTCTTCCGCCTCCCTTACCGCCTTACTCGCCACCGGATTGGTCCGGGTGGCCGCCGGAAGAAACGTCCTCCTCTTCGTTTTTCAGTTTGGAAGTGTTGAAAGGCGGGCGAGTGGTGGATGCGATCGATTTGAGCGCGATTCTGTCGGAGAAGATGGGGAAGGAGAAGGAGAAGAAGAGTGAAAAAAACGCGTTCGTCGCGTTTGGACGGCACCCGAGCTGCGACGTGGTCATCGAACATCCGTCGAGTTCGAGATTGCATTGCGTGTTGCAATTTAAGAAGGACGCGAAAGAGATGTTCGCCTTCGATCCGGGGTCGACGCACGGGACGTTCGTGAATAAGCGGAAATTGAAAAAGGGCGTGTACGCGCCGATTTTTGTCGGCGATCAGATCAAGTTTGGGGAGAGCACGAGAGATTACATCGTTCAAGGGGACGAAGCTTTGATGCCGGCGTGCGGGTTGACGAACCGAGAGTTGGAAAAAGCGAAGGAGATTCAAAAGAGGAAAGAGATGGAACGAAGGAAAGAAGAGGAGGAGAGGAAAATGGGAGAAGCCGCCGTGGCGTGGGGGATGGCCTCGGATGAGTTTGAGAGGAAGAAAAATGCGGACGAAGACGACATCGATTGGAGGACGCACGACGCGACGAAGTTTACGCAAAACATGCGCAAGGCGATTGAAAAAGTGAGGCAGAAAGAAATGAAAGCGGAGAACATGCGCTCGGAGATTGAACGGATTAAACGTAAAGAAAACTCTCAAGAAGGTGGACTCACGCACGGGCAAATGCAGCAAATGCACAAAAACGAAACCGCGTTAGAATTGCTTCAAGAGCACATAGAAGAAGCGGACGAACGATTGAACGAGTCGTTGAGGGAAGTTTTAGGATTAGCGAGTAAGAAAAAGACGAACGAAAAGAGAAAGAAAAGAAAAGCGGTAGATTCTGAAGACGAAGAGGAGGACGGCTTTTACGATCGCACGGAAAAGCGCGCGAGTAAGAAGGACGACGCGAAAAAGAAGAGCAAGAAGAACGCGAAATCAGACGTCGTCGAAACGGAAACAGCCGCGTCGCTTTGGGAGAAGAGAATAAACGCCGAATCGATGTTAAAATCGCTTCAAATGTCTCTGGAAAAGGCGAAAAAGGATCAAGAGAGTGCCAGAATTGAAAGAGAACGATTAGATGCCGTCGAAGACGTGGACGCGATGGATATTTATACCTCGGATGCGCGCAAAGAGGCGTGCGCCGATACCATCCAACGCTTAATGAAATCCATCCAAGAAAAGGAAGAGGAATTGGAACGTCACGCGTCGTTGTTAGAAATCGCAGACCCTCACGAAGAGTTTAAACCCGGGACGAGCAAAGGCGACGCGCTCAAAGCCGTCGTCGAAAAAGAGAGGAAAGCAAAAGAGGAAGCCGAACGGAAGCGCAAGCAAGAGTTGATTGAGAAAATGAAAGCGGAAAAAGAGAAGCAAATGAAAGAGCAAGAAGAAAGACTGAAAGTACAGAAATGGGAAAGAGAAGGCCAACTGTTGGAGAAGAAGACATTCACTGGAAAAGGAGGTAGTACTGATGCGGTTGTGAAATCTGCTTCCGCGCAAGACGACACAAAGCGAAGAATTATCGAACGCGTGGAGGACGAGGCGCCCGTTGTTGTCGACGAAGAGGAAATGACGCGCGAAAAGAAACCAATCGAGAAATCACCGTCTCCACCACCACCTCCTCCACCTCCATCACAAAAAATACCAAAGGACGCGTTAACACTCAAAGTAGGCGATCCAGAAGATGGTTTCCTGACCCCGGCGCAAGTCAAAGCCTTGGCGGACAAACAAGGCGGGTTTGGCCTCCAAATCCGCAAGAAACCAACCGTCAAAGCGGCGACGACAACAACTACAACTGCGTCCCACCTCGGTAACATCAAAACCGACGACCAAATCCGTTCAGAAGCCGAACGTAAAGTCGAATTAGAGATGCGTAAAATCATGGGCGGTGGTTTCGGCGACGACGACGGATTCCAGAGAGACGACGACGACGATACCAACGAAGACTGGGTAGCTCCCGCGGATCAACGAGGCGACGGCAAAACCAAACTGAACGATAAATTAGGATATTAATGTAGAATATATACGTACATATAGCGCGCGAAAGAATGAATAATGCACACACCGAACAACTGCACGCGACACCACGATCAACGATTTGTAACGTTGTTATATCTTCGCTCTCGTCTCCTCCCGTCTATCTCTTTGTCCCTCTTTTCACGTTTTTTTTAAAGAGGCAAAAAAAAATTGGAAAGTGAGAAAAGAAATTCGTCATTTTAAAAACCAAAGAGAAAGAAACTTGCGCGCGCGCGAAAAACTGCTTTTTTACCGAACGCGCCGTCCTCTCAAATACAATAAAGAGAGAGAGAGAGAGAGAGAAGAGAGAAGAGACTTTGAGCGACGACAGAGCTGGTGAGGCTGAAAACAGAAAGAAGCACAACACGTCTTTTTGTGCGCGAAACGAGAGAGAGAAATTTCAAAAATCTCCATCCCGTGTGAGCGCTGCGCGCATAAAAGAGCGATTATCGATAAACGCGTTGTTAAAAATGAGCGGTCAACGCAGCCAACAAACCATCGTAGACGTGGACCAGCTTCTTCAGCTGGACACCTTAGAAAAAGAACTCAAAGAAGCGTTAGATATCGTCCAAGAGTGGACGACGGAGCGTTTGTCCTCCAAGAGGGCGTTAAAGTCGCAGCACGACGGAGCGATGAAACAAAGCGAACAGTTTTACAAAAAGTTGGTCGAACGCGAGCATCAACTCTCGCAACAGGCGAAAGAGTTAGAGGAAGAGCAAGAAGAACAGGAACAGAAATTGAAGCAGATGGAAGAGGAGGCGATGCAAGCGAGAGAGTTAGCGGCGGATTTACCGGAACAGCTGGAGGATTTGAGAGCGACGGTGAGCGAAGAGCGAAGGAAAACGGAGGAGGAAGCGGGCGTGGTGGAAAAGTCAGAAGGGAAGCAACTGCAGCAAGTGGAGAGTTTGCGAGTCGCGAACAACATGTATAAAGATCGACTCGGGTTAGAGTTCATGAGCACCGAGGAAGGCGACATGAGGTTTGCGTTCACGTTGATCGATCGGTTCGAGATGGACAGAGAGTTTTCGTTTACGATTCGCGTCGAGCACGGGTCGAGTCGGTACGATTTAATAGAGTGTGAACCTATGGTGAGAGAAGCCGCGGAGTTTATGAGAGAGTGCAATCGAACGGACGATTTGAGCTTGTTCGTGAGGAAAATGCGGAAGAGTTTCGTGCGGTTGTGCGAGAGCGGTAATTGATTTTATCGTCGTCGCGCCGCGAACATCTCAAGTGTTTTGTTGTAATTGTAAATATTAAATAGAAAAGAATCTTCACATCACTATTCTAAAAACTGCCGCGCGCGGAACGAAGAGCGAATGAAGGCGATTGCGGGATACCACCTCCACCGCGCGACGACGAGGAGCTCGCTTTTTATGCCTCGCGGCACACCCTCAGATCGCCTCAGATCGAACGCCGCGTCGACCTCGTCGTCGTCCTCGTCCTCCTCGTCGTCGTTGTCTTCAGAAAACAACGACCAACAGAATCAGCGGCAGCTTTCCCCGCAAACGCGGGAGCGCTTAAAAATCCTCTTAAACATCGACAACCAAGGCTTAGACACGATGCTTTCCACCTCGGAAGGAATGGAGGTTGTTTTATCCGCGGACTCGAAAGTGCTGCTCGCGCAGCTGAAGGTTTTACAAACGGCAATACCGTACGCGAAGGATAACTTGAGCGTTTTGTTAGTCGAGGCACCGGCGCTGTTGCGATACGACGAACGCGCGATAAGCAAAGCGTTGCGGAACATCGTGCCGTACAGCATTTCGTCTAAAGATGGAGGGGTGAAAGTGAACGTGAATGTGGTGTCGTGCGAGACGTTGTGTAAGAAGTGCCCGTCGGCGTTCGCGCACTGTTTGCGGTTGACGTTGTTGGACGTGCCTTTTCGAAAGTGGGAGTTGAGCTTACGGGAATGGATCGCGAGCGGCGGCGACGATTGGGCGCACTGTTTCACCGCCAGACCCATCGTATGCAGCGAGTGGGGATATAAGAAACAACTCCAGAGTTACGAACGAAAAAATCTCGCGCCTTGGACGAGGAAGGATAGGGATTCGGATCGAGTGTACTCGGTGGGCGGACGAAGCGTGAGGTTGACGAGCGACGACGACGACGACTAGTTCGCTTAGAACACGAATGAAATTCAGAGCAGCGAGAGATGATGATAGGTTAGCATTAGCGGGAAATATAAGTGTGTGTATTTAATAGTAATATCGCGTATATGTATATCTTACAAAAAAATAACTAAGTATATTTAAGTGTTTATCAAGGAGCTACTATCTACGTGTGTTCCGATCCCGCGCGTTCGGATGGACAAGTTTTGTCTCTTCTGCTTTTTCAAAACAAAGCGTGGCCCATAAAGTTCTCCGCAACGAGCAAAGAAACGATGCCAATCATCGCCGCTCTCCCGTTCAACATTTCACTGTTCGTCTTGAAGATGGCAAACTCTCTGCTCTCGTCAAAGTTGTCTTGCGTAAACTTCGGCGTGATGGTGCCCAAAGTCGAGATGGCGATGACGAACGCCATCAAAGAGAAGTTCTGCGCGTCGATGACGTGCGTCGGGACGCCAGAAACCACCTTCGCCGGGAAGAGCAACTCGAAGGCTTCTTTCTTCGTGATGATTTCACCGGCGATGGCGGAGACGAAGCCGACCATAGCCGCGCGTCCGTTGATGAGTTGCGCGGTTTCCCTGTTGTTATTGTTGTTGTTCACATCAGTGAGAGAGAGAGAGAGGAGTGACGTGTTCAGAAATGTAAATCCCGCGATCAAAACATCGATCGAATCGAGCTCGACGGGGGAAAAAAGAAACCCAAGAAACGACACGAAAAGAGAAATAAAGAGACATCGCGCGTGTGCACGCGTAAACTTACGAGAAAACCGCGTTGCCTTGCTTCGTCGCCGGCGCGCGCGGGGTAAAAGTCTCCTCGGAGGCGATGACGACACCATCGTCTTCGTCTTGGCTGTCCATCGACGGCATCGAAACCGCCGCGCGGACTTGGAACTTTTTGAAAGACCTCTTCGAGACGGCGGAAGAAGAAGAAGAGTTCACTCTTCCGAGCGTGAATTGTTGGGCGATGGATTGCATTTTGTGTATATCGGATGTGGATAGTGTATTCTGTGCGTTAAAATAATGGAGATTTTCGGATTCTAGGTGCCAGGATGACGTCGAGTTTTTCCCCAAAACACTCAGCGACAAAAAACGAAGACGGATCAAAGGTTTCGAGAGAAACCGAGAGCTCAATAATCGCATCATCACGGCTGAACCATTTTTACGGCGCGTATTTTTCTCCCGTTAATTCATTCGGACGCGTTCGGATTCTGAGAAGAAACCTCTGCGCCCAGAGCGCGCATAATACGTCTTTCCCAAAGATCAGATGAGGGGTGTTGGTTGGTTGGTGGATAAAGAGAGAACGAAGTCGTGGCTGAGAATCGCGACACGCTGGCATTTTTTTAACGAGCAAAAAAAAGACATCTACGTACCGCACATCAGAAGAGAAACGCTAACTGTTTTACATGTGCTGCTAAACTACTGAACGCGATCGAAGACGGCGACGGTTTCTACGTGCAAAGCGTGAGGGAACATGTCGCACGGCGTCACCGAGAGGAGAGCGTACTTTGCGTGTTTTTTTGTTTCATCTATGTCGTCGGCTTCGTCTTCGTTACCGAATAAAATGTTCGCGTCTCTGGCCTGCGTGTCCGGGTTACACGAGACGTATACGATGCGTTTTGGTCGGAGCTTTCGTATTTCGGAGAGGATGTCTTTGGAACATCCGGGTCGAGCTGGGTCGACGATGACGGCTTCGACGAGACAGTCGGCGTTTTCTTCTTCGTCGTCGTCGTCGTCGTCGTCGACGTCGAAGCCTTCTAACGGGCCGGGTTTGGTCAAGTCTCGGACGTAAAATTCGCATCTGTTTGATAAATTATTCAGGATGGCGTTTTCGTTGGCGTCTTGCACGGCTTCCTTTACAATCTCGTAGCCGATAACTTTGGAAATGTTTGGTATTTTCGCCGCGACCGTCAGCCCGAAAACGCCGACACCGGAGAAGAGATCGAGGACCATTTTCTTTTGCTTTGTTGGCTTTTCTTCAAAAAGAGGCTTCAACGCTTCGACCGCGGCGTTCACCAACACTTCGGCTTGCGTCGAATTAGTTTGAAAGAAAGACTCTGGACGAGCGCGAAACTTCAAACCGCTCAAAGAAACCTCCCACGCGTCGTCGACGATTGATTCGGCATCGTCAAACTCCTCGTCATCAATCATGGTCGTCTTCGCTTTTCTGTTACTTTCTGGTCGTTTCCCGCTCTTCACGTTGCTTTGTTTTCTCCCTCGCCCGGCTTGTTTCAAGTTTGCTACTCGATCGATTTGGACGTGCGTGACTGATTTCACGTTGGGCACAGCTAACGTCTCCAACATCAATTCTTTCAACGGACCAGTTTTCACCGCGGATTCTCGCGACGTGGATTCGATTTCTACGTCAATTTTCCCGTTTGAGTTTTCGCGAAACGTCGCAGAACGTAACGTCCCACTGCCGGTTTTCCTATCGAACGGCGGCAACGATTTCCCCGCTTTTCTCAACGATTTGCTGATTGCTCTCAACGCTTCGTTCGCGCTGTCGGATTGCAACAGACACCCGCTTGGCGACGTCACGTCGACGACCACGTCGTGCGACTTCGGAGGCCGCAAACCAATCTTCGCGCCACCTTTCTCCGCGCTGTTATCCACCCCAAACGCAAACGTCATCTTATTCCGAAACTTTGTCGGCGCGTCCCCTTCGCTCGCCGTCCGCAAACCAACCGTCTTCCCCACCAACGCGTCCGCCGCGTCCGCGCCTAACTTGCCGTTCTTCGCGAACGATTCCACCACCATCGTTCTCTTCAACTCCAACTGTCTCTCGTATTTCACGTCCTGCCACGAACATCCTCCGCACGTCGCGTGGTGCGCGCAAAACGGTTTCTGATGGTACGTCGAGGGGGTCGACGTTTCCTCGTCGTCCTCGAAGAGCTTAACGCCAAAAGCAACCGTTTTCTTCACTTGGGTGAGCTTCACCAAAACTTTTTTCTTTTCGTCTGGCGTGGCGCCGGTGACGAGACAAATGACTCCGTTCGGGAGTTTGCACACGCCAGACCCGTCGCTGGCGATGGCGTGACACGTCAGTTCGAGGACAGAATCGACGTCGTACGCGTCGATATCGCCGCCAGAAGAAGAAGAAGAAGAATGCGCGCTTCGAGTCGTCGCCGCCGAAACGCGAGGAAGAGTGGCGGCTTTTGTCGATAAAAGAGCGCGTCGGAAGGACGCGAACGCCACGGAGCAGTCGGTGGGTGTTACGCCGCGCATCGTGGTAGGAAGACGAAGACGACGACGACGGAGATGGCCGTGAATGTCGCTTCTCTTTATTTTTCGCAGGCGCGTGTGCGGCGATGCGAATGAGGTCAGAGAGAGTTCGTTACTCTCTGACCTGGAAGAGAGAAAAAAGGCGCCAGAAAACCATCGTCGGTCGCGTCTATTTAAGTCTAAATGCATTATTCAAAACTTCTATACTTATCGTCTATTGTGTGTCTAAACGTCGCAGCAAACGCGCGTCGTCACAAACCCGGAATGACGTCTAACCCGAAAATTTTACCGACGTTTTGTACCAATTCGACGTTAACGTCCGTCGCGGCTAACGCCGCGGCGAGAGGATCCTTCACGTCGGCTTGGATTTCCCAAGGCGCTTCCCACGGTCCGCCGCCAACTTCGAGACACGCGGTGGATTCGCTCGACGCGTTTTCGAATATCGGGGTTCGTTTCTGCTTTTCGCGATTGATTTTATATAGGCTGACCGTCATGTCGCCAGAAAACGTTTCGCGACACAAAGGTAACATGCCCGTTTCGGTATCCGGCGCCGGAGCGCGAAGCACGGTGGTTTTACATTTGGTCAAATCCTGTTCACACGTTCCGGTAACGATGCATTCGTATTCGTCTCCTTTCGCGATAACTTCCCAGTGACCCCATGGATGTACTTTCCACTCAAACGTCGTCGATTTGACGAGCACGTCTTCACCAACGTACGAATTGTTCGTTTTCGTCGATTTGTTCGCGCCGACGGGCGAGAATTGCACGAACAAATCGCCGTAATGAATAGCAATCATCCCGACGTCTTCGTACGTGCCCGGAGAGACTAACACCCCTCTGTTTGCACCGGTACAAACGACTGATAAGTCTGGATAGTGCGGAAAAGAATTACACTGCATCCAAAACCATTTACGAGGGAACCCGCCGCTGCCCCAATTCTTCTCGGCGTAAAACGGAACGTCGGTAAACTCCGTCCTCTTCCCGTCGCACTCGATATACCCAGACGCTAACGCGTGCGCGAACAAAATCTGGTAGTGCGGTTCAAGCAGCGGTAAAGACGTCAACCAGCCCGCGGGTGAGATGCCACCTTCGTTTGCTCTCTCGTCTTTCCCCGCCGTCGCCGTCGCGCCGCCGCTCCCCGACCCGTACGTCTTCAGCGGCGTCACGTCGATGTCCCATTCGACGTACTCCAAAACAGCGGAGTTTTTCCACGGCGAATCTTCGCTCTCGATGTCTTCTCTGTTCTTTCCATCCGTGGACAAATACCCGCTGTGCTTCGTGCCTCTCTCGCTCACTCGGAAAAAATTCCTCCTTTTCCTCCTCTCCAAGCCTTCTTCTTCAAACTCTAACTGTAACGCCAATTCGTGTCCTTCCGCGCGAAACCGCTCTCGCACGTCTTCGCGACTCTCCTTAAACACGTACTCGCCGCGCGGTCCGACGATTTGTGCCCCGGCGGAGTGTCGCTTCGACCGAGCGTCGTCTGGGTCGTACACGTGGTATATCAAACTCGCGGAGCGTTCTCGGGAAATCGACGCGCGGAAGTACCATCCTTCGAAGAAGGACGACGACGACGACGACGACGGTTCGCGACGACGACGATGGTACCCGGAGTGCGGCGCTGGGGTGAATTTTGGTCGCGCGGCGACGGCGTCGTCGTTTTTCCCGGAAGAAGAAGAAGAAGAAGAGCAGGCGAGAGAGAAGCGAACGGCGCGCATGTTTCGTGTTTTGTTTGACGCATTTCTATTTTTAGGTGTGTAGAAGATGCATTTTTCGTCGACGCCGCGCCGCGCGTTTCGATGTTACGTAGTTTTACTGAAATGCAGCGGCAAAAGTAGCGAGTGTTTCTCCGTTCAAGATAGCATCCCTAAGCTAGTAACGTGTTTGTTCTCTCTCTTTTTCTCTCTCTCTCTGTTAGTTAGTTTGCTGAAGACGAATCCCAGTATCCGTGGAACGTGTAGGGGACGTGGTAACTCGATTCGGCGCGGTAAACCTCGTCCATAGTTTCGGCGTCGAGAACGACGACGTCGCTGGCGTGGCGTTTGGCGGCGTACTCGAGGAATACCAGATACCCGTCGTCTTCTTTGTTCGGGTTGTTTTTCGGGACGAACGCGACTTCGGCCGGGAAGTATCCTGGTTTGGATCGGTACTCCCGGTGGGTTTCGTCGTTCGAAGTAGAAGTCGCTACTTTTTGGATTGTATCGAAATAACCGCCACCGCTTCCACCAAAACATAAAGTGTATACGAATGAAGGCATCGATTTCGATTCCGCGGCCGATTTTGACCAAATCGTGGACAGCACTGGAAACTCCATCGGTTTCGCGCCGTCGCCGCCAATTTTCGTTTGCGATAAAACTCTCTTCTCTTTGACCGATATGCACACGTCGTACAAGTGATTGTACTGTTTTGAAGTCCACACTGAATCGTACATGTCCGAGAAATTCTTCTCCAAATCCGGTCGATCGCCTTCTAGCTTGCACACCAACGCGTGGATGTTCCCTTGTTCGTCTTCGTACGCACCGGCGTTGTGGTAGGAACTGAAGTTTTCAACGTCCACCTCCATCGCGACGCTTAAATCCGATTTGCGCATGGCAACGATTCGCGTCTTGGCGGTCGCGTCGTACGAAAACGAGTGACCAAAACTTTCCACGCCAATCAACGCTGGCATTATTTCACCAACCGTCGCTTTCCACGGAACGATGACGAAAACGACGTAATTTTCTGTGTCGCAAGCGTCGTGCAAGAGAAAAAAACCAAGCGGGTCCGGTAAAGGTACGCTGGTGGTTTTCAGAACCTCTCCATTAGGGGAGATTTTTGCAAACCTGTGCCCCAACGCCGGCGGTTTCGCCAACCCCCACGCGTACATGTACCCATCGTTCGCGTCTATTTTAGAATGTGCCGCAAATCCCATCGGAAACCCACTCAAATCGCCCGTAAATTTCTCCGAGTATTCGCCTTTCGTCTTCAGCGTCTTTTTATCGATCTCAATCGGCGGCCCGCCTTCGCACAACGCCAACAAACTCCCGTTGAAAACAACTGGACTCGTATTTCCAGGGTTAGTCGGAAATTTGCCTAAATTATCCATGATATCCGTCGCTTGCGTCCACGCGCCTCTCGCTCCGACGACATCGGCGGTACCTTTCGCCTTTTCTCGCGTCTCTTGCGCTTTGTATCGTTCCGTCTCCACCATCGCCGAACGCATCGTCACTTCTCCACTCTCTCTCTCAAATCTCACCTCGTGCATACACCCGTCGCCGTCGAACCAGTGCGCGTACTTCGTGGATCCTAATCTGCATCTTCCCGGACCGAGTCGGTACAAAGTGCCTCCTTTCACCTCTTCGGGGACGTGTCCAAAAACAGTTTCGCAGCGCACAAAATCCAAACGGTTTTCGATCGGTTCCAATCCACCTCTCCACGGGTACTCTTTAATCGCGCGTTGCAGTTCGGGAGGTGGTCGGAGTTTCCCGGTGGACGGGAGAGGGACGGTGACGTCGTGCGGTGGTGATAGGGGTGTTGGTGTTGACGTCGCGTTAGGGGTGGTCGACGCCGTGGTGCATTCCGCGCGCGCGCGATATCGACGACGACGGTTACCGAGAGAAGAAGAACCCAGCGACGGCTTCGATGACGACGCGTTGAGCGAAGAATATCGTCTGTCGTCTTCTTTAGCGGCGAGAGAAGAAATGCGAGACGATCTGAAAAGAGGCGCTGCTGCTTTTATCAGCGACGTCATTTCTTTGCGTCTGAGTGTGCGTGTGAGAAAAGTGAAGGGAGTTGCGCGCGAACTAAAATCTTAATATGTATACCGTATTGCTCAATTTATATACACCCTCTCTCTCTCTCTCTCTCTCTCTCTCTCTCTCTCTCTCTCTCTCTCTCTCTCTCTCTAGTATTCTTAATTAGTAGTACTGTGGTTGCGGCACGTACCCGTTTTGGTCGCCCATGCCGCCCATGCCTGCTCCTCCTCCGTATTGATCTCCGCCCATGGGAGGCGCCGGTAACGCGGCTGGCATCAACTGCGCGTACAGATTTTGTTGCATCTGCTCCTTTTCTTTGTTCAGCTCTTCCTGCTTGCTCTCGTTTTGTTTGTCGATTTTATCTTGGACTAGTTCGTCGACTTTCGTGGAATATTCTCGAACGACTTGGATCATGTATGGCATGACGTATTCGGAGAGGCCGTTCATCCAGGCTTTTTCCAGGACGTAATCCGGTTTGAGTAAATCATAGCACGTGCATATGCACGCAGCGAAGCACTCCTTTTTACCTTCTTCGATGAAGAACTCGAGGAGCTCTTCCGCGATGTCGCGTTCACCGGATTTTGCGGCGCATTCCATGGCGTCCTTGAATAGGTTATCCCTCTTGGACAACGCGACCGATTGTCGCCATCGCTTGTTGCGTTGGTAAATGTGACTAGCGATTCTACGGAATTCAATCAACTCATGCTTTTCGCAAGAGACGGCTAAGGAAATCTGGTCGCAGTTATCGTACGTGTCGATGGACGTTCTCAAAGACTCAAAGTCTTCCTCTTCGATGGCTAGCTCGTTGATAGCGTCGTTGACGGCGGCTAAATTCGCTGGTTGGACCGCGACTAAATATGGTTTCACCAGCGCTAACGCTTCGAGTTTGCGCATCAAAGCGACGACTCGGGCGTGGTCGACTCTAGATTGTAAGACGACGAGGAGGTCGTTCAACTCCTTCGGGTGGTCGGAAAGATAGAATTGGATCGCTTTGTAGTAAACATCCACGTTCGAGAGTTTTGCGCACACGTCTTTGAATCGAATGTGTTCCCAAGCGTCTGGGTGTTTCATCATAACTTCGGCTGCGTTGTCGTATTCGTCGTATTGGACATACAAGAAACAGAGCTCGTCCCAGGCATGAACATCTTCGCAAACGCGGATGAGTTTGGGAATGTTGATGCGTTGCGAGAACAATTTCAAGTGCTCGTGCAATTTGTCACGCTTGTGATAGGCGTACAAAATAGCGAGTTCGGTGAAGATGCCCATGTGCGCACGGTCGAGACCAATGCCGGCTTCCATCAACTGAATGAGCTCCTCAAAGTTCCCACGTTCTTGGTAAAAGTCCGAGAGCGCTTCTAATTCGTCCGCTTGGAGAATGATGTTCAAACCACACAACTGAGCGAGCCTGAACTCTTGCTCTTCCACGCACGCGAAGCAAACTTCTTTCCACGTCTTGGGCGTGTTTGCTTTTCGCGCAGCTTCTACGGCGGCTTGGAATTGACGCAAGCGAACCAAAGTAGAAGCTAACGAGCCCCAGTTGGATAACGCCGTGTACAAAACCTTGGCGGCTTCTAATAAGCTTTCGTCAAAGCACCGGTCGCCGACAGTTTGTAAATTTGCCGCGTTCGGTTTGGAAAGAAAATCTTCCAACGCAGAAAGTTCGTCCGTTCGAGCGTACGCGTAAACGATTTCCGTATCCACTTTCGGATCTTTCAAACTCTTTCGAACCATCAACAAATACGGTACCATAGCTTCATATTCGTCGAACTTTCTCGCGGCGTCGACGACATCGTCGAACGTGGTGATATCTTTCGCCTTGATTAAAGAGATAATCGCAGCCTTGACACCTTCTTTGCCGCCTTCTAACAGTTGCGCTTTTCCGAGCTGGCACCACACCTCCGGCAGGTCCACGCGCTCCGCATATTCTACTGCTCTCTCGATATCTTCGAGAGACTCGATCAAAATGTTCATCGCGTCCACGTGTAAGTTGAACTTTTTGTAAATCGCCAAAGCTTCTTCGTACAACTCGTTTCCGGCGGCGATTTCGCCAACTTCTGGGCCATTGAAATCGTCCAAACGGTTCACGTATTCCATCACTCTCGTCTTGTCCGCTTTGATGGCAGTCAAAATCAACAAGTTTTGCAAGTTCGGATTGTTTGAGAACGCGGAAGTTTGCAAAACAATCTTCTCCAACAACTCGATTAATTCCTCCGGCATTTCGGCAGTCATGAATGCTTTGACTGTTACTGATACTTCTTCCGGATTCTTCGATTCTGGTAACGCCGTAGAGACAACTTGGTCAATCAATTGACGTCTGTATTGGTTCTCGTCCGTCAATACTTTCGCCCACAACTCCGGTTCCATTCTCGAAACCACGTATCGCGCTTGGACTTTGAACATGGAGTTCGTGTTTGTACATTTGACGAGTTCGTCGTCGCAATTCCCTAGTTTATAAGCCACGCAAGCTAAGTTCGGATCGCGTCTTTCGCAGTATTTACCAACAACCGCGTGTTGATAAAACTTGTTCGTCATCAAAAAGTGCTCCGGGTTGTTATTGGAATCGACGAGCATTTTACCGAGCGCGTTGTGAACTTCAGGATCTTGCGAACCTTCGTTGACTAAGTGCTCCAAAAATTCAGAGAGCATTTTTAAACGGTTTCTCTTCTCGACTTCTTCGACGAGCGGGCCAACCGGCAATAACGAGCGAACGGACAGAATCAAGTTCTTAATGAACTCCTCGCTGCACTCTAAATCAATCAACGTGCCGACAACTTTCGGCGCGTTCTTCGGGTTGACTTTTTGAACGTATCCTTCAATGTACCTCAACATGTTGCTGTTGTACAAGAAGGTGGTCAAATCGGAAATAAACTCGAATCGATCGCACACGTTGATCAACGGTCTGGCGTCCGGTAATTTTGCCTCCATTAAGAATAGCTTTACGCGTTCTGGGTCGTAAAAATTACTCTCTCTCGTCACACGTTCGACTTCTTTAATTTGTTGAATCTTCGACGCGGCTTCGATGTATCTAAAGTGCACCTCTTTGTTCTCAGAGGTTGGTAATAACGAGCCCAAGTAAAAGAACAACCCTTCGTTCGAGTCCCGTTCTTGAAACAGCGACATGATTTCTTGAACGCCGAGTTGTTCGGTGTACTCTTTAGCAATAGTTACCGCAACTTGCAAATTTTGCTTCAAATTGGCATCTAAAAGCTCTTTCAAACACTCAAGCGCCCATTCTTTCGATAAGGTACCGAAAAACTCAACCAACGCATTCGGTTCAATCGCATGCGTCGCAGAAACGCAACGTTTCAAATCACTCAATTCCGTGTAGTGTTGTAACGCGCGTCCGTACAAACCAGCCTTTTCGCACAACTGCGCGATTCTTGGTCGATCGTAGTGGGATAATTTTCCTTGCGCCAAAATCGCATCGGCAACGTTCGGGTACGTGACCAAGTTAATTTCCAAAACCTTCGTTTGTAACGCCGCTTGCTCTTCGTTATCCTCTTTCAAGATATCGAGCAACAGCGACGTCGCCTCACGAATCATGTTGCGCTGTAAGAACAAATCCGCCACGCCTTGCATATCAAGCGGAGGTGGCGTCATTTTCGAGCATCTTTGCGCTAAAGAAACGGCAGAGGGCGGGTCGGACATCATCAAACTTTGCAACATGTGCATATAGTTTGGAGTGTAGTTCACGCGTTCGCAATATGCCGTGAGCGTCTCGAAATCGCCCCTTTTCGCCAACTCCGCGCACACTTTCGGATTTGCCTGCGATTTCGAGTATAATTTTAGCGCCATATCACTATCGACCGGGGAAATCACATCGCCCAACTCTTCGCTCGGCTCCAACTTGTCCTCCGCGAACCACTGGTCGATGAGTTGTTTCTTGTTTTGTCTCAACACCAACTTCGCCAACTCCACGGATTCAATTTTGTTAAGCTTGCCCATTTGCAAACACGCGCCGAAGTACTGCAACGCTGGCGGAGAAGACCCCGGCTGTTGCGGCGCTTGCTGAAACTTTTGAATGGTATTCATCGTTCTCAAGGAACCGTATTTTGCCGCCAACTCGGCGGCGCCTTTGAAATCGCCGGCATTAAACAACGCGTCGAATCTCGGCGTAATTAACGCCTCTGCTCCTGGTAACGATGCTCTACCAGCGATCGATAGCGCTAACTCCAAGTTGTTCAACTGTTGAGATACGAACGGCACGACCGCACTTTCGTTGATGGTCGCCAAAATGACTTGCCCTCTTCTGTTGACGCAATAGATGCCACCCGTCTTCTCTGAAATGCACGCGATGAACACGGGATCGTTGGAAATTTTATTCCTGTACACCGCAGCACCCGTTTCGATATCGTTCACGAACAACAAACCCGCTTTCGTGACGGCGTAAATCAACCCGTACTTTTTCGAGATTTGCATGCTCACCGGGAAATCGTCCGCAAACTCTGGCGGGAAGAATAATTCCGTCTGACACTTTTGAAACGCGTTCGTATTTCCGGGTTGCATTCCAAGCTCGATGATGTGCATCTTCGATTGCACGCTCCCGTCTCCCGGATTGACTGTCTTTTGCGCAAAGGCAACAATCTGACTCGCTTTCGCGTTCCCGGGCACATGAAACGTCCCAAACGCGGCGCCATGCGCCTCCAACGCCTGCGATCTCTGTTGCGCCGCCGAATATAACTGCATGTTCCCTTTCACCAACGCCGGTCTCGACGAATCACCGGGCGCAATTCCAATCAATGCAAACCACTGCATGTCTTGACTCGCTTTGTACGAAATGATTTGAGATCCCGCCAAATTCGCCGTTCGATCGAAAACCTTCTCCGGCACCGAGTCCCCGCTCATCGACCAGTGATACACCGACGTATTTGTCACCACCCCTAACATCGTCGCATCCAACCATTTCCAAAAAACAACCGGTTCGTCCATCTGATGACTCTTCATCTTCGCTTTTTGCTCAATGTTGAATATTTGCAAGTGATCTTTCCCAACGCTCTCCGCCGTGGTCGCTTTCAACGCGATTATTCTCTGCTCTGGATTCATCAGCGCGGAATCCGCGGTGATCGGTCGCTTCAACGGTTGCGACGGCGACGCGACGTCAACAATCACCACCGAGTTCGCCGTTCCGGTTTCTCGGACGCAAATGAACTTTTCCGACTCCATCGTCACGTTAGTGAAGGAAATCATCGCCGGGTTGATGCCCAGCGACGTCAGCTGTGTGTGTGTTTTTTACGCGCAAAGGAAGAGGATAAAAGAAAAGAGAAGCGTCAGCGATGCGAGTGAAGATGCGACCATCGCATTCGGTCGTTCAGAAATCCTTCCGCCGCCGGGAGAGAAAAACCACTCGAGGAAAAAGAGAATAAAATGAAATTTGATCGAACGCGGAGGGCACCCCAATTGGGTCAATTAACTACTCCACTTCAACGCTTTTCGCGCGCGCTCGAAAGAGAGAGAGAGAGAGAGTACAAAATTTGCGTACCTGTATGGCCTCGCTCACGTTCACCGGTGGCGTCGCCATCTTTCAACTCTCCGGTATTAAAAAAAGCGGCTAATAAAATAGAGAGAGAGAGGTGCGTGTGGGGAAACTCTCTCGGGTCAAACAAAACTTTTCTTTAAAAAAGCGACACACGCCTCTCTTCGAAAAAAAAAAAGGAAAAAAAAGAAAAAAGCATCAGAGCAAAAATAAAAGCTTTTGCGCTATCGGAATACTACGACAAACATATTTTAATGCCATTTAACTTGTTCTCACGTTTAATTATCTTCGGAACTTTCGTCGTCGCTATCGTCGTTATCGTTATTTCCGTAACTCTCTAAGGATTTGATGACCTGCGTGGCTTCTTTCATTCTCGATTTCTTCTCGCGGTTGTGCAACTCGCTCGGCGCCATGCACCTCTTTTCGCAGCCGCAGGTTTGGCCGACAGAAGCGATGCAGATGAGATCTGCTTTGGCGGATAACACTCTCGCGGATGCTTGAGCTTCGTCTAAGACGGTTGGTTGCATCGCTCTTAAATACGTGGCTTCTTTTTCCATGGAGTTGTATTTTTGCGGCGCGTGAAGCGTGATGTAGCCGGCTTCGTCGAGCGCGCGCAACATGTCGTGTTCGAGCTGGAAGGAGTGGTGCGGGTCTTCGCCAAACTCGCGAGAGTTTTTGTAGAGCTCGGCTAAATCGTTCTCAAAGTAGTGCCAGGCACTCCCTCCGATGCACCCACCTCCAGCGGCACCCCAGCATCCGCCTAAACCTACGCCGTAAACGTCCACGGATTCGCAGAGTTGAATGGCGAGGAAGACGGCGAGCCAACCAGAGGAAGGAGACCCTCTTCCTGGATAGGTCAAACCTCTCTTCGCTTCGATGCGTTTGCGCAAGGTATCTAACAAATCACTCGCGGCTGTCGCCCCTGGCGGGTTGATGCGAACAACGTTCACGTCTGGTCGACGATTTTTCAACTCCGAAACGACGTTGTAGAAATCCTCGCCGTCCGTCCTAGAAACGAGCAAAGTGGAGTTCCATTCGAGCGGAAGCCGCGCTAAATTATACACCGATGCGCCGTATGCTTTCGTCCAGAGGTTGTTCACGATTCTGTGCGTCGTTTTAGTCCCGACGTACTTTTCAAATCCTAAAGTCGGTCCGTTGTTCATGCGAAAAACGGTGTCGTGGCTATCGATTTCCTCGCCGTACTCGTGGATTAAATTTCTTTGAGAGTTTCCAACTAACGCGCATCTTTTGTACTCTGGTGGAGGCGCAACGTCTGGCAACACCTCATCGACTAACGCGGAGCGAAACAAAGTGTTTGTAACTCCGGTTGAATTCCCATCCGCTTTCTTGACGACGCCGCCTTTGACGTTTTTCGACCTTCTCGCGTTCTTGCGCGCGGCGTATCGAGCGAATTTACCTTCCCATTGCAAAGTGCCTCCTTTTCTTTCGACTAAACCAAACACGTGCGGCATAGCTCTTTCTGCCTCGACAGTTCTCGCGAAATAGTTAATCACGTCTTTCGGATTTTTCGCTTTGACTTGCACGCCTTCCACGATGGTCGGCGTTAATTTCCTCACCGCTTCTTCCCACTCTTCGCTGTGCTTTTGTCGCTCATCCGGCGTCCACCTTTCCGCGCCTTTCCTTTTCCCACCGTTTAATTCGGGAATCTGCAACAATTCGTCGATCCAGGCCTCGTCGAGTTTCTTATCTTCTGCCAACATTTCGTTCCTCGCTTCCAGTAGCGCTCTTTTAAAAACGATGGATAAATCCGCCTCGTTCGCCGCGCTCCCCACCCCGTTGAACACGGGCGACCCGGGATACTTCTTCGAATACGCGATTTCTCTCTCCGCTGCTAAAACTCTTCTCCTCGCTTCGGTTTGAATGACACCGGTCGAATCCAGCGTCCTCTCGTCCGTCCCGGCTGCGATAGCCGCCGTCATCACCACCGTCGCTCTATCCATCCACAACAATCTCTCCGCCGCTAACTTCCCCGCGCACTGGTTCGCGGTCTTATCTCTGTTCGTCCACGCTTCTCTTTTCAAAGTGATAATTTTCTTCTCTAAACCTTTCCTATATTCCGCGAGCTTCTCGCACGTTTCCATCCCGATGGGTAACTCCTGTCTCTGACATCCGTCGCCGCCGTACTCGAGCGTCTTCTCGCAGTTCTTCCGCTCCGATATCGCCTGTTGCTCGCTCACTTTATACGTCCTCAACTTCGCGCGTAATTTCGCCAACTCCTCGGACATCGTCTCCAACTCCTTCGCGAGCGGGTCTTGCGCCGCGCGTCCCCCGTTTTTCTTCGCCAAAGCTCTCTGAAGCTCCTCCACTTCTACTTTCTTCCTTTTCAACTCGATTTGTATCGCCGAATCTCTCACGCGCCGCTTCGAGTCGCTGGCCGGGCACAGCTCGTCCGCCGTCGGACATCGCAGCGACGACGACGACGAAGTAGAAACCCCACCCCCAGACGCCCTCGAAGCGCTCTCGTACCGATGCACCGCCCCACCAAAGTCGTTCCCATCGTCAGAGGAAGACGACGAAGAAGAAGTGGAGGCGTATTCACCAATCGAAATCCTATGGTGCGCGTGTGCGCACTTCTCGTGCTCCGACATCGACTTCCCGATCAAATACGCGATCGTCAGCAGGCAAAACACGAGCAACTGTCGGTCCGTGCTCAGATTTTCCCATCGTTGCCCGATCGATTTCTTATTTCCTTTCAGAAGAGGCGCCATTTTTGTTTTAATTAAAGCTTTAATTTTTTCCCCATCACACGCATCTAAAAGTGAGGAAAAGGTCGGATTCCTCACAAAAGAGAAAAAGAAGATAAACCGCGCAACGCTTTCTCTCTGCATTTAAGAAGCGCGTCTCTTTTTGTTTTTATCTCTCTCTATCTCTCTCACGCGATTTAAGCATGAGCTTTTTTGCGTTCGCTTGTTCTTCGCATTCTGCCGCGCCGCGGCGCTTCGTGGCGCCTTCGTGCAGCTCTTCTTCATCTTCATCTTCATCTTCTTCCGGGAAAAGAAGATACGGTGAAACGATGAGGAAGAAGAACGCTCTTTTTACCGAACGAGGAGGAAGACGAAGAAGAAATATCGCGACAAAAGCGGAAGGAGGAGGAGGAGAAGAAGCGACTACGAATGCGATTACGACGAACGGAGACGTCGAGGAAGAGAACGCGTCGTCAGAACGATTGGAAACGACGACGACGACGACGACGAGAAAGACCAAAGGCGCGACGCCTCTTTTAGTCGTGGATTTGGAAAAAGGGACGGTGAAATTGGCAAAAAATCGAAGAAAAGACAAGGCGAGAATACAAGGCGCGCTGGCGGCGGCGGTGAAGCGATCGGAGGTGAAATTGAACGACATGGGATCGACGAAGATTGGTCCGTTAGAAGAGGACGATTGCATGGACGCGACGAATTTAGTAATGGATTTGTTCTTTAAGGTTCGACCGCAAGATTTCTTAGCGAGGAAGAGGCTGGCGAAGGCGCAGTCGGATAGAGTGTACGCCGGGTTGTTGGACGGGGTGCAGAATTCGACGGACAGAGTTTTGATCGCGGCGAAAGTCGGTTCGAACTTGGTTGGTATCGCGGAGGTGTCGCTACCGAACGGGAAGAGGTTTGGTGCGGAGAATTATCGGCCGAAAGCGCCGGCGGATAAACCGTATTTGTCGGACGTGGCGGTTGCGACGACGCAAAGAGGGAGAGGGATCGGTAAAGCGTTGGTGTTAGCGGCGGAAGAGTGCATGAGAGAGATGGGCGAGACGACGATGTATACGCACACAAAGGTGGATAACAAAGGTGCACAAAAATTGTTCGAGAAGTGTGGGTACGCGGAGCCAGAGTGGGCGAAGAAGGGTCTGACGCAAGCGCAAATCGCGCAAAGAAGCACGGAATGGAACCCCTTCGCCGCGGTTGGCTTGGTCGAGGTTGGGCATTTTATGCTTGAAAAGCCGTTAGGACAATAAGGACGATGCCGATGGTAATCTGAAGTTTCTCGTCATCGAGATGTAGCGAGCGCGAGCTTTATTAATAATACAACTATAACACATGAACTAAACTTTCCTATCGGGGGATTCCTTCTTTTTCGATTTCTTCCTACTCTTTTCTTTCTTTTCTTTCTTCTTCTCTTTTTTCCGTTTCTTGACGAGGGTGCAGAGCGTTTCGGCGTCGCGTTTCAACCGCAAGGCGTGAATTACGCACGATCCAGCGCCAGTTTTTCGAAATTCCGGGTGTAAACTCGACACGGGAACCTCCGCGCGGTCGAAGTCCTCTTTTGTCGCCTCTGTGTAAAATGTAGTCTCTGCTAACGGATGCCCCGCGGGGTACCGGCGAACGTTCCCGATGAGAATCAACGTGTCTCTTCCAGCTAAGCGTTTCATCGTGTCTACTAACGCTTTCCATTTGCTCGTGTCGTTTCCGTAAACGACATCCGTGGCGAGGATAAAATCTGGATGTCTCTTGAGTTCTAGAATCTTTAGAGCATCGCCTGCGCCCCAGACGAGTTTCTTCGTCGAAGATCCTTCGCTGGCGTTCTTCTTCATGTTCTTTTTCAGAAGCGAAAGAACGTCGTCGTCACCTGTGTTGCGAGTGAATACAAACGCAAAAAAGTAAGTATTATCGGTCAGTGTGCTGTAACACTCAAAGTAAGATGAGATGTGAATTTAAAAAAATGTACGAGAGCTACTATCAGACGCATCCGTGGCAAAATAAAGGATGTTGTCAGCGAAACTCCCCGGTGACTTTTCAGTCAACTCTTTTGTACGCTCTCTCTGAAACTCAACGGTCACGAAGGAAGACCAGTCGAGGGATTAACCGGAGCGAATGTGTGAACGATAAAGAAAAAATGAAACGAGACTGCTTGAGAAACCAATACACGTACCGTCAGTTGCAATGATGTTTGCTCCGAGTTTTGAAGCTACGATGGAAGGCAATCCGAGTCCGGCGCCGAGCTCGACGCCTAGTTTTCCTTTACCAAAAAACTTCTCTCGAGCGTTAACTTTAGGCGTAATGAAGCCATCCTCGCTGAGTTTACTCCATTTCATATCGTTCGTGCAGAATGCGTGCAAATCAATAGCCGAAAGTCTCGATATCCATTCAGCTAAGACTCTCGATCCTTCCCAAAGAGCGACTCCGGTATTTTGGCGTCCGAATCCACCACATGAGTCATCCACTCTATCAATTTGTTTCGACGCGTCGTTCGTTGGCGTAGCCGAGCGAAGTTTGATCGCGGACTCGTCGACTAATCCTAGCGCAGGGAACGGAATCTTAACCGTCCTTTTTGAGCTCAAGAGTTCGTTCAATTTTTCGTACTTGCGCACATCACCTCCGGCTCTCTCGATCGCGCCAAGAAATTTGAGCAACTCTTGCGCGTTGAACGTGTCCAGAATTTTTGCAGCGCGTGAAGCAATTGTCTTCAAAACCTTTTCGGGCGTATCTAATCGTTTTGCAAACGCTTCGCTCACGTTTGCGAGATCTCGTGCGTTGAATTCTTCGATAAAATTTTCACCGAGCAAGTCTTTGTGAGCGGATTCAAAGACGTCTCTCGCGTATTCGTTCGTGGCCACATCGGGTAAGCCACTCGAAAACGCCCAAAGAATCATTGAAAACGACCGGGCATCTGTTTTTGTTCTGAAAAACAGAGAAGGCGACGACGTATTTGAGAAGTGCGTTCGAGAAAAGAGCTCAAACGTAGATTTGATTCCGGTATCTTCGAAACCAACCACGTCGCCAATTTTTGCGAGCGACCAAAGAATCGTGGATGCCTGCCGTCCGCTCATGTTGACGATACTGTTCGACTGCTGGAGTACACTCAACATCTCGTTGACGAAAGTCTTTTCTTTTCGTGCGATTTTCTCTAGGAGTTTCGGAAGCTTTGCGAGCGCCCAAAAGACGTTGGCAATTAATCCCACCTTTCCGGTTTCGTCCTCGTCGTTTTCGATATTCGCATCGTCGGTGTACGAAGCGATTGCTCTGGTAAAGAATCGGCACACTTCGTACGCTAACTCCTCGTTCTCTTCACCATCCTGCCCTATATCGCACGCTGTTCCGTCGCTATCGTTAACTAACCCAACACCCACCATGACCATCGATAACTCGTGCGCGTTCATATTCTCCAAAACACTCTTCGTCAACGTTTTCAGCTTGAACCAAAATTTCGGATCCTTCGCGCACTGATTGACTTTGGCGAATGCTAAAAACGTATTCGCGACGTGCCTGGACTCAAATCGACCTTTCACGGTCTCCGATACGAGCAATATTTTCAACTTATGCGCCATCTTAGTCACCAAAACCTCTCTCCCTCCCTCGTTATTCTGCGCCTCGCTGAACTTTGCCATCGCCCACGCGATGTTGGCGAATTCCTGCGCGTTGAATCGTTTGGTCGGAGGGCCAGAACATCCAATATCCAACGCGTCCACTATGGCCTTATTCAAGTCACACTCATCGTCGACTACCCAAACCATCGACCGTTTCCGTCCACCCTCTCTATCCGAAGAAGAAGAAGAAGAAACCGACATCTTCGCCAAAGACCAACACACGTTCGACACGCCTTGCGTCGTCCACTCGCGCCGCTCTGACGCCGCGAACATCCTCTGCAAAGGCGCTTGCATCCGCCCGATCGCCTCTTCGACGACGCTACTACAATCATCATCACCGCGCATCTTCAAACGGTCGCCATAAATCTTTGCCGACGCCCAAAACAAGTTTGAAATCTCTTGCGCGTTAAACGCCGTCTTCTTATTCGTCTTCTTCTTCTTCTCGTAAAAGCGCACCGCGAGCTCCGAAACCTTTCTCGCGACCGCAACCGCCTCCGCTCCCAACTTTCCGTCGTCGTCGCCTTCGTCGTCGGCGGCGCTTCTCACCAAACGCATCTTCCCCAGCGACCACAAAATCGCGCTCAAATGCCTCGGTTCGAGCTGCGAACCGTTACTCTTCGCCTCTTCTTCCTCGAGAATCGCTCGGCACCGCTCGAGTAAAACGCGCGTCGCTTTGCGCGTGGTCTTCTCTTCTTCTTCTTCTTCGCGAGCAGCCGCCTTCTCCGTCTTCGCGTCGTTGATGAATCTCGCCTTCGCCAAGCGACTCAGCGCGGTCGAGACGTTGACGACGTTAAAATCGCGACTCCATTTTTCAATCGCGAGTGCGAGCGCGCGTCGTTGTTGTCGTTCGGAGTTGTTGTTGTTGTTTGATGCGTCGCAGAGCGTCTTGTTGATGCGCTGGTGCAGCGTTGACATTTTACTTGTGTCTTCCCATTGTTTTGGGGAAAAGAAATGGAGAATTTCCGCACAGAGATACACACACGTAATCGCTGAAAGAAACGACCCCCCTCGGAGAGCACTCGCAAAAGCTTGTTTTATTTGACTTTATCGTAATTATATGATGTTGTCCTTAGCGTCCTTATCTTCGTCTTCTGCCCTTCTCGCGTCTGCCTCTTCTTTGAATTCGAGAAGACGATCTTCCACCGTCGTCGTCAGCGCGACGAAGATGAAGAATACCGCCTTTGCGAGAAGAAACAATAACAACACCATCATTAGCACAAAACAGAGAAGAGGAAGAAGAGGCGATTTAGTCGTTCGCAACGGTTTGTTCGGTCTCGGTCTTCCGGAAATCGTCGTCATCGGCGGCGTCGTGGCGTTGTTGTTCGGGCCGAGTAAACTTCCCGAGCTCGGGAAATCGTTGGGGAAAACGGTGAAGAGTTTTCAATCGGCCGCGAACGAGTTCAACGAGGAGTTGAAGAAAGAAGTGGACGAGCAAAAGCCGGCGGCGACGACGACGGAGAAAGGAAAGGAGGAGGAGCCGAAGAACGAGGAAGAGTAATTCGTTTGATATACATAAGAGAGAGAGAGAGAGAGAGGTGGAACTTTGCGTTGCGTTTAATACAAGTATATTATCTTTATTATTGTGTTCATTTCAACTCGCGAGATACTATTACTAGATATGGTGTATCTTCGGTGGTAAAAAATCTTTTCGCGAGAGCGAGAGAGCACCATCGACGTCTCGCTTCTTCGTTTTTACAAACCAGCTTTCATCTTCGCTTTACGTAAAGCTACCGCGGGACGTTTTTTACCCGACGCGCGAGGCTCCTTGTTCTTCTTCTTCGTCGTCGTCTTTGCCGGCGTGCCTTTTTTACCTTTGGACGAACCCGCGTTTGCGCCGCCGCGCTTTCCGTCGCCGGTGACCGACGATTTCTTCTCAAATTTAGCTACTTTGTTCCCTTTCGCAGAACGACCGCCTTCCCAGGAATTCGCTTTGCGTTTGTTTGCGTTGTTTTCGCTAACGCTGCCGCTCTTACTCTTCGCGTTTCCTTTTCCGACGCGTTCTCGAGATTTGGTGACCTCGTTTCCTCTTTTCGGAGCGACGACGCCAACTTTAGTGACGCGAAGTTCCCGTTTACCCATCTCGAAACCATCTAGTAATAACGCCGTTCTCGCGGCTTTGACGGATTTGAACAGAACAAACGCGATGCCTTTACCCGTTCGCGTCGTTTTGTCTCGCACAACTCTAACCGCCTCTAGCTCCGTCTTCAACTCCTTATACTCTTTGTTCTTGGTGAAAATCTCGATGACTTCCTCGTCGGACACGTCAAAGGGTAAGTTGCCGACAAACACGGATTTCGTTCGATCGTAGTTCACGCCGCTCCCATCGTCTCCTGTTCCTGCGCCTCCTCCTTTCTTCTGGCTCGATTTCGCCGCAAAATCTACTCTCAGCGTGTGGCCTTTGAACTTTTGCATGTTGCCCTTCTTCACCGCTCGTTCGCAATCCTTCTCTCGTTTCCACACGATGTACGCGGTGCATCCACTCTTTGACGCCTCGTTAATTGCCCCGTTGTTTTCTTTATTCTTCTTCTTTCCCAGCGAACCTAAAATCTTAGCTCGAATAGGCACTTTCGCGTCCTTCTCGTCCGCGTTCTTTTTCAGCGGCACGGAGCGTATCCGCGCGGAAACCACCTCGGCGTGCTTCGCTTTCGAACCCATCAATTCCTTAAAAAACGCCACCAACTCCTTAGGTTTCGTTTTCGTCGGCACGTTCCCCACGAATATCGTCCTCTTCAGTTCCTCTTTCATCTCTTCTTCCGTTTTCTTTGACGTCGACGTCGACGCGTTTTCGCTCGTCAGACTTCTCGCGCTCTTCTTCTTCCCACCTTTAACGAGCCCTTCGTACTCTTCCTCGTCCGAGGAATACTCGCCCTCCATCGTCTCTTCCTTCGTTTCCGCCAACACGCTCTTATTTCTCCTTCTTTTCTTTCCCTTCGCCTCTGCGTCGTCGTCGTCGTCGTCGTCGTCGTCTTCCTCTTCTTCTCGCTCTTTTTCTCTCGAAACGTCCCGCGCGTGTTTCATCGCCGCCATCAGTCGCTTCTTTTGCTCCTTCTTTTTTCCGCCGTCCTCGTTTTTCGCATCGTCGCCGTCCTTGCTCTTCTTTTTCTTTTTAGCGTCGTCGTCGCCGAAAACGCCAGCAGCAACAGCACCCACGACCGGCGGTAACAAAGCTCTCTCGCGTTTCTCGAAGAATTGAGATTCAGAGCTGAACAATGGGTTGGACGATTCAATCTTCACGCCGTCGAAGATGCCCATCTTCTTATGCGTTTTCGTGCGTTTTTTTTTCTCCCGAACGAGAAACGACAGACGACAGTTGTGCGTTATTCTTAGTTTAGGGTTTAACCCTAAACCCTAAATACTCTCGGATGCGAAAAACAAAAGTTAGTTGCAAAACGCTCAAAAAGCAGCGCAAAGAAAGGAGAGATAACACGCGACGAACCAAATAGGACGAGAACCATGATCTGCTAGATA
>Ga0255767_1000765_pt1 | contig 28984 bp, 27 predicted proteins | sample 071ome_24_FD_179967 | JGI IMG/M metagenome (GOLD analysis project Ga0255767, IMG submission 179967) | Coastal salt marsh microbial communities from the Groves Creek Marsh, Skidaway Island, Georgia - 071402CT metaG (version 2) | ecosystem: Environmental > Aquatic > Marine > Intertidal zone > Salt...
GCCGGCCATGCGGGTGGTGGCGATGCGAAGCACCGCCTCGGCGGCGCTCTCGGCATCGATTCCCAGCCTGTCGCCAAGCTCGGTCTGGAAGACCTGCCGGATCTGCGCCAGATCGACATTGCCGGGAACCGATTTCAGCTTGTCGACATCAAGCCTGCCAAGCAGCATGTTGGCATCGGAAATGGTCGGCTTCGTCCCGCCGCGGCCGTAGCAGATCGGGCCCGGATTCGCGCCGGCACTCTGCGGTCCGACCTCGAGAAGGCCGGCCTCATTGACCCGTGCGATCGACCCGCCACCGGCGCCGATGGTGCGGACATCCACCATCGGCACATGGATCGGCATCGCATATTCAAGTTCGATCTCGTGCGAGACCGACGGCTCGCTGCCGCGGATCAGCGCGACATCGGTCGAGGTGCCGCCCATGTCATAGGTGATCAGGTTGGGCCGGTTCGCGCGGCGGCCGGTATAGGCGGCGGCGATGACACCGGAGGCCGGGCCCGACATCACCGTCTTTGCCGCCTCGCGGACAACGCGGCTTGCCGAAACCGTGCCGCCATTGCCGTTCATCACCAGAAGCTCGCCGCCATAGCCGCCTTCGCCAAGCTCGTTCGCCAGCCGCCCGACATAGCGTTCCAGAAGCGGCTGCACCGAGGCGTTGACAGCGGCGGTGACACCGCGCTCGAACTCGCGGCTTTCCGACAGCAGCGAATGGCCGGTGGTGATGTAGTCATTCGGCCAGAAGGTGGCGAGGATTTCGGCCGCCCGCACTTCATGGTCCGGATTGGCATAGGCATGGAGGAAATGCACCACCACCGATTCAACGCCGGCGGCAAGCAGTTGTTCGCCTGCCCGGCGCACCGCATCCTCGTCAAGCGGCGTCACCACACGGCCGGCATGATCAAGACGCTCCGGCACTTCCAACCGCAGGTCGCGCGGGATGATCGGCGTGAAATTCCCCTTCATGCCATAGGGTTGCGGGCGGGTGCGGCGGCCAAGCTCGAGAACATCGCGAAACCCGGCGGTGGTGATCAGGCCGGTGCGGCTGAGCTTTCGTTCGAGAACGGCGTTGGTCGTCGTCGTGGTGCCGTGGATCACCAGTGCGACATCGCGAAGCACCGTGCCGGCCTCCTCCAGCGCCGTCATCACTCCAAAGGCCTGGTTGTCGATGGTGCTTGCCACCTTCGACAGGTGAACGGTGCCGGTCTTCTGGTCGAGCCTGACAAGATCGGTGAACGTGCCCCCGACATCGACCCCGATCAGGTCACCCCCGATCACGCCGCCCCCGATCCGCCTGGTTTGATGGGCCTTGTCGCGCGCCGCCATCAGTCTTCTTTCCCCAATATTGTTGGTATGCGAATGAGCGCCGAATATTGACAAATTGTCAATTGGGTTTCCAAATCCCAGCATGCTTTCGATATCCTCAGATCACGGGATGGTGGCGCGTGGCGGGCGGCTTGTCGCCGCGCTGCTGATCTGTGTTTTGTCGATGGTGCCGATGCCGGCGGCGGCGCATGCGACAGGCCAGAGCTTCATCGCGCTGCTGCCGACCGGACCCTATATGGCGGTCGGTGTCATCATCGTCGCGCTCAGCATCATGCTGCTGTGGTTTCTGCCGCACCGGTCGGTGGCACGGCTGCTGCCAAGCCGCGATCTGGGCAGGATGGCGGCGCCGCCGCGGCTTCGCGCGCTGTCCAGCTTGCTGTTTTTCCTGCTATTGTGCTGGCTTCTGTCACGCGGATTTTCTGGAACGCGTGATCCGCTGGAAAATCCGCTGGTGCTCGGCTTCTGGGTGGTGTTCTGGATGGCCTCGCCGATGGTGCAGGGGTTCCTGTTCGATCTCTGGGGCTGGATGTCGCCATGGCGCTGGCTTGCCGGCCCGCTCGCGGCGGTGGCGGCGCGCCCGCCGCTGGCATTGCCGCACCGTCTCGGCGTCTGGCCGGCGGTCCTGCTACTGCTGGTGTTCTCGATGTTCACCCTTGCCGACCCGGCGCCGGATGATCCGGCGCGCCTGGCGACGGTTGGCGTCGCCTATATTGCTGTGACCATTGCCGGCATGGCGCTGTGCGGCCCCGCGCGATGGCTTCGCCAGGTCGAGATCTTTTCGGTCGTGATGGCGCATTTCGGGCGGCTGGCGCCGCTGGCAAGGCGGGGCAGGCGGGTGCGGGTCGGCTGGCCGGGATGGCAGCTGGCGCATGGCGCGCGGGCCTCCCGCGGCATTCCGGTGTTCATTCTGGTGCTTCTTGGCACCGGATCCTTCGACGGCTTCAACGAAACCTTCGTCTGGCTTGACATGATCGGGGTCAACCCGCTGGCCTTTCCTGGCCGGTCGGCTGTGGTGATGCCGGTGATCGCCGGCCTCGTCGCCGCCAACCTGATCCTTGTGGGGCTGTTCGCGGCGCTTCTTCATGCCGGCGACCGCGCGGTTGCCGACTTTCGCAAAGAGGTGGGGCAGCAGGCAGGAAAGCAGGCGGGCATGGCGCGGACCGGGTATCTTCTGTCGGTCTTCGCGCCGACCATCCTGCCGATCGCGCTTGCCTATCACGCCGCGCATTATTTCCCCTCGCTTCTGGTCGATGGCCAGTATGTGCTGGTCGCGCTGAACGACCCGCTGGGGCAGGGTGCCAACCTGCTGGGGCTTGACGGGTTCCACGTCACGACCGGCTTTTTCAAGCACCGGGAATCGATGCGGGTCATCTGGCTAAGTCAGGCCGCCATCATTGTCTTCGGACATGTTCTGGCGGTCATCCTCGCGCATGCCAATGCGGTGCAGGCCTATGGCGGCATTCGCCGCGCCTTTACCGCCGGCATGCCGCTGGCGCTGTTCATGGTTCTCTATACATGGCTTGGCCTGTGGCTGCTGGCGGCCCCGAAAGGCGGGTGAAATTTTGTCTGGACAAGACGTGTCGCTGCCCACAAGCTTGCACCAGGAATTGGGATGAACAACCGGCATCAAAGCCGGGCTCAAAGTCAACTGACAGGGAGGTAGCCATGACCAAATCAACTGAAAAACCTGCAGCCGATAACGCGGTGAAACGCCCGGACCGCCGGAAGGCCCTGAAGACACTTGCCGCGACCTCGGCGCTTGCCGCTGCCGCCAGCAGCATGCCGCTGTTCGGGCGCTACGGACAGGTGCACAGCTCGGAGCCGATCAAGATCGGGTTCCAGGTCCACCGCACCGGTATCGGCGCCGCCTATGGCCGCTGGTATGACCGCACCACCAAGGCTGCGGTGAAGAAGATCAATGATGAGGGCGGGATCAATGGCCGCCCGGTCGAGATTGTCGCCGAGGATGACGGCACCGACCCCAAGCGGGGGGCCGAGGTTGTCGAGAAGATGGCGACACAGCATGGATGCGATATCGCTTTCGGCACATTGTTCAGCCATGTTGTGATCGGGTCCGCGCCGCGTGCCGGCGAGCTGAAGATTCCCTATTTCGTCGTGTCCGAGGGGCACCATGTCGCCAGCGGCATGCTGAACCGCTACACGCTGCAGCCCGGAATCACCGATGTGAAGAGCCAGGTCCAGGCGATGGCCCCCTTCGTCAACAGCACGCTTGGCAAGAAGGTCACGATGATCTATCCGGATTTCGCCTTCGGCCATGACCATCGTGATTATTTCTCGGCCGCGGTCGCCGCGCAGGGCGGCGAGGTTGTCGCCAAGGTTGCGATCCCGCCGACCGAGACATCCTTCACCAAATATTTCCCGAAGATCCCGCGCAACACCGATGTCATCTATCATGTGATGGTCGGGCCGGCGGTTCTGACCTTCGTCAAGGAAATGGGTGAATTCTTCGGCAATTCGCGCCCCGAGATTTTCGGCTTCATCGACTCGCTCGAGGCGGTCGATCTTGCCAGCCCGGGTCTGGAATTCCTTGAGGGCACCTATTTCTGGGAAGGCAACCCGCGCTACGCGCAGGCCAACCAGTCGGATTATGACAAGGCCTATCGCAAGGCGGTCGGCGTCGATGCAAATGGCGCCTCGGTATCCGATCCGAAGGATGTCTCGACCTATGCGCACATGTTTGGCTGCTGGGAGACGCTTCATATCGTCAAGGCCGGCATGGAGGCCTCGGGATATGCCGGTGCCGGTGACCGCGCCAAGCTGATCGAGGCGGTGGAATCGATGACCTCGATGCCGCATTCCTACGCGCACCCGCAAGGGGCGAAGGAGTTCAACGGCAAGACGCACCAGACCTTCGGCCATCAATATATCACCCGGGTCGAGAATGGCAGGCTGGTCCTCGCCCACACGACCTCGATCGAGGATACCTACTATCCGGACGAGACGGACTACACCAAGCAGTCCTTCTGATTTTCGGGCTGATCTTCGGGCGCGGCGGGCGGTAATGCCGGTCGCGCCCCATTCAATTATTCCGGTCTGTTGAGGGGGAGTGGCGTTCGCCACAACTCATGGAACTTGGTCCCTATCTGATTCTCGGTCTGCTTGAAGGGCTTGTCACGGCGGCGGTGCTGTCGCTGATGGCGCTCGGCCTGTCGCTGGTCTTCGGCGTCATGCGCGTGGTGAATGTCGCGCATGGTGAATTCTTCATGGTCGGCGCGGTGCTTGCCTGGATCATCGCGAACGCGGTCGATTCGCACCCGGCGGTGAATTTCCTGGCCGCCCTGTTGCTGGCCCCGCCGGCGACAGCGTTGCTGGCGGCGATCGCCGACAGGCTGGTTCTCAAACGGGTCGCCTATGACCCGGAGCGCACCATCGTCGCCACCATCGGCCTTCTCTATATCATCCAGCAGGTCACGCTGATGACCTATGGCCCCGATGCCCGCCCGGTCGAGGCGCCTTTCAACCACCGGCTGTCGATCCCGTTTGTCGAATGGACCGAAAGCGGGATGGCGCTCTACTGGCCGTGGGGCCTTGGCACCACCAGCTACAAGCTTGCCGTGATCGGCGCGGCGGTGCTGCTTCTTGGCGCGATCTGGCTGTTGATGACACGCACGCGGATCGGTCTGGTGATGCGGGCGACACAGCTTGACAGCGAGATGGCCAGGGCCTTCGCGATCCCGGTCGACCGTGTCTATGCCGCGGTGTTCGGCCTTGGCGCTGGCCTGGCGGCGCTGGCCGGTGTTCTGATTGTGCCGATCCAGCAGGCGCATTATCTGATGGGGCATGACCCGCTGCTGCTCTCTTTCATCGTTGTCATTATCGGCGGCCTCGGCAGCCTTCCCGGCACCGTGGTGGCGGCGCTGCTGATCGGTATCAGCGACGGCATGATCTCGGTCTTCTTCACCCCGACCCTCGCCAAGATCATTGCCACGCTCGGCGTGGCCTTCGTGCTGATCTTCCGCCCGCAGGGCCTGTTCGGGAGGAAGGGGCTGTGAGCGTGTTTTTCGGCAGCGATCTTCGCAAGTCATGGACGCTGCATATCGGTGTGATCATGCTGCTGTTCGCGCTGCAATTCATCCTGCCGGCCTATCATCATGGCAATCTGGCGCGCATCATGGTGCTCACCTGCTATGCCATGGGCTACAACATCCTGTTCGGCTATACCGGTCTGCTCAGCCTCGGCCATGCGCTGTTCTTCGCTTCCGGCATGTATGGCATGTCGCTGACCGTGCAGCATCTTGGATGGAGTGCCGGTCCGGCACTGCTGGCCGGGCTGGTGGCGGGCTTCGCCGTGGCGCTGGCCATCGGGCTGCTGGCGCTGCGCACCGCCGGCGTCGCCTTCATGATCGTCACGCTGATGTTCGCCCAGGCAGGCTATCTCGCGGCGCTCTATTTCGGCGAATATACCCGTGGTGACGAGGGGTTTGTGATCCAGCAATCCTTCCGCCAGCTTGCCGGTATCAATCTTGCCGATCCCACCAACCGCTATTTCGCCGCGCTGATCCTGTTCGCAATCTGTGTTTTTGTCTCGCTCCGTGTTGTGCAGGCCGGGTTCGGCCGCGTGCTTGTCGCCATTCGCGAGAATGAGGAACGCACGCGGATGCTCGGCTATGACATTCACCGGCACAAGCTTGCCGCCGTTGTCCTGTCGGGAACGATGTCGGCCGCCGCCGGCGCCGCCTACGGGTTGCTGTTCGGCTATGCCGGGGCGACCTTCGCCTCGGTGCAATATTCGATCTTTCCGCTTCTGTGGGTGCTGCTTGGCGGGGCCGGCACGATCCTCGGGCCGTTTGTCGGCACCCTGTTCATGTTCTATCTGATCGATTTGTCGAGCGGGCTGACAACCGCCTACATGCTGATCGCCGGCTTCGCGCTGGTGATGCTGACGCTGTTCGCGCCGCAGGGTCTTGTCGGCGAGTTGCGTCGCCGCGCGCTGAGGTGGTTGCCATGACGCTGCTGTCAACACGCGGCCTCAGCCGCAATTTCGGCGGCCTGAAGGCGGTCGACAATGTCGATTTCGACCTTCCCGCCGGCCAGGTGCGCGCGCTGATCGGACCGAACGGGGCCGGCAAGACAACCTTTGTCGGCATGCTGTCGGGGCGAATTCCGGCAAGCGCCGGCAGTGTGCGGTTCGACGGTCAGGATGTTACCACGATGCCGGCGCACCGGCGGATCCGTGCCGGCATGGCCTATACCTTCCAGATCACCTCGGTGTTCAGCCGCCTGCCGGTGGCGGAGAATGTCGCGCTGGCGCTGCGCTGGCGGACCGGGGATGATGCGGTGGCCACCGACCGTCAGGTTGCCGAGGCGCTGGAGCGGGTGGGGATCGCCGACCGGGCCGACCAGCTTGCCGGTGATCTCAGCTATGGTCATCAGCGTCTTCTGGAAATCGCCATGGGCCTCAGCCAGCAACCGCGCCTGTTGATCCTTGACGAGCCGACACAGGGTCTCGCCGACAGCGAGATCGCCGATTTCGTGGCGCTGATCCGTGGTCTGGCCGGCGACATGACGATCCTGCTGATCGAGCATAATATCAATGTTGTCATGCAGACGGCCGACGCCATCACCGTGCTCAATTTCGGATCGGTCCTTGCCAGCGGCACGCCCTCCGAAATCAGGAATAACGCGGCGGTGCAGGCCGCCTATCTGGGGACAGGCTGATGCTGAATGTTGAAAAGCTGTCCTCGGGATATGGCGATATCAAAGTGCTTCATGACGTGTCCTTCACTGTCGAGGGCGGCGAGATCGTCTGTCTTCTGGGACGTAACGGTGCCGGCAAGACAACCTGCCTGAAGACCATCATGGGGCTCTTGCGGGCGCAGTCAGGGTCGGTCACATGCGATGGTGTGGAGGTGTCGCGCCTGCCGGCGAACGAGGTGCCGCGCCATGGCATCGGTTACATCCCGCAGGGGCGGCGCCTGTTCGCCGAACTGACGGTGGCCGAGAATCTCGAGATCGGGCTGATGGTGCGCGGCAAGGGGCGTGAAACGCGTGACCGCGTTCTGGAGATGTTCCCGCGCCTTGGCGAAAGGCTGAACCAGCGTGCCGACACCTTGTCTGGCGGTGAGCAGCAGATGCTGGCCACCGGCCGGGCGCTGTGTATCGAGCCGTCGGTGCTGCTGCTGGACGAGCCGACCGAGGGTCTGCAGCCTTCGATGATCGAGCAGATCAGACAGGCGGTGACGGCGCTGCGTGACCGCGGTGTGGCCATCCTGCTGGTTGAACAGCGGGTCGATGCGGTGCTGTCGATCGCCAACCGTGTGGTGTTTCTGGAGAATGGCCGCAGCCACCCGGCACTCGATGCCGGGGAGCTGAAGGCAAACCCCGACCTTCTGCATCGTTTCATCGGCGTCTGAGCCGCCACCGCTTCCGGTCAGACAAGCCGGTCAAGAAGCTTGATCAGCCGGTCCCGTTCCTGTTTGTCAAGCGGCGCCAGCGTCCGGCGCGTCACCTCGGATGCCTTGGTGACAAGCTCATCATGCAGATCGCGCCCCGCCTCGGTCGGGGTCAGCATCAGCCGCCGGCGGTCGCCGACAAGCGGTGATGCCTCGACAAGGCCGCGGGCGCGCAGCCGGTCGACAACACCCTTGATTGTCGCTACATCCATCGCGGTCAGGCGCCCCAGCTCGTTCTGCGAGGCCTGGCCAAGTTCGCACAGCTTTGCCAGCGCGGCGAACTGCGTTGGTGTCATTTCCGGAATCAGTGACGAGAAGATCGCGATATGACGCTGCATCACGCGGCGCATGATGAAGCCGACCTGCCGTTCCAGAAGATATGTGTTGCGAGCTGTCACGCTGCGCCCTCCGGGCATGCGACGACATGGCGTCGCCTTCGCGCCTTTGTCAGTTGACACTATCAGGACCCCCATGCACAGTCTATTGGTATACAAACGAAATTGGCAATGAATTCAACCGCGAGACCATGACGTATCTGCGGCCTCATCTTCTCGAAGACGCCTTGCAATGGATGGCGACGAAGCGGCCGCTTGTCATGGCCGGCTGCACCGACATCTACCCGACCACGCAGGCACCGTCGCTTGACGGGCCGCTCCTCGACATTACCGCCCTGGAGGGCCTGCGCGGCATCACGATGGCGGACGGGTGGCGGCGCTTTGGCGCGGCGACCACCTGGGACGATGTCCTGCAGGCCGACCTGCCACCTTCCTATCGCATGCTGAAACAGGCAGCGCGCGAGATCGGCGCGGTGCAGATCCAGGTCAGTGGCACCATTGGCGGCAATCTGTGCACCGCCTCGCCTGCAGCCGACAGTGTGCCTTGCCTGATGGCGCTTGATGCCGAGGTCGAACTTGCCTCGGTTGGTAGCAGTCGCCGCCTGCCTCTGGCAGAATTCCTGACCGGCCCGCGCCAGACGGCGCTGCGTCCCGATGAACTTCTTGTCGCCATTCATGTGCCGTCCCATGCCGAGGCCGGCCTGTCGGGCTTTGCCAAGCTTGGCGCGCGTCGCTATCTGGTCATCTCGATCGCCATGGCCGCCGTGCGGCTGGTGGTTGAGGATGGGCGCATTGCTGATGCGGCGGTGTCGATTGGCGCCTGTGCGCCGGTTGCGGTCCGCCAGACCGGCCTGGAATCACGTCTTGTCGGAAGCCGGCTTGCCGAGATTGACGCGCTGGCCGTCGAGGCGATGCCGATGATTGCCGACAGCCTGTCGCCGATTGATGATGTGCGGGCCTCGGCCGGCTATCGGCGGATGGCGGCGGCCGAACTTGCCTGGCGGCGCATCCGGTCACTTTGCGGGGAGGCGGCGTGATGGACGGCGTTTCGGATTCCGGCACACAGTTTGATTTCACGGTGAATGGCGAGGCGGCGCGGCTTCGCTGCGCCCCGTCAACACGTCTCAGCGATCTGCTCCGTGAACAGCTTGGCCTTCGCGGCACAAAGGTCGGATGCAATGCCGGCGATTGCGGTGCCTGCACGGTGCTTCTCGATGGCCGCCCGGTCTGCGCCTGCCTGGTGCCCGCCGGTCAGGTGGCGGGACGACATGTCGAAACCGCGGAATCGCTTGCCGGACCGGACCAGGTTCTCTCCAACCTCCAGGAAGCGTTTTTGCGCCATGGCGCGGCGCAATGCGGGATCTGCACCCCCGGCATGATGATGGCGGCGACGGCGCTGCTTCGCGGCACCCCGTCACCGGATCGCGGTCAGGTCGAGGACGCCATCGGCGGTGTGCTGTGCCGCTGTACCGGCTATGCCAAGATTGTCGATGCCATCATGGATACCGGCGGCGTTGCGGGTGAAGCCCCGTCGCCCGATACCGGCGCGGCGGTTGGTGCCGCCGTGCGCCGCCTTGATGGCCATGCCAAGGTCAATGCCACCGAGGCATTCGGCGCCGATTCCTGGCCGCAGGACGCGCTTCTGGTGCGGGCCATCCGCTCGCCGCATTTCCTGGCCGATTTCAGCTTTGGCGATCTTGCCGGGTGGCAGCAGGGCCGGCCTTTCATCACCGCCATTGTCACGGCGGCAGATATCCGGGGCGTCAACGCCTTTGGCGTGATCCCGCCCTTTGCCGACCAGCCGGCGCTTGCCGGGGCGACAGCGCGGTTCCGCGGCGAGGCGGTGGCGCTGGTGATTGGCGCGGCCGAGCAGCTTGCCGCCGCCGACCTGTCGGACTTCCCGGTTGCCTGGCAGGAACGCGATCCGGCGCTGACGGTTGAGGCGGCGCGCCGTCCCGGTGTGGTGCAGCTTCATGAGACACGCCCCGACAATCTGCTGATCACAGGCAAGGTGAAAAGCGGCGATGGCGCGGCCGGCCTTTCGGGCGGCGATGTGCAGGTCAGCGCCGCCATCGAGACAGCCTATGTCGAGCATGCGCCGATCGAACCCGAGGCCGGCTGTGCCTGGATGGAGGGTGATGTTCTGGTCATCTCGGCCTGCACGCAGGCACCGGTGATGGATCAGGAGGACACGTCCAGGATCCTCGGCTTGCCGCTCGATCGGGTGCGGATCATTCCGGCCACCGCGGGCGGCGGGTTCGGCACCAAGCTGGATGTGTCGCTGCAACCGCTTCTGGGGCTTGCGGTGCTGAAGACGGGCCGCCCCTGCCGGATGGTCTATTCGCGACAGGAATCGATGATCTCGACAACCAAACGCCACCCGGCGTCGATGCGCGGACAGCTTGCCGCAACAAGGGATGGCCGGCTTGCCGGCATGGTGTTCGAGGGTGAGTTCAACACCGGCGCCTATGCCAGCTGGGGACCGACGGTGGCGACGCGGGTGCCGATCCATGCCTCCGGCCCGTACAATGTTCCGCATTATTTTGCCGAGGCGCATGCCATCCATACCAACGGGCCGGTGTCGGGTGCCTTTCGCGGCTTCGGTGTGCCGCAGGCGACGATCCTGCAGGAAATGCTGATGGACAGGCTGGCGGGCGAGCTTGATATCGACCGGCTGGCCTTCCGGCGCCGGAACGCGCTTGTCGATGGTGACCGCACGGTCTGCGGCCAGCAGGTACATGGTGTCGGGATTGCCGAATGTCTGGATGCTCTGGCACCGGCCTGGGAGGCGGCGCAGACGCGCGCCGCGACGGTCAATACCGGTGGCGGGACAGTGCGTCGCGGTGTCGGTGTCGCGTCCTGCTGGTATGGGTGTGGCAACACGGCGTTGCCGAACCCGTCGACCATTCGCCTCGGCATCACCGCCGATGGCCGGTTGCGGCTGCATCAGGGGGCGACCGATATCGGCCAGGGGTCGAACACGGTGATCACGCAGATCTGTGCCGATGCGCTTGGCATGCCGCTCGCCGATTTCGAGCTTGTCGGCCCGGATACCGCGGTCACGCCTGATTGCGGCAAGACATCGGCCTCGCGGCAGACATTCATCACCGGCAAGGCGGCTGAATTGTCCGGACGACGCCTTCGCGCCGACATTCTGCGCCTCTCCAATATGGAGGATGATTCCGAAATCCGGCTCGAGGGCGCCTGCATCGTCATCGATGGCGCGGCGGACCGACAGCGGATCGATCTGTCAGCCATGCCGGTCGATGAATTCGGCTATGTCATGCGCGCCGAGGAAACCTACGACCCGCCAACGGTGCCGCTTGATGCTGACGGCCAGGGCGAACCCTACGCCGTCTATGGCTATGGGGCGCAGGTGGTTGAACTGGAGGTCGATCTGAAGCTTGGCACGGTCAGGGTCATTCATATCACCGCGGCGCATGATCTGGGACGGGTGATCAACCCGCTGCTGGCCACCGGCCAGATCGAGGGCGGCATCGCGCAAGGGCTTGGCATGGCGCTGATGGAGGAATATATCCCCGGCCGCACCGAGAATTTGCATGACTATCTGATCCCCTCATGCGGCGACATGCCGGAGATCGAGACGATTTTCATCGAAAAGCCCGATCCGGTCGGCCCGATGGGGGCAAAGGGGCTTGGCGAGCATGTGCTGATCCCGACGGCACCGGCGATCCTGAACGCCATTCACGATGCGACAGGTGTCTGGATCGACCGGCTGCCGGCACTGCCACATCGCGTTCTGGCGGCCATCCACGCGGCTGATCAGGGCCATTAGGGGAGAGTGAGCATGGCCAAGGAGGTCGTCGAGAAGATCCGCTGCGATGCCTGCCCGGTGATGTGCTATATCGCCGATGGCAACAGCGGTGCCTGTGACCGCTACGCCAATCATGACGGGCAGATCGTCCGTCTTGACCCGCTGACGATTTTCGACCGGCGGCTGGCGGCCGGCGACACGGTGAGACCGTTTCTTGGCGCTGGATGGGATGGTGGGCTGGGGTCCGAGACGGACCTGTTCGTGACCGCCATCGGTGCCGGCACGACCTATCCCGATTACAAGCCGGCCCCTTTTGTTGTCAGCCGTGACATCGAGGGAGTCGATTTCGTGACGGTGGTGACCGAGGCCATCTTCTCCTATTGCGGGGTGAAGGTGAAGATCGACACCGACCGGCATCTTGGCAAGGAAGGTGCCGTGGTGCGCTGCGATGGCGAGGCAGTCGGGCTTGTCATCACCTCGGAATATGGCTCGCAGATGCTGTCGCTTGGCGGCGTCGACCATTTGACCGGCGGGTCGAAGAAGGAAGGCCGGGTCACCTGCGACACGCTCATGCAGCTGTGCAACAAGCAGGCGGTCGAATTGACGATCGATGACGGGGCGACGGTCACGGTCGAGGCCGGCAAGCCGCCGATTGTCGATGGTATTGTCGAGAGCCGGATGCGGGTTGGCTGCGGGTCGGCGACCATCGGCATGTTCGCCTCGCAATGGAAGGGGCTGGTCGATGAGGTGGTTGTCGTCGATGACCATATCACCGGGGTGGTATCAGAACATCAGGCCGGCAAGGTCATTGACTGGCAGGAGACCGGCATCAGGATCAAGGGACGCCGTTCGACCCCGGGGCGCTATTTCCAGGTGGCCGAACCCGGCCTTGGCTGGGGTGGCACCGATATCGAGGACCCGCTGACCATCCTCGGTGACTGGGATGCGAAGAAGGGCGCCCGGCCTGGGCTGACGCTGCTGATGGTCTCGACGACCGGCGAGCAATTCGGCTTTTTCATTCTGGATGATGATCTGGTGCCACAGCCGGCGCCGCTTCCGGATTCGCTGCGCCCGACGGTTGACCTCATTACCGAGAATTGCGAGCCGGCCCTGTGTACGGTGCTGTTCATGGGCGGGGCCGGCGGATCGCTTCGCGCCGGGGCGACAAGGAACCCGGTAAAGCTGACCCGTTCGGTGCAGAAACGGCACACCACCGTATCCTGCGGCGGTGTCGAGGCGTTCGTCTGGCCCGGCGGCGGGATCACCGTCATGGTCGATGTGCTGAACCTTCCTGACAACGCCTTCGGCTACGTGCCGACGCCGGCGCTGGTCGCGCCGCTGGAATTCACCGTTCGTCGTGATGATTATGTCGAGCTTGGCGGGCATGGTGACGCCGTAAGAAGCATTGCCGAGGCGATCGAGCAGGGAAGCGAATATGGCGCCAATGCGCAGGTCATGGGCCCCGGGGCAAAGACGGTGTTGACCGGCAATGACGACGCATCCTGAGGCATATGCCGGCAGCCGGCCATCGGCCATGGCGGGCTTTCAGGCAGCCTTGATCGGCCAACGTCAGCGTCTTCATATCCAGCATGGTCCCATCGATCTGGTGATTGACGCGGACGGGCCCGGACGCCGCGCGCTGTTTGAACGCGCCACAGGCGCGGCGATGCCGGTTCTCTCGACCCTTGCGGATGAGCTGGACGGGCTGCGCGCGCCATATGTTGCGGGACGCCGCTTCAACGGGCCGGTGGCGTGCCGCATGCAGTCTGTCTGCCGGATCGCCGGTGACAGCTTCGTCACCCCCATGGCCGCGGTGGCGGGGTCGGTGGCAGATCACGTTCTGGCGGCGATGCTGGATGATGAGGCGGCGCGGGACAGCAGCCGGATCAGCGTGAATAACGGCGGTGACATCGCCTTCTGGACCGCGGATGGTGCCACGACACGTGCCCTGATCGCCGGTCTGCCGACAGCCACGCTGACGCTTACCGGACCGACATGCTGGCGTGGCATGGCCAGTTCGGGCTGGGACGGGCGCAGCCACTCTCTTGGCATTGCCGACAGCGTGACAGTGCTTGCCGACAGCGCCGCGCTGGCCGATATCGCGGCAACGCTGATTGCCAATGATGTCGATCTGCCGGGCCACCCGATGATCACAAGGCATCCGGCGCATCAGCTTGATCCGGCAAGCGACCTTGCCGGCAGGATGGTGACAACCGGCGTGCCGGCCCTTGCCGATGACGAGATCGCCGCCGCGCTGGCCGCCGGGTGCGTGACGGCCACAAGGATGATGCAGCTGGGCGGCATTGCCGGCGCGGTGCTGGTGCTGCAGGATCGGATCGAGACGGTGGGCCTTGTTGCCAGTCTGCTGGCCGATGCCGACAGGCCAGACAATATGGGGCCAGACAAATTCAGGGGGAACTGCCATGCCTGACTTCACGCTTCGCAAGACGATGAGTTTTGTCGAGACAATCCATCATGAAAATGGCCCGCCGCCGGAGACGCCGCGCCGCCGCGCTGCCATTGTCGCTGTCGTCGCCAACCCGTTCGCCGGCACCTGGCAGGAGGATCTGCAATCGGCGATGGATAATCTGAAACCGCTTGGCCTTGCCATGACGGACGAGCTAATCGGTCTGCTTGGCGGGGTCGAGGGGATTGACGGCTATGGCAAGGCGGCGCTGGCCGGCGAGGGCGGCGAGCTGGAACATACCGCGCTGTGGCATGTCCCGGGTGGCTATTCGATGCGCGAGCGTCTTGGCGAGGCCAGGGCCATCGTGCCGTCGGCGATGAAGGTTGGTGGCCCCGGCACACCGATCGATATCCCGCTTGGTCACATCAATGCGGCCTATGTACGGAGCCATTTCGACGCCATGGAGGTGCGGCTTGCCGATGCGCCGCGCGCCGGCGAGATCATGTTCGCGCTTGCCATGTCGCGGGGCCCGCGGATCCATGACCGCATGGGCGGGCTGACCGTCGATGAGGTCACCGGCGAGGACGGGCTGCGTTAGACCGGTATCTTGCGCCATCATATTGCCTAGGCTGACGCCGCATCCTACAATCAGGCGTACGATTGGGCTGTTCTGATGCGAGGTAGGGATAGATGAAGGCGCTTGTGGTAATCGACCCGCAGAATGATTTCTGCCCGGGCGGCGCGCTTGCCGTCACTGATGGCGACAGCATCATGCAGCCCATCAACGGGATGATGGACGCGTTCGATTTGGTGATCCTGACCCAGGACTGGCACCCGCAAGGCCATTCCAGCTTTGCCTCGTCGCATGATGGCGCGGCACCCTTCACCCTGACCGAGATGCCCTATGGCCCGCAGGTGCTGTGGCCCGACCATTGTATTCAGGGAAGTGACGGGGCGGCGTTTCATCCGGCGCTCGACACCGTCCGCGCCGACGCGGTGATCCGCAAGGGCACCAACCCGGCGGTTGATTCCTATTCGGCCTTTTTCGAGAATGACAAGGCGACGGCGACAGGGCTTGCCGGGCTGCTCCGTGATCGCGGCTGCGAGGATCTGACGATGGTCGGATTGGCGACCGATTACTGCGTCGCCTGGTCGGCGCTGGACGGGGTGGCGAATGGCTTTCGGATCGAGGTCAGGCTGCCGGCCTGCCGGGCGATCGACCTTGACGGGTCACTCGACAAGGCGCTTGCCGACATGCGCGCAGCCGGTGTGACATTGATGGAATAGACCTGATTCAAACGGGGGCGACATGACCGAAAACACTGGAACGGGAAGCGCGCACAATGCTGGTGAGGCGCGATCGCCGGTGGCCAGCCTTGTGATCACCTTTTTGGGCGGCGCGCTGATCGGTGCCGGCCTTTACTGGGCGGCTGGCGATTTGTGGTCCGAGACCCTGCGTGGCGGCATGGATCACAGCAGCATGGCGGGCGGCGACATGATGATGGACGGCAAGCCGCATGAGCATGGCATGCTGACGGTCGATGACTGGGCGAACCCGCCAACCATCGAAGCCGAAATTTTCAAGGATCCCGAGAGCGGCTGGAACCTGCATGTGATGACGACGAATTTCGCCTTCAACGCGGCCAATGCCGGCTTTGACAATGTCGAGGGCGAGGGGCATGCCCATATCTATGTGAATGGCGACAAGCTTGGGCGTCTCTATGGCGACTGGTACCATATCGCCGGCCTGTCCGCGGGAACGCATGATGTGAAGATATCGCTGAATGCGAATGACCACAGCGCGCTGCATCGTGACGGCAAGGAGCTTGCCGCGCATGTGACCGTCATCGTCGAGTGACTTCCGGGTGATACAGTTACCGGCATGTGATTGGCGAAGGGACGGATATGGCCCCGCGTCATGAACGTCGCGGGAAGGCCATCTCCGGCTTGTAGCTGGCGAAGGAGTCCAGCGTCTGGCGGTTGCATTGTTCCTGCCGGTCGGTGCCTGGCTGGACCGCGGTGATCACCGGGAAGCTGGCCCGGTAACCGGCGGTGCGCTCATTATCCTCCATGGCGATGGTGGCGATTCCGGCGACAATACCGTGCTGGCGTTCGACAAGGCGGATCGCGCCGTCCATCGTGCCACCTGTCTCGACCCACTGGTCGACCAGCAGGACGCGTGTGCCGCTGGCGAAGGCCGGGGTGCGCATCTCCATGTCCTGTGTCCGGCCCGAATAGTTGGTGAAGGACACGGCGTCGGTGTCGACACACAGCTTGCCGGCCTTGCGGATGGGAAGGAACCCGACGCCGATCCGCGTCGCGAGGGCGGCACCCAGAACAAATCCCATGGCATCGAGCCCGGCCACCACGTCGCATTCCACCCCTTCGAGCTCGGCCGTGAGATCGTCGAGAAGCTGTGTGAAGGCGTCGCCATTGATATAGATCGAGGTCGGGTCGAGCCAGGCGAATTTCTCGCCCTTCGTGTTCGGTGACATGATGTCGAGATACCAGCGCTCGGCGTTCCTGTCGGTCATGATGTGGCTCCCATTTCATGGCATATGTCGACAAGGCGCGCCAGACGCGCCGGGTCGATCCTGTAGAAATCACCCTCGATATTAATCCCGGTCGCGACCATAAAACAATCGACCATGGCATAGGTGCGGGCATTCTCGGGCGTGATCCCGGAGGCAAGCGCGATCGGCCTGTCGGGAAGTGACCGGCGGAACTGGTCAAGCTTGCCGATATCGGCCGATTTGCCGGTGGCGATCCCCGATGTCGTCACCACATCCATGTAATTGCCGGCGATGGCGGCGGCGCGCGCATGGTCCTGCGGGTCGACAGGTCGCTGCTTCTTGAAGGCGGTGCCACCGAAATACAGACCGTTCCAGCCACAGTCGCGGCGTATAGCGGCGATCTCATCGGCCTCTTCCTGGCTTTCGGTGCGCTCGTCGATGCGCGCATCATCGGCCCAGTAGGCATCGATCGGGGTGCCACGCGCGCCCAGTTCGGCCAGGATCGGAAACGCTTCCAGACCTGTCACGGCCAGAAAATTCAGCCCGATCCAGAAATCCGGGTAGCGGGTGCGAATCGCCTCGATGATGGGCAGGAAGGGCCCGATTCCGAAATCATGATTGATCAGAAAACACCCGTTCAGGCCGGCATCGACCACATGGTCGATATTCGCCGCTGTCAGGCTCTCGTCAAGGACATGGATGACAGGCAGAATCACCGGGCCTGGGCTGTCAAAAATTGTATGAAATTCAGATGCCTGCATTGCGTCTCTACTGATTCCGGAAGGCCTTGGGGCAGGTCGGAATTTGCGTCACCACGGTGCAAAATAAGCACATGCTGACCAGCTTCAGACCGGATAAATTCGCTCTTGGCGCTTTACACGAGCATAAATCTGCTCATGCTGGAATGCAATCGGCGACCGGTCAGGCGCGGTACTATCAAGGGAGTAACCATAATGAAATCCACAGCTAACCTTTTCGGCTCGAAACTGTCACGTCGCAAGGCGCTGACCTATGGTGCGGCAACCGCGCTTTCGACCCCCTTCATCTCGCGGGCCTGGGCCGCGCCGACCGAGATCAACATGCTGGCATGGTACGGCCATGGCGAGCCGGACGTTGTCGCCGAGTTCGAGGCGGCCAACAACGTCAAGTTCAAGCCGAAATACTATGCCGGTGGTGACAACATGCTGGGGCTGATCGCGCAATCGCCCCCGGGTACCTATGATGTCATCCTGTCAGACGGCGAGTTCGTGCAGCAGTTGAACGCGGCCGGATATATCGAGGAGCTGAACGCCGCGGATTATCCGTTCGACGACATGCTCTATGAGGATTTCACCAAATTCCCCGGACACTGGAAGGATGGCAAGCTCTATTCGATGATGGTGCGCTGTGGCCATCTTGGCGTGTCCTATAACAAGAACGCCATCACCGCCGAGGAGGCGATGAGCTATGAATGCTTCTGGAAGCCGGAGGTCAAGGGCAAGGTCGGTCATTTCGACTGGCACCTGCCGAGCCTTGGCATGATGAGCCTGTATAACGGCAATGGCGCCGGGCTGTGGGACCTGTCGGATGGCAAATGGGATGCTGTCCAGGAAACCACACTGTCGCTGCGCCCGCAGGTTGGCGGCTATTTCGATTATGGCGGAACCTTCAACTCGCTGAAGAATGGCGAGATGCTGGCGATGTGCGGCATCGGTGACTGGATCACCGGTGTTCTGGAAAAGGATGGCGCGCCCGTCGGGTCGGTGGTGCCGAAAGAAGGCGGGATCCAGTGGACCGAGTCCTATTGCATCGGCAAGGGCACTGAAAAGGCCGACATCGTCAAGAAGTTCATCCAGTACATGCTGTCGGCCGAAGGTCAGGTGAAATCGGCGCAGATGGCGGCCTATCCCGGCTTTGCCATCACCAAAAGCGGCCGCGCCAGACTGATCGAGGTCGACCGGGCGGAGGCCGAGCGTACCGGCCAGATCGACGGAATGGCGAATGATCCGATCACGCTGGTCAAGGAAGGCCGCATCCACTACCGGAACATTCCGGTGCAGCAGACGCTCGAGGACTGGAACGATTTCTGGTCCGAATACAAGAACGCCTGAGTGGATTTCATGACTGAAGGGAGGGCGGCGGCCTGCGCCGCCCATCCCGTGACCGGGGCGTGACGCCCCGGTTGACAATGTGATGAGTGACTCCACCCCCGCCAAAGCCGCGTCATCCGCCGCGCGGCAATCCTCGGTTTTCAAACTGACATTCCGGCTGCCAATCATCATCTGGCAGTCGCTGTTCTTCATTGGCCCGCTCTGCTTCATGGTGGCGATGTCCTTCTTCATCGTCCGCAATTACCGGATGCAGGAGGATTTCGTGATGAAGAACTGGCTCAAGATGTTGGGCCGGGACTATTTCTGGGACAGCTATTTCCTGACCTGGGGCCTCGCCGGCATCGGCACTGTCGTGACAATGCTGGTGGCCTTTCCCGCCGCCTACACGCTGGCCTTCAAGGTCAGCGAGACGGTGCGGCGCTGGGCCATCTTCATGCTCATCATCCCGTTCTTCACAAGCTATCTTGTGCGGATTTTCTCCTGGTATGTGATTCTCGCCGAAAGCGGCGTGATCAATGCCGGCCTCAGCTATCTCGGGCTTGGCCCGTTCGTCATGCTGAACACCAAATTCGGCACCGTTGTCGGCTATATGACGTTGACCCTGCCGCTGGTGATCATCCTGCAGACCTTCGCACTGGCCAATATCGACAAATCGCTTGTCGAGGCGGCGTTCAATCTTGGATGCCGGCCGTTCCGCACGATCTACCGGGTGATCCTGCCGATGGCGCGCACCGGTCTGATCATCGCCGCGGTATTCTGTTTCATCCTGTCCTTCGGTGATTTTGTCAGCCCCTATTATCTTGGTGGCTCGAAACCGCCGACGTTGCCGATCCTGATCGTCGACACGGTCAAGTCGGGCCAGCAATGGCCGCGCGCCGCGGTGGTGGCGGTGGTGATGATGGTGACGCTGTTCGTGGTTGCCTTTGCCGGTATCATGGCGGCCTATCGACGGAGGGTCGGATGAGTGACAACCGCCCTCTGCGCTGGTTTCTCTATGGCTATCTGGCGCTTGTCTTCACCTTTGTCTTCGCGCCGATCCTGTTCAGTGTGATCTTCTCGTTCAATTCCGACCGGTTCCCGACAATCCCGCTCGGCAGCTTCACCCTGAAATGGTACCAGACGGTGTGGAACGACCCCGATGTCTGGGAGGCGGCACGCACCAGCCTGACCGTCTCGCTGTCGACGGCGACCATCGCCACGCTGCTTGGCTTTGCCACCGCCTATACCGACTATCGCTACAGTTTCCGCCTGAAGCCGATCTATCTGGGGCTTGTGCTGCTGCCGCCGACAATCCCGCTGATCATCATGGCGCTGGCGATGCTGGCCTGGTTTGCCAAGCTCGGCATTTCGGGGCAGGTGATGTCGATCATCATCGCACATAGTGTCCTGACAGCGCCGTTTGCGATGGCGATCATCCGCCTGCGGCTCAGCCAGATGGACCCAAGTCTTGAATCCGCCGCATGGAACCTTGGCGCCAGCCAGTGGAGCGCGTTGCGCCGGGTCATCGTGCCGTTCTGCCGGCCGGCCATCATCTCGTCCTTCTGCCTGACGGCGGCGGTGTCGTTCGATGAATTCGCCATTTCATGGTTTGTCGCCGGCCTCAACAAGACGATCCCGGTGATCATTCTCGAAATTGTCACCGGCAATATCGACCCGCAGGTCAACGCCATCGGCAGTTTTGTTTTCCTGGTCTCGATGACGCTGGTTATCATTGCGCAGGTGGTGCTGATGACCCGCCGCAAAAAGGAAGTGTGATTTCATGGTGGCTCCCCTCGTTGAATTCAGGTCGGTGGTAAAACGCTTCGACGATTTCGTGGCTGTCGAGCGGGTGAATTTCACCATCGAGGCCGGTGAGTTCGTCGCCATCATGGGCCCGTCAGGCTGTGGCAAGACGACAACCTTGCGGATGCTTGCCGGGCTGGAGGCCCCGTCGGAGGGCGAGGTGCTGATGGAAGGCCGGGTGATGAATGATGTGCCGGCGCATGAACGCGACACACCACTTGTCTGGCAGTCGCTGGCGCTGTTTCCGTTCCTGAATGCCCGCGAGAATGTCGAGTTCGGCCTGCAGATGCGTGGTGTGGAGGCGGCGGAGCGACGGCGGCGGGCCCTGGAATGGCTCGACCGGATGGAAATCGCGGAATTCGCCGAGCGTGATATCGCCAGCCTGTCGGGCGGCCAGAAACAGCGTGTCGCGTTGGCGCGCTCCCTGGTCATCGAGCCGCGGATCCTGCTTCTTGACGAGCCGCTCTCGGCGCTGGATGCCAATCTGGTGATCCGTATGCAGTCGGTGCTGACAAAGCTCCAGCGCGAGCTTGGCATCACCTTCGTCTATGTCACGCATTCGCAGTCCGAGGCCTTTGCCATGGCGGACCGGGTGGTGATCATGTCGCGCGGGCATATCGCGCAGATCGGATCGCCGAAGGATATCTACCGGGCGCCGGCAAACCGTTTCGTGGCCGAATTTGTCGGGCGCAACAACATCATCACCGGCACCGTCAGCAAGGCCACCGCGAAAGCCGTGACCATTGACGGCAGCCTCGGCAGTTTCACGGTTGATCTCGGGCAGCATGAAAAGCCGCAAAAGGGCGACACCGCCCGGTTTGTCGTCGCGGCCGACCTGGCGCAGATCTCGACCGCGAAGCCGCGCCGCGGCAGCGCCATCGCCTGTTCGCTGATCTCCGAGGAATTCATTGGCTCGGTCGTGACATTGTTCCTCGAGGCGGAGGATGGCAGCGAGTTGAAAGTCCAGCTTCAGGAGCGCGAGCTGTCGAAAATGGATCTGAAATCGGCGGCCACGATCTATCTCAGCTGGGCGTCGGACCAGGCGCATTATATCGGCGCGGACTGACCGCGGCAGGATGGCCCGACGGGCAGGGAGGCAAGAATGATCCAGAACCCGGTGCCATGGCCGAACGGCGCGCGATGCGCCTGTGTGATTTCCTTCGACATGGATGCGGACAGCCTGATCCATATTGCCAGGCCCGAAGATGCGCATGACCGGCTCTACCCGATCAGCATGGGTCGCTATGGCCCGACGGTCGCGATCCCGCGCATTCTCGATACCTACCGCCGGTTCGGCATCCAGCAATCCTTCTTCCTTCCCGGCTGGTGCGTCGAGACCTATCCGAAGGCTGTCGAGGCGATTCTCGAGGGTGGTCATGAAATCGGCCATCACGGCTATCTGCATGAGGACCCGATCGAAGCGCCCGACCAGCGTTACTGGTTCGAGCGCGCGCTGGCGGCCTACCGGAAATATTGTGGCGGCACGCCGGCCGGCTACCGGGCACCGGTCTACAACATCAACCAGGAGGTGGTCGATCTTCTGGTCGAGCACGGGTTCCGCTATGAATCCTCGATGATGGCGGACGATATTCCCTATCGTGTCGAGACGGCGTCAGGCGGGTTCTGGGAAATGCCGGTCCATTGGGGCACCGATGACTGGCCACCTTTCGCGCATTATGCCGAGATCGGCTATATGATGCCGGTGAAGGCGCCATCGGCCGGGCTTGGCGCCTTCTGGGAGGAGTTCGACGCCGCCTATGAGGCTGGCGGCTTCTTCATGCTGATTATCCATCCCTTCCTTACCGGCAGGCTGGCGCGCTGGCGCCAGGTCGAGGCGTGGCTGGAGGAAACGCTGCGCACAAAGGATGTCTGGTTCGCCCGGCTTGACCAGATTGCCGATCATCTGGACGGGCTTGTGGCGCGCGGCGACTACACCCCGCGCGTTGAACATCTTCCCTATTACACCGAACCCCAGGGTGGTGACCGGTAGGCCGGATCAGGCCGAATCAGGCCGGATCAGGCCGAAAAGACAGGAGAGCGTGATGATGACCGAAGCCGACAGGCAGATGCTGACCATCGCCTATGAAGAGGCAAGGAAGGGCTTTGACGAGGGTGGCTGCCCGATTGGCTCGGTGCTGGCGCGCGACGGGCAGGAAGTGTCACGCGGCCACAATCAGCGGGTGCAGCAGGGTGACCCGATCGCGCATGGCGAGATGGACGCGCTGCGCAAGGCCGGCCGCCAGCGGACCTATCGCGACACGGTTCTCTACACCACCCTCAGCCCCTGCATGATGTGCAGTGGCACCATTGTGCAGTTTGGCATCCCGCGCGTGGTTGTTGGTGAAAACACCACCTTTGGCGGCAATGAGGATTTTCTGCGCGCGCACGGGGTCGAGGTGGTGATCGCCGACGATCCCGACTGTATCGCGCTGATGAAGCGCTTCATCCGCGAGAAGCCCGAGCTCTGGGCCGAGGATATCGCCGAGGACTAGGCCGCGCATCGCGGCGGCATTGATCAGGAGTCTGCTGGCCCGGCCAGTTTCTTCCCATGAAAAAGGGCCGCCCGCGCCAGGCGAACGGCCCCATCTTTCAACAAGGGTGTCTGATTTACAGAGCCTTGTCGGTGATCATGTGCGTCCAGGCACCGGACGGCTTCTTGGTGATCACCGGATCCGAACCGCCCTTCATCAGCGTGGCAACCGTGCGCTCGTAATCGGCCGGTGCCAGAGCGCCGTTCGAACCGGCGGTCAGCTTGGCGATCTCACGCATCATCCGGCGCTGATGTTTCTCGGTCTGGGCGCCGCTGGCGTCATTGTCGAGAACGATGTCAGCTGCCGCGTCAGGGTTGCTCTCGGCCCATTTCCAGCCCTTCATCGAGGCGCGGACAAAGCGGACCATCTTGTCCTGGAAGGCGGCGTCCTTCAGCCGGTCCTCAAGGACATAGAGCCCGTCCTCAAGTGTCGCCACGCCCTGATCCTGATATTTGAAGACGACCAGTTCATCCGGGGTCAGCCCGGCATCGATGATCTGCCAGTATTCGTTATAGGTCATCGTCGAGACGCATTCGGCCTGCTTCTGCAGGATCGGGTCGACATTGAAGCCCTGCTTCAGGACATTCACGCCGCCGCCGCTGCCATCGGTCGGAATGTCAAGCTGGCTCATCCATGACAGGAACGGATACTCGTTGCCGAAGAACCAGACGCCAAGTGTCTTGCCGCGGAAATCGGCCGGCGACTTGATGCCGGAATCCTTGCGGCATGTCAGCATCATGCCCGAGGATTTGAAGGGTTGTGCGATGTTGACAAGGTTCACGCCCCTTTCGCGTGATGCCAGCGCCGATGGCATCCAGTCGATCACCACATCGGCGCCGCCACCGGCGATCACCTGTACAGGCGAAATATCAGGTCCGCCCGGCTTGATGGTGACGTCGAGGCCCTCCTCGGCGTAGAAGCCCTGATCGGCGGCGACGAAATAGCCGGCGAACTGTGCCTGGGTGACCCATTTCAACTGCAATGTCAGCTTGTCCGCCGCGCTTGCCGCCGTGCCCATGGCAAGGCTCGCGGCAAGTGCCAGCAGGGTTGTCAGTGTCTTTTTCATGTCATGCTCCCTAGGTTGTGATTTTCTGGTTGGTTATGGGGTCTTCCGGCGGTTTGAGGGGTGCCAGAAGGTGACCTGCCGTTCAAGCAGGCTGAGAAGGCCGTAGCTGAGTGATCCGGCGAGGGCGGCGACAACGATTTCCGCCCACACCATATCGACATTCATCCGACCGACTTCGGTCGAGATACGAAAGCCAAGGCCAACAATCGGGGTTCCGAAGAACTCGGCAACGATAGCACCGATCAGCGCCAGTGTGGAATTGATCTTCAGCGCGTTGAAGATGAAGGGCGCCGCGGTCGGCAGCCGTAACTTGATCAGCAGCTGGAAATAGGATGAGGCATAGGTGCGAAGCAGGTCGCGTTCCATCGCCTGCGTTGCCTGCAGCCCGGCAACCGTATTCACCAGCATCGGGAAGAAGGTCATCACCACAACCACGGCGGCTTTCGACTGCCAGTCAAAGCCGAACCACATCACCATGATCGGTGCGATCCCGACAATCGGCAACGCCGAGACGAAATTTCCGACCGGCAGCAGGCCGCGTTGCAGAAACGGCACACGGTCGATCAGGATGGCGACCATGAAGGCGCTGCCACAGCCGAGGATATAACCGCTGAGTGCCGCCTTGATGACGGTCTGCTGGAAATCGGCCCAGAGGATGGAGGTCGATTCGGCAAACCGCACCGCGATCATCGAAGGCGGCGGCAGCAGGACCGTCGGGATCTGCAGGCCGATAGTCAGCACCTCCCAGGCAAAGATGATCCAGGCGCCGAAAAAGACCGGCACCGCCAGCGACAGGACGGATGACAGTGCTTTTGGCAGGTTTCGTGCCGCCATCGTCTTTTCGACCGCCAGCCAGCCGAACAGCCAGCAGGCGATCAGCAACGGCCAGCTTGCCGTCGGCATGTCGCCATCGAGACGCGACAGCAACAGCGCCATGCCACCAAGGCTGGCGACAAGATCGACCCGCGCCTGCGGCCACAGGCTGAAATGATGCCGCATCCCGGCAAGGGCAAGGACAAGGCTGGCTGCGAGCAACGCGATGCCGGCCTCGCCGCTGCCGATGAAGGCGATCACCAGCGCTGCCGCGGCGGCGAGGCCCCCAAGGGTGGCGATGGTGCGCTGAAAACCGGTCATGCCCGCAGCCCCATGCGCCGCAGCGTCAGATGGCTGATCACGCCCACAACACCGACAAGGATCGCCGCCATGCAGGCCGCCGAGATCAGCGCTGACCAGATCTGGATTGTCTGGCCGTAATAGGACCCGGCCAGCAGCCGCGCGCCAAGCCCGGCCACCGCGCCGGTCGGCAATTCACCAACGATCGCGCCAACAAGGCTGATCGCAATGGCGACCTTCATCGAGGCGAACAGGAATGGCACCGAGGCGGGAAGCCGCAACTTCCAGAAGGTCTGCAGCCGCGATGAGCGGTAGGTGCGCATCAGATCCATCAGCATCGGGTCGGGACTGCGCAGCCCCTTGACCATCCCGACAACGACCGGGAAGAAGCTGAGATAGGTGGAAATCATCGCTTTCGGCACCAGCCCTGACAGACCGACAGCGTTCAGCACGACGATGATCATCGGGGCGATGGCCAGGATCGGGATTGTCTGGCTGGTGATGATCCAGGGCATCAGCGACTTGTCCATCGCCCGGTTCTCCACAATCGACACCGCCAGCCCGATGCCGAGGATTGTCCCCATGGCGAAGCCGAGCAGGGTCGAGGACAGGGTGACGCTGCCATGATAGATGAGTGAGCGTTTCGAGGTGATTTTCTTCTTCACCGTGGTCTTCCAGATCTCGGCGACAATCTGGTGCGGCGCCGGCAGGACCGGGCGTTCCTGCGCCATCGTATCGCGCACAAGATCGCGCATCTGCCATTCGGTGCCGGCCTTTTCATAGCGGTCGATCTGCCAGGGCGCGTTCAGATGCACGGTGAACCCGTACCAGATGATCATGATCGCGGCGACCACGACAGCAATTGGCGCCACCCTGTTGACCATGCCCGTCACCGCAGCACCCCTCCGGTGGTATGCCGGCAGGCACGGCAGTGATGTGTCCGGCTCCTAGTCATAGGAATGCCCCTCGCGAAGGCCGTTGCGGACACGTTGCGCGATTTCAAGGAAGCGTTTGGATTCCCGGATATCGAGCGGGCGCTCGGCCGGCAGGTCGGATTCGATGATGTCGGTCACCCGGCCGGGGCGCGGCGACATCACGACGATGCGGGTCGACAGATAGACCGCCTCGGGAATGGAATGGGTAACGAAGCAGATCGTCTTGCCGGTCTTCTTCCACAGCTGCAGCAGTTGTTCGTTCAGATGGTCGCGGACAATCTCGTCAAGCGCGCCGAAGGGTTCGTCCATCAGCAGCAGTTCGGCATCAAAGGCAAGCGCCCGCGCGATGGATGCACGCTGCTGCATGCCGCCCGACAGCTGCCAGGGGAATTTCCGGCCGAAGCCGTCAAGCCCGACCAGTTCCAGCGTCCGCTTCACGCGTTCGGCCTGTTCGGCACGGCTGATTCCCATGATTTCCAGCGGCAGGCCGATATTGCGCTCGATCGTCCGCCAGGCCAGCAGCGCCGGTGCCTGGAAGACATAGCCATAGGCACCGGCCAGGCGCGCCTCCTCGGGTGTCTTGCCGTTCACCGAGATCGCCCCGCCGGTTGGATGTTCCAGATCGGCAATGACCCGTAGCAGGGTGGTCTTGCCACATCCCGACGGGCCGATGAAGGACACGAAATCACCCTTCTCGATGGTCAGGTCGACATCCTTCAGCGCATGCACAGGCCCGTCATTCGAATCGAAAGTCAGACAGAGCCGGTCTGCCCGGATCGCCGGTATGCTGTTGCTATCCTGTGACATCAGTCCCCCGTCACGCCGGTTGGTCCGGGTTCCGCCACGTCGCGCCGCGGCGTGACGGACATGATCAGCGATGGCGTTGGCATCAGACCCCGGCCGGCATGTTGGCCGGGTCCCGGATGACCGCGCGCGGTGCCGTCAGCTCCTTCCACTTCGACAGCGCCTTGTTGGTCGCCGAGAAGGGCTCGCGGGGCACGAACTTGCCATGGCCCTCGCGGGTCTTCACCTCATCCTCCTGGATCGCTACATAGCCGCGGGTCATCGTGAAGCGCGGCAGGCCCTTGACCTTGAAGCCCTCGAACACATTGTAGTCGATCGCCGATTGCTGCGCGCCATGCGAGATGGTCTTCTCGCGCGCCGGGTCAAGGACAACGATATCGGCATCGGCGCCTTCCAGAATGGCACCCTTGCGCGGATACAGGTTCAGTGCCTTGGCGATGTTGGTCGAGGTCGCGGCAACGAACTCGTTCATCGTCAGGCGACCTGTCCCCACACCATAGGTCCAGAGCAGCGGCATCCGGTCCTCGAGGCCGCCGGTGCCGTTCGGGATCTTGGTGAAGTCGCCAAGGCCATAGCGCTTCTGCTCGGTGGTGAAGGCACAATGATCTGTGGCGACGACCTGCAGGCTACCGGCCTGGAGCCCCGCCCACAGGCTGTCCTGGTGCAGCTTGTTGCGGAAGGGCGGCGACATCACGCGCTGCGCGGCATGGTCCCAGTTCGGGTTGGCATATTCGCTCTCGTCAAGCAGCAGATGCTGGATCAGCGGCTCGCCATAGACCCGCATGCCCTTCTGGCGCGCGCGCCGGATCGCCTCATGCGCCTGCTCGCAGGACACATGCACGACATAGAGTGGCACACCCGCCATGTCGGCGATCATGATGGCGCGGTTGGTGGCCTCGCCCTCGACCTCGGGGGGGCGTGAATAGGCGTGCGCCTCCGGCCCGTTATTGCCGTCTTCCATCAGCTTGGCCTGCAATTGCGCGACGACATCGCCATTCTCGGCATGCACCAGCGGCATCGCGCCAAGCTCGGCGCAGCGCTGGAAGCTGGCATACATCTCGTCATCATCAACCATAAGTGCGCCCTTATAGGCCATGAAATGCTTGAAGGTGTTGATCCCCTTTTTCACCACTTCAGGCATTTCATTGAACACCTGCTCGCCCCACCAGGTGATCGCCATATGGAAGGAATAGTCGGTTGTGGCGCGCGAGGATTTGTTGTCCCAGGCCTGGATTGCGGTCAGCAGCGACTGGTCGGGTGCCGGCAGGCAGAAATCGACCACCATCGTGGTGCCGCCGGACAGCGCGGCGCGGGTGCCGGATTCAAAATCATCGGTTGAATAGGTGCCCATGAACGGCATTTCGAGATGCGTGTGCGGGTCGATGCCGCCGGGCATCACATAGCAACCGGTGGCATCCAGCGTTTCATTGCCGGACAGCCCTTCGCCGATCTTTGTTATCTTGCCGTTCTCGACAAGAACATCGGCCTTGTAGGTGCGGTCGGCGGTGACGATGGTTCCATCCTTGATGACGGTGCTCATTTTGCTTCTCCCTGGTCAATCATCGACGATTCCGGCGGTTTCGACGACGGCATGGAACAACACGTCGGCGCCCGCGGTCGCCCAGTCCTTGGTTATGTCTTCGGCTTCATTGTGCGACAGCCCGTCGACACATGGACACATTATCATGGCTGTCGGCGCGACGCGGTTGATCCAGCAGGCGTCATGGCCGGCGCCGGACACGATGTCGCGATGCGAATATCCCAGCCTTTCGGCGGCACGGCGGATGGCGCCGACGCAGCCATCATCGAATTCGACCGGGTCGAACTTGCCGGCCTGCTCGATCTCCATCTGCAGACCGATTTCGTCGCAGATCTCTTTTGCGCCGGCGCGCAGCCG
>Ga0255767_1000771_pt1 | contig 28784 bp, 26 predicted proteins | sample 071ome_24_FD_179967 | JGI IMG/M metagenome (GOLD analysis project Ga0255767, IMG submission 179967) | Coastal salt marsh microbial communities from the Groves Creek Marsh, Skidaway Island, Georgia - 071402CT metaG (version 2) | ecosystem: Environmental > Aquatic > Marine > Intertidal zone > Salt...
CGCCATCTACCGCCAGCATAGCATTTTCTGGATTGCTGTCGGCAACCGCCAGCGCGACAACGGAGTCGTCTTCGGCGCTGTAGACGGCGTTGACGTTGCCGCGCAGCAAGCGCGGTATCACCGTTCCATCATCGCGAATAATCCGAGCCCCCGTAGGTGCTTCCCACACGGCCCAGTCCTCCGGCGCCTCAATCAGGATGCGGTCTTCCAATACCTCGTATCCCACCGGCCCCTCTTCTTCTTCCTGCGCGAAGAGAAGCGGCGTATACAGCACGAGCAGCGCGTATGTGAGTAACTGGATCAATGATTAGAGCCCATATAATGAGTGAATCAATAGATAAAAAAGCATACGAGGTGAACCCGTGCAACAGGATACATGCGCAGTAAAAACCCGCAGTATTCCTTGGAATTATCCCTCGTTACAGAACATACGGTCTTCGACCCGAGCGCGCGCGAAACGGTGCGCGTTGACACGGTGCCCCCTAGGCGCTACCTTGCCGAGCAAGAGGGCTCGGCGGCGGCTACACGGCGCGCATTTTAGACGATCCGTGTGCGCCAGCGGACGACCCACTTCGCATTCTAACCACACCGCAAAACGGCCCTATGAACAATAGCACACCGCCCGGCGCGCTGCCGGAGGAATTTGCCCAAAGACTGCAACAGATCATATCCAGCGAGCGCTTTGCGGACTGCTGGACGAGCTTTACGCGCCCCATGGCAACCTCGTTCCGCATCAATTCGCTCAGAGGACGGACAGAAGACGTAGCCGCCGAACTGACTCAAGCTGGGTTTGACCTGCTGCCGCTAGCTTGGAATGCCGACGCTTTTAGCGTGCCCGACGATCAGCGACGCGCGCTGACGGAGAGCGCCGCCTGCGCAGAGGGGCGCATCTACATTCAGAACCCATCCAGCATGATTCCCCCCCTCGCACTCGACCCGCAGCCCGGCGAAGAGGTGCTCGACCTAGCAGCGGCCCCCGGCGGCAAGACGCTACACATGGCAGCGCTGATGGAAAACAGGGGGCGGATCGGCGCCGTAGAGGTCGTGCGCAACCGCTTTTTCCGCCTGCGCAGCACGCTAGAGCGCGGCAATGCACAGATCGTGCAGACGTATATGAAAGACGGAACACGCGTATGGCGACAGTGCTCCGAGCGTTTTGATCGCGTCCTTCTAGATGCCCCCTGCTCGGGCGAGGGCCTCTTCCAGATAGACCAGCCGCAGAGCTTTGCCTACTGGGGTAAAAAGAAAAGGGCCGAAATGGTGCGAAAACAGCGCAGACTGCTCTACTCCGCCGTCCGATCGCTCAAGCCCGGTGGCACCCTGGTCTATTCGACCTGTACGTTTGCTCCAGAGGAAAATGAAGCCGTTGTCCAGCACGCGTTGGAGCAGTTTGGCGACGCACTCGCAGTGAGAGACATTGAGCTCCATTTAGACGCGATGCAGCCGGGTCTATCTGAGTGGCAGGGGGCGGCATTCTGTCCGCCGCTACGCGCAGCTCGGCGCATTGTTCCCGACGGCGTCATGGAGGGCTTCTTTATATGCAAGCTTTACAAGAGAGAATCGACTCGAGACATGTAAAAAGCGGCACGAGGCCGGCCGATAGCACCTACTCGCGCACGATACCATCCCACGTACAGCCGGCATAGAGCGTCCGCCCCGACGCCGGTTCAAAAAAGCGATTACCAAAGGCGTTGGGCACGATCGAGCCGCTATACCGCTGGTCCAATATGTTGTCGAGACCTGCAAAAACGGTCCAGCCGGAACGCTTCCAGCCCAGGCGCCCATCCACGCGCACATAGCCACCGTTGATAAAGTCTGCGCGCACCCCATCGCCGCCGGGCGACGGGCCGTTGTAATCATTGGCGAAGTAATCCGAGACGGCCTCAACGTCGATGCCGACAAACGCAGAGCGAAATGGATAGGTGCGCACGGAGGCAAACGTCCGATGAGCCGGCAGTCCGGGCACCTCATTGTCGGCTAACTGCACGCCGTCAACTACGTAGTCGACGAAGGTGAACTGGCTATATGTATACGCCAGCTGCACGTCGATTCGAGCGGATGGATGGACGCTGAGCGCCAGCTCTAGACCGCGATTGCGCGCTCGCCCAGCATTGCGATAGTACGTCTCCTCGCTCGCGCTGCTCTCGGACTGGAACGGCAGTAGCATATCTCTTATCTCAAGCTGATAGATGCTCATTTCACCCTCTGCAGGCCAGCGCGGATGACGCGCGCGCAGGCCCCCTTCCACACTGCGAATGCGTTCGGGGTCGAGCGCGGGGTTAAACCCACCCAATCCATCGGCGCGGTTGCTCAGCTCGTTCGTGGTGGGCGTTTGAAAGGCCGTGGCCCAATTTGCATAGAGAGCCAGCAGCGGATGGGGACGGAAGTTCATTCCCATAAATGGACTAAATTCTCCCAGCGACCGCGCTCCCGAATCGTCGCCGTCCTGGATATGGCGGTCGTCTGCGGCCAGACGGTAGCGATCGTAGCGTCCGCTCACGCTGAGCGTCCAACGACGGCTCAGCGGCACGTCGAGCGAGAGAAAGGGACCTGTGCTGCGCACCGTTTCGCGCTGGTCGAGCCGGCGTTCCCCGTACTGAACCCGATCGAATATGCGCGCATCGTCCAGCTGGCCCACATCGTCCTGGGGCAGTCCACCGTTGCCAAATTCGTCGCGCTGGTCGCGCTGCCAGTCAGCGTCTATCCCTCCCGTATAGCGCAGTGTGCGCCAGCGGCCGCTGCGCACGTAGCGCACTCCGCCACCGCTGCGATCGAGCTCAACAATGCGACCTGGGATGGGATTTTTCAGGGATCGACGAATGCCGTATAGGACCAGCTGAGACACGTCTTGCGCCCCGTGCTGGTAGCGCAGCGATAGGCCACCCTGCGTTTGGCGCACCTTTTTCGAAGCACCCTGCCGCACGACAAAAGAACGAGCACTGCGTGGCGCGGCCTCTGCCGTAGCGCGATCCAGCGAACTGGGATTGAACAGATAGGGCGCGTCGTGTGCGTTGAGCAAAAAGCTCAGTTCAGCTTTTTCTCCTATACGCCGATGGATCAATGCGTTTAGTCCGCGCATTTTTGCGTAGGCGTGATCGCGGTAGCCGTCGCTCTGGACTTGGTGCACGCCGACGGCGTAGCGATGTGCCGCGCCGCGACCGGACGCCTGCAGCTGCACGCGCCTAAATCCGTCACTTCCCACGAGCAGTCGCGGCGCCAGGCGGAGTCCAGCATCGGCGGGCTGACGCGTTCGGATCGACAGAACGCCCCCACCGGCATTGCCGTAAAGCGCCGAGCTGGGCCCGCGCAGGATTTCGATGCGGCCGACCGAACCTAGGTCCAAATTGTTCAGCTGCGTCTGTCCATCGGCCGTCGTCAGCGGTATGCCGTCGAGCACGACCTTCAAACCGCGCACGCCAAAGGCCGACCGCACGCCCAGACCACGCACGCTCAGGCGATCTCCCTGCGAGAGGTTATGGCGATTGTCGACGGATATACCGGGCACCACGCGCAGCATTTCTTCTAATGATACAGCCGGTCGCGGTGCGCCCAGCGTATCTGCATCGACCACGCTCAGCGCATAGGGCAATCCGGCCGCCGGCTGCGCGCTGCGCGTGGCGCTAACGACGGTAGTAGGAAACGCATAGCGAATGGAGTCTGGCTGTGCCGTGGCGGATATCGCCCAGAGAGAGGCAACCGCAACTAAATAGAGATTGAGCATAATAATACGTATCTGAGCTGGTATGATGTGTCTGTGAATAGGGTCCGTCTCACAGCGCGGCGTCGGTGTTCTAATGGCCGTTTGTAGGCGGACTCGTCTCGATTAGCGCTTCGCGCAGGAGCTGGGCATTGGCCACGAGTAGGGTGAGTACTCCGATGCCCGTGCAGAGCGAAAGCACTGAGGTATACGTATATTGGGCCGATCGAATAGTCAGCGCCAAACCAACGGAACCTACAAAAATTGCCATGCTCGCATAGAGCCACGTTACGGCGCTGCGACACAGCGCAATACGGCGACTCTGAACGGGGTCTGACGCAGCCGCATCGGCGCTCAGCGCGCGATAGCGGCGCTGCGTAGACAGGGCCAATACGGCGACTGCAGCGGTCAGTAGAAGAGGTACTATCCAGAGCGTTGCTTCTTGCATACACAGAACATGCACAGCGAGTATGACCTGCGCAAACAGAAGGGGAACGATAGAATGATCAGCGACCTACGTGCCGCACTGCAAGGCACCCTCATATGCGGACTCCTAATGATGGGATGCGGCTTGGTCGGAGATACAACTGGCCCCCGCGACGTCGAGCGCACTAGCGAAGTCGTATTTCAGACGGTGGCGGATGGACTGGCCGGCTACGTGGCGATAGACAGTCTTGAGTGGGTGCCTTTTCTGCCCCTACCCCTATCAAATGGCACCTTTGAAATAGCCGGTGGCTTTGCCGCCGTCTTTCGCAACAGTGGACCAGATTCCGTTGGGGTGCGCTACGACCTGCGCTTCTTTGACGATGAAGAGACTCTCGTCGACGCGTTTATTCCCTTCGGCCAGCCGGTCGTGCTCGCGTCTGGGCAGCGCCGCGTCGTGCAGGGCGAGTTTATCTTGCGCACGGGCGACCTTTACCAAACGGAACACCTGGCGCACATGCAGCTAGTGGCTCGGGTACGCAATCCCGAAGAATAAACCATCTCTCCACCAGCTGCTGGGCCGTTTAATTAGGCTGCATGCAGGCGAAAAAGGGGCTCGGCTGCTTCCGAACGCTGGCGCAGCAGGGCGATCTCGTCGTCGCTTACCGGACGAAACTCTGCGGCAATATCGAGCGCCATATCAAAAAACTTGGCATCCCCCGGTGGGATAGCGGCCGTAATCGGCTGCGACAGCGTGAACCGCAGCGCCAAGTCAGCCAGTTCGCGATCTTCGATCGGATGGTACCAGCACTTGGCGTATTTCTTCTCCTCCCCCTGAGCAATCTTTCCGTACGCCAGCGCCTTGAGAGCCAGCCTAGCTGCGCCTGTCTCCTCGGCCTTTGCCACGACTTCTGGCCCAAAATTGGCCTGAAAATAGTGCGTCCAGTTGATCGGAAAGAGCACGGAGTCAAAGGCGAAGTAATCGAGCAGTTGAACGGCAATCTCCGAAGAATGTGCAGAAAAGCCGATGTGGCGAATCAATCCCTTCTCACGCGCTTCTATCAGGAAGGGCAACGCTCCATCAGACGCCGTAGCCGCGTCGAAATCCTCCTGCGTAGTCATGGCGTGTAGCTGATACAGATCAAAGTGTTCGCTGCGCATATTATTCAGCGACTGCAGCATCTCTCGCTCCGCCCCCTGACGGCTGCGCTCGGTCGTCTTGCAGGCCAAGAACACGTCATTGCGATAGGGCTCCAGCGCCGGACCTAGACATTCTTCGGCATTGCCATAGGAAGGCGCTACGTCAAAGTAGTTGATGCCGTGGTCAACGGCGCGCGCTACGAGACGACTCGCCTCAGACGCTTCGGTATCGGTAACGAGAATAGCGCCAAAGCCAATGATAGAAAGATCGATTCCCGTACGGCCGTAGGGACGTTTTTGCATGCGAAAACTCCTATTGTGGTGTGATGCCAGAATATATTGATTAGCGCAGTGCCTTCCAACAGGCACGTATACTGAAAGGCACACGGAATTGTGGAGAGATACTACATGAGCGAACAGGTGGGAGCAATCATTGAAGCGGGGTTGGACGACTGGCAAATCGTGCAGCAAGACGAGCAAGGGGTGGGCACCGTCGACTTGAAAGGCCGCTGGGTCGGCGCGCCGGATTGTGAAGTCGAGATCCGCGTCGCCGCGGCCGATACCGGCGTATCGGTCGTCGACTGGCGAGCTGCAGACGTGCACAAAAATGGAACGTGGACGGCTGCACTGAGCGTGCCGGCCGGCGGACTCTATCGATTGGAAACGCGCCTGCGCGCGCCGGCTAACGCCGCGGGTGAGTGGTCGCCGCGGGGCGACATGCGCCACTTCTGGGGCGTGGGCGACCTCTGGGTCATAGCCGGGCAGAGCAATTCAGCTGGCTACGGACGCGGCCCCTACGAAGATCCGCCCGAAATAGGCGTGCACCTCTTTCGCAACAGCGAAACGTGGGCCCTGGCGAGTCACCCCATGAACGAGTCGACGCAGACACAGCACCCAGTCAACCGCGAAGGGGGCAATCCCGGTCACTCCCCCTATCTGCAGTTTGGCCGCCTGCTGCAGCGCGCTCTTCACTATCCAATAGGACTGGTGCAAACGTCGCTAGGCGGCTCGCCGCTGGCCCGCTGGAATCCGCGCGAAGAGGGCCCGGCCGATCTCTTCGACAATATGGTGCAGTGCGTGCAAAAAGTAGGGGGCGCACGCGGCGTGCTCTGGTATCAGGGCGAAACCGATGCGGGCAACCAAGCCGATGCCGACACCTATGCCGAACGCTTTGGAGACGCGGTGGCCGCCTGGCGGGAGGCGCTCAGCGATGCGCACCTCCCCGTGCTGACCGTGCAGCTCAACCGAGTCTACGGACGAGATGAGACCAGCCCAAACGCCTGGTGGACACAGGTGCGTCAGGCGCAGCGCAGGGTCGCACAAACCACGGATAACGTCGCGGTAGTCCCCACTCTAGACCTACCGCTATCCGATGGAATTCACACCAGTCCCGCCGGCAATATGCTGCTGGGCGAGCGTCTGGCGCGCGCGGCATTGGACGCGGTTTACAGCTGTGGGCCCGATCACCGCGCACCGGATATCGAACGCGCAGAGCGCACGGAAGACGGACGCATCGTCCTGCACTTTGCCAACGTGCAAAGCCGAATGGATTCCATTGATGAAAACGCCAACTGTTTTCGCGTGGAGGACGACGAGGGCGAAGTGGGCGTGAAAGCCGTCCACAGACCCATGGACGCCACCTTAGCGCTCGTATTGAGCAGACCGCTGGTCGGCGGCGCGCGCGTGCACGGAGCCTGGGGCACCAACCCAGAAACGGCGCCCATGGACATGGAACGCTTTATACCCATGCTGGGATTTTACGGCGTGGAAGTGCAGTAGAGCACTCTATCTAACGAAGGCAGGTTTCCATGTTCTTTACGCTCTTGGCGACGACCTTTGCCCTGGCCTCGCTCGTGTCTTTTCTAGCCGTGCGCTTTTTCGATCGGCCTATAGGCGCCATTTTTGAGCGCATTATTGGCGACGAAATAAGTTCGGCATGGCATCGCTACGTAAAGTTTGCCGCCTACGTCGTCGGCGTATCAGGCGGCGTGCGTATATACAATCTGGAGCGCTATATCAGCGCGTCCGACCTGCATCCTGAAGAGCAGAAAGTCCTCGAACTGACGAGCGAGCGCTGGGTCTTAGAGCTCTATCGCACGATCATAGAAACGCTGCAGAGTATTGCCTGGATGCTGCTGATCGTATTCGTCGCGACGCTGATTGCCTATGTCCTCGTGCGCAGAAGCCACTAGAGCGGTTTTGGGTAGGTGCGCTGCCAGCCGCTGCGCCCAAAATCGACGTCGCCCGACAGGTCGACATCATAGACCAGTTTGTCGTGGTGCGAGGCCATCGTCGATCGCATAATCTCTTCGGTTAGGGCTCGATCCAGCCGCAGATACGTATCGCCGCACGCGCCGTCGTTGAGCAGGTTTCGCTCTTCGGTCGGGTCTTCTAGCAAATCGAAGAGCATGTGTTCTCCGGTGCTGTATTTGCACAACTTCCAGCGGCCGTCAAAGCACATCCAGCCGCCGCCCATCATTCCGTATAGATAGTCGCGACGGGCGCGCGGCAGGCCTAGCTCAGGCAGCGGCATAAAGTCCATGTAGTCGGGTACGTCCGCACCCGCGAGCGCCAGCATCGTAGGCGTTACGTCTGCCAGCGCGACGAGCTCCCTATTAGACTGGCCCTGCGGCCCGCCGGGCATCCGAGCAATCAGCGGCACGTGACAGCTCGCTTCGAAAAACTGGCCTTTGCCGATCAGGCCGTGATCGCCCAGATAGTCCCCGTGATCGGACGAAAACAGGATCACCGTATTGTCCAGCTGACCGCTGTCGCGCAGCGCCTGTAAAATACGTCCGGTGATATCGTCAATCTGCTTGACCAGCGCAGCGTAGTGCGCGCGAATCTTCTTTTTGTGGTCCTCTGTAAACTCGCTGTAGTCTACTCCGTTCCACGGCCGCTTATTACCCGCAATATTTTGCTGACGCAGCAAGGGATGTGCTCCTGCAACCTCTGGAATCGAATCGGGCATATCCTCAGGCCGATAGCGGTCGGCGTATTCTGGCGAAGGATCGTACGGACAGTGTGGTCCGGGAAAGCCAACCATCATGGCGAAAGGGCGCTCATCGCTGTAGGTGCGGATATATTCAGCGGCCGCATCGCCCACAAAATAGTCCCAAGAATCTTTAAACGCGTGCTGGTGAACAATTGCACCGCGGTTTTCTAGATAGCCCTCGTGTTCATTGCCGTGCAGCTTGTGCAACCCTCGCTCAGCCAGATAGTCCGCGTAGTCATCCTGGATGTGCAGCCAGCGCTTGTCCTCGCAGATCACGCGATCGTCAAAGCCCATACTCGCATCCCAGGGATAGAAGTGCATCTTGCCGATGGCGGCGCTGCGATAGCCGACGCGAGCGATCTGTTCCGGCCATGTTTGGAGGCCGCAGTCGGCGTAGTCGGGACGCAGAAACTGCCCGTTGCCCAGCACGCCCGTGCGAATAGAATTGAGCCCCGTAAGCAGGTTGTGGCGCGCCGCCACGCAGACGGGCGACGTGCTGTAGGCGCAGTCGTAGCGAAGGCCCTCAGCCGCCAGAGAATCGATATGCGGCGTGTCGATAAAAGATGCGCCGTAGCAGGAGAGAAAATCGTGGCGCAGCTGATCGGGCATGAGAAAGAGAAGGTTCGGCTTGGACATAAACACCTCATTCGCAGATATAAACAACCCTAAACACGTAGTTTGCGTTGGAAATCCTTGCTCGGGGTCGTAAACGCTTACAGTCCCCGAACGCGCCTCAATTAGCATACTACATAGCCGACGCCCACACCAGCACAGCGGACCATTGACTCAATTGTCCCAGCGCGATTCGACGCGTACATTTCACGCATGCGCACACTAAAAACTCACGCTCTCTTACCCTGTTCTCTGCTGCTCTGTCTCTTGCTGAGCTGTGCCGAGGAGTCGCCAGAGAACGTTTCAACCGATATCATCCCCACGCGCACCGATCGCCCCCGCCCATCCGTAGAAGACGTGCGCCCCTTTGTCGATTTAGGTGGACGTTTTTCTCTGGTAGACCAACGGGGTGAGGAAGTTATCCTGGGAGCATCTCAGCAGCGCGTCTCCCTGCTCTTTTTCGGCTACACCTACTGTCCCGACTTTTGTCCGACCACCCTGTCTCGTCTCGTGCACGTCAAAGAAAGGCTGGGTGCCGATGCCGATAGCGTCGATATCGCCTTTGTCAGCGTCGATCCCCAGCGCGACACGCCCGACGTCTTGGCATCCTACTTGGCCTACTTTCCCATACGGGTGCATGGCCTGACCGGTCCGCGCGCTGCCATAGATCAGATAACGGCATCCTATCAGGCGGAATACGCGTTGGGCGAACCCAACGAGCGAGGCGATTATACCGTTGATCACAGCACGTCGATATACCTATTAGACACCTTCGGCCGCGTGCGCCACGTATTTAACCACGACGCCACGCCCGACGAGATTGTCGACGTCCTGCACCTGCTGTGGCAGAGTCCGATCAGCCAATTGGAGCGCTCAGTAGAGGACGATCCGCTGCTGGCAGCGCGCGATTTGGGCACCTACGGATGTGCCCTGCTTGGCGCAGATACCGCCGATGACTATCGCATTTGGAGCAGACGTGCAGCCCGTGAGACTTCATCGCAGCACGACCCGTCGCTGCAGCCAACCTATGAATACGGTTTAGATCGCTAAGGAGAGACCATGGCCGAAATCGATGCCTATCCCGAACTCGCGCGCGACCTGCGCTTTTTTCCCGTTCAAAACGACGCGCCCACGACGCTGACGCCGGCCCAGATTGAACAGTTTAACGCCCGCGGCTATATCGCTCCCCTAGACGTCTACTCGCCCGAAGAAATGAGCGTCCATCGGGCGGCGTTTGACGAACTGATGGAGGAAGCCAGAAACGGCGGCGGAAACGGCTATTCGATCAACGGCTGGCATAGGACACACGCCGTCGTCCACGACATGGTAACTGAGGCGCGCATCCTGGACTACCTGCAGGATCTACTGGGCGAGGACCTAGTCTGTTGGGGAACGCACTACTTTTGCAAAATGCCGGGCGACGGCAAGAGGGTGAGCTGGCACCAAGACGCTTCCTATTGGCCCCTGACGCCGAGTAAAACAGTCACCGTCTGGCTAGCAATCGACGATGCCGATGCGGAAAACGGGGCCATGCAGATCGTGCCGGGATCGCATCTACACGGGCAAATTGCCTTTGAGCAAAGTCGCGCCGAAGAGAACAACGTGCTCAATCAAACGGTCGTCGACCCACTCGACTACGGAGAAGAGCCCGTGCTCCTAGCCCTGCGCGCAGGACAGATGTCTCTACACACCGACCTGCTCCTGCACGGCTCAGAGCCCAACGCGTCTAGTCGGCGGCGCTGCGGTTTGACCCTGCGCTTTGTTCCGGCAGAAGTGCGAGCACTTAACGGATGGAATGGGAACGCCGTCGTCTGTCGCGGCATCGATGCAGAAGGACACTGGCAGCACTGTCCGCGGCCGCAGAGCTAGTTTTATTCAGCGGACTCTTTTTTTCGCAGGAAACGACCCCACTGGGCGTCGTAGGGATGCACGGTGTCGACCGGCGCATCGCGAAAGAGCGGTCGGTCTTCGTTGTACCAGCGAAAGAGGCCTCCGCGCAGGTTGGAAACCGAACGCGCCCCCCTCTCTTGGGCCGCGCGGATGACGCGTTGAACAACGTCCGAAGAGCGATAACCCACCGAGCAATAGAAAATCAGATCCCGGCCCGACAGTCCCTTCCCATAAGCCGCAATAAACTCTTCAACGCCCAGATCGGGATCAATGCGGATAGCATCGCGCAGGCGGCTGACGTCGTATTCCTCAACCGGCCGCGTATCAAACACCAGCAGCGTTGAATCGCCGCGCGCCATGCGCACCGCGAGGCTGTCGCCGGTGATTTGCGGCACTGGATACTTCAGCGCAATGGCCTTTTCCAAGGCCCACATAGCCGGCTGAGCGCGCGCGCTGACCGGCAGCAGCGCCAGCAGTAAAAGCCAGTTCATGCTATTTCCAAAATGGATACAGGAAGCGGCGCAGCAGACCGCGCGGAAAGTGCCGCTGGTCGGCAAATCCCAACCGAGTCGGCCTTTCGCGATCGGCGGGCAAATACGCCGTGCCAAACACCCAGTCCCACAGGCTAAAAATCACGGCAAAGTTCTGTCCGTGACGACCGTGCAGCTCGACGTCGTGGTGCCAGACGTGCATCCTCGAAGAGTTGAGCACGTAGCGCAAGGGGCCCCAGTCAATACGCACGTTGGCGTGGTTTAGGTGACCTATTAAGGTGCCGACGATAGCCACCCAAAGCACAACGCGCCCATCGACGCCCAGCGCAATAAGCGGGAAATACGTCAGCCCCTGATACAGGGCAATCTCCATCCAGTGGAAGCGAAAGTTACCGATCCAATCGAGCTCTTCGATACTGTGATGCAGCTTGTGAAACTGCCATAGAGCAGGCACGGCGTGTAGCAGGTTGTGTATCAGCCACTCTAGCAGATCCTTGGCCACGATAAAGACGACAAACTGAACCCACAGGGGCTCTCCGAGCAGACCCTGCAGCGCAGTCGGCCAAGTAAACGGCCAACCGCCGACGGCCCGCTCGACCCAGCCCAACGACCAGGCCGCTATACTCGCCACGAGAATACCGGCGTAGTGTCCGTTAAAGACCAGCCAAAATAGATCTTGCCCAATGCCGACGCGCAGCGCCTTCTGCTCGCGCCGCCACGGGGCGATACGCTCGATACAAAAGCACAGCAGCGAGACCAGGACGAGCCAGAAAAAGTAGTTTCGCGTGTCCCAAAGCACGCTGAGCATAGCCGTTTTTCCAATCCGATGAGTTAGAAGCAATTTACGCTTTAGAACATAACGCTTTTCCCACCGATTTGAATCCCCATCTAATTTTGTTCACTTGCCCGAATATGCGTATTAATTACCACATGACCTTTTCCCGAGGGCGCATTGTGCACGGAGCGTTGTACATCGCATGGCTATGCCTGGCCGCCTGTTCGGACAGGAGGGGCACGGAACCCTCTTCTCCCATGCTCGAAGAAACGGCCGAATACTGGTCCAACGGCTATCTGCGCAGCGTGTATCAGCACTATACCAACGCCCGGGGACACACCGTTCTACACGGCTCGTATCGAACCTATTCCGAGCGCGCGCAAAACCTGCTGTGGAGCGAACGCACGTTTTTCAACGGTCAGGTCATCGCGCTGCGCTATGAGCGCTGCGGTCCGGCAGAAGATCTCCCGATCGCCAACGGAGACTTTGAGCTGGGCGACTTTACCGCATGGCGTCTTGAAGGCGCAAGGCCGACGTCGATTCAGCTGGTGCCCAGCGACAATCCGCAGCGCGGCCTGCACTCGGCCAAGCTAACGCTCCACCCCGGCGATATCGTGCGCAACGGCAACCGCGTCGAGCTCGTGCGAGCCGACTCAGGCCGCTACCAACGGACGCATATCTACGGTTGGAGTTTCAAAATCCCGATCGACTACGTGGAAGAGTCCTACTGGCAGGCCCTGTGCCAGTTTCACAGCCAGCCCGATTTTGCCGCCGGCGAAGACTGGAACACCTACCCCGAGCACAAGCCCCCCATCTCTATACTGTATGGGCAGGACCGCTGCCGCCTGATCTACCACGACGCCGAGCAAGTGCAGCATGAGATCGGCGCCTTTCCCATTCAGAAAGGCGCGTGGTCCAGCGTATTTTTTCAGATTGGATGGTCGATGAATGGAGACGGCTATATCGAGATGTATGCAGACGGGCAGCCCGTAACGGCCTTTAACGGCACGGACTACAAATCCTACGGATCCAACATGTACAACGAGACGGGCAACTACCTAAAAATAGGCCTCTACCGCGACAAACGAGCAGAGGCCATCAATTCGGTTTACGTCGACAACGCCTATATCGAGGCGTGTCCCTAAAACGGCCGCCCGTTAGTCGACGTGTACATAGCGGTCACCGCTGTGCGCTTCGACGACGCCAATGCGACGCGCCCATTCTACGCCGCGTGCGTGCAGCGCGTCCAGCGCATCAACCGCTTCGGCTTCGGGCACGGCAACGAGTAAGCCACCGCTGGTCTGCGGATCGACAAATAACTCGCGCTGCGCCGCACTCACTCCGCTGGCAAAGTCCGCATGCCCTTCTATCATTCCTCGATTGGCTCCGTTGACGCCCGTGCTAACGCCGCGCTCGTACATGGCCAAGGCCTCGGGCAGCGTTGGCACATCCGCGGCTACTAGGCGCAGGTTCACATCGGAACCGCGCGCCATTTCACAGGCGTGGCCGGCCAAACCAAACCCCGTCACATCCGTCGCTGCGTGTACGCTAAAATCCTGCAGCACTTCACAGGCCGTCTTGTTCAGTTCGACGAGCACGTCGATGCACGCGCGCATCGCCTCCTCCGAAACGAACCCGCGTAAATTGCCGTTGAACAACACGCCGCTGCCAATCGGCTTGCTCAACAAGAGCACGTCGCCCACCTGCGCACCGCTGTTGCGCCAGCAGCGCTCAGGGTGCACGATCCCGGTCACGGACAGGCCGAATTTGGGCTCGTCGTCGTCGGTCGTATGGCCACCGGCCAGCACCGCACCGGCCTCGGTGATTTTACTCAGCGCTCCCTCAACGATACCGTGCATGACCTCTGGACCTAGGTGCCGGCTTGGAAAGGCCATAAGGTTGAGGCACGTCAGCGGTCGTCCCCCCATCGCGTAGACGTCACTCAGCGAATTGGCCGCACCGATCTGACCAAACACAAAGGGATCGTCTACCGGTGGCGTAATAAAATCAGCCGTAACGACGATAGCCTGCTCGTCGTTGAGCCGATATACCCCGGCGTCATCGCTGGTCTCAAAGCCAACCAGCAGGTTGCCATCCCCGTTTTGGGGCAGCGAAGAAAGCAGTTTTTCCAATCCGACCGGACTGGCTTTAGCCGCTCACCCGCAGGTCTTTGCCAAACTCGTTAGCGTTTTGTCGCGTGCGAAAATACTCTTTAGGTCCATAGGTCAATACGAGTGTGTAAATGAGATGGAGTGCTGTTTAAGTATAGGCACTATTGCACTCGGGCAACACACCCACCTAACGATCTTCGCAGGCTTTCTACGCCGGCTCAGAATGTGTTACCTTATGCTCAATATTCTTATCACTGAAACGCACTAAAAACAGGAGGTCGCCCTTATGAGCAAAGCGCGTTCTTTAACGCTTGTACTGATGTGTGCACTCGTGGTTTTACCAACCGATGGTGAAGGTGCACAAAACAAAAGGGAGAAATGGTACACCTACTGGGGGCTGGGAGGCGCAGATCCAACCTACCCAAGTGAAGTGGGATCTTTGCTCGACCTAATGGGCGCCCTGCCTGGCGTGGATCGCACGCGCATGAGCATGGACCTACTCGGTTTTTACGTGCCCATGAGTAGCAAAATACTAGCAGGCGTTGTCGTTAATGCGAGTGCGGACCGCCTAGACTACGGCGACGAAGACTGGATGCAGGTCAACCTTTACACCTATGCCGCTAGCGCCCAGTACTACGCGCGCCAAGTTGGACAGGGCCTATTTGGTCGTCTCGATATCGGCCTAGCGGCCGCCAATGTATCCTACGATATTGAGGGAGATACCGAAGACGAAACCTCCGATTCGGGCATCGGCATGCTCGTAGGAATTGGCTACGCCTATCCAATCCTGTCCGGGACGCGCATTGCGTTCAACCTTAACTACGCCATGCGAACCATCGAAGAAGAAGCCTACTCCACCGTCGGCTTTTCCGTCGGCGGACTCTTTTAAAGGAAGATCTCTTCTATGGATGCCCAACAGTGGCTCAGCCACCTGCTCCCCTGCCCCAAAGAGCTAAGCGTTGATGACAGCATAGAGATTGAACCAGCCCATCTGGCCATCGAAATTGCAGGCGCTGCAAATCCGCTAGTTGAACAGGCCGCAGCCGAACTGCGCGACCTGCTCCCTTCCCAAGGTGAAACGGCCCGGCGCGACCAATCCTTTACCGTCACGCTCGGCATACCCGATGCCCAAGGTCGTCTGGGATCCATATTCATCGACGTCGACTTCCTGTGCTCATGTCCCAACGCAGAGCAGGCCTATACGATCCAACCCGTCGGCAGGGACGGACTGGCCATCGCGGCCCTAGACGGGCGCGGCCTCTATTACGGTGCATCTACGCTGCGCCAGCTGCTGACCGCTTCGCGCTCTGCAGAGCGAATTCTCGTCCCCCTCGTGCACGTGCGCGACTGGCCCGATTTATCCGAGCGCGGCCTGTGGAACTTTCCAGACGAGCAGAACTGGATCCCCTGGATGGCCGATATGAAGCTCAACTTCGGCAAGATGGTCGCCACGCAGCTGGCCCCCATCCAGCGCGGACAGCCCAATTCGGCCACCATCGATCGCGATCTCATGCTCGAAAGTCGGCAGCGGGCCTTCAACTATTCGCCGTTTATCCTGCACCTCAATTTTTTACACGGCTACGGTCTCTACCAAGCCTACCCCGAGCTAGCCGGACGCGGGGACAGCGCCCTGACGGGCCGCTACTTTGCCCATAAAGAAGGCAATCAACACCGCGCCCCCTGCGCTTCGCAGCCGGTGCTCGTCGACATTCTCTGCGAGTGGATGGAATCCATCGCCGCTCAAGACGGACTCGACATCAGCTGCTGGCTCAGCGAGCGACCGGGCCAGTGCGCCTGCCAAGCGTGCACGGCCGAAGGCCAGTTTGTTCTCGAAGCGCGCGCCTTTGTCCGCGCCTGGGAGCGCGCGCGCCAGACCTACCCGGATCTGGAGATCCGCATTTTCCTTTCGACGACTACGCTCGAGCGCGACTGGCGCGTGCTGGCCGAGCTGCCGCCCGAAGTAAAAATCGAGCGAGCCTGCGCTATGGGTCTCGAACGCGTTACGCACGCCCCTCGCGACCTGTTTGCCAACCCGCTCTACGATAGCTACGCGCGCCAGGGACGCTGGATTGCCAGCTACGACGTGCCCGTGGGCGTTAACGGCGACGTCGACACGCCAGAATTTAAGCTACCCCAGCACGCCGCCCACCGCGTGCACGACTACGTAGAGCAAATGCACGAACGCGGCTATCAGGGCGCTTACGGCATGATTGCCTGGGCCCACTTTGCGCGCGAAACCGACGGGTTCAATATTGCCGCACTAGCCGAGTGGTCGTGGAACCGACGCGGCCGCACGACGCGTCAGCTCGCCGTGGCATGGGCCACGCGCATCGGTCTGCAAAACCCCGACGCCTTTGCCGACTGGTCGGAAATCATAGGCCCTATCGCCTTCGACGTATACGACTCGGACTTTCCCGTCGCCTATTCTCAGGACCGGATGATCGAACTCGTGCATCAGCGCCAGAGGCCCTACTTGGGCGAAGGCCTCTTTCGCTACTACGCCACGCCGGACGCGTTCTCGGAAAAACGCGCTCAACTGGCGCAGGCCCAGCAGCGCGCAGCCGACCTACCCGAAGCCTACGGCTTGGAGACCGCTATCTTAGCTAGCTATGTCGATCTGGCCGAGACCATCTGGCACATTGCCGAATGGGTGGCAACAAAGGAACTGGCCGACGTTGAGGAACAGCAGATATTGGGAGAGTACGTCACCGCGCTCAAGGCAAGCGGGGCGCGCAACGTAGAGGCTATTGGCGCCTGGCGTTTACACCTAGGACCCGAACCCTGGCACCAGCGCGTATACGACGCCATCGGAGGGACCGAGCGCACCGTGCATGAAATCGCACGCTTTGTCGAAGAGCGCTACGCGTATTGAACCATGGAAACGCTATGAACAAAATGCACATAACGCCGGATGATTCGTCCATCGTCGTAAACGAAGATGAGTAAGAGACTAAGAAACTATAAACAGAACAAACGTTGAGTTAAAAAATGGATAATACACTGCTCGATAAAGGCTTTACACCACAACCACTAAGTGCAACACAATATCAGGAGCTAGACGATAACGGTTTCACTATCCTAGAAAACGTTATCGACGCAGCGTGGCTACACCAACTTCGCGAGAGGTTCGAAGATCTCGTTAAAGCGGAAGGTGAAAGGGGGGGTATAGAGGCTGGACAGATGAAAGGGGTCCGTCGCCTCGCCGACTTGGTTAACAAAGGCGAAGTCTTTGACGACATCTACGTACACCCCTCCCTATTGACCGCAGCCCTACACATATTCCAACAGCCGTTTAAACTCGGCTCGCTCAACGGCCACGATCCCTTGCCCAACGATGGTTTGCAGGTTCTACACGGTGACGGCCCGCCTCCCGCGACCCCTGATGGTCCTTTTACTGTGGTTAATTCAATGTGGATGCTCGACGACTTTACTCGGGAAAACGGAGCTACGCGCATTGTCCCCGGAACACATCGCAAAACAGAGAATATTGACGATTGTATTGACGACCGCATGGCCGATCATCCGGAACAGATTCACCTAGAAGGACCGGCAGGATCCGTCGCCGTGTTTAACGGCAGCATTTGGCACGGCTCGTATATCAATCGTTCGAGTCGCCCTCGCCGCACGTTGCATTGTGCATTCTTCTCGCGCGAACGCAAACAGCAAACCGACCAACGCACGCATTTGCGTCCTGAAACAGCCGATCGCCTCTCTCCCCTGGCTCGCTATATCCTCGACGTTGATTAGCTACGCGCCCCTCATTAATAAAGACGTCAAGAGATGCCCATAGAAGGATCATCTAATCCGCTTTAAGGGCATTGAGTACAACAAGCGTCTACGCCCAGGCCCCTTCGCGCGATTGGCTAAAATTTCGCGTGTAAATGGTAGTCCCCATCATCCCCAATTCCAAACAACCCTAGTTGAAGACGACCGTTTATTACCTCAGTTGAATAAATGGTAATAGTCTATACGTTCTGCTGGGCTCTATTCATTCTCTTTGGGACGGAAAGATGACTACTACGCGGTCTGAAAATGCTCAGCATGCACTCAGTATCTCCTCGGCGAGAAAATCCTTCGGGGCCGTGCAGGTGCTCAAGGGGGTGGATTTGGGTATTGAACCAGGTGAAAGAATTGCCCTGATGGGCCCAAGCGGAAGCGGTAAATCCACTCTATTAAATTGTATTTCTGGCATTGAGAAGCTGGATTCTGGCACTATTACGCTGCACGGTCAGGTAATAAGCGACCTTGACGGAGGTGGCTTAGAGAAGGTGCGACGAGAGTCCATTGGCTACGTGTTCCAGTCTTTCCACCTATTACCCACTCTGACCGCTTTTGAAAATATTGAGCTACCGGCCCAGCTCATCAATATGCCCAAAGACGAGCGCCGAGAAAAAGTCCATCACATGCTCAAATCAGTCGGGCTCTCTCATCGCTCAGATCACAAACCCGATGCCCTGAGCGGAGGCGAGCGTCAAAGGGTGGCCATCGGCCGTGCACTGATTCACAGCCCAGGCCTCGTTCTGGCCGATGAACCAACCGGCAGTTTGGATACTCAGAGCGGCGAGGACGTGCTCGCTTTATTGGAGAAGCTGTCCGTTGATCAGGGCGTGGCTCTCCTAATGGTTACTCATGATCGTTCCTCTGCCCGTATTTGCAATCGGGTGATATCGATCCAAGACGGTCTGTTGATTTAGGAAATACAAGTCTCTCTATGCTCTATCTTCGACTCGCAGCACTTATCCTTGTCCGAACGACCATCAGACACTGGCGGGAGAAAATAGGAAGCTATCTATTGCTCCTAGCCATCGTCGCAGTTGGCGTCGGTGCATTCAATGGAATACGGCAAGCCAGTCGATCTGCATCCGCTAATTTTGGATTGTTCAACCAGGCCATCTCAGGGCAAAGTGATTTCCTGATTGAATCCCCCACCAAGACGCTGAGTGCGGACGTCCTTTACAGTCTTGGGCCTTTATCCGGTGATCCAGATTGGCATCTCGTGCCGGTAATCGAAGGTTCAATCACATCGTTAGATGGAGACGGAGAGCCACAGCAGCAACTCAGACTGGTTGGACTCGACCTAATGGGTCTGGCCAACTTGCCCAATCTGAGCGAAGCGAAGTTTGATTTTGGCGAGGATGAACTGACTTGGTACGATTGGCTAGGCAGCGAGAACTCTGTTTGGATCGGCCGCAAAACCGCAGAAAAGCTGGGATTTGATGAAGGAGAAGCAATCAAGTTCATTGCCAGTGGACGGATGCGAGAAATGGTGGTCCGAAAAATCATCGGGGCGGAATCTTCCTCTTTTCCCGATGATCTGGTCATTGCCGATCTTCCAACGGCTCAGCTCTTACTCAGTCGCCCCAATGATCTCAGCCGGATCGAGGTCATTATCGACCAACCTGAGTTACGAGAGAACGTCGATTATCTGGAGACGATAAAAAGACGGATAGCTCGTTATTTACCCGAAAACCTCGCGGTTCAGCCCACCCAGAACCGAGCGGCCGACCGGGCGGCCATCACCGCAGCATTTCGCCTAAACCTTACCATACTCTCTCTGATTGCCATTCTAGTCGGAGCGTACCTCATCCTCCAAGCGCTAGACGCTGCCGTAGTGCGCCGGCGTTCCGAAGTGGCCACGCTCATATCCTTAGGGGTTAGCCGTGGCGTCCTTTTTCTGACGTTTCTGTTGGAGTCTGCGGTGATTGGATCCATTGGCTCTGTTATCGGCATAGGAGTCGGCTGGCTTTTCGCCTATCTCTCCGCTCAGATGCTGGCAGATACGGTGAATGCGCTTTACTTCGCGACCACGATCGAGGCCATCTCTCTTACCTGGATGGACTGCGTATTTGGGCTGTGTCTGGGTTTTTCGTTCACTCTGCTAGCCGGTTGGCTACCAGCAAGAGATGCTATGCAAACACCGCCTGCACAGGTGCTTTCTCGCGGTGACTGGTCTCCCGGCTTTTCGTGGCTGCGCAACCGTTGGGTCGGAATAGGTCTCTTGGTCCTAGGTAGCCTTTTGCTACTGCTTCCTCCCCTTCCACTAGATGCCGGTGGAAAGATGGCCGTGGGAGGCTTTCTTGCCGCTGGATGTTGGATACTGGGAGCGGCCCTTCTGTCCGGTCATCTATTGGTCGGACTGGCCGGTCTTTTGCGGTCTTTTTCTTCAAGTCCAACGAGCCGTCTGGCCTGCAGTCGATTACACGACGGCTCGAGCCGGCATCGACTAGCCGTTGCCGGCCTAGTCGTCGCGGTGGGCATGGTGACGGGCATGTTCCAAATGGTAGACAGTTTCAGAGGTACGATTGAGCAATGGTTTAACGTCCGTTTTCAAGCAGAACTCTACATCTCGGAGCGAGGCGTAACGGGTGCGGGAACAATCAACGGCATAGACCCCTCCGTTATGAGTGAACTCGTTCAAGACGAAACTATCGCCTATGCCGATATCGTATACGTATCCTACGCGAAGCCTCCGGAGGGAATTACCGTACTATCCGGAGTAGACATGGAGGCTTGGAGCACAACGGTCCGACAGCTTTGGTTAAAGTCACCCGGCTCACTCGAGCCCGTTGAGGGATCCGAGCCTGCGCTAATCAGCGAGACCTTTGCTCGGCGCTTTGGCTTGCTTGAAGGGGGCTCCATAGAACTGGAGACCACAACGGGTAAAAAGAGCGTTTCTCCGATCGGCATCTATTCAGACTATGGGAACGAATTCGGCACGGCTGCCGTGGATATTTCAACATGGAAAGAGTGGACCCAGTCCGAACGCCCCATTAATGTCAGTCTCTACCTAAACGAAGGGAGCGATATAAACGGCGTGAGAGATCGCCTGCGCCTGGCATATCCCGGGCTCGATGTGCGCAATGCCGCTGAACTGCGCGGTGTGGCGCTGGACATTTTTGAGCAGACGTTCAAAGCGACCTCAGCACTCAACGGAATTGGTTTGGTCGTCGCATTTGCCGGGTTGCTCTTGGGTTTACTCGCCATTTTTGATGAATCTTCCCGCACCTGGCTTACGCTTCGTCATCTCGGTTTTACCAAAAATCAGTTTTTACTCTCTGCCGGCCTCGAGGGAGCGGGTATTGGTCTTGGAGCTTGGATAAGCGGCTCTCTCGTCGGGCTGGCACTTGGTTGGTTGCTGATATTTGTGATCAACGTACAGAGCTTTGGCTGGACTCTGCGGTGGCAGGTTCCAATGACCGATTTCTTAACCTTTGGTAGCCTGCTCGTCATCACCGGATTTTTGTCCGGACTCCTCGCTGCAACGTATTGGAGTCATAAGAACAAATGAACGTCTCTATTCTAATCTTACTCTTTTGTCCCTTGCTCGCATTTGCCGAGTGGATCGAAACGCCCGCTCGATCGTCGAAAGGCCATCTCGTTCCTGCCCCCGATTATGCGCCCAACTTTCCCAGAGACCATGGTTCCCATCCCGAGTACGGGATAGAGTGGTGGTACTGGGTTGGACACTTACAGTCTGCTGACGAGCAAAAAACGTTTGGATTTCAGCTCACCGTCTTCAGGATTGCCGGAGATGCTGAGAAGGCAGAAGATCGATTCGATGGGGTCTTTGGGAACCAAAATTTATTCCTCGTCCATTCTGCTCTCAGTGATCTGGAAAGCGGAGAATACCTCCATCTTGAGCGAGTTTACCGCGAGGGGTGGCAGGCAAGGGCCTCTTCCCAGACCCTCAATCTGAGCGTGGGAGGCATCCAAGCCCATCTGCTTTCAGGAGAAGAGGGCCAGCGAGTCGTTGCCCGATATAAAGAGGCAAACCGGTTGGAGCTGAGTTTTCGCCCGACTAAACCCTTGGTCCCCTTTGGGGATCGCGGCCTAAGCCGTAAGGGAGCAGACCCCGCCGCGGTCAGCTGGTACTGGTCCTATACCCGCTTACAGGCAGAGGGCGTCCTCATTAGAGATGGAGTAGAAATTCCCGTCAAAGGAACTGCCTGGATGGATCATGAGATCTCTTCAAGCCAATTGGGTGGTGGGTTAGAAGGTTGGGATTGGACGTGCATGCAGCTAGATGACGGAACCGAAATCAAAGCGTACCGGCTGAGGACGGGAAAAGGGGAGAGTGACCCGTGGTCGGCCGTATACTGGATCGACGGCGAGGGTAGGACAGAACGCGTGTACGCGGACGGGTTTTCCTGGGAAGCGGAAGATTCATGGACCAGTCCCAGTACCGGATTAGAATATCCAACGAGCGTAAAAGTTACCGCCGAGCATCCAGTTAGGGGAAAACAGATTTTCCGTCTTCGCCCCTTATTAGACGGGCAGGAATTCACGGGTAATAGATCGGACAATGCATATTGGGAAGGCGCCTGTGAGGTGCTAAATGAACGGGGAGACCGGATCGGTAAAGCCTATCTCGAGCTTGCGGGCTATGGAGGTGGACTGGGGGCAAGGCTGAATTGACCCGCCTTGAGCCAACGAGTCAGAGGTTTTTTTAGTGGGTGTGATCCCGAAACTCCCCTGCAAAGTCCATAAATAAATCACAAAATGCGTCGACCGTGTGCTCTATGGGCCTTGAGTAACCGCCACCCATAAAGATGAGCATGGGACAACCCATTGCTCGTCTCCACTGAATGACCTTTTGATTTCTAATTTTCATGCCGGATCGACTCAGCTGGAGTGTCCCTAGATGGTCTGTTGCCAAAGCATCGACACCGGCTTGAAAAAAGATCAGGTCGAAGCGCTCCCCCCTCAACTGATTCAAAACCCCTTCGAGAGTCGCGATATAGTCGTCATCTCCCGCATCTCTTTCAAACTCTACGTCCCAGTCACTCTTGGCTTTTCTAAAGGGAAAATTGCGTTTCCCGTGCAACGATACGGTGAATACTCTTTGATCATCCTTAAAGATCTCAGCCGTTCCGTCTCCTTGATGAACATCGAGATCCAGAATGAGTATCCTGGAGATGGTATCCCTACGCAGAGCAGCTTCAGCACAGATCGCTAGATCGTTGAAGATGCAATAACCCGAACCTTCACCGCGAAATGCATGATGCGTACCGCCTCCCAGATTCGCAGCGAAAAGGTCGCCGCTCAAGACAGAATTCAGCGCCTCTAACGATCCACCCGTCAGTCGCAAGGTCCGCTCAACCATTTCCTTTTTCCACGGTGATAGACCAATGCGCTTTATTTCTGACTTGCTGAGGTCGTGATTTAAAAACCGCTGAACGTACGTTTCGTCATGCGCTAGCATGAGCTCCTCTGGACTGGCAAGCCTAGGCCTCTTCCAACGGATAAGGCACTGATGATCCAAGTATTTGATTGCTTCGTGAAGCTTGAGATATCGTTCAACTGGGAAATTGGCAGAAGGATCTAGTCCATCGGAGTAAATCGCATCGTAATAGATATTCAATATGATATTAGCTCTCTGAGTCCATTAAACGCTTACGGACCATTCGGGATTATTTCAACTCTGGGACAGAAACAACGCTCAGGCTTTTGAGCATAATAAAGCACGTCGCTGCCGCTATCATTTCGGAAATAGCAAAGATAATTTGCCATACATCGGCATTGAAAAACAAACAACCGCAGGATCGAACTATTCCCACCCCTAAGAACGCCCATGCCGTCGCCCATACGGCGTTTTCTGTGCGCCTGGGGCTTAACGCACCGAGCAGATTGATTATGCCCAAGCCGCCAATAAGGCCGCCGTACATCGCTCTAAGCTCAGTTTCAGCATTGCCATTTAGAGCGCTCAAACCAACAAATGCTGCGGTTTTAAAAGGGTAGAAAAATACCCAAATCATAAACCCCAAGTTCATAAGAGCTAGGAGTAGCATAAAAGGGCGAGCGAGTTTTTTTATATAGAGCATGGCATAGGTTCATTTCTTTGTTCAGTAAACGGATTACCGGTAAATCAGGACGCCATAGCCCCTCAAGGACGCATATTATTTGCCCTTCCGAACCACAGGTCCAGCCGGCGCCTCTCTGCTGTAGAGCGATCCACCGCGCTCGTACGAAACCGCTACTTCGCCGTCGACCACATCTAGCCGCGGCACATTGTTCTGGAACACGTCGCGATCTGGACCGCGCATGACTGCCAACTGCGCGTCGCTCATGCCCTCGACTTCGGTGCCCCAGCGATTTTCCGGATGCACCATCTCACCGCCAGAGCGGTTAAAGTTCTTCGACGAATACTTGATCAGGATGCCTCGCCGCGACACTTCGCTCTTCCACGCCAAGGCTCCGTGGGTCGTGCCGCCGTCACCAAAGAAGAGCACATCGCCCGCCCGCATCTCCACGTGCTTAACCAAGCCCATATCGTCGTCGCAGGTGCGAATTCCCTGCGGCATTTTGTAATACGCCTTGTGACTGCCCGGCACGCAGGCGAAGCCGCCGTCGCTAGCGGTGACATCGCGCAACTGCCAGGTCACCGTCACCGCCTCACAGTAGCTGCGACCGTTCTGGTAAATGTAGCCGCGGCCGGGATTGAGCGGCTCGTTGGCATCGTGCAGCGCGTGACCACTGGTCCCTTTGACGGCTACAAAACCCGTAGCGCCTCCCATGCGCCCGCCGCTGGCGCCCATCCAGTTGAGCCGGTGCTCGACCGCGGGGTGAGCCACCATCTTGCGGAAGGGGTTGCAATAGGGCTCGGGCAATTCCAACAAACCGTCCAACAGCGGCCTTCCCGTGCCCGCCAAACGCTGCGAACCCCGCGCCAGTTCCTCACCGACTTTGATCCGATCCTCAAAGCGATCAACCGCCTCGTTGGCCGCCTGCAGCCACTCCTCATTCATCACTCCGCGCAGTACCAGATAGCCGTTGAGATCCCAGAAGTAGAATTCCTCGTGGTCAATACCGCTCTCGGGATCGACCTTCATGAAAGAAGGATGAAAAGTCTGGCGCGACGGATCGACTGCCGCCGTCTTGCCATCGGTGACAATAGCCGGCGGCGGGGTCGTCGCAGCATAGCCCGGCTTATAGAGCGACGCTCTCTGCTCTTGGGAAAGTTCGGCGTGCCAGTCCGGCCGCGTTTCCTTTTGCACCCTATCCCCGCTACCCGCACTGCGGATTACGCCTCGCCCGACAAACTCATAGCTTAGCAGTCGCTGTCCCCCCGAGCGCATACCCTGCAACGCAGCCAGCGCCACGATCAATAGATCGCCTGCCTTGAGCTGTGGACGATAGACCAGCCCCATATCCGCTTCCCCCGTCGCCACGCCCTCTGGCGTCGGCACATAGCCTTTGTGGCTGCACGGCACCAGCGCGAAGCCGCTCTCTTCCGCGTCTTCGAGTGCCCACAGCACCCTCACCCCTTCGCTAAAACGCCGACCATTCTGGTAGTAATAGGCAATCCCTGGATCGCGCGGCTCATTGCCGCCCAGTAGCGGCGCGCTCGCATCGCAGGTTTCATCGCTCCAAATCTCCGGCGGCCGGTCGAGAATAAATCCCTGACCCACCAGCTGATTCAAATACCACACCAGCGTCGGGTGCACCAGCAGATCGCGGAAAGGCTCCCTCGTCGCACCGGGCCAAGCCAGCATGCCCTCATGTTGCCCGACTTCGGCGATCGACCCATTGAGTTGATCAACCTCTTCCGGGGTCAACGCCCCAGGTACGTGCAAATATCCGGCTACGTCAAAGCAGTAATTCTCTCTGTTGGTCATCGCTTCGCGGTCCATACCGCACCCCCTTGTGAAGATATATCTCCGCCAAACCAAGTCATCTCTAATGGGTGACAACATACAAAAGAGGATATTCAGAACCAAGAAGGTTAGAAGACCATACTATTGACCACCCACTCTGTTCTATGAGAACATAAATCGGTCTATCGGGTATTCAACTGCTTACTAGACTGGACTCAAGAGAATAAGAAAGTATCATCAGATGAGTTGCGAATTGGCATCGTGCTAGCGCGTGAAAAGAACAGAGAGGATAGCGGTGAAAGGGTTAAATGTCTTTGGACGTGAATTATTGGTGTGCGGCACGGATCCCATAACGGGGTTTTACAGGGATGGCTGCTGCAACACGGGGTTGAATGACGCAGGAACGCACACAGTATGTGCCATTGTCGACGATAAATTTCTGAATTTTTCTAAATCGAGAGGCAATGATCTAACTCGAGACATACCCGAATACAACTTCAAGGGGCTAAAAGAAGGAGACAGGTGGTGTCTATGCGTTTCGAGATGGCTTGAAGCCTATAGAAGCGGTAGTGCGCCTAAAATCATCCTGGAGGCGACTCATTTAAATACGCTCCAGCATATCGAACTCGCCGAGCTAGAGAAGTTCAGCGCTAATTCACCCTAAGATCATCCCGATAGGATGGGGCTGCGAGAGCCTAGTAGTAAGGCCTCAAGAGATAGTAAACCACGGGCCCAGTAACAGCTACATACAGCCAAACGGGAAAAACACGGCGAGCAAATTGTCGATGCTTTTGAAATTGATTGGTCAGGGCATAGAGAACCGTAAGCAAAATAAAAGGAAAGCTCACGGCGGCCAGGATCACATGGGAGATCAAGACCACGAGGTACACCGTGCGCATGCCTCCAGCTTCCAGTCGCTCTCCTTCACTGAGCTGTCCGTCACCGTTTAAATCACCAAAGATCGTGGCCGGAGTAGTGAAATGGTATAGTACATAAGAGAGAAGAAAAACCAAAGAGCACCCCAATGCTGCATAGATCATGGTGCGATGACGTATCACCAAGCCCTTCTTTATAGCTTGGATCGCCGCGACCAAGAAAAGGGCCGCAAATAGGTTCAGTATTGCGTGAAAAGCCGGCAGGTAACTCAGATCAACATTATCGGGAATAGAAATCTTAACTTCTCGCATCAGTGCCACTAATCCGAGCACTGCGACCGAAACTATCCACACCACCCAAGTGAGCTTTCGGGCAAGATCTAAAGAGGGCTCTCGGCTGCGAAATTCGCCCAGTTCGTTCATCTCAAATTCCTAGCAAAAGATTCTATCGATACCATTTTTCATGCTGGAGCCGAATACGTCAATCGGTCACCATCACACGCCTGTAGAATTTAATACACAACGGGCAAGATGATAGACCTGTCTCTATCAGACCTGTACAAAAACTGTTACGTAATGACATACCCTCGTCGCCCATCGGCCGCTTATGGATTCACTACCGCTAGAGCCGCATCGTTTATGGTTCCCCTGAACCGATTTTCCTTTGGATCAAACCAATCAAAGAGCTGGGCCCGCAAGTCTTTGCATAGCGGAGCTCGATGAGGATCAGCCGCTTGGTTGATATTTTCCTCCGGATCATTGTATAAATCGTAGAGCTCGTCCGTCGAACCATCGTTGTGGATATACTTGTACTGCGGCGTGCGAATCATATACTGACTATTGTCCCCGCGCAGATTGTACTCGCTGAAGACCGCGTCTGGCCCATTCAACTCAGGAGAATGCACCAAATCCGTAAAACGCACGTCCGAAATTGCCGTCGGAGCGTCACGCAGAGGCCGGCGCGCAGGGGGGCCGACGGGACCGGTAGTGGTCAGATCGGCCAGCGTTGGATAGAGGCCTAACTGTTCCACTAACGCGGTGCACACGCTGTCTTGCGGCACCGCTTTGGGATACGAAACGATCAGCGGCACTTTAACAGACGGATCAAAGAGGCAAAATTTACCCTGCATGCCGTGCTGGTTAGTCATATCGCCGTGGTCCGAAGTGTAGACGACAATCGTGTTATCGAGCAGTCCTGCCTCCTCAAAGTCGTCGAGTAGTCTACCGATACAATGGTCGACAAAATCGAGGCAGGCGTAATAACCCGACAGGTTTGCTCGGCGCAGCAGTGGGTCGAGACCAGAGAAGCTTTTGATACGGTTCTGGATGTGTTCGGGGTATCGACTAATATCGCCTGGATCCATTAGGGGCATATCTTCGACCGGATATTTGGCAGCCCACTCGGCCGGCGCAAAAAGCGGGGTATGTGGCTTCATAAAAGAGGCGCATAAAAAAAACGGCTGCTCCTTGTAGCGGTGCAAAAATTTACCCGATTCGCGTGCAATAAACATGTCTAAGTGGTCTTCGGCCGGCAGTTCAGATGCCATCGAGCGAAAATCGTTTTTTTGCACCTTGCCCGCCCACGGACTGCCCCTGCCATCCCACAAATCGTAAACATCGGGGAAGCCGGCCCCCGTATCAAAAACGCTGTTGTAAAAGCTGCTCCCATGCGGATTGTTGGCAATCTCGTTGGCAAAATGTTGGGCGTTAGGTCCCAAGTACATAAGCCAGTCGTTAATGCTCAAATAGTATTCGAAACCGTGGTTATGAGCATCTCCAAAATGCATCTTGCCAATGAGCCCGGTGAGGTACCCCTGATCAGCAAAGTGGTGGGCCATCGTGCGGTAACGCCAGTCGAGATAGTCCGTATTATCGATGACGCCCGTCTGATGGGCATAGAGACCGGTTAGCATTGCCATGCGTGCAGCAACGCAGACAGGGTATGCCGAATAGGCGTTTGCAAAACGCACTCCGCGCTGCGCGATCCGATCGATATGGGGCGTAGGCACGACGCTATCTCCAACACAGCTCATCAAATCGTGCCGATGCTGATCTGTCATAATCAGTAAAACATTGGGTCGGTCGGCAGACACAAGAAATCTCCTTTGCAGGTTAGATCAATTTTCGCCGCGTAGGCTATTAGCTTAACTAAGAACGTGTCTAAACAAAGAAACCACCAAG
>Ga0255767_1000778_pt1 | contig 28618 bp, 24 predicted proteins | sample 071ome_24_FD_179967 | JGI IMG/M metagenome (GOLD analysis project Ga0255767, IMG submission 179967) | Coastal salt marsh microbial communities from the Groves Creek Marsh, Skidaway Island, Georgia - 071402CT metaG (version 2) | ecosystem: Environmental > Aquatic > Marine > Intertidal zone > Salt...
GAGCGCCAGAAAAAGTACATTTGCAGCTAAATACGCGTAAATCATGAGCCAAGAATCGTCCGCTAAACGCCAACGCACCATTATTTTCATCCTTCTCGCCCTGGTGGCAGCACTGGCCTACTTTGCCCTCAATCAAACCAACCAAGTCAATGATTTGGAGGAGGAGAAAGCAGCCCTGATTACCCAATTGGAAGATTACAAGCGCGATTTGGCCGCTCAAGTATCTGCAAATGACAGCTTGAATGCCTACATCGCTCAAGAAACGGCCCGCTTGAACGCCCTGATTGAAAAGGTGGAGCGCGTCAATGCTGCCTCTGCGTCTCAAATCAAGAGCCTGCGTGGCGAAGTCTTCTCATTGCGCAAGAAAATTGCGCGTTTGACGGAGCAAGTGGACTCTGTGAATCAAGCCTATGCCAATTTGGTGGTCGTTAAAGACTCCATCGCGAGTGATCTCACGGAAGAGGTGGGCAAGAATGAAGTTTTGACCGAGACCAACAGCCAGCTCAACGCCGAGGTAGATAAGGCCTCCAAGCTCCAGCTTAGCAGCATCGAGGCTAGCGCCTACCGCGTGAACAACAAGGGTGTGGAAAAGGCGACCGCTTCTGCCGGCAAGTCCAACCGTATCAAGGCCTGTATGACGATTGGCAAGAATTTGGTGGCGAAGAAAGGCGAGTACACCTTGTACCTCCGCATTAACACGCCTGACGGCCGTGTCTTGGCCGCTGATGGCAAAGACCGCACGATGGTGGTGAACGGTGAGACCATCCTTTACAGCGCCTCTCAGGTGGTTCAGTTCAACGGAGAGCCTACTGGTTGCTGCATTGTGTTCAACGTTCGGACCGATCTCGCTCCAGGCAGCTACAGCTTGGATGTGTATTCGGCGAATGAAAAGATTGGCGAGGCGCGTTTGACGCTGAACTAAGCAGACATGCGCATACTTAGCCTGAATGGAAATGGCATTCGGGCCTGTCTAAAAAAAGGGTTGGTCCGCTGGTGGGAAAGCACCGATGCGGACCTTCTTCTTTTTCAGGAGGTTCGGTTTGATGACGCGGAGGCTTTGGCTGCCGCCTTCCCCGGTTGTTGGACGTCGCTCCATGCGGCAGAAAAGAAAGGCTATTCGGGGGTCGCCGTGATTTCCAAGCAGGCCCCCAAAGCGGTGGTGCATGGTATGGGCGATGCGCGCTTTGATGGGGAAGGCCGCGTTATGCGGGTGGACTTTGAAGACTATAGCGTTTTAAACGTTTACTTTCCTTCCGGGGCCTCCAAGCCCGAACGTCAAACCTTCAAGCTCGAGTTCCTTCAGGCATTCTGGGCACACGTGCAGGAGTTGCAGCAGTCCATACCCAATCTCCTCATCGGCGCCGACTGGAATATGTGCCATCGGGCCATCGATATTCACAATCCCATACGTTTGGACGGGGTGCCGGGCTTTACACCCGAAGAACGGGCCTGGTTGGACGGTCTGCACGCCGCTGGATGGCGCGATGCCTTCCGCTTGTTTTCCGACGAACCCGACCAGTACACCTGGTGGAGCCTGCAATCGAAGTCGCGCGAACGAAATGTAGGGTGGCGCATTGATGGCTTTTGGCTGAGCCCATCGGCGGTTCCCGGGGCAAGCCGCTGCGTGCACCTTTCGAAAGCCTTTTTGTCCGATCACTGCCCAGTTCTTTTGGAATGGGATTTGCCGACTACCTTTGAATAAACCTCACCTTCTTGCTATGCGCATTTCAACTGCTTCCCGCCTCCTGCTTGTCGCCGCCCTCCCTGCGGTTTTTGCTGCTTCGTGTGTCTCTCCAAAAGTGCATGCCGAACTCCAATCCAGCTACGACCAAATGGTGGCGGAAAACGAAGCCCTCAAAGTGCGTAGCGACAAGGCGGTGACCGATTTGGTCGAATGCGAAGCCAAGCGCGCCCGCCTTGACGAAGCGTTTAGCTCGCTTTTGCGCGACACCACCAACCAAGGAGCGCAGTACCGTAAACTTCTTCGCTCCTACAAAGACTTAGAAGCCAATTACGATTACGCCCTCAAGAACAACAACTCCCTGGCTGCCGCCAACTTGCGCGAAAACAAAGCCATGTTGGAGCAGATGGAAAAAATTGCTCAGCGCCTAGCCAGCAAGGAAGACTCGCTCAAGCGCGAGCAAGACCGCCTCGTCGCCGTGGAGAAAGCCCTTCAAGCTCGAGAGGCTCGTGTAAATGAGTTGGAAAGCCTTTTGGCCCGAAAAGATTCTACCGCTGCCTACTTCCGTCAACGCATTGCCGACGCCTTGTTGGGTTTTGAAAACCGCGGTCTTACCGTTTCTATGCGCAATGGCCAGGTCTATGTGAGCTTGGACAACCGCTTAATGTTCGCATCTGGCTCTTGGGACGTTCAGACCGATGGCGCTACTGCCTTGGGTCAACTCGCTAAAGTTTTGGCCGAAAACAATGACCTCCGCATCGCTGTCGAAGGCCACACGGACGACGATGCCTACTACGGCAAAACCTCTGTCAAAGACAACTGGGACCTGAGCGTCATGCGTGCGACCTCCGTGGTTAAAATCCTGGTCAATAAAGGCATTGAGCCACAACGCGTGCAAGCTGCCGGCCGGGGTGAATTCATGCCCATCGCCCCCAACGACAGCCCCGAAAACAAGGCGCGCAACCGCCGCACCGAAATCATTATTACGCCCAACTTGGACGAGTTGGCGAATTTGGTGGGCAATTAAAAAGCGCGGTACGCGCTTTTTTGCTAGAGGGCTAGGTAGCTAGAGGGCTAGAGGGCTGGGTAGCTAGAGGGCTAGAGGGCTGGGTAGCTAGAGGGCTAGAGAGCTACAGGGCTATTTCGTTTGTTGGTTCGTTAGTCTGACGGGCCTGCTCTTAAACGCTTTATCTCTTTTACCCTTCAACTTGAAAGAGGAACTTCGCCGCGCGCAACTCCTTTGCTCGGCCGCAGCGCCTTAAACCCTTATACCCTTTAACCCTTCGCCTACCCAAACAGCGCCCCTACCAAGTCTTCCATGCGCTTGACGGGAACGACGTTGACGCCGTTGACTTTGCCGGCCTTCACGCCGCTTTGCTTGGCACAGAAAACCGTGTCAAATCCAAGTTTTCCGGCTTCATTGATGCGCTGTTCCAAACGATGAACGGGGCGAATTTCCCCACCCAGTCCCACTTCAGCTGCGAAGGCCATGCCTTGGGCAATGGGGATGTCCGAATTGCTGGACAGGATAGCCGCACATACGGCAAGATCTAAAGCGGGATCTTCGACCCGAAGGCCGCCCGTGACATTCAAGAAGACGTCTTTGGCTCCCAGGCGGAAGCCGCAGCGCTTCTCAAGCACCGCCAAAAGCATGTTGAGGCGGCGGGTATCAAAACCGGTGCAGGAGCGCTGGGGGGTGCCGTATACGGCTGAGCTTACGAGGGCCTGGACTTCCACCAAGAGGGGTTGCATGCCTTCGGAGGGAATGCCCACGGCGGAGCCGCTCAGGCCTTCTTCGCGTTGGCCCAAAAGGAGTCCACTGGGGTTGGCGACGCCTTTAAGGCCTTGGCCGTCCATTTGGTAGATGCCGAGCTCTTGGGTGCTGCCAAAGCGGTTTTTTAGGGCGCGTAGCATCCGGAAAAGGTGGTGGCGGTCACCTTCAAATTGCAAGACGACGTCCACCATGTGTTCCAGCACTTTGGGGCCGGCGAGGTGGCCGTCTTTGGTGATGTGTCCCACGAGGATGACGGGCACGTGACGGGCTTTTGCGTAGCGCAAGAATTCGGCAGCGGCTTCGCGAATTTGGGAAACGGAGCCAGCGGCAGAATCCAGTTGCGGGTTGTGGGCCGTTTGGATGGAGTCGACGATTAGAACGTCGGGCTGAAGGTGTTCGGCGGCCTGTAGGATTTTCGCGGTGGAAACCTCTGAAAGCACATGGCATCCGGGGCCGTTAAGGCCGACGCGTTCGGCGCGCATTCGGATTTGTTGTGCGCTTTCCTCGCCACTCGCATAGAGGACTTTTTCGCCCAAGAGAAGGGCCACTTGCAGCAGGAGGGTGGACTTGCCAATGCCAGGTTCGCCGCCAAGTAAGACGAGGCTGCCAGGAACGAGGCCACCGCCGAGGACGCGGTCCAATTCGCGGTCGCCGGTAGGTTTGCGCGCTTCGGCGTGGCGATCGACGTCGGCCAGGGGAAGGGCTTTAGAGCTCGTGGAAGAACCGGTGTTCGACCAGGCCGTGGAAGGGCTTTCGCGCTCGATGACCTCTTCGACCATGGAATTCCAGGCATGGCAGGACTTGCACTGCCCCATCCACTGGGGGTGCTGTGCGCCACAGGACTGGCAGAACCAGGCTTTTTTAGTTTTGGCCATGGTCGGAAGTTCGGCCTTTTCCGGCAGATAATCCGATGAGTCCAATAACGCCTGAACTCATCAGCATAATCGCTTGGGCGGCGTGTACGATGGTGGCAAAAGCCAAACCTTGCGCATACGGAAGCCCAAGAACAACCAGGGCCATAGCGACCAAGTAGTGGTAGGCGCCTACCCCGCCGGGGACGGGAATTAACACCCCGAGGCTAGCGGCCATCATGACGAATAGACCTTGGGCCGGGGTGACGTCTGCCGTGAACGGCAAGGCGTAGAAACACACGTAGACCATGGCATAGTAGCAGCCCCAAATGAAGAAGGTGTGCGCCCAAAAGGCCCACTGGTTGGGGAGTTGGCCGACGGCTTTGATGCCTTCGAGCATGCCCTTAAGGAAGTCGCGGACTTTGGCATAGATGGGGGTGGTTTTGAGGCGCGCACGGAAGAGCCAACCAAAGAGGCCAGCGGCTATGAAAAGGCCCAAGAAAATAGATCCCCATGGAATGCCGGGACCGGCGTTGGGATCCGATTCGGACTGTGTAAGATCGATGAGGGCGGCGAGCTCTTCAGACGCGCTGAGGAAAGCGAGCCCAAGCAAACCCGCCATCATGAGGAGGTCGATGGTGCGTTCGATGAGAATGGTGCCAATCAGGATGTTGACCGGCGTCTTGTCCGCGCGGTTCAATGCGGTGGCACGGGCCACTTCACCGGCACGTGGAATGGCCATGTTCACAAGGTAGCCAATGCCGGTCGCATGGACGGCGCGCCACATGGTAGTGGGGTAGCCCAGGTGACGCAGCACATAGGTCCAACGTTGGCCGCGGCTTAAGATGGCGATGTAGCCCAGGGCGACGCTTAGGGCGATATAGCCCCATTGCGCTTCCTTGGCAGACCCCCAAACGGCGTTGAGGTCCACCCCCTGAAAAGCGAAGTAGAGTAAGAAGAGGGCCAGCGCTGCAAACCCCGCCGTGCGAAGCCATCCGGGGACTGCGAATTTGGCCATGTGTACTTAGTTCAAAAGGTTGGTTGTCTCGTCTGGGAAAAGTACAACAGGTTGGAAGGTTTTTGCCTCCTCCGGCGTCATGGATGCGTACGAAATAATGATGATGAGGTCATCTTTTTGCACTTTCCGGGCAGCCGGGCCATTTAAGGTGATTTCGCCACTGCCGGGCTGGCCGTAGATCACATAGGTATCCAAACGCTCCCCATTGTTGATGTTCACGATGCTGACTTTCTGACCTTCCACTAAGTGGGCGGCCGTTGCCAAACTGCGATCAATCGTAATGGAGCCGATGTAATTCAGATCTGCACCTGTCACGCGTACGCGGTGAATTTTGCTGTAGAGTACCTCAATCGTCATTGCGGCGCAAAAGTAGGGGTTTATGGGAAGAAAGAGGCGTTTACTAAGGGGTAAAATGCCCCTAAAAGGAGGCGTTTCTTAGACGAGAGAATGCCCGCTTTGCACCACGCGATGGGTGTCAATCAAGCGCACCTCGCCGGCATAGGCGGAGACGAAGCATTGAATGGGTTCGGGGTAGCGATCTAAGTAGCGTTCAGGGTCCGTGACGGGCGTCATGCTGTCGGCCAACGCAAAGGAGATGTCTTCAAGCTTGAGCTGCCCACCGGTCTCGATGATGCTGCGCATTTCTCGCACTAAAGCCTTCATAGGCACTGGGAAAACTGCGAGCTCTTCTTGGGCAAAGCGCAGGGCTTCAAAGATTTGCGGTGCAAACTCTCGTTGGCGTGGCGTCAAACGGCGGTTGCGCGAGGACATCGCCAATCCGTCTTTTTCCCGAACGATGGGGCACGGGACAATGCGCGGCTGGCCCCCGCGAAGCGCTGCGAGGCGCTGTATCACTTTCACCTGCTGGTAGTCCTTTTCGCCAAAGTAGGCGGCATCGGGCTGCAAAAGGTCAAACAAGCGATCGACCACCGTCGCAACGCCTTGGAAATGGCCGGGGCGAAGGGCGCCCTCTAAGCGTTGGTCCAATCCTTGGAGGTCGTAAACTCGGGCTATTGGTCCATCCGGGTAGATATCGGACTCCTGCGGCAGAAACACCGCGTCACAGCCTACGCTCTCCAAGGCGCGAAGGTCGTTTTCCAAGTCCAATGGATAGGCGGCAAAGTCGGCGGGGTTGTTGAATTGGGTGGGGTTGACGTAAATGCTGGCGACGACGATATCGTTTTCGGAACGCGCTTGTTGAACTAAGGCCAAATGTCCTAGATGCAAAGCCCCCATGGTGGGAATAAAGCCTATCCGGCAGCCTTTTGGCAAGGCCTGGCGGTAGGCCGTCCAGTCGGCGGCAGAGGTGATCTGTTCTATCTTCTTCAAACCGAGGCCAAAACTAGCGCGATTATGGGGGAAAAACGGCGCTACGGCTAAATTTTCGTACCTTTGCCGCAATGGCGAAACGACGCATCTTATACATCTCACACGAGATCAAACCGTACTTTCCGGATACCACCTTGTCTAAGGCTGGCTTGGCTTTTCCGCAGAAGATGAACCAAATGGGGAACGAGATTCGGGTCTTCATGCCTCGCTTTGGGGCCATCAACGAGCGACGCCACCAGCTGCACGAGGTCATTCGATTGAGCGGAATCAACGTGGTTATCAATGATTTGGACCAGCCTTTGATCATCAAAGTGGCCTCCATTCCCTCCGCGCGCATCCAAGTGTACTTCATCGACAACGAGGATTATTTCAAGCGCAAAGGCACCTGGGAGGACAAGGACAAAAAGTTCTATGCCGACAACGGCGAGCGCAGTTTGTTCTTCTCCAAGAGCGTGATTGAAACGATTAAAAAACTAGGTTGGCAGCCGGATGTCGTCCACTTTATGGGCTGGATGAGCACTCCCATGCCCGCCTACTTGCGTCAGTTTAACGCAGACGATCCCCATTTCAAGGATACAAAGCTGGTCTACAGCCTCTTCGGCGATGGCTTCCAAGGAAGTTTGGACGACGGTTTGACCCGCGGCATGGAGTTTGACGGAGTGAAGAACATGGAAGCCTTCCAGAATCCCACAACAGACAACCTGTATGCGGGTGCTGTAGCGCATGTGGATGCGGTTTTGAAAATGACCGACGACGTGCCCCAAGCGCAGCTGGACGCCGCTGCTGCTGCGGGTGTTCCCGTGCACGATGGATCTTCCTACCTCACCAATCCGGGAGATCTAGAAGCGTTCTACGAGTCCCTATTTGCTTAAGACGTAGCCCCTATGCGCAAACTCTTTTTGGCCCTCGCCGCATTGGCCCTTATTGGGGTCGCCTGTGAGCGAAACACGGGTGAAATTGGTTTGGACTTTGTCGACCAAAACAGCCTTAAAATTGGCAAGCTAGAATCTGTCGAAGTGGTGGCTACCACTGAGGCCTTTGATTCGCTGGTGACCGAAAAGCCGGTATACTTGATGCTGGGCAGCTACGAGGACCCCATCTTTGGAAAGGCGTCGGCCAACTTTGCTACGCAGGTGATTTTGAGCACGATGCAGCCTGACTTTGGCGAAAACGCCACGGTAGACTCCGTCTTCATGTACCTGCCCTTCATTGGTTTTTACGGCGATACCGCTGCATCTTTTGGCTTGACGGTGAAGCAGCTGGACCAGCACATTTCTGCGGACAGCACCTACTACGCGCATTCCGTTTTTACCGGTTCGACGGTCTTGGCGGATACGGTGGTGCAGCCCCAACCAGGCCGAAAGCGCCGCGTCCACGGCATGGTCGCCCCGAACGAAGTGATCGGTCTCCGCTTGAATACGGCCTTTTTCCAGAGCCAAATCGTGGACGCCTCCGCGGACAGCGCTGCCGACTTTTCAAGCAATACCAACTTCTCGGAGTACTTCCGCGGCATCTATGTGGAAGGCCATGCGGACAACAAGGCCATCTACCAGTTTTCGCCGGGCGACCAAGACATGCGCATTCGCTTCTTCTTCACCAACGACAGCTTGCGCGCAGACACGGTAGGACCGGGCTATTCCGTCTACGACCTTTTGGCCTGGAATGTGGTCAAGAGCGCCAACACGTTTGCCTTTGACAAGAGCCAAGCGGACTTTGACCTCGATGCACAAGACACGCTGGCCGGTGAGTTGACGACCTACGTTCAGGGCATGGGCGGTGTGATGACGGTCGTGCGTTTGACCGGTCTTCAGGCCTTGAAGGACTCCAATTACTTCGTGAACTATGCCGAATTGCGCATTCCTGTCCGCGAAGGCACAGCTTTGCAGTACGCCAATCCGGCCAAATTAACCGCCCTTTTGGTCAGTGGAAATGACCGCTCCCTTCTAACGGGCTACGTCAATGGCGACCCAGGCGGTCAGTTGGTGGTGAGCTCACCCCTCCGCGATCGCGTGTACACACTGGAAATCACGAAGTTTGTGCAGCAGTGGCTGAACGGAAAAGACAGCAACGAAGCGAAGATTTTGCTCGTTCCAGACCGCATGTCGTCGTCTGCTGCGCGTGCCGTACTCAATGGCAATTTGGACCCCTTTGATCCAATTCGCTTAGATTTGTACGTAACCAAACCTCGTTAATCCTCGGATTAGCACCAAACCAAACCTACCATGTGCGGCATTGTCGGCTACCTTGGAACGCGCGAAGCGTACCCCCTTCTTGTTCAAGGCCTTAAGCGTTTAGAGTACCGTGGATACGATTCTGCGGGCGTGGCGCTATTCAACGGCCACCTTGAAATCTACAAGTGCAAAGGCAAAGTAGCGGACCTAGAGGCTCGCGTGGGCAAGGCCCCTTCAGCAACCATGGGCATTGGCCACACCCGTTGGGCCACACACGGCGAACCCAACGACCCCAACTCGCATCCCCATGCGTCTATGTCAGGCCGTTTGGTCATGGTTCACAACGGCATCATCGAAAACTTTGCGGGCCTCAAGGAACTTTTGACGAGCAAAGGCTACAGCTTTAAAAGTGACACGGACACGGAAGTGCTCGTGAACTTTATCGAATACATCCAAGATCTCGAAGGCGTTTCATTGGACCAAGCGGTCCGAATGGCCCTCAACGAGGTGGTAGGCGCCTACGCCATCGCCGTTTTATCCAAGGATGAGCCCGGCCACATGGTAGTCGCCCGTTTGGGCTCTCCACTGGTCGTCGGCTTGGGCAACAACGAATACTTCGTAGGCTCAGACGCCACTCCATTCCTGGACAGCACCAAGAAAGTGATCTACCTCGAAGATGGCGAAATGGCCGTTCTAAGCCGTCAGGGTGTTCAGGTACGTGAAATTGCCTCTGACCTTCCCGTCGACGCCACGATTCACCAATTGAAGTTGGATTTGGACAGCATCGAAAAAGGGGGCTACGAGCACTTCATGCTGAAAGAAATTTTTGAGCAGCCTAAGAGCATTCGCGATACCGTTCGCGGCCGCATCGACCTCAAGACGGGCGTCGTAAAAATGGCGGGTTTAGACGCTATTTCCGAGTCTTTGCTCGACGCGCAGCGCATTCTCATCATTGGCTGTGGCACCTCATGGCACGCCGGTCTGGTGGGTGAATACCTCCTGGAAGATTTGGCCCGAATTCCCGTCGAAGTCGAATACGCCTCCGAATTCCGCTACCGCAACCCCGTTATCACCCAAAAAGACGTCGTCATCGCGATTTCGCAATCCGGTGAAACGGCAGACACCCTCGCGGCCATCAAAATGGCCAAACAGGCGGGTGCCACGGTTTTTGGCGTGTGCAACGTGGTGGGTTCGTCCATTGCCCGCGAGACACATGCGGGTGCGTACACTCACGCAGGCCCCGAAATTGGCGTCGCCTCCACCAAGGCCTTCACGGCTCAGGTCACGGTTTTGACCTTGATGGCACTGTACATCGGTCGTGCCAAGGGCCACCTATCGGCCGAACGCTGCGCCCAAATTGCCCAAGAGCTCGATACCATCCCCGGGAAGATTGAATCTATGCTCGGCCTGGATGCGCGCATCAAAGCGTTGTCTGTCGACATGGTGGACTCCACGAATGCGCTCTTTTTGGGCCGTGGGTACAACTTCCCCGTCGCACTTGAAGGCGCCCTCAAACTGAAGGAAATCAGCTACATCCACGCGGAAGGCTACCCTGCCGCCGAGATGAAGCACGGCCCCATCGCCTTGATCGATGAGCAAATGCCCATCATCATTGTAGCCCCCAAAGGCGACATGTACGAGAAGCTCGTTTCCAACGTCCAAGAGGTGAAGGCGCGCAAAGGCCGCGTTCTCTCTATCACCGGCGAAGGCGATACCGAAGTGCGCGCCCTATCCGATGCCATCATCGAAATTCCGGACACTCTGGACTGTTTGAGCCCGCTGTTGACTACGGTGCCCTTGCAACTCCTCAGCTACCACGTAGCCGTTTTACGCGGCTGCAACGTGGACCAACCTCGCAACTTGGCGAAGTCGGTTACGGTGGAGTAGGGAGAGTTTAAGGGTTAAAGGGTTAAAGGGTTTAAGCGTTTAAGCGTTTTGTTGGTTGGTTTAAACGTTTGTTGGGGATCTGTCCAATTGCCTTCTAGCTTCCTAGCCCTCTGGCGCGAGGGCGCAGCCCGAGTCCCCTAGCGCGCCGAAGGCGCTCCCTAGCTCCCTAGCGCGAGGGCGTAGCCCGAGTTTCACTCGGGAATGCGAACGACTCCGCGGGCCTTCTTGCTCTTGCCTTTTTTATAAGTTTCGAACTGGTAGGCGACCGATAGCAGGGCCGCTTGACCGTTGAGGCCACCCGACATATAGCGGTTGGGCGACCAGGAGCCGTCGTTGTAATTGAATTGCGTGTTGAAGCCGGGATGGATTTCGGCCGCCACGTAAAAGTCTTGATTGATTCGGTACTGAATGCCCAAAACGTAAATCAGGTTGGGCATGATGTAGTAGTAGCTGTTGTCTGTGCCAGGAGGAACGTCTGAAACCGAACGGCTCATGCTCATCTCTGCGCCGACCAAGGGGCCATGGAAAAAGCGCAAGTTGCTATTGAGGTCTTTGCGCCATTCGCGACCGATAGAGCCGCCTAGGCTCATCCACGTAGATTGCTGCTGGCTGGGCTCGTAGTAGTTGTGCCCAAATTGAATATTGCCCAACTGCAAGCGCCAAACGGCCTGATCCGTCTTGCCGCATTTGTACAGCGTTTTAAAATTCAGGGGCGCCCCGTACATGAAGCCGTAGGACTGCTCCAGCTGGATGCCGAGTTCGTGGTGGCGGGTGGTGGATTGGGCCGAAAGCACACCCATTGCAAGTAAGCCTAAGCTGGCGAAAGCGGTACGAAGTTTCATAGGGCAATTGTTTACCCCAAACCTAGCACAAATACCGGGCCGGGAAAAGGGCTAGGTAGCTAGAAAGCTAGAGAGCACGCGCTTTGCGCTGTAGCCTTTTCCTTTAAACGCTTAAACCCTTTTACCCTTAAACGGTGTGGTGAACCTTCGCCGCGCGCCGGGACTTTCCGTTTTTTGCCAAGCCCTAGCTCCCTAGCTCCCTAGCTCCCTAGCTCCCTAGCTCCCTAGCTCCCTAGCTCCCTAGCTCCCTAGCCCTCTAGCCCTAAAACTCCAGAATCATCCCAATCGTGGGGAGCGTTCGGCCCGTGTCTGAGCGAAGGAGCTGCATTTGGTACCGGGTGGGATCGTTGGGATCGAGCAGGGGCGCTTTGGTATCCGCATCGCGCACCACGGTGAGGTAGGGCATGAGGGGAATGTCGCCGCTGGCCAAATTTTGGAGGTCCAAGAACCAGCTCAAGCTCCAGCCTTTGTGGGAGTAGGTCTTGTCAATGCGGAAGTCCAACTGAGTGAAGGAGGCCAAACGCTGGCTGTTCACCTGCGCGTAGTCGAAAACGCCACGCTGTAAAATGTCCCAGTTGCTAACCAGGGCGGACGCACTTTCGTTGAAGGGAGTGTAGGGCGTGCCGGATGAATAGCGCCATTTGAGGCCCCATTGCCAGCCTTTGCCCCACACTTTACCGGTGGTCAAGCTGAGGGTGTGGCGGCTATCCCACACCGAAGGTGCCCAGTCGCCCGATGCGGTTTGGAATTCGCTGATGCCGTAGTTGTAGGAGCCCATCCACCAGTAGTGGCCTTTGAGTTTTTGCTGGAGGAAGAGCTCAAATCCACGGGCGCGACCCACAGCGTCTGGAATGGAGGGTTGGTCACCCACAGCCACATAGGCGCCGATGGCATTGGCATAGGCGATTTGGTCGTTCACCAAGAAGGGAGCATTTCGATAGCGCTTGCTGTAGACTTCCATGCTGACGCGGTAGGTCTTGCCGTTTTGGTATTCGACGCCTGCACCTATGTGGTCGGTGGTCGTGAAGCGCGTGAAGCGACCGTGGTTGGTCGCGCGGTTCGCGGCCAAAAGAATGCCGGCGGGCATCTGCTGGTAACGGCCAACGTGGCTATTGGCCGTCCAATGCGAGGTGAGTTGGTATTTGTAGGAGGCGCGCGGGGAGAGCTGGGCCAAAGGATTGACCATGTTTAGGTTGAAATTGGAGGCGTCCATGCGGAGTCCAAGATTCAAGGTCCCGCGTCCGTTTTGGGAGGTCTTGGCGTAGGACGTGAAGAGACCCGCTTGCCCATAGCCCAAGGTGCTTTGGAGGTTGGTGGTGTCAATGCCGCTGATACTGCCTTTGAGGGCCCACATGTCTACACCTAAAAGCACAGCCTCCAGGCTTCCACCGATGGTGAATTTGCTGTTGTCACCGTCCCAAACGCGTTCGTAGCGGATACGCGTGCGGTCTTCGTAGGAGCGGTAGCGGAGCTGGCGGTCGGCCTCTTCGCTGGTGTTGCCCACAAATTTGTCCGCGTCATTGGTGATCCGGTCGTGGCTGATAACCAAGGTTTGCAGGCCGTTGCTGCGGAAACGGCGGTAGCGTGCGCCAAGAACTTCTGTACTCTGCTGACCTTCAGGAATGTAGCCCACATTGTAAAGCAGGGCATCGCTGCCTCGGCCCTCTTTGTAGACGCGGTAGGAATCCCATCCGCCGACGCCTAGAACCGTGAGGTCGGCGTGGTCGCCGATGCGTGTGTAGTATTTAAACTGGGCATCCTGGTAGGTGGGTAGAACGGGGATGTTGAAGAGCTTGAAGTAGTGCTGGGAGAAGCTGTTTCGGGCCGAAACCATCAACCCCGAACGCTTCGACAAAGGCATCTCCACGGTGGCACCCACATCCGTCGCGCCCAAGGTCATCCGAACACCGGGGCGATCGCTACGCGCTTGGCGCAAATCCAGCTCCAAAGCTCCGGAAAGCACGTTGCTCATACTCGAAGGAAAAGCGCCCGAATACAACGCCGCGCCTTGAATGAAGTCCATGTTGAGCAGGCTGACCGCACCGCCGCTTGCGCCTTGAATGCTAAAGTGGTTAATCGTCGGAAGATCAATGCCGTCCATACGGTAGGAATTTTCGCTGGAAGCCCCGCCGCGGATGGAAATGTTGTAGCCAAAGCTGGACTTGGGCAGAACGCCGGGGAAGCTTTGAATGGCCTTGCTGATGTCCAAAGTAGCGCCGGGCATGCGCTGCATTTCGGACCAGTTGATGTTTTTGATAGAAAGGGGTGTTTCCTCCGTTGTTTTAAACGCTTGAGCGCTCACGGACACCTCGTTGAGCTCGAGGCGTGGACGCTCCACCTCCACGAGGAGCTCGAGGGGCTTGACGCCGCTGAGCATCTGTTCGTGAAGCACTTGGAAGGACTGCCCGTCGGGGCTGCTGACCCGAATGTTGCACAAGCCGCTGGGCAAGTTGCCAAACGAGAAGGCGCCTTCTTGGGTCGCCGATTGTTCGGCTCTAAAGTCGCCCTGTACAACCGCCACGCGGTAGCCCGCTGCGGGATCCAAACTACCTTCAAAAACGATCTGTCCGCGGAGGACTGCATTCTGGGCTTCTGCGGCGAACGGCAGAAGGGTCAAAATAAAAAATGCCCGAAAAATTGTTTTCACGCCGCGAAAGTAGACGCCCTACAGCGCCAAGCATACCCAAAAAAGTAAAAAAGTAGCCCTACTGGTTGTACTGGTTCATGGCCATTTGGGGGCCGGCGAGTACAAAGGTTTCGAGCAATTTGATGGCGCGCTCCACGCCGGGGGTGATGAACTCCATTTCGGTGGCTTGCCACTTGCCCAACACAAAATCGACCTGGTGGCCTTTGGGGAAGTGCTGGCCAATGCCAAAGCGCAGGCGCGCATAGTCTTGACGGCCGAGTACCGCCTGAATGTCTTTCAATCCATTGTGGCCGCCATCCGAACCTTTGGTCTTCAGTCGAACCTTCCCAATCTCTAAGGCCAATTCATCCACGATGATGACCACGTTTTCGAGGGGAATTTTTTCCTCTTCCATCCAATAGCGGACGGCCTTTCCACTCAAATTCATGAACGTGGTAGGTTTAATGAGGATGACCTGACGGCCTTTGAGTTTAAGCTCCGCGCGGTCGGCATACCGCGCGGGGCTAAAAACAGACGTGGACGCCTGAGCCCAGGCGTCCACGATGTCAAATCCTATATTGTGTCGCGTCTGGGCATACTCGGGACCCGGGTTGCCCAACCCAACCATTAGGAATTTTTTCATTCAGCAGCTGCTTCGGTAGCTTCAGCGCCTTCAGCAGCAGCTTCAGCGCCTTCAGCACCTTCTTCAGTTTCTTCTTCTTCGTCAGCAACAGCCTTACGAGACATTTTGATGGTCACAACAACCGCTGCGTCTGAATTCAAAATTTCAAAGGGCTTGCCCGCTTTCATGTCGCTCACGCGCACGGACTGGCCAATACGGAGTTCGGTGATATCGTGCTCGATGACCGAAGGAAGATCGTTGATATGGCCCTTGATGCGCAAAGAGCGAAGAACCGACTTCAACTTACCACCGTTGCGGACACCACGAGCGTTACCGGTCATCACAACAGGTACGTCAATGGTTACAGCCTTGCCTTCCACAACTTCAATCAAGTCCATGTGGATCAATTGGTCCGTCAAAGGATGGAACTGCATGTCTTGGATAACCGCTTGGATGGCCTTGCCGTCCAATTCGATGTTAGCTACGCGAGCTTCCGCCGTGTACACCAAATCGCGGAAAGCGAGGATGGGGGCACTGAAGTGGATAGGCTCGTTACCGCCATAAACAACGCAGGGAACTTGGCCTTCTGCGCGAACTGCTTTAGCGTACTTGCTACCGAGGTCGGTGCGGACAGTTCCTTTAATGGTTACGGATTGCATGGGGATGGAGATTTCAGAGTTTACATTACAAAGTGGCCGCTGATGGACTCGTTAGAGTTCACCTTGTGCATCACTGCGGCAAAGAGTTTACCAATAGGGACGACCCGAATCTTGGAAGACGTTTGGGTCTGAGGAATCGTATCGGTGATGACCAATTCTTGAAGCGCCGAATTTTCAATGCGCTCTACAGCATTGCCCGAAAGCACGCCATGCGTACAGTAGGCACGAACCGACTTGGCGCCTTGCTCCATGAGCATATCAGCCGCTTTGGTGAGGGTGCCCGCCGTATCGACCATATCGTCGAGCAGCACCACATTGCGGCCAGCCACATCGCCAATCACGGTCATCTTGTCGATGACGTTGGCTTTTTTGCGCTGCTTGTAGCAAATGACGACTTCAGCACCCAATTGGTTGCCGTAGGCCGTAGCGCGCTTGGAACCGCCCATGTCGGGAGACGCAATGGTCAAATCGTCCAACTTGAGGCCTTCGATGTCCGAAATGAAGAGCGTCGAAGAATACAAGTGATCCACAGGGCGCTCAAAGAAGCCCTGAATCTGATCTGCGTGGAGGTCCATGGTCATGACGCGGGTAGCGCCAGCCGCTTCAATCAGCTTGGCCACCAACTTGGCGGTAATGGGAACACGGGGCTTGTCCTTGCGGTCCTGCCGTGCGTAGCCAAAGTAGGGGATGACGGCCGTCACGTGGCGGGCAGAGGCGCGCTTGGCGGCGTCAATCATCTGCAAGAGTTCAAACAAATTGTCTGAATTCGGCATCGTGCTCTGGATCAAAAACACGCGGCTACCACGGACGGATTCTTCAAAAGAGGGCTGGAATTCACCGTCCGAAAAATTCAGCATGTTGACTTTGCCCAAAGGCTGGCCATAGGCCTCTGCAATAGAGGCAGCTAGCGCTTCGGAAGCTTGTCCTGCGAAAATTTTTGCAACGGGTTCCATACTTTTGATAAAACGGGGGTGCAAATGTATGCAATTTGTGCGTATGTTTGCGCTCCACAATTGCCCAGGTGGCGGAATTGGTAGACGCGCACGACTCAAACTCGTGTTCCCCTGGAGTGCGGGTTCGATTCCCGCCCTGGGCACTCTCTCAAAAAGTGCTCGCAAACTCATGAACAAACAAGAAAAGTACGACCGAGCCTATCTCAGGATGGCGTCGGAATGGTCGGAACTTTCTTACTGCGAGCGCCGCAAGGTGGGTGCCCTCATCGTCAAAGGCCGAATGATTATTTCGGACGGCTACAACGGAACGCCATCGGGATTTGAAAATGTCTGCGAAGACGACCAAGGATTTACCAAATGGTACGTGCTTCACGCAGAGGCCAATGCCATTCTCAAAGTGGCGGGTTCTACCCAAAGCTGCGAAGGTGCCACGCTGTACCTGACCATGTCCCCCTGCACCAACTGTAGCAAGCTCATTCACCAAGCGGGCATCAAGCGTGTGGTGTACGCCACGGAGTACAAGGACCTTTCAGGCGTTGATTTCTTACAACGCGCCGGGGTGATTACGGAGTTCTTGCCGCCCGTAGCTGGCTAGAATTCAAGGAGCTGAAGGTTAACCCAGCTCGATTTCACACAAAGTTTGTCCACAAAAAAAGCCGCCCCGAGGGGCGGCTTTCTGTCTTAGAAACTGTCGAATATTATTCGGCAGCTGCTTCTTCACCTTCAGCGGCAACTTCCTCAGCACCTTCGGTAGCCTCGGCAGCCTCTTCGGTAGCCTCCTCAGCGGGGGCCTCTTCAGCAACTACTTCTTCAGTGGTCTCTTCAACAGCTGCTTCTTCAGCGGCGTTGTTACAAGCAACAAAGGCAACCATGGCCAGTGCGCTCAGAAAAAAGCTTACTTTTTTCATTTTGATTGGGGTTTTTTAGGTTGAGATCTCAAAATCTTGAATCAAAGGTAGATAAATATTGCACCCGTGCAAATGCGGCTCAAAATATTTACACCTTCTTCAACAAACTCTCCATGGAGGCAATCTCCTTGATAATCAATGCCAATTCGGTTCGATGCACACGCTTTTGGCTCATGCTGTCGCGGTCGCGTAGGGTAACCGTGCCGTCTTCCAAACTTTGGTGGTCCACCGTAATACAGAGGGGCGTACCAATGGCGTCTTGACGACGGTAGCGTTTTCCAATGGCGTCCTTTTCATCAAAGGCCATTTGGAAGTCGAATTTGAGGTCGTCGTAGATGCTTCGCGCCAATTCAGGCAGGCCGTCTTTTTTCAGCAAAGGCAGGATGGCTGCTTGTGTCGGGGCCAGGGCATGGGGTAGGCGGAGCACGGTACGCGTGCTGCCGTCTTCTAAGGTCTCTTCTTCGAGGCTCTGGCTGAGAACGCTGAGGAACATTCGGTCCAAACCGATAGACGTTTCCACCACGTAAGGGGTGAAGTTTTGGTTGGTTTCCGGATCAAAAACCTGCTGTTTTTTACCGGAGAATTCCGCGTGGCGGCCCAAGTCAAAATCGGTCCGACTGTGAATGCCTTCTATTTCTTTAAATCCAAAGGGGAATTCAAATTCAATATCCGCAGCAGCATTCGCATAGTGCGCCAATTTATCGTGGTCGTGGTAGCGGTAATGCGAGGCATCAAAACCCAAGGCCAAATGCCAGCGCAAACGGGCCTGCTTCCAATGTTCGTACCACTCCATTTCAGAGCCGGGCATCACGAAAAATTGCATTTCCATCTGTTCGAATTCGCGCATGCGGAAAATGAATTGACGAGCTACGATTTCATTCCGGAAGGCCTTTCCAATTTGAGCGATACCAAAGGGGATCTTCATGCGCCCCGTCTTGTAGACATTGAGGAAGTTCACAAAGATGCCCTGCGCGGTTTCTGGGCGCAGGTAAAGGTCGCTGGCGCCCTCGGCGACCGAACCCATTTTCGTGGCGAACATCAAATTGAATTGACGCACCTCCGTCCAGTTGCTGCTTCCACTTACCGGGCACACAATGCCTTCGTCCACAATGACCTGGCGCACCGCCTCTAGGTCCTCGGCCTCCATGGCTTGAACAAAGCGCGCAATGACGTTGTCCGCCTTCTCTAAATAGCCCACGACTCGTGGGTTGGTGCTCCGGTAGAGATCGGCGTCAAAGCTTTCGCCAAATCGCTTCGCAGCTTTCTCGACTTCTTTGTCTGCCTTTTGGCGCAACTTTTCAGCATGCTCCTCAATGAGCACATCTGCACGGTAGCGCTTCTTGCTGTCTTTATTGTCAATCAAAGGATCGTTGAAGGCGTCGACGTGGCCACTTGCTTTCCAAACCGAAGGGTGCATGAAAATGGCCGAATCCAATCCCACAACATTTTCGTTCAACTGCACCATAGAACGCCACCAAAAGTTCTTGATGTTGTTCTTAAGGAGCACTCCATTCTGGCCATAGTCGTAGACCGCAGAAAGGCCGTCGTAGATTTCGCTGCTTTGAAAGACGAAACCATACTCTTTGGCGTGGGAAATGACGCGCTTAAATGCTTCTTCAGGAGAGGTGGACATATATATTGTGTGCTAAAAAGCGATTAACGAAGGCAAAGGTCGGGATTTGCTTGGAGATAGCCGTATGCAGGGTGGTAAACCCGGATGCTCTGGCCTTATCCAATCAAACTGGCAATGTTTGCAGTGAATAGACGAACGGCAATAGCCATCAATATGATACCAAAGACCTTGCGAACCACGGCGATGCCATTTTTCCCCAACCAACGCTCCAAATGGCGCGTATTCTTAAGGACGACATAGACGAGTGCGGCATTAACAAGGATGGCAATAAGTATGTTCTCCGTGGCATATTCACTGCGAATCGAAATGAGCGTCGTCAAGGTGCCTGCGCCGGCGATCAAGGGAAAGGCAATGGGAACAATGCTGGCTGATTCGGGCTCGGCCTCGCGGTAGATGCGAACGCCCAAAATCATTTCAAGCGCCAAGAAAAATAATACGAGTGAACCGGCCACTGCAAAGGAGGCGACGTTGACCCCAAACAAGCCCAGCAGATCTTCGCCCACAAACAAAAACAAAAGCATAATGGCTGTGGCTGCGACCGTGGCCTTTTCACTCTGAATGTGGCCGACCTTGTCGCGCAAGGAGATAATGATGGGGATGCTGCCAATGATGTCGATGACTGCAAATAGGACCATCGTGGCGGAGAGAATTTCGGCAAAATTCATGGTGGGAAAGGGCTTTGAATATGACCCTACAAAGGTAGACCTTTGGGGAATGATTCAGATTGGCGATACCATAGTTTCCCAGGTGGCCTTTGAGCATGCCTTTTGCTGCGACTTGTCTAAATGCAAAGGTGCCTGCTGTGTGGAAGGCGATGCAGGAGCCCCCTTGCAGGAAGCAGAGGTGAAAATCTTGGAGGAGATTCAGGATAAAATTCGGCCCTTTTTGCGCCCAGAAGGCCTCGAAGCCATTGCTGAACAAGGTCCATCCGTTCGAGACGAAGATGGGGAGTGGGTTACCCCCTTAGTGGAAGGGAAAGAATGTGCCTATGTGGTCTTTGATGGGGCTGTTGCCAAGTGTGGAATTGAACAAGCTGCCGCCGCAGGGGCGGTCGACTGGCCTAAGCCAATTTCTTGCCATTTGTATCCGATTCGAGTGACCAAATACACGAATTTTGACGCCTTGAATGTGCACCATTGGACCGTGTGCGAACCCGCTTGTAGCCTGGGTCAAGAGCTTAAGTTGCCTGTTTTCAGGTTCTTAAAAGGCGCCTTAGTTCGTGCGTATGGAGAAGCCTGGATGGAGGAGGCTGAAGAGATCTACTCCTTCCTAGAAAATCAGAAATCCAACGAGGGTTATTAACAATTGATGTGAATTTCTTTGCCCCCTTGAGGCAAAAAAATAGTTGCACATGTGTAACCCTTAGGATTTGCGGCATTTGAGACCGAAGGGGGGTATTCAGAATGTTGAAAACTCCGGTTCAATGTTCAAATCTATCCCTTGCGATTCCCCCCTCGCTTTCCAAGATTTGTAAAGCTCATCAGCGGACATCTTCCCCGGTCTCCCAGACATAGATCCCGCTAAAATGCACCTAAATTATACGTAACCATCTCGCCGTGAGGCGATTAACGCTGTAAAATTATGAGCGCAGAGAACGCCGCTATGGAACCCATTTTGACCGACAATCCCAATCGTTTCGTGCTATTTCCCATTGAGCACAACGACATTTGGGACATTTATAAAAAGGCCGAGGCGAGTTTCTGGACAGCGGAAGAAATCGATCTGCACCAGGACATCACGGACTGGGAAAATAAGCTCACTGCCGACGAGCAATACTTCATCAAACATATCTTGGCCTTCTTCGCAGCCTCTGATGGCATTGTTAATGAAAATTTGGCCGAGAACTTTGTGAACGAGGTGCAGTACACGGAGGCCAAATTCTTCTACGGCTTCCAAATCATGATGGAGAACATCCACAGCGAAACGTATTCGCTCTTGATCGACACGTATGTGAAGGACAAGGTGGAACGCAACCGCTTGTTCAATGCCATTGAAACCTTTGATGCTATCAAGAAAAAAGCGGATTGGGCTTTGCGTTGGATTGAATCTCCTTCCTTTGCCGAGCGCTTGATCGCCTTCGCAGCCGTAGAAGGTATCTTCTTCAGCGGCGCGTTTTGTTCCATTTTCTGGTTGAAGAAGCGAGGCTTGATGCCAGGCTTGACCTTCTCCAACGAGCTGATCAGCCGTGACGAGGGTATGCACTGCGACTTTGCGGTTCACTTGCACAACAACCACTTGGTGAATAAGGTGCCTCAGGAGCGCATTAACCAAATCATTACCGAGGCTTTAGCGATCGAGCGTGAGTTCATCACCGAATCTCTTCCCGTAGACCTCATCGGCATGAACAGCCGTTTGATGGTTCAATACCTGGAGTTTGTGGCAGACCGTCTCTTGACCGAATTGAACTGCCCCAAGGTCTACAATTCTGAAAACCCCTTCGATTTCATGGACATGATTTCGCTCGAGGGCAAAACCAATTTCTTCGAAAAGCGCGTTTCCGATTACCGCAAAGCAGGTGTGGGCATGGAGCAAGAATCCACGGCGGACACGTTCAAGTTTGACTCCGACTTCTAAGCTTCCCCCTTATGATGCATGTAATAAAGCGCGATGGCCGCAAGGAAGCCATCAAATTCGATAAAATCACGGCCCGAATTCAGAAGCTCTGCTATGGCCTCAGCCCGCTAGTCGACTCTGTGGCCGTCGCCATGCGTGTTATTGAGGGGCTTTATGACGGGGTAACGACCTCGGAGTTGGATAGCTTGGCCGCTGAGACAGCCGCCTCCATGACGGTGCGCCACCCAGACTTTGCCCTTTTGGCCGCCCGTATCGCTGTATCCAACTTGCACAAGAACACCAACAAGTCGTTCACGGAGACCATGCGGGATCTGCACCAATACGTCAGCCCCAAAACGGGCTTGGCGGCGCCATTGATTGCCGACGACGTGATGGAAATCATCGAGGCCAACAGCGAATTGTTGGATTCGACGCCTATCTACGACCGCGATTTCAACTACGACTACTTCGGGTTCAAGACCTTGGAGCGCTCCTACCTGTTGCGCACCAACGGCGAAATTGCCGAACGCCCCCAGCAGATGCTTTTGCGCGTTGCCATTGGCATCCACAAAGAAGACATTCAAGCTGCGGTGGAGACCTACGACGGTATGTCAAAGGGGCTTTACACCCACGCCACCCCTACGCTTTTCAATGCAGGCACCCCCAAGCCACAGATGTCCAGTTGCTTCTTGCTCCAAATGCAAGACGACAGCATCGACGGCATCTACGACACCCTGAAGCAGTGTGCCAAAATCAGCCAAAGTGCCGGTGGCATTGGACTGAGCATTCACAACATCCGTGCGACGGGGTCGTACATCCGCGGCACCAACGGAACGTCGAACGGCTTGATCCCCTTGCTCCGTGTATTCAACGACACGGCTCGCTACGTGGACCAAGGCGGCGGCAAGCGCAAAGGATCCTTTGCGATGTACTTGGAGCCCTGGCACGCCGACGTGTTTGACTTCTTAGACCTTCGCAAGAACACAGGTAAAGAAGAGCAGCGCGCTCGTGACTTGTTCTATGCACTTTGGATTCCAGACCTCTTCATGCAACGTGTGGAAGAAGACGCCAAGTGGACCTTGATGTGCCCCAACGAGTGCCCCGGGTTGTACGATACCTACGGTGCCGAATTTGAGGCCCTCTACATCAAGTACGAGTCGGAAGGCAAAGGCCGCAAGACCATTGCCGCACGTGAGCTTTGGACCAAAATCATGGAAGCCCAAATTGAAACGGGCACCCCGTACATGCTCTACAAAGACGCGTGTAACGCAAAATCCAACCAGAAGAATTTGGGCGTTATTCGCTCTTCTAACCTATGTACGGAAATTATCGAGTACACCGCTCCCGACGAAGTCGCAGTGTGCAACTTGGCGTCTATTGCCCTCCCCAAATACGTGGAAGACGGCGCCTTTGACCACCAAATGCTCTACGACGTCACCTATAAAGTGACGAAGAACCTGAACTGCGTCATTGATGTCAACTACTACCCCGTACCGGAGGCGCGCAATTCCAACATGCGCCACCGCCCCATTGGACTGGGCGTTCAGGGTTTGGCAGATACCTTTATCAAGCTTCGCTTGCCATTTACCAGCCCTGAAGCGCGTCAACTCAACCAAGACATTTTTGAGACCATCTACTTTGCCGCGGTAACAGCGTCTTGCGATCTGGCTGCCGAACACGGTGCCTATGAAACGTACGAGGGTTCTCCTATCTCACAAGGAGAATTCCAACACAATTTGTGGGGCAAAAAAGACAGCGATCTCAGCGGCCGTTGGGATTGGGAAGCACTTCGCAAGAAAGTGAAAAAGCACGGTGTTCGGAACTCCTTGCTGCTTGCTCCAATGCCCACGGCATCCACCTCGCAAATCTTGGGTAACAACGAGTGCTTCGAGCCGTACACGAGCAACCTGTACACGCGCCGCGTGCTTTCGGGCGAATTTATTGTAGTGAACAAGCACTTGCTGGTGGATTTGGTGAAGTTGGGCCTTTGGAATGAAGACGTGAAAAATGCCATCATGGCGAACAACGGATCGATCCAAAGCATTGAAGGCATTCCCGACAACATCAAAGAACTCTACAAAACCGTTTGGGAAATGTCCATGCGCGATATCATCGACATGGCCGCCGACCGCGGTATGTTCATTGACCAAAGCCAGTCCCTCAACCTCTTTGTGGAGTCGCCCAACATGGGCAAGCTTACCTCCATGCACTTCTACGCATGGAAGAAGGGCCTCAAGACGGGCATGTACTACCTCCGCACCAAAGCAGCATCCGCGGCTATCAAGTTTACAGTAAAGAAAAAAGCGGAGGCTTTACCCGGACAGGAAGGCGCTTTTGAAGGAATGCCGGCCTCCGCAGAAGCTGCAGCCGTATCCGTGGAGCCCAGCAAAGTGTACACGGCCGAAGAAGCCGTAGCCTGCTCCCTGGACAATCCAGATGCATGTGAGGCCTGTGGCTCATAAATACGCAAAGAATGCACGTTCTAAACTCCGCCCACGGGCGGAGTTTTTTTTGCCTGAACAAAAGTTAGATAGGCTGAAAATTATGGGCTAACCCTTTGTTTTTAAGTAGAATAATGGTACATTCAACCTAATCAATACCCACAGTACCCATGGCAGAGCGTGACACACGCGATCGAAACAGTCCACAAGAGCGCTTGAGCCGACGGGAACGCTTGGCTGCACGCCGCCGAATGGAAGCGGAACGCGACAAAGCCTCCCTGTCGACCACAGTGATGGTCATCGCATTTATTGCGGTTATTGTCGGCTTCGCTATCTGGCTGACGAGCTGAGTTTACCGCCGTACCTTCGCCGGGCATGAGAAGTTGGGCGACGATAATTGGCGGAGGCATTGGTTGGGCCCTTGGCGGCGGCCCAATAGGCGCCATTTTGGGTGCTGCTTTGGGAAATTCCCTATCGGACTACTTTTCAGATTCTTCGGAGCGTTCAGAAAATCGTTCGGAACAAGACTTCCACGCGAGTCTGCTCATCTTGGCGTCCATCGTCATCAAAGCGGATGGGCGCGTTGACGAGCGGGAACTGACCTTTGTGCGCGAGCATTTTCGGAAGTGGTTTGGCGAGGAAAAGGCCAACCAAAGTTTTAAAGCGTTTAAGGAGGTTGTGAAGGAGAAGCCTGCCATTACGCAGGTTTGCCAACAGGTGCGTCGTCATATGTCCATTCAGGGCCGAATTCAGCTCATCGCCTTCCTCTTTGGCCTAGCGCATGCCGACGGGAGTATGACGGCCGATGAGCGGCAACAAATTGCCCGAATCGCGGGTTACCTAGGCATACATCCCAATGATTTTCGTCGTTTGGAAGCCGTGCACCGACCTGCGGCACCGAACCCTTACGAAGTTTTGGGGCTGTCCTCTTCAGCCACGGATGCAGACATTAAAAAGACCTACCGAAGCCTCGTGAAAAAATACCATCCGGATGCCCTTCATGGACTTGGGGAAGCGGCGGTCAAGGAAGCGGCGGCCACGTTTAGAAAGATTCAAGAGGCCTACGACCATATTTGCAAACAACGCGGACTTAAATGAGCTTTCGAACCCCCATTCAGGCAGAGCTGAAACGCTTTGACGAGGACTTCCCCAAAGCCTTCAGTACCAAGGTTCCTTTGATGGACTTGGTGCTCCGCTATGCCGTTAAGCAAAAGGGAAAACGCCTGCGTCCTGCATTGGTCTTTTTGACGGCCAAAAGCTTCTCATCCGGGGAGGCCTCGCCACGCGCACAACGTGGCGCTGTGCTCGTAGAGCTCATGCACACGGCTACGCTCATTCATGACGATGTCGTCGACGATGCCAACACGCGCCGCGGGGCCTTTAGTATTTCTGCGCTTTGGAAGAATAAGATTGCCGTGTTGGTGGGGGATTACATGCTCTCCCGAGTACTCTTGTTGGCGGTGGAGAACGAAGACCACGATCTCCTGAAGTTGGTAAGTCGGGCTGTGAAGGAAGTCAGCGAGGGAGAGCTTTTGCAGATTGAAAAGGCGCGCCGTTTGGACATTACGGAAGAAGTCTACGACGCGATTATCGAAAAGAAAACGGCCTCCTTGATGGCTGCATGTTGTGCGGTGGGTGCAGCGGCATCGGACCAGGGAGCGGAACAGATTGCGAACGCACATGCTTTTGGTCTGGCGTTGGGCATGGCCTTCCAAATTCAAGACGACTTGCTGGACTACCATGCATTTGGAACGAGTGGAAAACCGACGGGGATTGACGTCAAGGAGCAGAAAATGACCTTGCCCTTGATTCATGCGCTTTCTGCGGCGTCGAGTTCGGACAAGAAGACCTTGATGCGCATTGTGAAGAACAAAAAGGACGATCCACAGAGCATTCAATGGCTGATGGAAAAGGTTCGTGAACTGGGCGGTATGGATTATGCCCAGAAGCGTATGGCGGAATGGCAAGCCGTGGCCCGAACCCACCTACAAACCTTCCCAGAAGGACCCGCGCGTCAAGCCCTCGACGAATTGGTCGATTACATGGGCAACCGCGTGGCGTGACGGGCCAAATTCGGTACCTTTAACGTATGGGCCGCATCACCGCTTCCTGCGTGGAAAAAATTCTTGATTCCGTTCGAATTGAGGAAGTTGTGGGGGATTTCGTGCAGCTGAAAAAGAGCGGTTCGAGCTTCCGCGGCCTCAGCCCCTTCTCCCAAGAAAAGACGCCGTCCTTCTACGTCGTGCCATCCAAGCAAATTTTTAAAGATTTCTCTTCGGGGAAAGGGGGTTCAGCCGTCACGTTTTTGATGGAGCACGAGCAAATGACCTATCCGGATGCTTTGCGCTGGCTAGCGAAGAAGTACAACATCGAGATCGAGGAAGAGGCCTCATCGGAAGAAGCGGACGAGGCGCGCAATATTCGCGAGAGCCTGCTGGCGGTGAATGCCTTCGCAGCGAAGCAGTTTTCAAGCTGGATGTGGGAGGATGCCGTGGGCCGCTCGGTGGGCTTGTCCTACTTCCGCGAACGCGGCTTTACCGAAGAGACCATTCGCCGTTTTGAGCTGGGCTTCCACCTGGAGGGCCGCGCAACTTTTTACGATGCCGCAGTCGCTGCCGGGTACCAGGCTGAGTACCTCGTCGGTACGGGGCTTTGCATTGCCCGCGAAGATGGCAGTCACATCGACCGCTTTTGGGGCCGTGCCATGTTCCCCATTCACAGTTTGGGTGGGCGAATTGTGGGCTTTGGCGGACGGGTGCTCAAGTCCGACGCCAAAACGGCCAAGTACCTCAACAGCCCGGAGTCTGAAATCTACCACAAGAGCCGCGTCGTCTATGGCCTCTTCCAGGCCAAACAAAGCATCGCGCGCCAGGACCGCTGTTACATTGTCGAGGGCTATACGGACGTTATCAGCCTGTCTCAAGCAGGGGTTCAGAATGTCGTTTCCTCCTCGGGCACGGCGCTTACGGTGGAGCAAATCCGACTGATCAAGCGTTTGACGTCCAACGTCACCTTGCTCTACGATGGGGACGCGGCGGGTATTCGGGCCTCTTTCCGTGGGATTGACCTGTTGCTGGAGGAGGGCATGCTCGTGCGCGCCGTTCCACTGCCCGAAGGGGAAGATCCTGATTCGCTCGCGCGTTCCATGGACACGGAGGCGCTCCAGGCCTACCTCTCGGAGCACGAGGTAGACTTCATGCAGTTCAAGTCGGACCTCCTGATCGAGTCTGCCGGCAAGGACCCCATCAAACGGGCCGAACTCGTCAAAGACATTGTCCACTCCATCGCGAAAATCCCCAACGCCATTCTTCGCGAGGTCTACCTGCGGGATTCCGCGCAGCGCTTGGGGATGGAAGAGCGCAGTCTCTTCGCGGAGTTGGACCGGATTAGGGCCGCCGACGGCCGGGCGGCGCAGCGCGAGCAGGAGCGGCAGCAGCCGGAAGGGCCCACTTTGGTGGTGGCTCCTGCGCCGGTGGTGGACCAGCGCCCGCCCGCCGTGGAAGAGGCCCTTATGCGAATTCTCCTGCTGCATGCGAACGATCGAATTACCGGCAAAACCGAGGAGGGTGAAGAATTTTCCGATGCGGCTGGGGCTGTGATTTTGGACGATTTGGCCGCCGATGAATTGACGTTTTCCTTCCCCGTGTACCAGCAGATTTACGGCCAAATGGAAAAGAGCTGGCGGGAGGACGAACACTTGCTTTCGGCCGAGCTTTTTAGCCGCCATCCGGAACCAGAAGTAGCTTCTGTCGTAGCCGAATTGCTCACGGAGCGCTATGCTTTGGCTGATTGGAAGCGCAAGAATATTTATGTTCAAGAGCGCGAAGATCATCTATCCAAGCATGTGGAAGAATGTCTGTTTCGCTTCAAGGAATTGCGCCTGACGGATATGATTTCGGGCCTAAAAACAGAATTAGACTATACCGACGAGCCACAAGAGCGTATGAAACTTCTGGAGCGTTTTACCCACTTTCAAGGCGTTCGGAATGCCTTGCACAAAAAACTTAACCGTGTCCTCTAACCGGCCGAAATCCCTCTTTAACTCATTGGCCGCGTGGCCGGTTAATGGGGTATCGTACCTTATCGCTTTAGCCTCGAACTTAGTAGCTATGCCTATCCAATTTTCACTTACTCGACTCCTCTTGGTTGTTCTGCTTTGCTTCCATTCGTTAAATCTATGGGCGAAGTACGATGTTCCTTGGGAACCTACTTTACACCCATCAGAAGAGACGTTAAGCTCTGAAACCGCGCCTTGCTCCTTCACATTGGCATCAACTATTTCAAATGTTTCTTGCTTCGGAGGAAGCGATGGGGGAATAGAAATTTCACTCACGAACGCGGTGGCGCCCATATCCTATATCTGGAATACCGGAGCTACGACAGAAGACCTCGTGGATTTAACAGCAGGGAGCTATTCCGTGACCATTACAGATGGGACTGGGTGCTCTGTAACTCAGAATTATACTATCACGGAGACTGCTGTAATTACTATCAACTTGATCCAGAGTAATTTGAGCTGTTTTGGAGCAGGCGACGGATCGCTGGCAGCATTAGTCTCTGGCGGTCAGGCCCCGTATTCCTATTCATGGTCTTCAGGGGGGACTACTCCCATTCAATCTAATCTTTCAGCTGGCACCTATGTTCTTACCGTCTCCGATGCTTTAGGGTGC
>Ga0255767_1000782_pt1 | contig 28577 bp, 35 predicted proteins | sample 071ome_24_FD_179967 | JGI IMG/M metagenome (GOLD analysis project Ga0255767, IMG submission 179967) | Coastal salt marsh microbial communities from the Groves Creek Marsh, Skidaway Island, Georgia - 071402CT metaG (version 2) | ecosystem: Environmental > Aquatic > Marine > Intertidal zone > Salt...
CCACTGAACAAAAAACACTTAACTTTTAAAAATTTTCTTTTGAAACAAAAACTATTATAAATAGAATATAATAGGAATTTACTATGGCAAAACCTAACACTAAACAAACTCTAATTGACTATTGTCTAAGATCACTGGGGGCACCAGTGATTGAAATTAATATTGATGATGATCAAATCGACGATAGAATAGACGAAGCTCTACAATTCTATCAGCACTATCACTCTGATGCAATAGAAAAAACATTCCTAAAGCATAAGATCACAAACTCAGAACTCACATTAACCTCAGCGGTTGCTTCTAACTTTCAAGTAGGAGAATCTGTAACTGGAGGAACAAGTGGTGCTAAAGCCACCATAAAATCTGCTAGTGGTAGTTCGATTAAATATAACTACTTAGATAACTCAAACGTTCCTTTTGAAGCAAATGAAACTATTACTGGATCCCAATCTGCTTCTACTGCGGTTATATCCTCCATCACAAAAGGGGATATTGAAAACAGATATGTGCCTATAAACGACCTTATTACTGAAGTAGTTCAGGTTGTACCGATTAGAGATGATGTACAATCAAATGATATGTTTGATATTAGATATCAAATACATCTGAATGATATCTATAATATGGGATTTATGGGAAGCTTAGCTGAATATGTTATGAGTATGCAATACCTCAGTATGTTAGATCTTCTTATCGATTCCGATGAAAAGATGGTTAACTTTGATAGACATAAAGATAGATTAGATATTTTTATGGATTGGAACGAAGAGGTTGATGCTGATGATTATATTCTTATAGAGTGTTATAGAATTATCGACCCAGATACCTATACAGATATCTACAATGATTATTTCTTAAAGAAATATGCAACAGCTTTAATTAAAAAGCAATGGGGTCAAAATTTATTAAAATTCGAAGGAATGACAATGCCAGGAGGATTAACCTTTAATGGTCGTCAATTATTTGATGATGCTATGGCAGATTTAGAAAAATTAGAAGAAGAAGCTAGATTGAATTGGGAGAAACCAGTCGACTTCTTTACAGGATAAAATATGCCGAGAAACGTTTACTTTTCTCAGGCCGTAAGATCAGAACAGCATCTTTACGAAGACCTGATAATAGAATCCCTTAAAATCTTTGGGCAGGATGTTTATTACATCCCACGTACTCTTGTCAATAGAGATAATATACTAGGAGAAGATCCTGCTTCTAAGTTTGATGATGCTTACATTATAGAAGCATATTTAGAAAATGTAGAAGGATTTGAAGGCGCAGGAGATCTTTATTCTAAGTTTGGTTTAGAGATACGGGATGAAGCACAATTTGTTGTTTCCCGAAAAGTATGGAATAGAAGAGTTGGGGTCTTTTCAGAAAATGAGGATCCAAGACCGCAGGAAGGTGATTTAATCTTCTTACCAATGACAAACAGTTTCTTTGAAATAACATATGTTGAAGATGATAGTCCATTCTATCAACTATCTGATCTTCCTGTGTATAGACTTTCTTGTAGCTTATTCGAATATAATGATGAAGACTTTGATACTGGTGTAGAAGCAGTAGATCTAAAAGTAAATCAGGTTTCATATCAAGTACCATTAGTTCTATCTTTAACAACAAACGAGGAATATTTTCAGATAGGAGAAAATGTTGAACAAACATTAGTTGCTGCAGACGGGGATACACCTGCAGTTAAAGTGTTTGGAGAAGTTGCCCAAATGAGTAAAACTTCAGTAAACACCCAGACAATTTGGGTATCAAATATTGGAGCTTCTGGAACAACAGAATATAAACAATTCACTCAAGGTGGAACGGTCACAGGATTAACAAATAGCTATACTGCTACAATATCATCTATTATCAGTGATCTTACAGATACCACAGGAATGGCTTGGAAAAGTGATGGCGGTGCAGAAAATATTGCCCTAGAAACATTTGCAGATGGGTTTATTGACTTCTCAGAGTCAAATCCATTTGGTGATCCATCGGAGACATATTAATGTTTGGAGATCATTTTTATCACGCAACAATGAGAAAATCAGTGGCCGTATTTGGTACACTGTTTAATAATATATCTGTAATAAGAAAAGCATCTGATGGTAGTGTATTAAACCAGGTTAAAGTTCCTTTAGCTTATGGACCAAAACAAAAATTCCTAGCTCGTTTAGATCAAGAAACTGGTTTTGATGCTCCTATGGCTATTAAATTACCTAGAATGGCATTTGAAATGACTAGCTTAGCTATAGACACTAGTCAAAAATTGCCAAAAAGAACTGTAATAGTAAACGAAATAGATTCTTCAGATTCTTCTAAAAAGAAAACTGTTAAATTTTTTACTTCTTACGATATTGGTATGTCACTCTATATTATGGCAAAAAATCAAGACGATGGATTACAGATAGTCGAACAGATACTCCCGTACTTTACGCCAGAATATAGTGTGACTATCAAGCCAATTGATGGATACGACCACAAGCAAGATGTTGCTATTATATTAGGAGATTTGCAAATATCTGATGAGTATGAAGGAGAGTTTACCCAGAGAAGAGTACTAGTTTATCAACTAAACTTTACAATGAAAATGAAGTTTTATGGACCAACTTCCAAGACAGGTGTTATTAAAGAAATTAATATTGATTTTAATAATGATAAAGGTGGAGCAGAAATATTAGAAAATATGGATATTACCATAGATCCTGAATCAGCCGATGCTGATGATAATTATACTGTTACCACTACAATTAGTTAGGTATGATAATGGATAAGAAAAAAAATATGGCCAAAAGTCTGGAAAAGAATCTACCACAAAATATTCAAAACAGACCTTTAGAAGACAAAGACATCAAAGATGATTATGAATTTTCTAGGGCAACATATAAAGATTTAATTAGAACAGGAACTAGATCATTAGATGTTCTTTCAGAATTAGCTCGTGAATCAGAGCATCCAAGAGCTTTTGAAGTAGTAGCACAAACAATCAAACACTTAGGTGATACTACAGAGAAGTTGATGAACCTCCAAAAACAGAAAAAAGATCTAACACAGGAATCAGAAGAATCTAAACGAGTGACAAATAATAACGTCTTTATAGGAAGTACTACGGATCTACAAAGGATGTTATTAAAGAAAGATGATGGAAAAGTTATAGATGCCACGCCGAACCAAGAATAATGAATTTGGTTATCTAGGAAATCCTAATGTAAAAAGGGATGGAGTAGAGACAGAATTCACTAAAGAAGATATTATAGAATATCAAAAGTGTATGCAGGATCCTGCATACTTCGCTGAAAAGTATGTTAAGATTATTAACCTTGATGAAGGATTAGTTAATTTTAAGTTATATCCCTATCAGCAAAATATGTTTAAACATTTTAATGATAACAGATTTAGTATTGTTTTAGCATGTAGACAAAGTGGTAAATCAATATCATCTGTTGTTTATCTACTATGGTATGCATGTTTTCATCCAGAAAAAACTATAGCAATACTCGCGAACAAGGGCGCGGTCGCGAGAGAGATGCTCGCCCGTATCACGCTCGCGCTCGAAAACTTACCAATGTTTTTACAACCAGGATGTAAAGCCTTAAATAAAGGTAGTGTTGAGTTTAGTAATAATAGCCGTATTATAGCTAATGCAACATCAGCTAGTTCAATTCGTGGTATGTCCATTAACTTATTATTTTTGGATGAGTTTGCATTTGTAGAAAATGATGCACAGTTTTACACATCTACCTATCCCGTAATTACTTCCGGTAAAGATACACAAATTATAATTTGTTCTACTGCTAATGGTGTTGGAAATGTATTTCATAAAATCTGGGAAGGTGCCGTACAAAAAACAAATGAATTTAAAAACTTTAGAGTAGATTGGTGGGACGTTCCAGGAAGAGATGAAAAATGGAAAGAGTCGACAATTGCTAATACATCTGAATTACAGTTTGAACAAGAGTTTGGTAATACTTTCCATGGAAGAGGTAATACTCTTATAGCTTCTAATCATCTATTAGCACAAAAAAGTATAGAACCGGAATTTATACAAGAAAATGTGTATATCTATAAGCCACCGATAGAGGATCACGAATACGTGATGTGCGTGGATACAGCGAAGGGTAGAGGACAGGACTACACAACCTTTAATATTATAGATGTTACAACAAATCCATTTGAACAGGTTGCAACCTTTAGAGACAATCTAATATCTCCGATTTTAATGCCTGATATTATATACAAGTATGCTACAAATTATAATCAAGCATACGTGATTGTAGAGAGTAATGATCAGGGTTCTGTCGTGTGTAATGGTTTATATTATGATTTAGAATATGAGAATATGTTTGTGGAATCTACAGTGAAGTCTAATGCTTTGGGCGCTACAATGACCAGAAGGGTTAAAAGAATTGGGTGTTCAAGTATAAAAGATTTAGTAGAACAGAAAAAAATTAAGATAGTTGATTCCCAAACCATTATTGAAATGAGTACTTTTGTTGCAGTTGGTAATAGCTTTGCAGCTCAAGCACCAAACCATGATGACTTGATGATGAACCTAGTTTTATTTGGTTGGTTTACAACAACTGATGTGTTTCAGACTTTAACAAATATCGATATGAAAGATATGCTTTATAGGGAAAGATTAAAGGCAATACAAGATGATATGTTACCTTTTGGTTTTATTGAAGGTGCACCGTATAACGATCATAAATATAGTAAAGACGATGATGGAAACATCTGGTTAGAACAGGAATGGAAGAGAAGTATATGAAGTTGTTCAATAACTTTTTAGAAGAAGAAAAACAAGAAGAGCCAGTAAAAATAGAGGATCTTCATATTGTTATATTGGGTAAAGGAGACCAAGAGGGAACTTTTGCGGATTTAATCCAAGATGCAACTCAGAAGATTGGTATGAAAAGTACGATGGTAGAAGTTGATGAAGCTTTTATATCATCTAAAGATATTGAAATTGGAGAGGTAACTATTCGGAATATAGATGGTGAGGATAAAGATATTACTTTAAATGTAGAAAATACTATCATCTTTGTAAGAGCTGGAGCTCTGCATTCCTTAACAGCTCAAGCTTTGGTTTCTTCTTTACAAACTGTAGGATTTTTCCTAATAAATGATTTAGAAAGTATGCTTCTTTGTGATAATAAGATGTCAAATGCTATTACTATGGAAAGGGGAAATGTTAATATACCAAGAACCTCTATTGTAAACAATGTTAAAAGTATTGAAGAAGCCCATAAAAATATCGGGGGTAAATTCCCAGTTATTATAAAAACCTTAACAGGAACACAGGGCGTTGGTGTATCAAAGGTAAATGATATGTCTTCTCTTGTTTCTGTTTGTCAGTCTTTATGGAAATTTAATGCAGATGTTCTTTTACAAGAGTATTTGGAGTTAAAATCAGATGTAAGAACTTTACTAGTAAATGGAAAAATTATTGGAAGTGCTGAAAGGGTAAAGCAGGATTCAGACGAGTTCCGCAATAACGTTCATTTAGGTGCTAAAACATTACCCTATAAGCTTTCGGACGAAGAAAAACAATTAGTAGTTTCTGCAGCAAGAGCAACAAGATGCTCATACTGTGGAGTAGATCATGCAAAGGTTGGTGATAAATTATATGTTTTAGAAGTAAACGGATCCCCAGGAATAAGATCACACTTTATGGGATATGATTTAGAAACAGGGGAATCTACTAGAAAAATATCTGATATAGAGATATTGACTGATGTACTTTTATTCTTTACAGAAGAAAAAAGAAGAAGACCTCTTATGAGACAAGAGGTTGGATATATCGAAAGTATTATATTAGATGGGATGGAAGAGAATCCTATAAGAGCTAAATTCGATACTGGTAACTCAGCTTCTGCAACAATGCTACATGTAGACAATATGGAAATAAAGGGTGACAGTGTAATATGGCAAAAGAATGGAAACAAATTTAGAAGTAAAATCCTTTACATATCAGAGCCAAAAAGGGGATTAAAAGAATTTGATAGAAGACCAGTAATAGAACATGGTATAACATTTAACAATAGGAAATATACAGTAGAATTAGGATTATCTGAAAAGGATACTGCGTCAGAGATGTTAGTAAACAGAAAACTTATGACAAAGTTCAATATATCAGTACATCCGAATAGATTATTTGTTGTAAGTGATGTTGCATTAAGGAATGATGATTCAGATCATTAACGATGAAACATGATTATTTATAAATAAATGTATTGAATATTCGTATTATGTGTAACTTATTAACTAACTCAATAAAATAGAGGACAAAGCGATGGCATTTTTAGTATCACCTGGCGTCGAAATCAAAGAAATCGATGCTACGAATGTAGTCCCAGCAGTTTCAACATCTATTGGTGGATTTGCAGGCTCATTCAATTGGGGTCCAGTAGAAGAAATCAGTACTGTTAGTTCAGAAAATGAATTAGTAGGAAAGTTTGGTTCTCCGGACAACAATACTTTTAAATACTTTCTAGTAGCTGCGTCATTCTTAAAGTATGGAAACGCACTGAAAGTAGTCCGTGTTGCAACAGGTAATTTAAACTCTACCTCGGATGGAGCAGGACAACTCATTAAGAATAAGAGTCATTATGAAGACAATTATTCAAATGGCGAGTTAGATGTAGGTAGTTGGGTAGCTAAATACCCTGGCGTATTAGGTAATAGCCTTAAAGTCTCAATGATTACTGCTGGAGTTACTGACTTCGCAGGATGGGCATATTCTTCAAGCTTCGAAGCTGCTCCTGGAACTTCTGATTATGCATCAGATCTAGGACAATCTTCTGCTGATGATGAATTGCACATTGCAGTCATTGACGAGGATGGAGCTATTTCAGGTACACCAGGTCAAGTATTAGAAACATTTGCATTTGTATCACAAGGTTCAGATGCGAAGAAAGCTGATGGAACAACTAATTATTATAAAGATGTTATTAACAATAACTCTGACTATATTTGGTGGTCCGATCACGACACAAACCTTTCTGATGCTGGTTCAACAATAGCTAGTACTTCAACCTTTACAACTAACGGAGCCGCACTAGAATCATCTCTCTCTGGAGGTACAGATGATAATGCTCCAACTGCTGGAGAAATCTCAACTGGATTAGATCTATTTGCTGATGCAGAAACAGTGGATGTAAATCTACTTTTTGCAACACCTGATGCAAATGGTGAATCTACAATCGCATCTAAAGTTATAACACTTTGTAACGCTAGAAAAGATTGTATGGGATTCGTATCTCCTCCAATTGAAGATACAGTTGGAACTTCAACACCTGCTGCTGATGTTAAAGCATTTGCAGACGCACTTACATCTACATCATATGTAGCTTGTGATTCTACAGCACTTTATGTATACGACAAATATAACGATGTATACAGATATATTGGTGCTTCAGGACATCAAGCTGGATTATGTGCAAATGCAGATAGAGTCGCAGACGCATGGTTTAGCCCTGCAGGATTGAACAGAGGACAGATTCTAGGCGTAACAAAACTAGCATTTAATCCAAAACAAGCTGATAGAGATACTCTTTATAAAGCAAGAGTAAATCCTATTGTTTCACTCCCTGGACAAGGAACACTTCTTTTCGGTGATAAAACACTGTTAAGCAGACCATCAGCATTTGACAGAATTAATGTTAGAAGACTTTTCATAGTCTTGGAAAAAGCAATCTCTACGGCTGCTAAATTCCAGTTATTTGAATTCAATGACGAGTTTACTCGTGCACAATTCAGAAACTTGGTTGAGCCTTTCCTTAGAGATGTCAAAGGTAGACGTGGACTTACAGACTTCTTAGTAATCTGTGATGAAACTAATAACACAGGTCAAGTTATTGATGCAAACAGATTTGTAGCTGATATTTATATCAAGCCTGCAAGATCTATTAACTTCATAACTCTGAACTTCATAGCAACAAGAACCGGAGTAGAATTCTCCGAAATAGCAGGAGCATAGGAGGAATAAAAAATGGCAATATTAGGTATAGACGATTTTAAGTCGAAGCTAACCGGCGGTGGAGCCAGAGCTAATTTATTCAAAGTTCTGATAAATTTCCCAGGTTATGCCCAAGGTGATGTCGAATTAACATCCTTTTTATGTAAAGCTGCACAGCTTCCTGCTTCTATTCTTGCACCTATAGAGGTTAAGTTTAGAGGTAGAACATTGAAAATGGCAGGTGAGAGATCATTTGAGCCATGGACAATAACAGTTATCAATGATACTGACTTTAGACTCAGAGACGCTTTCGAGCGTTGGTCAAATGGAATTAACAACCATAATGCAAATACTGGTTTAGTTAATCCTACCGATTACTTTGCAGATTTAGCTGTTGAACAACTTGACAAAGATGGATCAACACTTAAGTCATACGATTTAAGAGGTTGTTGGCCAACAAACGTTTCTCCAATCGAGCTTAGCTACGAGACAGAGGGAGCGATTGAAGAGTTTACCGTTGAGTTCCAAGTACAATATTGGGAAGCTTCAACAACAACTTAAGGGGATAAATAATATTAGACGAGGGGATTTTATATCCCCTCCGATAATATAGGTAATAAATTATGGCAGAATTTTTTGGTTTTGAAATCAATAGGAAAAGTAAAGAGCCTGTAAGGCCTTCTTTTGTTCCAAGAGTAGATACTGACGATGGCGCTGGTGTTATACAAGCTGGCGGACATTTTGGTGCTTATATCGACCTTGATGGTGATAAGGCAAAGTCTGAAGTAGATCTTATATTCAAATATAGGGATATAGCAGCTCAGCCAGAGTGTGATCAGGCAATTGAAGATATAGTTGGAGAAGCAATAGTTGGGAATCACGAGGAATCTCCAGTTAAACTTGTATTAGAGGGATTAGATGTATCCAGTAAGATAAAAGACTCTGTAATTAAAGAGTTTAAATCTATATTAGGTTTACTTGGATTTAATCAGTATGCCCATGAGATATTCAGAAAATGGTATATTGATGGAAGATTACCCTATCATATTATTATAGACACAGACAATCCTAAACAAGGAATTAAAGAATTAAGATATATCGACCCTACCAAATTAAGAAAGGTGAAAGAGGTCGAAGAAGAAACCGATCCTAAAACTGGGGCTAAGCTCATTAAAAAAGTAGATGAGTACTTTGTCTTCCAAGACAATATGATGGGAAAATATAATGAAGGGGTTAAAATATATCCCGATGCTATAGCATACTGTACATCAGGTGTTATGGATCCACAAAGAAAAAGAATCTTATCATATTTACATAAGGCGCTAAAGCCAGTAAATCAGTTAAGAATGATGGAAGATTCTCTTGTTATATATCGTATATCAAGAGCTCCAGAAAGAAGAATTTTTTATATTGATGTTGGTAACTTACCAAAAGGTAAGGCAGAAGAATACCTCAGAGGTATTATGAATCAATATCGAAACAAATTGGTATATGATGCTAAAACAGGCGATATCAAAGATGATCGTAAGCATATGTCAATGTTGGAAGATTTCTTCCTACCAAGAAGAGAAGGTGGAAGAGGAACAGAAATATCAACACTACCTGGTGGTGAAAACCTAGGTCAGATTGATGATATCATATACTTCCAAAAGAAACTCTATAAGAGTTTAAATGTACCAGTTAACAGATTAGAACAAGAAGCTCAATATAGTTTAGGTAGAACAACTGAGATAACAAGAGACGAAGTTAAGTTTAAGAAGTTTATTGATAGATTAAGAAAGAGATTCTCTGACTTATTCATGCAATTACTTAAAACACAACTCTTGTTAAAAGGTATTATTACCAAAGAAGATTGGAAAACCTGGAAAGAAACAATTACCTTTGATTATATCGAAGATAACTATTTCTCAGAATTAAAACAATCTGAAATGATAAGAGAAAGATTTGATATGTTATCATCATTAGATGAACATATTGGTAGATTCATATCCAATGAGTGGGTAAGAAAGAATGTTCTTAGATTCTCTGAAGAAGAGATTGAAGAGATTAAGAAACAAATAGATCAGGAGAATAAGGATGGCGAAAACGATATGCCAGATCCAGATGATCCTAGATTTGACTAATTGAAAGTCAAAAAATTATAAATATATAATACGAGGAAAATAAAATGGCAGTAAATGATTTGATTCAAAATTTAAAAGATGGTGATAATGTAAAAGCCACTAAAGAATTCGAAGGAATTATGGCTGATAAAATGACAGCCGCACTAGATGCTAAGAAAATAGAAATAGCATCTGGATTAGTTCAGCGTAAAAAGGAAGCTGAAGAAGAGTAATAAATGATATCATTTGTTGAATTAAGAGAAAAAGTAAAACTTGCTGGTGGCGAAAAAATGGTTAAATCATTTAAAGCCGGAAAGCGTAAAAGCGTTGAAGTTACTTTAACTAAAAAAGGTAGCAAGTTTGGCGTTTATGTAGATGACGAACTACTCGATAATAACTACAAAAACGAAAAAGAAGCTCAAAAAGCAGCAGATGATATGATTAAACTATTAGGTATCTAATATGAAATTAATTACTGAATACGTAGAAAACAATTTAGAAGTGATTGCAGAAGCTAAGAAAGATGGTTCAAAGAACTATTTTATCGAAGGTGTATTTATGCAATCCAATCAAAAGAACAGAAATGGTCGCATATACGAAAAGAAAGTCATGGAAAAGGCAGTTCAAAAATATGTCGACGAACAAGTTAAACAAGGAAGAGCTGTTGGAGAGTTAAATCATCCAGAAGGACCAACAGTAAACCTTGATAAGGTTTCACATAAGATCACTGATCTGCATTGGCAGGGAAATGATGTTATAGGAAAAGCATCAATTCTTAAGACCCCGATGGGACAAATCGTTGAAGGTTTGCTCGAAGGTGGTGTTAAGCTTGGTGTATCAAGTCGTGGTATGGGAAGTCTCGTACAGAAGAATGGAGCTCAATATGTGGGTGATGACTTTATGTTATCAACTATCGATATAGTTCAAGATCCATCCGCACCGTCTGCATTTGTAAATGGTGTTATGGAAGGAGTTGAATGGATATGGGATAATGGGCTTATTCGTCAACGAGATATTGAAGAAATTGAGACTGAAATTAAAAGCACTCCAGCTACTGGATTGCCGGAAGCTGAGATACGAGCTTTTAAGAATTTCCTCTCTAAGTTAAATCTAAAATCATAGGAGAATGATTATGTCAGACGACGCTATTAAAAATCCAGAGTTAGTCGAAGACGTATCTGAAGAGCAGGTAGTGGAAACAGAAGAAGTTTCAGAAGAGCTCGTTGAAGAAGAAATTTTAGACGAGGAAGTTGAAACTACTGAAGAAGAAACTCTTGAAGAAGGCAAGCATGAAGATGAGGAAGAAGAGCACGAACCTAAAAAGGAAGCTGTTCAAATTCCAAAAACTAAAGCTGGCGTAATTCAGGCTGCAGTAGATATGCTCAAAGCAGCTCGTAAAGAACAAGCGCAACAAATGTTCTCAAAAATGGTTCTCGGTGATGATGAAGAAGCTTCAGTCAAATCAGCTGATGACGCTGTAAAAGGTGTTAAGAAAGCTGCAGATCCAAAAGCTAAAGCGAAAGTGGAAGCTATTGATTTTGACGAAGATCTAGAAAACATCATTAAAGAAGAGGCAACTCTTTCTGACGGGTTCCGTGATAAAGCTCAAGCTATCTTCGAAGCTGTGTTAACATCTAAGTTATCACAAGAAATCGAAAGATTAGAATCTGAGTATGCGCAAAACTTAGAAGAAGAAGTTTCTGATGTTCAAACTCAATTGGTAGAAAAAGTAGATTCATACTTAAACTACGTAGTTGAAAATTGGATGAAAGAAAATGAAGTTGCAGTACATAACGGTCTAAGAACTGAAATTGCTGAAGACTTTATGACTTCTTTACAGTCAGTGTTTAAAGAACACTATATCGAAGTACCAGAAGGTAAAGTTGACTTAGTTGATGAACTCAACGAGCAAGTTAACGAGCTAGAGGCTACTTTAAACAAAACCACAGAAGATAATATCGATCTACATTCTAAAGTTCAAGCTTTTGAAAAACAAGAAGTAGTAAGAGAACAATCTTCAGGGCTTGCAGAAACCGAAGCTGAGAAATTAGCATCTTTAGTAGAAGATATCGAATTCGATAACAAAGAATCTTTCGAAATGAAAGTGAAAACTGTTAAAGAATCATACTTCAAACAAGATTCTGAAGAATCAGTTGACGAAGTTGATAGTCTATTAGGCGATGGTGAAGTTGCTGAAGAAGCAGTTTCCGAGTCTATGGCTAGATACACTCAAGCTATAACAAACTTTGTAAAATAATTTAGGGGAAAACTAAAATGTTTCAAGCAGACGCAAAATTAATGGAAAAATGGGGTCCTGTTCTCGAGCACGAGTCAGCACCTGCTATTTCCGACAGATATAGAAAAGCTGTTACAGCTAGACTATTAGAAAACCAAGAGGTTGCCCTAAGAGAAGAAAGAGCACAAGCTCAAGGAAATTTTATTTCTGAAGCAGCTGCTGCTAACAATATTGGTTCAGGTTCAGCTCCAAATAACATTGGAACTTTTGACCCAGTATTGATCTCTCTTGTAAGAAGAGCAATGCCTAACTTGATTGCATACGATATTGCTGGTGTTCAACCAATGAGTGGTCCTACAGGACTTATCTTTGCAATGAAATCAAAATACAGCTCACAGAGTGGTACAGAAGCTTTATTTAACGAAGCTGATACTTCTTTCTCTGGAACTGGTACACACCAAGCTGATCCAACAGGATTAAGTGGTGTTGTAGATGCTGATACAGACGGAACAATTGCCGACGAAGCTGACACAGTTTCAACATTCGGTGGTGGTATCGCTACAGCAGACGCAGAGAGACTTGGCGTAGGTGAAACCGGAGACGGTGCTTACGGTGAAATGGCTTTCACAATTGAGAAATCAACTGTGACTGCTAAGTCAAGAGCTCTTAAAGCTGAATACACAATGGAACTAGCTCAAGACCTTAAAGCTATCCACGGTTTAGATGCAGAAGGCGAACTAGCTAACATTCTATCTGCTGAGATCCTTGCTGAGATCAACAGAGAAGTCGTTAGAACAGTTCTTAAAACTGCTAAGATCGGTGCTTTACAGTCTTCAACAGCTGTTTCTGGTGTATTCGATGTTAATACAGACTCTGATGGAAGATGGATGGTTGAGAGATTCAAAGGCTTAATCATGCAAATCGAAAGAGAGTGTAACGTAATCGCTAAAGAAACAAGACGTGGTAAAGGTAACTTTATCCTTTGTTCTTCAGACGTAGCTTCAGCTCTAGCAGCTGCTGGTATGTTAGATTACACACCTGCACTTTCTTCTAATCTAAACGTTGACGACACAGGTAATACTTTTGCTGGTGTTCTTAACGGAAGATTAAAAGTTTACATTGATCCATATTCAACTGTAGACTTTGTTTGTGTTGGTTACAGAGGATCTAATCCATATGACGCAGGTTTATTCTACTGCCCATACGTTCCACTAACAATGGTTAAAGCCGTTGGTGAGAATGATTTCCAACCAAGAATAGGATTCAAAACAAGATACGGTATGGTCGCAAACCCATTCGTAGCTCTTGATGGTGTTGGTAACGACAGAAGTAACCAATACTTCAGAATCTTCAGAGTTGACGACATCATGGTGTAAGCCAGAGTTAATACTCATTTGTAAAGGGAGCTTCGGCTCCCTTTCTTTTTGTTATATATAGTATAGTACATAACTTTTTATATAAATAGATATATGGCAACATTAACTACAAATAAAAATTTCTTAAGTCCAGTAGGATTTCAATTTAAGATTGATCATACACGATATCCAAATTTAGAATATTTTTGTGTAGCTGCAACATTACCTAGTATTAATATTAGTGCTGTAGAAACACCATATCGTGGAGTGAATTTATCTTTTACTGGAGATCGACTAACCTTTGATGATTTAGCTCTTAGAGTTAATATTACAGAAAACATGGAAAACTATATAGAGACTTTTGATTGGATTCATAATCTAGTTCAAACAAAAACTGCAGAAGACTTTAAGGCTGATGCTACTTTATTAGTATTATCATCACATAATAATGTAACAAAGGAAATTAAATTTAGCGGTGTCTTTCCAACTAGTATCAGTGCAATTGAATTTGATGCACAAGTAGAGAGCGTTGAATATGCTCAAATGGATATATCATTTGCCTATACCAATTTTGAATTTGTTTAACTTTTTTTCATAAAACTATTTACATTTTCTTATTTGGATGGTATAATATAATAATAGTATGAATAATTTGCAAGAAATCTTAGAAATGTGGAAAAAGGACTCAGTCATAGATGATATGAATCTTGATGAGGCCTCAAGAGACTCCGCAAAATTACATGGTAAATATCTCGAATTACTTTCTGTAAATCGTATGAAACTTAAAAAAGCTGAACTTGAATTTAAGGTGCTACTTAAAGACAAATGGCTACATTATAATGGTAAATTAAGTAAAGAAGAAATGGACTCTAAAGGTTGGGATTATAATCCTCTTGGTGGATTAACTGTATTAAAAGGAGATATGGATTATTATTATGATTCAGATCCAATAATACAAGAGCATCAAGCTAAAATACAATATCTTGAAGAGCTTTGTTCAGCATTAAAAGAAATATTAGATAATGTTAAATGGAGACATCAAAACATTAAGAACATGATCGAATGGCGGAAGTTCACTAGCGGTATCTAATATATGGAAACCATTATCATTCAAAAAAAGAATGAAGTCTTTATGCATGTTCAATGCGATGCTAGTATTGAACGAGAATTGAGTGAACACTTTTGTTTCTTTGTTCCTGGATATAAATTTATGCCAGCATATCGTAATCGTATGTGGGACGGTAAAATAAGATTATTTGATACCAGAAAGAAAACATTATATTGTGGATTGCATAAATACCTAGAAGAGTTTTGTCAGTCTCGCAATTATAACCTGAAAGAGGAAAAAAGCTCAAAATATAGCACGGTATATCAACTACTTAGTCATGACATAAATTCCTTTTTAGCTGAAATAAGCCTTTCTGTGAATGGAACTGATATAACACCAAGGGATTATCAATTAGAGGCACTCTCGCAGTGTTTATCAAGTACAAAGTCTTTATTATTATCCCCTACTGCATCAGGTAAGAGTTTAATTATATATTTGGCTATTCGATATTTCTTAGAATATTATAATCAAAACATTTTAATTATTGTACCTACTACATCATTAGTAGAGCAAATGTATTCTGACTTTGCTGATTATGCAGGTAAAGATACATGGAATGTAGATGAAAATTGCCATAGAATATATTCAGGAAGAGAAAAGATTGGAATATCACAACGAGTTATTATTAGTACATGGCAATCAATTTATAAATTACCTGCACATTGGTTTACTGATTTTGGTATGGTAATTGGAGATGAAGCTCATAACTTTAAAGCTAAATCTCTGACAGCTATAATGGAAAAATGTACAGAAGCGATGTATCGTATTGGTACAACTGGTACACTAGATGGAACACAAACTCATCAATTAGTATTAGAAGGTTTATTTGGTCCAGTCTATCAAGTAACAACAACTAAAGAATTAATTGATAATAAAAATTTAAGTCAGTTAGACATTGATATATTAATATTAAAATATAAAGATGATATTTGTAAAATTATATCAGGTCTAAAATATCAAGATGAATTAGATTTTATTGTAAGATATGAACCAAGAAATAACTTTATTGCAAACTTAGCAATAGATCAAAAAGGTAATACATTATTGCTTTTTAATTATGTAGAAAAGCATGGTAAACCATTACATTCTTTATTAAAAGAAAAGATAAATAATAATAGAAAGTTATTTTATGTGTCAGGAGAAACAGATGTCGATACACGAGAGTCAGTCCGTGAGATTACCGAGAAAGAGAAAGACGCCATTATCGTGGCAAGTATTGGGACTTTTTCTACTGGTATTAACATTAGGAATCTACACAACATCATATTTGCTTCACCTAGTAAGTCGCAAATTAGGGTTCTTCAGTCCATCGGCCGAGGATTAAGAAAGAGTGATGATGGTAGAAATACTAAAGTGTTTGATATAGCAGATGATCTACATTGGAAATCTAATAAGAATTATACATTACAGCATGCGGCTGAACGAATTAAAATATATTCAAAAGAAAGATTTAATTACAAGTTATGGGATATAAATATTTAAATGGAAGAATTAAATATAAGACATTTTAAACTTTTGAATGGAGATGATATTATCGGACTCGTAGCAGTTAAAAACGATGATAACTATATAATTGAAAGACCTGTTAGTATACATGCTAATCTATTAGGGGGCTTTCAATTTACTCCTTGGTTTCCATTCTCGGATTCCAAACAATTCAAAATATTGAAATCTAATATTATTCAACATGTTCCTATAGCTGAAGAAGTAAAAGCGAACTATGTACAGTTTGCTTTAAAACTAGATAAAGTCAGTAAACCTGAAACAAGATCAGATCTCGAAATACTAGAAGATTACGAAAACGAACTTGTTAATGAATACGCTGACAAAGGCGTACCTTTGAACGAGAAAAAGACTATACATTGATTTTTGTATACTCTCCTCCTCCGGGGTACTATATTATTATACCATAAGATTGGGCATATGTAAATAGCTAATGTGAAAAAATATCTATTTACTTTCATGTTAAACTGTGGTATAATATAACATTATGGAGAAAATAAAATGAGCCAAAAAAATAAAGCACATTATGTAAATAATAAAGAATTTTCTCAAGCCGTTATGGATTATGCTATTGAAGCACATGCAGCAAGAGAAAAGGGAAATACAGTTCCTACTGTTACAGATTATATAGCCAAATGTTTTATACGAATTGCAGAGGGTCTATCACATCGACCAAACTTTGTAAGATACACGTATAGAGAAGAAATGGTTATGGATGCAGTTGAAAATTGTTTAAGAGCAATTGGTAACTATAATATAGAAACTGCAACAAGAACTGGTAAACCTAATGCCTTTAGTTACTTTACTCAAATTTGTTATTTTGCATTTATCCGTAGAATTACAAAAGAGAAAAAGCAACAGGATATCAAATTTAGATTCATTGAGAAAATGGGTATTGAAGATTTCGTACAAATGGGTATGGATAACGATACAGCAAATGAAACAATGGCATATGTTGATACACTAAGACAAAGAATTAGTACAGTGCGTCAAAAAGATACTGCTATTAAAGAATTTGCTAAAAAGGAAAAGGAAGCTGAAAAGCTGGAGTTATTCATGTCATGAAACATTTAAGTGAAAAACAAAGAGTCGGTCAAATCCGAAGAAATAAAGTAAGGTTTAAGAAAGAACTTAAACGTAAAGCAAAAAGAAAAGAACTAGCAATGACTATGGAGAGAATCCGAATCTCAGGAAGAAGATTAGGTAAACTTCAAAGACAAATGTTTGCAGAAAGAATGAGGATGATACGTGAAAGTAGCAATACTGAATGATACACATTGTGGTGTAAGAAATAGTTCAGATATCTTTTTACAGTATCAGGATAGATTCTATTCAGAAGTATTCTTTCCTTATTGCCAAGAGCATGGTATAAAGAATGTATTACATCTTGGAGATTACTATGAGCATCGTAAGTTTGTTAACTTTAAAGCTCTTAATGCTAATCGTAAACATTTTTTAGAACCACTTAAAAAATTTGGTATGACAATGGATATCATTCCAGGTAACCATGACGTATACTTTAAAAATACAAATGAACTTTGTTCGTTAAAAGAATTGCTTGGTTACTTTACATCTAATGTAAATATTTGTATGAAACCAACAGTATTAGATTATGATGGTTGTAAAGTTGCAGTAATACCTTGGATTAATAATTCTAATTATAAAGAATATACTGAATGGGCTCAAAAATGTGGTGCATCTATTCTTGGTGCTCATTTAGAGTTAAAAGGATTTGATATGATGGCTGGAATGCCTAATCCACATGGTATGAATGCTGAGGTCTTTTCTAAATTTGAAATGGTATTATCAGGACATTTCCACACTAAGTCACATCAAGGAAATGTACATTACCTAGGTTCACAAATGGAGTTTACTTGGGCAGATGTAGATGATCCAAAATACTTTCATGTTCTCGATACTGAGACAAGAGAGGTAGAAGCAATTCGTAATCCAATTACGATGTTTAAGAAAGTAATATATGATGATAGCAAAACTGACTATGATAAAATTGATGTCTCTCAATATGAGAAAAAGTTTATTAAGTTGATTGTTATAAATAAAAATGATCTTTACATGTTTGATAAATTTGTAGATAGATTACAGAATATAGAAACATATGAACTCAAGATAGCTGAAAGCTTTGAAGAGTATCTGGGAGAAAGCGTAGAAGACGAGAAAATATCCCTTGAAGATACTACTAATCTACTTGATTCTTATGTTGATGCTGTAGATACTGATTTAGATAAAGAACATCTAAAGGTTGAATTGAGAAAGCTTTATACTGAAGCACAAAACTTAGAAGTAGTATGATACATTTTAAATCATGTGAGTGGAAGAATTTTCTATCCACCGGAAATGATCCTATTAAAATATTATTAGATCGATCACCAACAACATTAATTGTAGGAACAAACGGAGCAGGTAAATCAACTTTACTTGATGCTTTATCATTTGCACTCTTTGGTAAACCTCATAGAGATATCAAAAAAGACCAAATGATTAATAGTATCAATAAGAAAGGTACACTTGTAACTGTAGAGTTTACAATTGGAACAGCAGATTTTAAGATTGTGCGTGGAATTAAACCAGCTAAATTTGAAATCTATCAGAATGGTAACCTTATTAATCAGGCATCTAATGCCAGAGATTATCAAAAATTCTTAGAGCAAAATATATTAAAACTCAATCATAAATCATTCCATCAGGTAGTTGTATTAGGAAGTAGCTCATTTATTCCATTTATGCAACTACCAACATGGTCACGAAGAAACATTATTGAAGATTTATTGGATATTAATATCTTTTCAAAAATGAATATGTTATTAAAGGAACGTAATTCAAAAATTAAAGATGAGCTTACAGATATAAATCATCAGATTGATATTTACAAAACAAAAATAGATAGCCAATCAAAATACATAAAGGATTTACAAGAATTAAATGATGATCAAATAGTTCAGAAACAATCTAGTATTGATACTCATAAAGAAGAAATTAATCGATTATTTGAAGAAAGTAAAACGCTTGGTAAAAATCTTGCTACTTCAATTACAGCTGAAGAAAAACATAGTACTGAATTAATTAAAAAGATGTCTCAGCTAGATTCATATGATACTCAGTTTAATGAAAAGATAAAGTCAATGGTATCTGAATCCCGATTTTATGAAGAAAATAATCATTGTCCAACATGCGATCAAGATATTGAAGAAGCTAAAAAAGAAGAAAAGATTGAATCAATTAAGCTTAAAGCAAAAGAGATACAAGACGCAAAAGAAGATCTTCAAAAGAACATTGGAGAGCTTAAAGCTAATCAGCAAGAAGTGTCTAATAATTTGAATAAGCTAAGACAAAAACAAAATCGTATTAATAGTAATAATGATGCAATTACTTTATTACAAAAAGAGATTGATAAGATACAAAAAGAAATTAATAATCTTCAAGGACAGAGTGGAGACGTTTCAAAAGCTAAGCGTGAACTCAATTCTATGAGAAAGAAAAAGGAAAGGGTAACTGAAAAGAAACTTGAATATGTAGAAGAAAGAACATATAATGAAGTCATAGGTGAAATGTTAAAAGATACTGGTATTAAAACAAAGGTCATTAAACAATATTTACCTGTTATGAATCGATTAATTAATAGTTACCTACAAGTATTAGATTTCTTTGTATCATTTCATTTAGATGAAAACTTTAATGAAACAATACGATCAAGACATCGTGACTCATTTAACTATGCCTCGTTCTCAGAAGGCGAGAAACAGAGAATTGATTTATCATTACTATTTACTTGGAGACAAATTGCCAAAATGAAGAATAGTGCAGCATCTAATCTGCTTATTCTTGATGAGACATTTGATTCCAGTTTAGATCATGATGGTATAGACAACCTTACAAAGATACTTGAAACATTGGACGATGGATCTAATGTATTCATTATATCTCATAAAGGTGATATCTTAGAAAATAAATTCAGAAGTAAGATTGAATTCTTTAAAGATCGAAACTTCTCAAAAATTAAATAGCCACCCTAGCTCAGATGGTAGAGCAGTTGATTTGTAATCATCAGGTCGCCAGTTCGATCCTGGCGGGTGGCTCCAGTTAATATTATGGAACGTAAAAAACTAGAAGAATTTTTTGGAATATTCAAACCAATGGCTAAAGCAAAGTATGCAAATCGTACTCATTTAGTTAGAACATTCACCTCGTTATATGGAGCATATAGTAAAGGTAATTGGAGAGTCGTTGGTATTACTCAAGAAGCATTAAATGCTTTTGCATTAATTAATTTTGAACGAATACCAAATAAGAAAGATGTTGTATCTGTTGAAAGAGCTCATATAAACAAAAGAGCCGATTGGGTTGAAGAATTATTTGAAACAGAATGGTCTTGTGCTAAAGAATGGTGGAATTTTATATACGAACATGATAGAACAGTTTTAGCCACCTCATATGAAAATTATGAATCCGATAATCTTGGTGTACCATTAAAGATAGCTTACGAAATACCACAAACAGGAGAATACTTTGAGTCTCAATATATTGGTTGTAAGTATAGAAAAAATGTAGAACGAGTGTTATTGGAAGGATTTTATAATAAATAAAGAAAAAAGACGAACTTTTTTCATTCTAGCTATTTACATCTACGCCAATTGGGTGTATAATAGATATATAAGATAAGGAAATAAATGGCAACTCATAAATCAACACTAGCAAAACTACTCGCAAAAGAAAACATTACTGTGCAATATGGCAACTACCAGACTGCATGGTTTGATATCAAAGATCGTATATTAGGTCTTCCTCAATGGAAAGATATGGGTAAAGATGTCACTGATTTATTAATTGGTCATGAAGTTGGTCATGCTTTATTCACACCTTTTGAGGGTTGGCATGATAGCCCAGAAAAACTCGAAGGTTGTCCAAGATCTTATATTAATGTCATTGAAGATGCTCGTATTGAAAGACATATTAAACAAAATTATGCAGGTCTTATTGGACCAATGTCAAGAGGATATAAAAAACTATTTGACGAAGAATTCTTTGGCGATCTTTCAAATATAGAATGGGATTCAATTAAACTTATTGATAAAATTAATCTTAAAGCAAAAATTGGTGATCATATTGATGTACCATTTACTGATGAAGAAATTGTCTATTATAATAGAGCAATGACTACAGAAACCTTTGAAGAAGTAACTCAATTATGTAGAGATATTCTTACCTATACAAAAGAAAACCAAGAAGAACTATTAACTCCACCAGAGGCACCAGCATCTAGTGGAAATGAACAACAAGAAAATGAAATGAACGATGATCCTAGTCAAATGGGTCATGATGATATGGAATCTAAAGGAGAAGAAGATGGAGACAAATCTACAAGTCAGCCTAATAGAAACTCTGAAGCTCAAAAAGAAGACTCTATCTCTGATAACAGAGATGCAGGAGAATCTGATAGAGGCGAAGAGGAATCTTCAGAAACTGGAAGAGATGGAAAAACGTATAAAGACGAAGATGTCTCATTAACAGATGAGAACTTCAGACGTAATGAACATACTCTTTTAGAAAGAGATGAATATGGCGGCCAAGTGAGTGTGGGCAACGAATTTAATAAAGACGTTGCCGCACAATTAGTTATTAATTATGCTGATCTTAAAAAATCTAGAGATATGCAAGTAGAATGGTTAGAATTTAAAAATAACCCTGAATATCAAAGGTTATTCAAATCACATATGAAAGATGTAAAGCGTAGTGTTAATTATGCAGTGAAAGAGTTTGAAATGAGAAAAGCAGCTTATCGCTATACAAGAGCTCAAACCGCTAGAACAGGTTCACTTGACATAAATAGATTATGGTCATATAAAACAAATGACGATATCTTTGCTAGAGTTACAAGATTGGCTGATGCAAAGAATCATGGTATGATGATGCTAATTGATTATTCTGGTTCTATGAGTAATACGATTAGTCAAGTGATGGATCAACTCCTTCACTTAGTTGTATTTTGTAAAGCTGTGAATATTCCATTTGATGTTTATGGATTTACAAACACTAATAATCGATTTAAAGCTCACTATTATGAAGATGACGCTGCAGCTCTAAACCTTGCTGATTCTAAAGAAAGCGAAGTATCACATGGAAATCTTTCAATGCCATTAGTTATTTCATCTTCTTTGAAAAAAGCAGACTATGATGAAGCATTATTCCACATCTTTTTGAGATCTTATTTAGCTAAAGAATCTTATACTTATTATGAAAGAGATATCCTTAGTAGATACGAGGACTATGGTTCAACACCATTAAATGAAGCTCTAATTCATAGTCATAAACTTATTAAAACATTTAAAAGAAAACACAATGTTGATAAAATGAATCTTGTAATTTTATCTGATGGTGAAGCAAATAATATAAATGTTCTTAAAAGTAGAGATGTTAATTATATACCTAGTGATACATATGGTAAAATGAATATTCATGTTGATGGAAGAAAGATTCATTTACCAAGTAGAGGAAGTGGAGCTACTAAAGCATTATTAACAAACTTACAAAAAAATTATAGAGTATGTACTCTTGGATTCTTTATTGCTGATGGTTCATATAACTTTTGGAGAAAAATCGAAGATGCATCAGGGGAATATGTTTATGATATTGATGATCGCAAACCATTTAATAGACAATATTCTAAACATAAATGTGTAACATTTGATAATAAACTTGGTTATGATCAATTCTATATTGTAAAGAATGGAAAGAACTTCTCAACAGATGATGATGGATTTGATATATCAGATGATGCCTCAAAAGGACAAATTACATCTCAGTTTAAAAGATATAGTAAATCTAAAAAGACAAATAAAACATTACTTACTAACTTCGGTAAAGCGGTGGCAATGTGAAAAAAGACGAACTTTTTTCATTCTAGCTATTTACAGACTAGTAAAAACGTGGTATAATAAACTATAATTAATGATAAGGAGAAATATTAAATTATGAATAACGTGAAAGCCTCAACACAAATAATCTTAAAAGAGTTAGCCCAGAAATATCCGGACACAACTCAATTTCGTAAATCTACAATCGTAGATATTGGAAAAGCATTTGGATACACTGGAAAAGATTGGTATCCACTTATGACTGAAGAAAATAGAGTCAAGATTGGTACATATGATCTTGCAGGTCTTATTGAACCAATTAGATCAGAGCTTCAAGCTTCAACTTCAGTTGTTAATACTATTCCTAAACATGCAGCTCAAATGCAATCAATTGTAAATGAAGAAAGAAACTTTGCTACACTTGATGATACTTTTATAGCTTGGGGTGCATATCATGATATCGTAAAAATTATCAAATCCAACATGTTCTATCCAACATATATATCAGGTCTTTCTGGTAATGGTAAGACTTTCATGGTAGAGCAAGCATGTGCTAAAGTTGGTAAAGAGTTTATCAGAGTTCAAATCAATCCTGAAACTGACGAAGATGATTTGCTTGGTGGTTTCAGATTAATTGATGGTGAAACAGTTTTTGCCAAAGGTCCAGTTCTCAAAGCAATGGAGAATGGCGCTATACTTCTCCTTGATGAGATTGATAGAGCAACTAACAAAATCATGTGTCTTCAAGGTATCCTCGAAGGCAAACCAGTTCTTGTTAAAAAGACTGGTGAAATTGTTAAACCTGCAGAAGGTTTCAATGTAATTGCCACAGCCAATACAAAAGGTAAAGGTTCTGAAGACGGTAGATTTACAGCAGCTTCTATTATTGATGAAGCATTCCTTGAAAGATTTACTATCTCAGTTGATCAAAAGTTTCCTAGCTTAAATATTGAAAAGAAAATTGTACTCAAGCATATGGAAAAATTTGGTTCTGTTGATGAGGACTTTGCTGATAAGTTAGTTACATGGGCTGACATTATTAGAAAAACATATTATGATGATGGCGTAGATGAAGTTATTTCAACAAGAAGACTTTGTCATATTGCACAAACTTTTTCTATCTTTGATAAAAGAGATAAAGCAATTGATCTTTGTATCTCAAGATTTGACGATGATACAAAAGCAGCTTTTTTAGATCTATATTCAAAAGTAGATGACGGTGTACTTACATCTGAAACTACTGAAGAGGAGGAAAATGTTTAGAAAGAAAGAGCAAATAAACTACAAGTTTAATGAGGGAGCCCTTGTAAAAGAGCTCCTTGATTATATAAATAAAACCTACGGAGGTCACTACTCTAAAAATAATTTTCAGTCTACTGAATTCATTATTGACTGTGGCCACGGTATGGGTTTTGCAATTGGAAATGTACTTAAGTATGCACAAAGGTATGGAAAGAAAGAAGGTCTCAATAGAGCAGACCTTTTAAAAATTCTACACTATACTATTATTGCACTACATGTACATGATTTGAATGAGGAAAATAAAAATGGTAATTAGTGATGATACCCTAAACGTTCTTAAGAACTTCGCTTCTATTAATCCAAATCTAGTATTCAAACCTGGTCAACAGCTTAAGACAATATCTGAAGCAAAGACCATATTGGCTAGAGCTACGGTTGTAGAAGACTTCCCACAAGAGTTTGGAGTCTATGACTTAAACGAATTCTTGTCAGTGTATAGCTTAATTGAGAGTCCTACTCTAGAATTTGAAGATAAAGCTGTATTAATTAAAAACAATGTAGGCGGATGTAAGTTACCTAATTCGCAGAAGATAAGATATTTCTTCTCAGAACCTGATATACTTACTACGCCTCAAAAAGATATTCAAATGCCAGATGCAGAAGTTGGTGTTAATCTCGAAGAAGATGTACTTAATCAAATTCGAAAAGCTGCTGCTGTACTTGGACATTCTGAATTATCCATTTCAGGAAAGGATGGCATTATAACTGCTTCTGTTGTCGACACAAGAGACAGTACATCTAATCTATTCGAGATTGAATTGGATAAAGATAACTCATGTAGAAATGAGTTTAACTTCGTGGTAAGTATTCCTAATTTGAAATTACTACCTGGTGATTACTTTGTAAGTATATCATCTAAGCTTATTTCAAACTGGACTAATGGAAATTATCCAGTGGAATATTTTATCGCTCTTGAGAAAACTTCGACATTTAATGTATAAATACAATCGAAGAGAGGAAAGATGCCAGGTGGGTCTTTCCATTTTGTTAACTACTTTGCAAAGGAGAAAATCATGGCAGAAGAAGTGAAAACTGAAAATGCTGAAGAGCAAGTTCAACTGTCTTTACAGGACATCGCCACAATGGTTCAGATTATCGACATCTGTTCAAAAAGAGGTGGATTCGAAGGTCCAGAACTTGAGGCAGTAGGCGGGCTAAGAAATAGAGTCGTAAGATTCTTAAATGCCGCTACCCCTAAAGACGGTGAAACACCAGAAGGTCAAGTACCTGAGGTTGTCGAAGAACCTGCAGAAGATTCAGCAGAATAATTATGAGGGGAGCAATCCCCTCTTATTTTAAAATAATATTATGAATTCAAATGAAAAATCCAATTTATTACTAGCATTACAACAAGGAATAGTAACAGTTTCCTTTGAAAAGATTGACACAAAAGAAATCCGTGTAATGCCATGTACAATTAATCCTACAATATTACAAGATAATGGAGTTGCAATGACTTTAAATATGAGTGCTGAGTCTGACCACTTTGTTGCTTGGGCTTTGGATAAAAAAGCATGGAGAAGTTTTAGATTAGACACAGTTATATCATGGGAGAAACAATGAACGAATTTTTATGGGTCGAGAAATATCGACCAAAGACAATATCTGAATGTATACTCACATCAGATCTTTATAAAACATTTACACAAATTATAGAACAAGGTGAGATTCAAAATATGATGTTCACTGGTACAGCTGGTACTGGTAAGACGACAGTAGCAAGAGCATTATGTAACGTATTGGATCTCGATTATATCATTATCAATGGTTCTGAAGAATCAGGTATTGATACATTACGAAACAAAATAAAACAATTTGCAAGTAGCGTTTCCTTATCGGGTGGATACAAGGTCGTGATTCTGGACGAGGCTGATTACCTGAATCCCCAATCCACCCAACCCGCTTTACGTGGATTTATTGAAGAATTCTCAGCAAACTGTAGATTTATATTAACATGTAATTTTAAGAATAGAATAATAGAACCATTACATTCAAGATGCAGTGTTATTGAGTTTGCTATTCCTAAGAAAGAAAGAGAAGCTCTTGCTAGTTCTTTTATGAATCGTATTATGAATATACTAAGAGAGGAAACAATTAATTATGATGAGCAAGTAATTGCTGAACTTATAATGAAATACTTTCCAGACTTTAGAAGAACAATCAATGAATTACAAAGATATTCAACCTTTGGTAAGATTGATAGCGGCATTCTTGTAAATGCTACTGATATTACTATTGATACACTTATGAGTTCTCTTAAAATGAAAGACTTTAAAAAGATGAGACAATGGGTTGCTGATAATATCGATATTGAACCTGCATCTATGTTTCGTAAGATGTATGATAATATGAACGAGCATGTTGAACCATCAAGTATTCCACAAATGGTTCTTATACTTGCAGATTATCAATATAAGAATAGCTTTGTTGCAGACCATGAACTCAATATGGTTGCATGTTGTACAGAAATTATGGCAGGAGTAAAATTCAAATGACAATAGAAGATGGATACCACATTTGGCCAATACATTATGGCGAATATGAAACAATGCATAGAGTAACTTTTGTAAAAAATGGCAGAGTTGTTTATGAAAGAATCTTTGAATCGTTAAAACAAGCAGAGGATTATATACAGAAAAATGAATCCATTTGAATATCTAAAAGCAATTAACGAGACCAAGAAAGATGTTATGATAGATGATATTGCTGAAAAGGAATACAATCCATTTATCATAAATCGTGGTCTTTCATTCTTTCGTGATACTATACTCTATGCCAATGAAATGAATCGATATCACCACTTAGATCATCGACTTCAATTTGATTTTTTTATAAATATAATTAAGAAGAAAAAGAGATGGTCCAAATGGATCAAACCACAGGAGGTGGCTAATCTCGAACTCATCAAAGAATATTATGGGTATAGCAATGAAAAGGCTAAATCCGCATTATCATTAATGAGCAATGAACAAATTGAAGAATTGAAGAACAGGATTTATAAAGGTGGAAAACGAAAATAAAGAAATCACAAATTGGCAACCAACTGAAATGTTGGAAGTCAGACTCAACGAACCAGACGACTTTTTAAAAATACGAGAGACTTTAACTCGTATCGGTGTCGCATCGCGTAAAGATCAAAAGCTGTATCAGTCATGTCATATACTACATAAACAAGGCAGATACTTTATTGTACATTTTAAAGAACTCTTTCTCTTAGATGGCAAACCAAGCAATCTATTAGAGAATGACATTCAGCGTAGGAACACCATTGCTACGCTACTCGCTGACTGGGGTCTAATTGAAATTGTAGATCCAAGTCGTGCACAGGACATTGCTCCATTGAGACAAATCAAAGTAATTCCATTCAAGGAAAAGTCTCAATGGGAACTCTGTCCAAAATATAATATAGGAAATACTCAAACTAAAGAGTAAACCTGTATAAATAAAAGTGGATCGCCAATGTAATGGGATCCAAATTAACCTTGCTAACTTAATAGGAGGAAAATAAAATGGTAGTAAGAAATAACTTGAACGTACCACGTTCGCTTTTTGTTGGATTTGACACTTTATTTGAGGATCTCGAAAGAATCCATTCAAGTGCTAGATCTAATAGTAATAATTATCCACCACATAACGTAGTAAAGATCGATGACGAAAAGTTTCTCATTGAGCTTGCGGTGGCAGGATTTACAAGAGATAATATTGATATCGAATTAAAAGATGGTATTCTTAAAGTCTCTGGTGAAGTAGAAAAAGATGAGCGTGAATACGCATACAAAGGCATTTCATCTCGCAAATTTGAGAAAAGCTTCCGACTCTCAGAATTTGTCGTAATAGATGGTGCGGATCTTGTGGATGGAATACTCGTGGTTTATGCCAGAGTTGAACTTCCTGAAGAAAAGCGTCCTAGGAAGATCGATATAGGGTCTGCTGGGGCATCAAAGAAAAAATCTTTTTTGAAAGGCTAGTATCAGCGAACACCCAGTAGATAAGTAATAAACTTTTTTACTGGAGATACAATCATGGAACTAATTAGAATGTTCTTAAAATATGATGATGTAAGAGAGACCCTAGGTATGGTATTGATAAGTGTAACAACATTAACCTTGGCACCCTTAACAATTTATCTTTCCTGGATCTCATTTTGATTCATGCGG
>Ga0255767_1000786_pt1 | contig 28459 bp, 18 predicted proteins | sample 071ome_24_FD_179967 | JGI IMG/M metagenome (GOLD analysis project Ga0255767, IMG submission 179967) | Coastal salt marsh microbial communities from the Groves Creek Marsh, Skidaway Island, Georgia - 071402CT metaG (version 2) | ecosystem: Environmental > Aquatic > Marine > Intertidal zone > Salt...
GGAGTTCAAAGAGAAATTCAAAATTGACGTGAAAACGAATCCGCGCGCGAGCTTCCGTTTGAAAACAGCCATCGAAAAGACGAAGAAAGTGTTGTCGGCGAACCCGGAGGCGCCGATTAACATCGAATGCCTCATGAACGACGTCGACGTGCGATCGATGATTACGAGGGAGAAGATGGAAGAGTTGGGACAAAACGAATTGAACGGTTTGATGGGTCCGGTGCGACAAATGGTGGCGGATGCCAAGTTGGACGTTTCCGACATCGCCTCGGTCGAATTGGTAGGTAACGCCTCGAGAATCCAATCGATTCAAAAAGCGTTGGAGGAGTTCTTCCAAAAGCCAATCTCGAGAACGTTGAACGCTTCCGAATCTGTTGCCAGAGGGTGCGCATTGCAAGGCGCCATGCTCTCGCCGTTGTTTAGAGTGCGCGAGTTTGACGTCATCGATGCGTTCGCATTCCCGGTCAAAATGTCCTGGCCGGGTGACGCGAAAGGCGAAGTGAAAGACGTGGAACTGTTCGAAAGATACAACCCGATTCCGAGCACGAAACAAATGACGTTTTTGAAAGCGAAGCAGTTCACGGTCCAAGCTACGACGAAAACGGACGAATCCGCCGAAGAGTCCTCATTGGGCACGTTCGATATTGGACCGTTGCCGGCCGTTCCGAAGGGCAAGGATAAGCATAACGTCAAAGTGAAGGTGAAATTGAACTTGAATGGCTTAGTTGAGTGCACAGAAGCGCAAGTTTGGGAGGAATACGAGGAAGAGGTGCAAGTGCCAATCGTCGAAGAACCGAAGAAAAAAGAAGAACCGAAGAAGGCAGAGGAAGACGCGAGCGAAAAAATGGAAACCGAAGATGGCGAAGACGGAGAGAAGAAAGAGGAAGGAGGCGAAGAAGAAGCCGCTGCCAAGGAAGAGGAGCCGGAAGAAACGAAACCGAAATTTAAGATTGAGATTAAAAAGAAAACGAAGAAGACGGACGTGCCGATTAAAGCGACGCACACGGGTGGTTTACCGGGTAAAGTGCTCGAAAAGTTCAAGCAAGAAGAGTTTGACATGGCGTTGCAAGACAAGGTTATGGAAGAGACGAAAGAGAGAAAGAACGCGGTCGAGGCGTACGTGTACTCCATGCGCTCAAAGTTGGAAGAAGGTGGGCAATTGTTCGATTACGTCAAGGAGGACGTGAGAACCTCTTTCAAAGAATTGTTGAACAACACGGAAGACTGGTTGTACGAAGACGGCGAAGACGAAACCAAAGGCGTGTACGTGAAGAAACTCGAAGAATTATCCGCCATTGGTAACCCGATCGAAGAGCGATACAACGAAGAACACAAACGACCGGGCGCAATCGCCGCTTTAGAATCGGCCTGCCAAATGATCAAACAAACGTCTCAAGATGAAGCGCACGCGCACATCGACGCCGAAGACTTGAAGAAGGTGCAAAAAGAGTGCGACGAAGCCGCAAAGTGGTTGGCTGAGAAAGTTGAATTACAATCTGCTTTACAGAAAACCGACGACTGCGTTTTGAAATCCGAGGACATCGAGAAGAAACGTTCCGTGTTGGAGCGCTTCGCGACGCCGATTTTATCGAGACCAAAACCGAAGCCGAAACCGAAGACGGAAGAGAAGAAAGAGAAAAAAGAGGGTGAAGAGGAAGAGAAACTCGATGGCGACGCGGAGATGGAAGACGGCGATGCTGATACAGCGGCGGGGGCCGAGGGTGAGGATGCGCCGATGGAAGAAGCCACGAAACCTGCCGGTAGTGCGGAAGATTTAGACTAAATACAATAAACTTAAATATAATCGAAACCATTCATTCTTTCTTTCTCTTTCTACTAACTGATTACAATGCGCACTGTCTAACTCTTGACTTTTTATATTCAAATCCATTGCGTCGAGGGACGCGATTTAATTTGACCGTGTCTGGGCGACCTTTGTTGCGGACTCACGTCGCCCGATCGGTACCCTCTCGGACTCAACGCGTACCCTTCATTCACCGGCTTACTTTTTTTCACGACCGGCTCAGAAACGTACACCGCGTTTGATAATTTACTCGCCAACGATCCCGTCATGCCATCCTCTTCGCCCGGTAACGTATCGTACTCCGCGTTCAACAGCGGCACCGAATCCTTCTCAACTAAATGCGACGGTAAATGTCCAGCTCTTGTTCTCAATTCGTCCGCCTCTTTCGGCCCTCTGCTGCCGTAAGAATACGTAGTCATTGGCAAATAGCCACTCTCAATCGCGGAAACTAGCGGGTCACACACCGCCCAAGCGGCTTCGAGTTCGTCGTTCCTCACGAAATGCGATTGGTTCCCGTTGATGACGTCCAAAATTAATCGATCGTAGGCGCGTCGAGGAGCTTCCCCGCACGCATCCTTCCTCGCCTGTTCCATTTTCCATCTCGAGCTCAGTTCCATTTCTGAGGCGGTAGGCTTGACTCCTAATCCTGGTTCTTTTATCGTCACTTTCATGTACATCTCTTCTTTCGGTTGCATTCGCAAAACAAACTCGTTCGGCCCCGCGGCGTGTAATCGAGATTCGTCGTCGTCTCTCCCGAAAACATCTCCGGGGGATTCCTTCAGCTGCACTCTGATTTCTGACCTCTTTTCGTTCATTCCTTTCCCTGCTTTGAAAATAAACGGCACCCCATCCCATCGATCGTTCGCTAATTTCAATACCGACATTATAAAAGTAGGCGTGGTTTTCGAATTTTCCGGGCGTTCCTCCATGTAGCCCAAATGCTTCCCATTTTTCGACGTCGAGTATTGCGCGACGACGGTGTTTTTCAACACGTCAAACTTATCGTTACTCATCGCAACTTGTCTCAAAACTTTCAACTTGGCGTCTCTGATGTCCTCTGGATCTAGCGATACTGGCGCGTCCATCGCCAACACGGCTAAAATTTGCAACAAATGGTTTTGCATGACATCTCGAACAATCCCATTCCTGTCGAAATAATCGCCTCTCTGTTGATCTTCCGCGCCGTACGGCTCTTTGAATATAATTTGCACGTTCGCCACATTATCTCTGTTCCAAATAGGCGACAACAATCGATTCGCAAATCTCATCACTAACAAGTTTTCAATCACCTCTTTACCTAAATACCTATCCATGCGAAACAAATCGCTCTCCGGCCATCGTTTGCTCAACTTCACGTTCAACTTTTCGCAGGTCTTTCGATCTCTTCCGAACGGTTTTTCCAGAACTAATCTCGTCCATCCTTTTTTCTTCATCTTCATCTCCGCTTGCGTGTGATCCGTAAAATGCACTTTCCTCGTCCTCGTGAAGTAATGAATTTGGTTCGCGCAGTCGACGATGAAATCCGAATGCAAACAGCAATACCACATTCGATTCGAAGCCGGCGCGTCTTCGTTCTCCTTCTCCCAAGCTTCAATGTGCTTCGTTATCGAATGGATGGATCGGTAATTCTGTCGCATCGACTCTTCGTTCACTTCCTCTTCATCGTCATTGTTATCATTTTCATCCTCTGACTCTGAATCCGTTTCTTCCTCTTCTTCGTTTTCTTCTTCGTCTTCTCGAGAACGATTTTTACTCTTCTTCTTCTTCTTCTTCTTCTCTTCCTCGGAAACGAAATCTTCGTCCAAATGACACACCTCGACGTCCTCTAAAAACTCCTCCATCAATCCTTTCGTTGGTTTTGTCGCATTCGACCCGTCCGGTGGTTTCCAAACCCGATTGATGTGTTCCGTTAACTCCGTTTTGAATTCCAATTCGCTCCTTCTCTTTTTTCTGTCGCGCAACGCGGCGAATATTTTCGTCCTCGTCGGTAAGAACCCGGCGGAGTGTAAGTTGAAAAGAGACGGGAAGAGTTTCTTCGAGGCTAAATCTCCGCTCGCGCCTAAGATGACGATGGATAAGCCCTCGTGGCGGACTTGTAAGCGAGACGGGAGCGGCATGATGTGTGTGTATGTGTATGCGCGCTCTTTTGTTAAGTTTTTTTTTTGTGTGAGAGAATTTTTACAACACAACAATATAAAAGTTTTCAAATTACACAATACAAAAACGGATTTAAGATGTACAATTCTACACACACACACACACACACACACACACCTCCACGAAGAGGAAGAAGTTACTCGTCGTCTTATTTTTTATCTTCTTCTTCTTCTTGTTGCTGTTGTTGTTGTTGTAATAAATCAAACGGTCCACCGTTTGCCATGGTATCCATTACGCTTGAGAACATCTCTTTGAACGGCCCGGGCATCTGCGTCGTGTCGACGGTGACTTTTTCCGTTTTCGTTTCGCCTTCCTCTTGACCATCGACGTTCTTCTTCGAAACTTCGAATGAAAACGTGCCGTCGTTGTTGTTTGAGATGGTTTGCGTGACGGATGCGTCGCCGGCTTTGATTTTAATTTGAGAGGAGGACTCGGTCGGTTTGCTCGCTTCGACGGTCACGTCGATGTCTTCTTGTTCGCCTTTTTGTTCATGATCGACATTTCCCGACGACGTTTCCTGGTGCACTTTCGCTTTAAAAAGAGTCACCGGGTCTCCCTCTTTCTTGTTTTTGTCGACTTCTTCGACGTTATCTTTACCAAGAGAGGCTTGTTCTTTGTCGTCTTTGGCTATCTTCTCCACCTCGACATCGCCGAGCAAATAGCAATTCAACACTTTTAATTTGTTGTCCTTTGTGTTCGCTTCTTTCGTTCTCGGTTTAACGAGCGCGGAGCCGATTTCTGGTAATAAAAAGTTTCCTGGGCTCGCGGCATCTTCGGAAACGTAATCGTCGCGGCATAATTTGCCGAACAAGAAACCGTCAATCATATCCGCCCCTTTGCGAGAGATGAAATTGAACGCTTTATAAGTAAAATCTGGGCCGATGGCGTAGGACGACAATCCAGCGCCCGGTCCCTCCAAAGGCCAATAGTAAAAGTACATGCGTCGTTCGTAACCGTCTGGGACGGGCTTTTGATTCGGTCCTGGTTCGCCTAAACGAATAAAATTTTCCGATCTTTTACAATTCCCGGGCCTGTCGGGACCGCAAATCCCTAAGAACAATTCGCGTTTCATCATCAAAAAGTCGTAGTCTTTCGGCGCGTGTTGAAGTAATCGCGTCATTCTCGATTTCATTTGGTTCTCGTCCACGTACGCGTCGGCTTCCATGATCCATGCCGGAAAAACCTTATCGTTTCCTTTATCGTACGCCATATCGTCAACGGCTCGCCATGCGTTGAAGTGCGCGTACATGCATCCGATGTGATGCGCGATGGGCATCCGCCCCTCGCCTAACTTGCCAGTCTCTGGATCGCGTTCATCAATCGACGCGATCCATTGTATACCTTTCAAGTTATCCGGGTTTCTCCTCTTATCGTCCACTTTCCACGTTTTACTCTTAAAATTCTCTCGGTTGAAGATTCGTAAAGGCGCTAAACCGTATTCGGCGTCTTCGAGATGCGCAGGCCACTGTCCAGCGTTCACGCCAAAGATTGAATTCGCTTTCGGGAAGACTCTTTGAATGCGCTTGAAATCTTGGTAGTCTTTTTCGTTGTCGCGCTGGACGATGACTATCGGGTTGAATCCTCGTTCGCTGTTGTCGTTATCGTCGCTGGTTTTCTTCTTATTATCACTGTTCTTATTATTGTTTTTATTGCTCAAACTCAACCTGGATTCGTGCTCGAGGTGAGTGCCGCTGTTGTTATTGTTGTCGCGCGACGAAGACACGAAGAAAACGGATAAAACGACGGAAACGAGAACAAATCCCATCGTGTATCTCCCCGTGTGTTTGCCTTCTCTGAAAAACACAGATTTGCTCTTCTCGTTATTATTGTTTCTCATCAAAGTGTTGCAGTTGTCGTCCTCGTTGGTCGATTGAATCAAAACTTCTCTTTCCTCTGGCGATGAAAAAGAAGAAGAACCAAAACTTCTTCCTTTTGATCCTCCTAATCCTCGCATCGCCGCGGTCAACATCTCTCTTCTTCTTCTTCTTCTTTTGCGTTTATTCTTTCTCTCTCTCTCTCTCTCTCTCTCTCTCTCTCTGTGGGGGTGTAACAAACACACCAATTTTATAATGGCCGCGCGGAAGGTGTTGGAAAAATTTAGGGTTCGGTTTGTTTAGGGTTTTAAACCCTATTCCTCGTCTCCCCCCTGTTTTCTTTTGTTTTTGAGACGCACTTCTTCTCACAAAAAACACAAAAAAAAAGATGTCGGCGTCGTGCGCTTCTGCTTCTGCCGCCGCTCTCGTCGGCGGCGGCGCGAGCGCGACGTTGAGTTATAATCGCAACAACAACATCGACTCGAGAAGAGCGAGCACTGGTTCGAGCGCCAGTTTCACCGGCCGACGATCAGAAGGAGCCACTGCTAGAAGAAGAAGAGGAATCGTAAACGTTGTTCGTGGGGAAAAACGATTACCGACGGCGAAGCTCTTTTTCTCCTCCTCTCGTGCTTCTGCGAACAACAACAACAACAACAACAACAACAACAACAGACGCGGAAACTTTGCGTGCGACGTAAAAGCGGTCGTCCACCCGAACAACGAGCAAGAACAATCGACGAACAAGTACAACAGCACCACCAAATACTATCCTTTGATTAAGAAAGGCGATGCGATTCCAAACTCTTCGTTGCAATATTTCGACCACGAAGGCAATTTGCAGTCGATCGAGACCGCGACGCAGTTGTGCGCGAAAGGGAAGACCATCGTGATATTCGCGGTGCCCGGGGCGTTTTTACCCACTTGTACCAATAAACACTTACCTGGATTTATCGATCTAGCCGCGGAAATGAAATCGGCCGGGTGTGATTTAATCGCGTGCGTGTCTGTGAACGACGCGTTCGTGATGGACGCGTGGGGTAAAGCGGTCGGCGCGGCGCCCGTTCTCATGTGCGGCGACGGCAGCGGCGACTTTACGAGAAAGTTAGGATGCGAACTCGATTTGATGGATAAAGGTTTAGGAATAAGAAGTAGACGATACGCGATGATTATTAAAGATGGAATCGTGGAGTACATCGAAATGGAGAGAGGCGGCGCGTTTACGAGATCGAGAGCGGAGGACGTGCTCCAGGTCTTGGAGAAGATAAATAAATTTGAAAGCGGATAAACAACGTTCGATGTGCTCACACATCAACACGTAACGAGAAACGCACGCACGTGAGTGATGATAATTCATATAGATAGTATATTATAATAAACGCAAAAGGATTTGTGTTTAATCGCACATGTTTCTCTTTCTTCCTCTCTTTCTTCCTCTCTCTCTTTCGCTTTCACTTTCTCTATCGACTTTTCACCGCGCCGACTTTGCCCGCGCCTCGATCGGCTAATAAATCGTCCAAATACTCTTCGTCGATGTCGCCGGTGATGTAGTCGCCATTGAAGCAAGACGCGTCGAATCGACTGATATTCGGATTCATCGTCTTACCGGCTTGCAACAAATCCTCCACGGTTTGGTAAATCAACCCGTCCGCGGCTAAGACTTCGCACACTTCCTCTTCCGTTCGGTTGTGCGCGACAAACTCTTCGCGAGAGGGCATGTCGACGCCGTACACGTTCGGATGTCGCACCGGGGGCGCAGACGAGGCCAAATACACTTTCGTCGCCCCGGCGTCGCGAACCATGTTTACGATTTGGTTCATCGTCGTCCCGCGAACGATCGAATCGTCCACCAACAAAACTTTTTGCCCGTTGAATACCGATCGCATGGCGTTCAATTTTCGTCGCACCGATAACTCTCTCGTTCTTTGATCCGGCATAATGAACGTTCTTCCAACGTATCGGTTTTTGACTAAACCTTCGCGGTACGGCAAATTCAACGCGCTGGCAATTTCAATCGCAGACGGGCGACTCCCATCCGGAACGGGAACCACGACGTCGATGTCCCACCCTCGTTCGGTGATGTGTTGCGCCAATCTTCGACCTAAATCCAATTGGAATTCATACACCGAAATACCATTCATGGTCGAATCTGGTCTGGCCAAGTAAATGTATTCGAAAATGCACGGACACGCGTCCCCAGCCACGCATTGCCTGGACACCATCTTCCCGTCGTTGGTGATGATGATCGCTTCCCCCGGGTTCACGTCTCGGACGAATTTAAACCCGAGCGGTCCAAACGCCGCGTCTTCCGACGCCACGCACCACTCGTCCTTCCCATCTTTGTTCACTCTTTGACCTAAAACCAACGGACGAATCCCGTTCGGGTCTCTGAACGCGAACAAACCGACGTCGTTCACCAAAGAAATCACCGAATACGAACCTCTTAATTTTTGCATCGTTTGCGTCACCGCGTCAAACATTTGCACGTTCGGGTCTCTCAGCGGATGCAAATTAATTTCTCTCTGTAAATCTTCCGCGAAAACGTTCAACAAAACCTCCGAATCCGAATTCGTTCTCATGTGTCTCGCGTTCAAATGTCTCAATCGCAGTTCGTCCGTGTTGGTCAAGTTCCCGTTGTGGATTAAATAAATCCCGAGCGGCGAGTTGACGAAAAACGGCTGCGCCTCCGTCGCGGATAAACCGCCTTGCGTCGGATACCTCACGTGTCCTAACCCAATGTTCCCGTCTAAATAGTTCATCGTTCTCTTATCGAACACGTCTTTCACCAATCCGTTGTCTTTTTTCTCTTTAAATCGACTCCCGTCCGACGTGACCATCCCCGCCGAGTCCTGCCCTCGGTGTTGCAACATGAGTAAACCTTCGTACAACTCCGCGGAAACTTTGTTCTCGTGCGTCATCACCCCGATGATCCCGCACGCTCGCGTGACGTCTCTGTGCCGTTTTTGTTCTCTTCTGTTCGTTTTCTTGTTCCTCGACGAGAACAAAGAAGAAGAAGAAGAAGAAGAAGAAGAAGAGCGCGTTCCTCCTCTGAGATGTTTTTTAAACCCCGCAGGAGCAGCAGCAGCAGCCGAAGCAGCCGACATCTTCCCTTTTACTGTGTGTGTATATTCCAACGCGCCGCGGATTCACAAAGAGAGTAAGAGAGTAAGAGAGAAAATTAAACGCGCGCTGTTCCTACGCAGTGCTGCTGCGATGGTAGATAACAGAGAAGAAGAAGAAGAGCGCGGTTGGTGCGTGTGTTGTTTCTTTGTTGTGTGGCAAAAGAGAGACAAAAGTGAGTTTTAAACGAACGAGACGAGACGAATTTCTTTTATGTTTTTTGGTCTTTTTTTTTTCTGGAAGAGAGAAGTTTTTGGGGAAAAAATTGTGCGCGATTCATCACTGCGCACAACACGCGCGCGAAGAGGAAGAAGAAGAAGAATTAAAGAAGATGCTCGCGAGGACGACGACGGGAAGCAGAAAAGGAGGGGCGTTGTTGTTGGCGCGCCGTTGTTTGCGAGAGGTACTTTCGCTGCATTCTAGTAGTAGCACCACGGCGACTGATGACCGCGCTTTTTTTTCGACGTGGTCCACCTCTTCTTCGTCTTCGTCTTCGTCTTCGACGGGTTGGGAAAGATCAGCCCTGACGACGAGGGAAAAGAAGAAGAACGAAGAAGAAGAAACAGAAGAAGAAGAGAGAAGAAGACAAAAGGCATCGTCTTTAACCGCGGGAGCGCCTGGGGCGACTAAAACGAACGGAAGAAGATCGACGTCCCAGTATCGACGAGAGATTCAGCGGCGTTTGATGGAAGCTTCGTCGTCCTCGTCGTCGAAAGAAAAAGAGAAGGTTTTGGGGGTGGAAAAGGAAGAAACTTGGCGAAAGTGGAAACGAACGCTCGGTCTCAAACGCCTGGAAAAAATGGACGCGCGAGAGTGCTGGACCGGGAACGAGTTTCTGGTGAAAACGAAAGAGGAAGAGAAGAGGAGGATGTTTAGAAGCGCGGCCGCTGCAGCCGCTGCCGTCGAGGAAGCAGAAGAGGAGGAGGACGAGGACGAAGACGACGCGTTGGAGGAGGCGTTGGAGGACGAAGCGGTGCTCGGGATGCTCAAGAAGAGCGCTCGAGCAGCCATGTTAGCCGAACAACAACAACAACAACAAAGACAACGAGAAGAAGAAGATGACGAAGATGATTCGGATTTAGCTGCGTATCTCAATTACGTGCGCGCGGTCAAAACCGCGACGGAAGGAGGCGTGGATCCGTACTACTCGGACGCGGACGAAGACGAAATGGAAGCGAAACTCGAGTCCATCCAAGATTTACTGGACGCCTTGCGCGAAGAAAACGACGCCACGGACGAGGACAAGAGGAAAATGAACAATAAACTGGACTCGTTGCAAAACATCATGGACCACGTGTACTCGTTTCGCGAGGAGCACCGGCAACAACTCGCTCTGGTGCCCGAAATCGTAGTCTCGGACGTCGACAAAGACGAAGACGCGCTCTCTCGTCGTCACATTTTCCGAGCCGACAGCGTCAAACGAAAGCGAAAGAAAGCCATGAACAAGCACAAACACAGGAAGAGGAAGAAGAAGGATAGGTTTAAGAACAAATAGTAGTTTTTTTCAATAACAACAACTGTATATATCATTGTATTACTTGTTTTATTGTTCCCTTCAACAAAAAGTGTGTAAACACACTTTCTCTCGCGTCCGTCACTTTAAAAGAGCCGCACACGCAAGCTCGCACGAGAAACAAAGAAAGAAAGATACACACAACATCAACGCACACATCACAATGAGTCGAAGAGCGTTTTCGTCTTTGCTCTCTCTTCGAGTCGTGCGACGACAGCAACAACAACTACAACATCATCTAGAGGAAGCGTCTTGTTCAAAGTACGCTTCTGCGTTTTTACAAAGACCACTTGGTGCGGGGAAAAACAACTTTTTTAGCAGCAGCAGCAGCAGCAGCAGCAGCAGTGCTTCAACAACAACGACAACAGAGAATGATAACGATGCTGAATCGAACGACGGCGGCGGCGACGACCCGAGAGTGGCCTCTTTCTTTGCCGCCGTCGCTCGCAAACACAAAGGCGAAGTCGACGCTGAGAAATGGTTGGAGCACTTTCCAGACATGGAGCAGCTGGAGAGCAGAATGAACGGGCAGTTGGGGAAGAAGCTTGGGATGAGCGTCAAGGAAAGGAAAAGAGTGATGCAATATCTGAGCAAATATAAAGTCGGTTTGTTCAAACTGCCTTCCTCTTCTGCTTCTTCATCTTGATGTGCGCTATCGATTAGACTTAACCCGTGTACTACTATATATTACTATTTCTTTAACTTTACTCTTTAACGCTGCTACTGCTGCTGCTCCTACTCCTACTCCTACTAGTACTCCTATATATATTGCTATGACTTTTAAACTGCTGCTGCTTAATGAACTGTTATTGCTTCGTCGTTGTCGTCGAAGAAGAAGAAGATTTATTGAAGAAGTTTCCGAACAAACCGCCCGTCGTCTCTTTCTTCTGCGGCGAGACTTGTCCCATTTCGTCGTCGTCGCCGAAATAGTACCCGTCGTTGTTGTTGTTGTTGTTGTTGTTGTTGTCATTATCGTCGTCTTTTTCTTTCGCGCTAGTCTCTAACGTCTGCTTCTTATTCTTCTCGTCTTTAGTATCCTTCGTCTTCGTGACTTCTCTCCGCAACTTCTCCGCGTCTTCGAAATCGACCGAAGAAGACGACTCGCGGTTCGTCGTCGTCGCATCTCCTCCTCCTCCTTCGCCGCTGCCACCACCACCACCCCCGAACGAGGACGAAATTCCGCTAAACATTCTCCCGAAATTCTCTCGCAACGCCCCCACTTTCGTCTCCACCGCGTCTCTCAGCAAAGCTTTCTCGCTCTCCCAAATCTCTCTCTCCAACTCGGAAACTCTCTCGTCGATCGTCTTCAACGTCGCCTCCGCGGAATCCACGAACGCAAAATCTCGTTCCAACCGTTCCGAAATCATTCGTATGTCTTTTTCCGATGCGAGAGACGGGGACGATGTTTTCAAAGCGCCGCCGCACTTGTTCAAAAACATCTTCACCTCCTCGAGTTTTGCAATCGTCAACTCGGAGCTTTCCTTCACCGCGTGTAAATGGCCTTCGAAGAAATCAACGTTCGGGTGCACTCTGTGCGCGATTTCCGAGGAAATTTGGTTCAGGTGCTTGTTGATCGCGTCCGTCGCGTGTTGTTCTTCGTTGCTGTTGTCGTTGTTTTTACGTTCGCTCATTCGTGATGTCTTTCTTGTTAGTAATAATGATTTTACACGCACGCGCGCTTGTTTTTTGTCGAGCTTTTCCCCGCTTGAAAATGCTCCATTTTAACTGTAATAAACTTTGCCACGCATGTCGACTTCTTCCGAACGAGCGGCAAACGAAGAGGACGATGATAACAACGAAGAAGAACAAATAGAAGAAGAGTACGATTCAGAGTACGATTCAGAGTACGACTCAGAGTTGGACGAAACGTACGACGGCGCGTCGGACCCATCGAATTCAGATTTTGTGAATGAAATGTCCGACGAAGCGCACGGTTTAGGCGTCGATTACGATTACGAAGACGATTTTGATGAGGATGACATCCACCACCATCCGGCGTTCCTCCCGGCGAACGCGCTCCCGGAGTTTCAGCAGGCGATTATGCAACACTTTATGCAAATAGAAGAGGAAACGGGACACCCGCCGACGCCGGCGGACGTGGCAGGTATCATACAAGAGATGCAACAAACGTTCGATGCGGGGCAGATGCTGGAACATCACGCGCACCATCATCATGATCACGAGGATGATTACGACGTGTTGATGGGTGGCGAATATTCGGACTATTCTTCGTCGAGTTGGGAGTCGGACGAGGAGGAGGAGGAAGAAGAAGAGGAGCCATCGTCGTCGTCTTCATCGGAGGAAGAGGAGGAGGAAAAGGAAACGTTAGAAGAAAAAGAGAAAGAGATTTACCCGGCGTCGTCGACTAGAATTGCACAAAGAATCAAGGTAAGAGATGAATACGAGGCGAAAGCGAAATCCGGGAATGTAAAGGCGGCACGGGAAAACAACAGCGGAGAAAGGAAGAACGCGACGGCGCAAGAGGAGACAATAAAAGTACACGGAGAGGACAAAGACGAGGACGACGACGAGGAAGAGGATAGAGATTACGATCCGGACGAGAGCGAAACTTCTTCTTCTGGGCCGAGCGTCATGGAAGACGATGACGACGATGACGCAAACATAGACTCATTCTCCTCCGCCAAACATAAGAGGTTGTACTTTGGAAGGAGAAGCAGAATGGTGCGAAGAGTCGTAGATACGCTCATGGCGTCTGGCAAGATTGCAACTGCGATGGTTCATAAGCAAGGCGCAGACGCGGTGTGTCCAATTCCTATGAGTTGCGCGGATCCAGATCTGAAATCCAACGCCTTGCCGTACGCGAGCGAGGTAATTTTGTTAGGTACGACTAAAATGAGAGCGATGAAAGCCATCGGGGATAAGAAGAGATGCACGAAAACCGTGCTAGACGAAACGGATAAGTTGCCGTTCAAGATTTACAGCGCGTCAGTGTGTCCGGAGATGAAAATGGTTGCGATTTGCGGCGTCCACGATCATAGCATGAGAGGCGGACTTTCGGAAGGGTCCGCGAATGTCGCCGTATATTCACTAAATCAAGAAGATATGCCGTGTGATGGTCACGGAAGCATAATCCCCGACGGTCCGCGCAACAGTCAGAAGCAAGAGAGATTCGCGTTTCTCGCGATCGAGAATATCGGGTTCCCACACGACGAAAGAGAAACTCACGATGGACGATTAATCGATCCTGTGCTAGATTCAAACTCCTCCGATGTTGCTGAACAGGCGAATTGCATTCGTTGGGGCACGCACACGCGATTGAAAGAGGAATACATAGAAGAATACGAGAAAAGGAAAGCGAAAGCCGTGACGAAAGAAAGCAGCAAAGCAAAGAGAAATCAACCGTCGTCTTCGTTCGATGAAGAACAGTTTAGGAAAGAGTACATCGAAGAAGCGAAGCATCATTTCGAGACGAGACGCGTGTTACTTTTATCCAGCAACGACGGTCACGTTTATGTTTTAGCGGTTGAAAAATTCGACGCGAAGACGCTAGCGGAAAAAGCTGAGAAGAGAGAGAAGCGCCTTCGCCAGCTCGGCGACAACGCGAGTAATAATACGCTGACCAGATTAGAACAGTTCAGACTGGCAGAGACGCACAAGATTACAAAACTGGATGCATTTTTCGTAGGCGCGCCGGTGAATTGCGCTGTGTCGCACCCGAGCGGGAAATATATAGCCGTCGCCACGGACTCGACGATTATTCCAGTCATCGGAAACGAAATTTTTGGCTACTCTTCGTCGTTCGATTCGATCAAGGAGACGTTTCATCCGAGATCACAACACTCGGACGTAAAGGAGTTTCAGTTATCCGACAAAAAGCAGCCAAAATGGTTCAAAGAAAGAACATACAAGCACGCGGCGTGGTTAGATACCAACAACGCAACGTCTTGGAGAGAATGCAGCGGTAATCCAGAGTTTCGCCTAAACAGAGTGGACGTGATGACAGATCCATTCTCGGAACTCGCGTATCATCACACGCCGCTCGTGTTCAGACCAGAGGATTTATCCGAAACATGGGGAGATGAATATTGGCATGAATATTGGCGGCGAAGTGCTCGAGAAGAGTGGTACCGCAAAAAACTCATCAGAACATCGTGTCAATATGTAGCATTTTCTCCGAACGGTAAGTATTTAGCCGCGACGTCTGATAATCGGAAATGTTTATCCGTATGGCGGGTGGAACAACCTTCGGATGTCTTGGAATTAGAGTGCTTCGATTATCCTACGGAAACGAGACCATTTCGAGTCATGCACGCGCTCATGATCAACCCACTCGTAAAATTTAACGGTTTCCATTTGCCTCTGCTACCTCTGGCTTTTTCACCATCCAACGATGATATCTTGATGGTTGCGGAACGAGGTAATAAACAATTTGGCTCCTCTGGCGCGCACTGTATCGACTTGTCAAAGTTTGAGAAGTTTGGCGGTTACATCAATGGTAGACGAAAAGCTTTTGAACAAAATGTAAGAGAAACGATTGAAAAGAATGTTGGAAAGAATGTCGGCGAATCCCGAGCTTTCTACAAATCAAACGGTGAAAAGCTTTTGAATGGTGTTGAGCCAGATCCGAATTGGTATCGAAAACCGTACGAGCGAGTTTACGTTACTACCGTTAATAAAGATACGCTCAATTTTCATTCATTCTCGGTGCCATTGTCAACACCATTAAATTCAAAGAAATTGAAACCGAATTGGTCACTTGGTTTGAACATATACCGTTCTTACAAGAGGGAAGAGCTTGACAACGAGCAAAGTATGAGTCGAAAACTGTTGCCGATAGATTGGACACATGACACGCGCCTGATGTTTTATGAAATTGCTATCCCAGACTCAATGTTCACTGGGATGGAAAACTGCAGCGAAGGCTCCGTGATAGGCGTAGATGAGATTGACATCATGTTTGTCAACTATGATCAAAGCTTTCCGAGTGGATCCTCTCTGGAAGATCCCGCGAGCAAGTATTTCAATTTGAAGAACTGCATTCAAACCATCTCGGCGCCGTTTGAGAGAAACTACATCACCGGACTTTCCGCCGTTGGTCCACCTCCAGCATCTGGTTTCAACAACACGTACCCAGACATCTTTTTCGTTACCACACCAACGACTTTGGAAATATTCCGATGCGAGCGCGGGTGGTCTCCTATGACCATCTTTCGCAGTTCTAATCGACGTTTAAAATTTCTGTCTGGGCGCACGCGCAAAATGCAATGGCACAACTCCATGTTTTCCACGGATTTTCAAGATGCGGCGTTGACGCTACTCTTATGCGCCCACAGGATTCAAAAAACAAATTCAAATAAGAAGCGTCGAGCGAGAGAGGAAACGAATTTAGGCGACTTGACGAACGATTGCGTGTTGAAGATAATCGAAAAAATGGCTTTGCCTGCGAGCGATTGGATCGATCGAAACGACGACATGTACGTAGAGGCTGAGACGATAGTGTTGTCAGACGGAAAAGGCGAGGCGGAAAAAATAGATTTGTACTAAAAGATGTGTAAACTGGTAAGGAAAAAAAAGAGAAGTGAGAGAATGAAAAGAGTCTTGAAATAAAGATAACCTTAGTAGACATGAATCATATCACATTCGTGAACGTAACCGCAGCAATCGCACCAATCGCGACAAAGTATGCAAAGACGAACATCCACGCTAGAATTAACTCTAACGCAGAAGAAACACCGCCTCCCTTGCTGACTACCATTTTCATCGATATTCTCGCGACGACGTAATATATCGTCGCCGCGCCTACTGCTGCGAAGAACGCTGCGTTCATCGTTTGATTTCGAGGCGCTTCCATGTTGTAATCGCCTTTTTTGTAAAACGCTAAAACTAAACAGAAAGGCATGCCAATATTAAATAAGGTATCAAAGAGCGCGACGCGAAATATAACGTCGTTCCCGGGAGTTGCAGCGGTTTCTTTCGCTTTGAGTGCGTCTAAGAAATATGAGCCATGCACGTCTGCGCTTTGCGAAAGCAAGAACGAGAGCACGACGCTTCCGATAAAACTCTCGAACGACCCTTTACTGATGCTGCTGTTGATTATCCCCTGCCCACCATTACCGTCGAAAAGTAACGACAACTGCTCGCCGTGCTCTTGAACGAAGATGTTGCACAAGTGAGTGACAAACTCAACCATCGCGTACGATAAAATAGCGAGCCACGTCGTGCCGCACGCAATCGACAACACTCTTCGCTTGCACTTTTTTCGTTCAATTTTTACGTCTATGTCCGTCACAGAATCGTACGAAGAGTCAGAGAGCCAATCGAAATCGCTGATGTCGTCGTCGTTGTCGTAGTAGAAACTTGGTAACGCGTTTGTTGTACTTTTATCATTCTCATCGTTGATTTCGTTGGCGCGTAATTTGCGCTCCGGGCACGACGGAATAGTCAACTTGAAGAGAAATGTCCAAGGCTTCGAGAGTACGCGTTCGATTTTCAACAGCTGCTTTCTCGCGAACGAAAGCTCGATGAAAGACTCTCTCGAGGGTGCTGCCAAAGGTGGGTTTTCTTTTGCGACGCGTTCGGCTTCCTGTTCGTTACGTGTTACCTCGTCGTCGTCGTCGTCGTCGTCGTCGTCGTCGACAAATAATTTGGGAGCGGCGGCTTCTACCTTGTCTTCATCTCTCGCTTCCTCTTCCCTCTCCTCTTCGAAGGACTTTTCTTCTTCCTCCTTTTCTTCGTCCACGAATGATACCGACGGCGGCTCCTTCAGTCGCGGCGAGGTAACTCGCACCGCATCGTCTTCTCCTCTCGCGGTGACGAGTATCGGTGGCGGCGGCTCTAAGGAGACAGAAGACGAGAGTCGTCTCGTCTCAGTTGAAGCGACGGGAAGTGGAGGAGAAGGAGCGCGCGCTTCCTTCGCAGACGCAAGATCTCTCGCGATAGACAAAGACAAGGACGAGGGTGCCGCCTCGGCGTTCTTTACTTTTTCTACCGCTGCTCTTGACGATATATTTTTGTTCTTTTCCGTCTTTTGTTCTCTCTCCGCTCGCTTCTCTTCTCTTCCTTTCTTCCAACGAATGTGATAGATGCCCACGAGGACCCAAATCCTGCGAAAGACGACGTATGTGGCGTAGATTTCACCCATCCAGACGCCGCATCGCCATCCGAGCGAGTAGACGTTCGTCATGTTCTCCTCGGTGAAACCAAACTCAACGTTATTGCTGTCGTTCGCGCTGCTCACTTCGTCGTCGACAACACTCGTCGCGTCTCTGACCACGAAGAGCGCGAGCGTGAGCATGGCTAAAACGTAAAAGCAAAAATCTCTGGTCAAATTCGACATCGAATACTGCGACGATACGATTTCTCGGGACCACAAGAAGACCGTCGTTGTGTTCTCGTCTTTGTCGTCGTCATCTTTCCTCGTCGTCTTTTCTCTTTCCTTCCTCATCTTAAAAAGCATCATCGCGGGAACTATGGTAAAGTTGTACAACCCGACGCCGAAAACCATCGAAACCCCTAAATACGGATACCCTCGAAACGTGGAAGGATTCGCGAATGAAAACAAAACCGAAAAGAATAAGATCAACGACACTCGAGAGCAGCTGTTCGATTTCTCGTGCGGTAAATATTGCTCTTCCTCGTATTTCTGTACGTCAATTTCTTGTTCGGGTCCGTCAAAAATCCACGAATCGTTGATTTTCCTCGGCAACCAAAACGTCAAATCGAACGCGACGGCGTCCAAGGCTTTTTTTAGAAAGGCGTTTTCTTTCTCGTCGCTCGTACCTCCGCAAAGAACTCGGAAACCGAGAAGCGTGTACGCAAGCGCGAACACGTAGAGCAACCAACCGCAGTGGTTTACGATCCATTTTGGATAAGAGTAAAAGCTGATGTCGTCATTGCCGCCCGCTATGCCCATCATCGCTCTCCTTCCCCTATAGACGACGTTTCCGTCTTCGTCAATTTTTCTGCCAAACTCGTCGACACCGGCGTGCCTCGCATTCGACGATTGTTTCTGCAACGCGCTCTTCCCTATCGTCACGGCGATTAAAATCAACATGAGCACACACACTAGGCAGACGCACGTCTTACACGAGATGCAATCTAATACCATTTTCATCAGCGTCGGTTTTGATTTTTCGCCTCGGTAACGACCGCGTCTATAAATAGAATCATGGTCTTCGTCATCGTCTTCTTCGTCGTCGTCGTCGCGCGGACTCGCTTTGCGAATGTCGTTCCCATCCGAAACAACGACGCGAGAAATATTCGAACCGTCAACTGACGAAGACTTTATCATCGTCGCTATGAACTGGATGATTTGTCCCTTTCTCTCCGCGTCGTTGTTCTTCGGCTTGAAAATGTAGAGTCATATTTTGACTTTTCTCGCTCGCACGAAAAATTTGCCAACGCGCTCGCGCTCTTACAAGCGCAACACATTCCTTCTCACACATTTTCAATCGAGAAAAGGGTTCACGAACGTCCGCTTCAACCGTCCGGTCGCCTCGTCTCTCGTGTGTTTCGCAATCACCGTCATCGCGTCTGTTCTTATTCTTTTCCCGGTGGGAGCGCTTTCTTCCTCTTCTCGCCGCTCGGAAAACATCTCGACTAAGACGCACGCCACGTTTTCTTGCACGCGCTTCGGCGTCGCGTCGAGTATTTTTTGCAGCTTTTCGCTCTCCACGCGCACGCGTATTTCTTTCTCATCGTCGTTCACATTCGTCGTCAGCTCGGCGAGCTCGAACACGAACGCCTTCTCTCCGTCGTCGTCGTCGTCGTCTTCGCTCTTCTCCTCTTTTCTAAAACCACTCTCGAGTCTCTCGCGAACTTTTGCGTTCGAAATGTCGAAACAGTACGAAACCACCAGCACAATAACTGGCGGTTGTACCGCTCGTTCTCTCTCAGAGATGTTCTTTTCATCATCATCATCTTCCTCCTCTCGTCGTCGTCTTTCATCGTCTCCGAGCGCGATGGTAAACGTAAATCCGGCATCCAAAAACGCGACGACATCGTCATCGCCGCCGGTGTTGTTTCTGGTAGACTTTTCCCCGTCGTCGTCTGTTTCTTCTCCTCCTCCTTTTCCCACTTTTGACGAAGGAGGAGACGACGACGACGACGACGAGATTTTCAGAGACGAGAACGTTCTCATCTCTCTCTCTCTCTTTAGTTCTTCTCCGTGTCCGTTTCGCGCGCGTTTCTTTTCTTTTTACCGAAGAGTTCGTTGGAAATAATTTTAGGGTTTCACATAAACCCTAAACCCTAATCGTAGGTTTTTTTTGCTTTTAACTGTCGTCACCTCGCTCGTTTTGGATAGACAAAAGCGCCACATTCTCACGCTCAAGTCACGCTTTCTCGCGCTACCGCGTTCTTATTCCCATTATCGATCTAAAAACTCCGCGAGCGCGTTTTCCCGAAGAGTTTACGAAAAGAAGAACCTTCCTTTGAGTTTTCTTCTTCTTGGTCGAAGAGAGAGGGAGGCCACGCTCGCGCAAGAGAGAGAGAGAGGAATATACACACACGCACTCGAGAGTTTTTCGTTTCAAAAGTGTTTGTTCCCTTTTTTATGCTCTCGAGGGACACGCGTTTACTCTCTCTCTCTTAGTCGTCGTCGCTCTTCCTTCCGCGAGAACCGTCTTCTCTCCGTCGCAAACACACGCACAGAGAGAGTGAGAGAGAGAGGGAGAGAAGCAGCGAACGTCGTCGTCGCTTAATATAATCTATATACGTATTATATAGGAAAAGTTAGGTTGGGGAAAAACAAAAGTAGTTTTTAGAGGGAGACTTCAAAAGTAGAAAAAAGGAAAAAAAAATATGGATATCCAACCGTGGTCGCTCCACCAGTTGGACCAGCTGGACGAGGATAAAGATTCGTACACGGTTTTAGGAATAATCGAACGATCGCAACGGGAGCGAGACATAGAAAAGACGCACAAGAATTTCCGCCGAACGTCGTTTTTACCGAAGATCACGTACTCGAAGTGCGTGAGAGGCGGGGGCAGGTACACGAAGAACGTGCGGAGGTTCGGGTCGTTTGATAACTTGTTGGTGCCGAACCCGGAGGACGACGGGTTGTCGTCGTCGATTAGTTTGAACGATTTAGCAGCTGCGAATAGTAATCTGGGGTTGCGGAGATCCGCCTCGAATCAGGATATCAGCATGAATACGTTTAGCAACAACAACAACAATACTACTAGGAACAACAATAACAAAGGCGATTCGGATTCAGAGTACGGAGAAGTGACGACGAGCGCTTTCAACGCGCCGGATCAAAACGATGGCGGACAGCAAGGACCGCCGGTAGTCAAAATAACAGCGAATAGAAACACGAATAATAATAATAATAACAACAACAACAACAACAACAATAACGCATCGGCTACGAAGTCGAATTCTGGTGCATCTGGGAACGGGACCGGGTACGTGCAAGACGCCTCGGATTTTGACCGCGTTTTAATCGAAGCTTGGGAAGATCGGTTCGCGGGAGGGTTATTTCGATACGACGTCACCGCTGTGCTCACGCGACTCATCGAAGGTCCATCTCGATACGTCGCGCAATACAACGAAGGAAGAGCGACGAAAAAAAGACAAACAGAGTTCAAAATGGACCTCGTGTGCCAAGAATTCGATGGGAAAAAGTTCAACTTCACCAAAGCCGATCAGAAAGAAGTGTTATTTACGTTTGAGGAACAAGACGAACACAAGGAAGAAAACGACGACGACGACGACGACGAACCGGGACGAACGGAGTTCATCGAAAGAGGAGAAATCAGTAAATCTCCGAATTTAGTCTTGATCAACGTCTCTCCAATCGAGTACGGTCACGTTTTGTTGTGCCCGAGAGTCTCCGAGATGCTTCCGCAACAAATTTTCGCCGAGGCTTTGATTCCTCCTTTGCGAATGTGCGCGGAGAGTAAAAATCCATACTTTCGAGTCGGATATAACTCTTTAGGAGCGTACGCCACAATCAATCACCTGCATTTCCAGGCGTACTATTTGATGGAAGCTTTTCCGATTGAACGCGCGTTGTCCAAGCCGTTCGCCAAGGACGTGTTCAAAAACCCAAAACGACCAATGGGTAAACAAGTTCACGCGGAATGTTTGCGCGTGTACGATTACCCGGTGCGATGCATCGTCTTTGAACTCGGAAGTAAAGGTTTTGTAGATTTAGCGAAGTGGATCGGAAGAGCGTGTGGTCGTTTGCAGAGGAGAAACATCCCGTTTAATTTGTTGATGACCGATCACGGCGCGAGAGTATTTTTAATCCCGCAAATCTTCTCGCACAAGATTGCGCAAAACAAAATTCCAGATTGGATCGTCGAGACTGGAATTAACCCGGCGGTTTTTGAAATATCCGGACACATGCTCTTTAAACGCGAAGAGGATTACGACATCTGCTCCGAGGCGATGGCGTCAGAAATATTAGCGAGCGCGAGCATAGAGGAGGATGAATTTTGCGATTTAATGCGAGAGGTTTTGGATCGCGAGAGACTCGAAGAAGGAGAAGAAGAGGAAGACGACGACGAAGACAGCGAGAGGAGTAAGAATAAAGTGCGCAGCAGCGAAGAGGAAGGGAGCGCGCAGATGTCTGTGAAAGTGTAAAATATCAGTATTGTAATTTCCACGTATTACTTATGATGTTATCATCAGTTGACTTGTTTTGGTTTTGCATTAAAAGAACAGAAACGTTTTTCGTTTCTTTTTTTGCTTCACGTCGTATCCGACGGCTTCGTTGACGTTCTTGAAACCTTCCTTTTTCAACGCTTCGTATAACTCTCTCTTCACTCTCGGAATCAACGCCGGCCCGGCGTACGCGAATGACGTGTATAATTGCACCAAACTCGCGCCAGCTTTGATCTTCTTCAACGCGTCTTCACCAGTAAACACGCCGCCGCAACCAACTAAAGGAATCGAACCGCCAGTCAACTCGTAAAATTGACGCAACACCTCCGTCGATTTCTCGAATACCGGTTTGCCACTCAAACCGCCGATTTCCTTACCGTTTTCATGTTGCTGCACCTGCTCGTTTCTTTCAATCGTCGTGTTGGAGATGATGACGCCATCGATTTTCGCTTTCTTCACCGCTTTTGCGATTTCTTTCAATCCTTTCTCGTCAACGTCTGGAGCGATTTTGACCAACACCGGCAACGATTTTTTCTTCTCCGCAGACGCTGGGTCGTTCGCCAACAACTGATCGCGAGCATCCACGACGTCTCGTAAAATTTTCACCAGAGACGAGCCTTTTTGCAAATCTCTCAACCCTGGCGTGTTCGGAGAGCTGACGTTGATGACGAGATAATCCGCAAACGGACCTAACTCTGTGGCGCCTAACGCGTAACTCTTCGCCGCTTCCGATTCTGGAGTCGTTTTGTTCTTACCGAGATTGACGCCGATGGGTGCGATGACATTTTTCGTCGTCGATTCTTTTTCGTTATCTACTGCTGCTGTTGCTCCTAATACTCTATTCTTTTCTTTTTTTAACCTTTCTTTCGCTCGTTCGATGCCTTCACTATTAAATCCGTATCGATTAATAACCGCGTCCAACTCTCTCAATCGAAAAACTCTCGGTTTTGGATTGCCGTCCTGAGGCTTTGGCGTCACCGAGCCGATTTCCACGAACCCAAAACCGATCTCGCGCATGCCTTGGATAGTTTTCGCGTCTTTATCGAAACCAGCGGCTAAACCAATCGGGTTCGGAAACGATAACTCGGGGCTATTCTGAAAAACATTCGTCACTCTCAACATCTCTCGCATTTCCGCGTACTCCGTGTTCATCGCGTTATTTCTATCGTTATCTCTCTCTCGTCGTTCGATCGGATACAACCCGTTCGCAAACAAAGAAACGCCTAAATTATGCGCGGATTCAGCATCCATCGCGCGACTAAAAATCGGCGCCAGTAATTCAAACGTCTTAAACTCAAAGTCCGATGCTAACGGCGAGTCCGCCGCGCGGAGCGACCCGTACCCGATGGACGCGAACAACGACAACGCGCCGACTGTTTTTAACAACGACGAGGAAGACGACGGTTGCGCGGCAGATTCACTAGCAGCAGCAGCAGCAGCAGCAGCATCGCTCGACGACGACGACGACGACGACGACGACGACGATTGTGAACTCGTAGTTCTCGCTCTCGGAGGAGGAGGAGGAGGAGGAGGAGCCGCTGTTGGAGTTGGAGTTGAAGGAGAAGATGTCGGTTGTGTTGGTGCTTTCATCGCACCACTTCCAGCAGCAGCTGCGGAGTTGTTGTTGTTGTTATTATTACTACCACCACCACCACTCGCACCCCCGCTTCGTTTCAAACTCTTCTTCTTATTCTTCTTCGTCGCGTACCATTTTCTCTGCTGTTCTCGAGCGGCGGTTCTCGCGCGAAGAAGAGCGAAAAGAGAAGAAGACGAAGAAGAAATGGAAGAAGAAATGGAAGAAGAAGAAGAAGAAGAAGAAGAAACGCCCAAAGAGATGACTTCCTTCCCGACCCTGCGAAGGACCGACGTGAGCGACATTATTATCTCACGCCGCGGTGTGTGTAAGTGTGTGTGCGTGTAACTTCTCGCTTTTTATGTGTATCTCTTCTCGCGCGCGTTTGAAGTTTTTTCTTTTGGATTTGAAAAATGTAATGGAGAACTTAATTGACCGGCGGCACTTTTCCGGGAAAAGATTATCCAAAAATCGCCATTATTATTAGATATTCTCGCTTTACGCTCGCGAGAGACAGAGTCTACTACGTCTTCTTCTCCTTATTAAAAACGGAGTGTATACACGTGCACGCGTTTTGAGAACTTTTTGAACGCCCGTCTCTTTTTTTCTATCTGCCAATATCTATTTATATATCCATAAAATGTTTGCGATGCAATCCACGGTCTTGAACGCGAGACGAGTGACGAATCGATTATCGTCGTCGTCTTCGTCTTCGTCTTCTTCCGCGAAACGAAGAGCGCTTTCGGTGAGAGTTTCCTCGGAAGGTAGCTCCGGCGGCGAGAAGTGGCAATCCATGAACGTCTCGCTGCCAAACTTGCGAGATAACTTGGACCGATCGACGACGCGTAACATCGACGGGAAGGTGTACACGTTGGAGTTGAACGCGGAAGACGAGCCATTGGTTTCGGACAAGTTTAAGCAAAAATACGACGCTCGAGTGAACAAAGCCGGGATCATCGAGGCAAACTTAGCTGGGTCGGTGAAAGCCGCAGAGATGATTTCTTTTGGGGATATTAACTTGGCGTTGGACATCACGAAGATTACCGGGATGCAAAAGAACGTGGAAGTGATCAACGGACGCGCGGCGATGATTGGCATCACGGCGGCGTTGTTCGCGAAAATCGGCACCGGGCAAGGCGTCGGAGAGCAGTTGTTTTCGCCGGCGGGGATCTTCTCCGCGCTGTTCATCTCTTTGTTTGCGATTGCCAGTTCGGTCGCGCCGGCGGCGTTGAACAAAGTGACCATGGAGGAGTGCTTCCCGGATGAGAACAAGACGTACGAGAACGAGAGATTGCCGGTGACGTGGACGGCGGCTGCGGAAGCGGTGAACGGCAAAGTCGCCATGGGGGTGTTTTTAGTGGCGTTGTTGACTGGTCAATAATAATACTACTACGATCGATGCAAAAGAGCAGATGTCTTTGACGACGACGATTTTTTGTGAACGCCAAGATTAGGAATGATCATCCACTAATTCTAAATTTGAAATATCTATTAAAACTACTACTAACATTCCGCTCTACACGCGCTACTTCAAATGCACTTCTATAGAATAAAACGACTAATTGTTAAGATGACATCTCTCCGCAACGAACGATTTCAACGTCACACGTTGGTCTCCCGCTTGCGGAGCCACACTTTTGATTGACGTACTCCACCACTCTTTCACCTCTTATCACGCGTCCAAACACGACGTGTTTACCGTCCAAATGCGGCTGCGGATTCACCGTAACGTAAAACTGATCCCCGTTCGTGTTCGGGCCACCGTTCGCCATGGCGAGCAAATACGGTTGCGCGTGGTACCGACTGTTTATGTTTTCGTCGTTAAACTTTAGTCCGTAAATTGATCCACTTTTTGTCGCGCCGGCTTGATTCATGAACCCGTTGATGATTCGATGGAATTTCTCGCCTTTGTATGCGCCGATGCTTGCGTCCTCGTCTCCATCGCCGTTCCCATTCCTTATCAATCTCCTAAAATTTTCGCTCGTTCTCGGGTGCGTGTCGTTGAACAGTTCAAACACGACTCGGTTCGATGGCTGACGACGATGCAAAGCGTGATGTTCGTCTTCTTCTTCTTCGTAATCACCCGCGAGAAAATTTTCCTGACTGTCAACCGTCACGTCGAAGAACACGTTGACAAAATCATCTCTCTCCGACGCTGTTCTCACGAACATATCTTCGCAGCGCTCGCATGCTTTCCGGCAATTCGATAACATGAAGTTTTTATTCTTCTCGCACTCGCCAGAATTCGCCCAATCGATGCATTCGCGCGCGTTTGAGTGCGCGTTTACGCACGGTTTTAAACGTCTCAAGGAACGCTCGCGAGTTTTTCCAATTCGTTTGACGTCGGATGACGAAACCGAGGACGACGACGACGACGACGACGCCGACGACGACGACGACGAGGACGACGATACCTCCTTTTCCGAGTACCCGATGAAAGCTCTGTTCCTGTCGATTTTCGCGCGAGCTGTTTCCGGTGCTACGAACAGTAACGACCACCACGCGAAGAGAAAGCAAAAAACCACGCGCATTTTTTATAACGAACGCTTTCAAAAATGAAGAAAACAACAATAAGAAGAGACTCTGCGCGCGAACTAAGAAGCACGCGACGGAAGAAGCAGAGAGTGAGCGCTATGCGGTATCAATATCAGTTACTGTAGTGTAGTAATAAATCAATCCAATATATTATAATGTTTAAGGCTAGGTTTATATTATATTATTCAATGGGGTGTTAGTATTAGTACTTTGTTTTTCTGCTTATCTCGTCCAATCGTACGCGCCTCCGGCGTTGTTGTATTGCTGCTGCGACGGATCAACGTTGTGTTGATGATGTTGCTTGTTACCACCACCCGCGTACCCTGGAGGAGGCGCTTTGCTCCCTCTTTGCTGCTGCTGTTGCTGCAGCGGCTGTTGGTACGGGTACATGCCGTTGCTGTACGCGTTGTACGGCATGTAGTTTGGCATGTTGTACGTGTGCGGCATCATTCCCGGATACGCATACTGCGCGCCATACGTGTTGTACGGCGCCATGTTGTTCATGTTCGCCATACCACCGTAGTTCATTTGGTTCGGTTGTTGTTGCTGCTGCATTTGCTGTTGTTGGATGTTGTTGTTGTTGTTGTTGTTGTTGTTGTTATTGGAGGAAGAGTTTTGTTTGTTTGTGGAATCAGAAATGCCGTAGTTGTTGTTTTCGCCGCCCAACGCATCCGATCGGTTCGCGTCTGGGATACCTCCTTGTTGCTGCTGCGCTTGCTGAGCGTAGTAGTCGCCATACATGTTCGAGTTACCTTGATTGTACGCGCCTTGACCGTAGGATTGCGCCATGCCGTAGTTGAAGTTGTTGTACTGAGCACTCGCGCCGTTTTGTTGGAACCCGCCCATGGCGCCAACTTGCGCGTTGCCGGTAGACGTACCAACGTTTCCACCCGGGGCGTTGGAAAACGAACCTTGGTTCATGTTCATCCCACCGATAGCATTCATCGGGTCGACGCCGTATTGCTGCATTTTGTTTTGATCGAATTGGTTTTGCTGATATTGGTTTTGTTGATTGTAGTTGTTGTAGTTTCCGCCGTAGTTCATTTGTTGCTGGTACTGTTGCTGCTGCTGATTTCTCGGCTGCGGCTTTTGACCACCACTTTGTTGCTGTTGCTGCGGCTTCGGTACTGTTTTTTGTCCACCTTGTTGCGAAGACGGCTGCGCGGCAGAACCGGCTTGTTGTTGCTGGTTCGGCGCGCCCCAGGCGCTGGTGGCGCCTTCCGCCGCCGGCGGCGCTTGCGCCGCGCCGCCCGCCGGAGCTTGAGATCCGTCTTGCGCTAAACCGAAACCAAACGACGACGAGGCCGCTCCAAAATCGCTAAACTGCGGGTAGTTCGCCGCTTGCGGTTGACCGCCAGTGCCTTTCGGTTGCGGCACGTTGCCTTCAGCGCCGCCTCTTGGTTGCGGAATTTGCGCAGCCGCCGGCGCCGCGCCAGCTGCTCCAGCCGGCGCTTCCGCGGCCGGTCCCCACCCTTCTGGAGTCGGCGCGGGAGCAGCGGCACTGTTGCCCGTTTTCGGTCCCGGAATCGCTTTACCGCCCTTGCTCGGCGCAGCAGGCTTTTGACTCGCCGCCGGCGCCGGCGCCGGCTTGGCCGGTTCCGGTTTCGGATCGCCTCTCAAGATATCCGCCATCGTTCGCTTCGGCGCAGAAGAAGACGGCGCAGCAGCAGCCGGAGCAGCCGCAGGCGCGCTGCCTTGTTGCTGCTGTCGACCACCACCCTCTCTTCTTTGCTCTCGCTGCGGCGCTTGTTTCGGCGCTCCCCACGCGCTCGTCGTCGGCGCCGCCGCCGGCGCCGTAGAAGCCGCCGCCGGTTGTTGTCCCGCGGGTGCCGGCGCCTCGTCGAATCGCACGTGTCTACCTTTTTGGTTGCTACTGTTGTTGTTGTTGTTGTTGTTAGTTACCGCTCTGTTGTCCCGTCTCGTCGACGATTCGCCTCCGGAGTTGTTTCTTCTATCCGTGCCTCGGTCTCGTCTCGGTCCTCTGTCCTCTCTCGGTCCTCTGCTGTCTCTGTGGTGATGCCCGTTGGTAGTGTCCGACTTCTTCGAGCCAGCCTGTTGTGCGATGAGAAAATGGTAAACGACGACACGATTAAAACGGGTCAGTCACTCGGTCTCGTTCGCGTTCTTCGTTGGGAGAGAAAAAAAGCGCGACGACGTTTCGTTGTTTTACAAATTTAACTTTTCTCTCTCTTTTTCCAACCCTCGAAGACGATTTGACGGCGGCCGACACGAAAAGAAGACAAAAGGAAAAGAAAAAAAAAGTCGGAATCGATCGCCGCTCTCCCACACGCGACGTCCAAAGAATCGAACGCTCACCTCTTTACTCTTTTTCGTTTTCACGTCCACAAACTTATGCACTGTTTTTTTAGAGAGAG
>Ga0255767_1000795_pt1 | contig 28386 bp, 24 predicted proteins | sample 071ome_24_FD_179967 | JGI IMG/M metagenome (GOLD analysis project Ga0255767, IMG submission 179967) | Coastal salt marsh microbial communities from the Groves Creek Marsh, Skidaway Island, Georgia - 071402CT metaG (version 2) | ecosystem: Environmental > Aquatic > Marine > Intertidal zone > Salt...
ATTGAGCCTCAGTTTTACCGCCTGCTCTTGGATACGCTTGGGATTGATCCGGATACAGAAGGTGTCAGTCAGTCCAAGGAAAACTGGCAACGAATGCGCGAACAACTCCGGCAAATATTTTTGCGTGAGCCCCAGTCGTATTGGTGTGCACTGATGGAAGGCACCGACATCTGTTTTGCACCAGTGCTCAGCATGACTGATGCGCCGGAGCATCCGCACAATAAACATCGCGGTGTATTTGTTGAAGACTTCGGGATTACCCAGCCAGCCCCCGCACCGCGTTTCAGTCGCACCCCAGGCCGCATCCGTCGCGAGCCGCCTCAGCCGGGAGAACATACCGAGGAGGTTCTCAAGGAGTGGGGCATCCGTTAGTGGTCGCCGTTGTTGCAAAAAGCCGCGTCTTGCGGGTCATTTTGCTGGCAAGCCGGGCCTGGTGAGCCTAGTAAGATAGAGTAAAGCAATATTTTCAAAATCTTCAAATTAACCGAAGGAGTAAATGATGACATCGTTGCAAGGGAAGCGCGCAATCATATCGGGAGGCAGCCGTGGTATCGGATTGGCGATGGCCAAGAGACTCGCCGCTGAGGGCGGCAGCATCGCGATTCTTGCCAAAACGGCTGAGCCGCATCCCAAACTGCCGGGAACCATTTACACGGCAGCTGAAGAGATTGAAGCCGCAGGGGGTAAGGCCTTGCCGATCGTCACCGATGTGCGCGATGAGAATCAGGTGAAGTCGGCAGTCGCTCAGGCAGCTGAGGCTTTTGGGGGATTGGATATCTGCATCAATAATGCCAGCGCCATATCCCTGACGCCCACCAGTAAGACGGAGATGAAGAGGTTTGATTTGATGTTTGCTGTCAATGTGCGGGCGACATTCATGCTCTCAAAGGAGTGCCTGCCTCATCTCGAGAAGAGCGAAAATCCGCATATCCTGAATATCTCGCCGCCTCTGGATATGCAGACCAAGTGGTTTGCGCCTTCGGTTGCTTACACCATGTCCAAGTTCGGAATGAGTCAGTGCGTGTTGGGAATGGCAGGAGAATTGAGGTCCAAGAAGATCGCGGTCAACGCATTGTGGCCACATTCGGTAATTGCGACTGCCGCAATCAGTAATGTGGTGGCAGGAAACCTTGCTTTCCCTCATTGTCGTAAACCCGAAATCATGGCGGATGCGGCAGCAGCGATTCTCTCCAAGGACTCCGCTGAATTTACCGGACAGTTTTGTATCGATGATGTCTTGCTGTCATCAGAAGGGGTAAGTGATTTCAGCATTTATCGGGTAGATCCCAGCAAACCGCTTTGGAGTGACTTCTTTGTGCCCGAAGGTACGCCAGAAATTGAACCAGTGGTGATGATGTCGGGGATGAGCATTTAGCAAGGCGGATCAAAGACCGGCACACATGATCCCATCGGACTCTGCACAAATAAACGGACAATCCCGATTGCCATGTCGATACTGATTACCAATGCCACAGTCGTGACGGTCGACGAAAGTCACCGCGTCATTGAAAACGGCGCGGTGTATGTTGAGAAGGATCGCATTGCAGCGGTGGGAGATGCGCACGTACTGGGTGAGCAGTATTCCAATGCTGAAACCGTGGTCGACGGCAACGGAAAAGTCGTACTGCCCGGCTTCGTGAGCGCGCACAATCATGTCGGGTATGCTGTGTTTCGCGGGCGGGCCGAAGACATCGGTCATGCGCCAACACACCGCCTGTATCTTCCAATGAGCGGTGTCATCGCACAAGAGGAGCGCCAGGTTATCGGCGCTCTCGCCGTTACCGAACTGCTCAGAGGCGGGGTAACCACGATTCTTGAGATGGAGGAGGATGCCGAGCTCTTTGCGCCGTTTATCGAGAGCAGCGGCATTCGGGCGCTCATCGGTGTGATGGTGAACGATCTGAATCTTGAGGCATTGGCACGCGGTGAAACCGTTTTTGATGCGGCCGTGCGAGATCAACAACTTGATCAGGCCAATGGGTTGGCAGAGCGCTGGCATGGGCGAGCTGATGGCCGGATCCAGGCGGTCATGGCGGCGACCGGGCTGTCGACATCGTCGCCCGAACTGCTTCAGGGATTGCGCCGGGGGGCGGACGAAAAAGGACTCCGCCTGTCTGCGCACTTAGGATTCGGAGAGCGGGACCTCGTTCAGCGGATTCACGGCATGGCCCAGTTTGATTTTGCAGACACGCACGGCATGCTCGGCCCTGATGTGGTGGCAGTGCACTGCTATGAAGTAGACGATGACGAGGTGAATATCCTGGCGCAGTCTGGCACCCATCTTGCGCATTGTCCGCATATGAATCAGTTTCGAGGGGAGGTTGCTCCAATCCAGGCGATGCGGGCCAAAGGCATGCAGGTAGGCCTTGGTATCGACAACTACTTTTCCGACTATTTTGAGGTGTTGCGGTCGTGTCTTGCCAGCGCCCGGATTCGGGCCCATGACCCTGAAATACTGTCGGCGCCTGAAGTCCTTGCCTTGGGAACGATTGATGCGGCGCGGGTGCTCGGTCTCGATCAGGAGATTGGCTCAATTGAACCTGGCAAAAAGGCTGATCTGCAGATGGTCAATATGCAAAGACTCGGTCTGACGCCAGTCAATGATCCGGTGACGACACTCGTCTATCACGGTCACGCCAAAGATGTGGATATGGTGCTGGTGGACGGCGAGGTGGTGGTGTCGGACGGGATGGTGAGAACCGCTGATCAAGATGATCTGGTGGCCCGCGCTGGGGATGCGGCGGATGCCGCCTGGAAACGTTTTGCAGAGTGTTATGGCGGTTATTCGGTAGCGCCGCCGAATTGACTCAAGTGCTGGTTTTCAAAAATCAGTTTGCGGTTTCAATCGCAATATCACTTTCAAAATCATCGGATATTTCGTTCCCATCCATTTGCCAGTTGGGATACTTGCTTTTGTAAGTATCGCGAATCTGTTCGATCGGTGGTTCTGCAAATTCGCCGCGGTCACGAACGTATTCCATATGGCGACGCCCTTCCAGATCGAAGGGGTGGTAAAGCGAGTCTTCCCGTCCATTGAAATCGAGCGGTCTTAGGCGGAATTTATGACAAAGTTCAAGGTTGAACGCAGGTGTTGCTTTGACCCACTGAGCTTCCAGAAAGATAGAGGTATAACCATGCCAGTAAAAGACGTCAGTCCCCATTCTGTCGCGCATTTTCTGGGTAGATAGGTGGTTTCTCACATCGGCGTAACCCAGGCGGGCAGGGATCCCCACCGAACGGCAGCAGGCCGCCAGAAGAACCGCTTTTGAAATACACCAGCCATGACCCAGTTCCAGATTGCGTCGAGCACAGAGTCCGTTGACTGAAATATCGAGATCGTAGCCGTCGTAACGTATCTCGTCGCGTACCCCGTAATAAAGCAGCACTGCCTGATCTACAGCCCGGGTTTCGGTGCCAATAGTCCTGCGGGCGAATCCGACAACGGCGTCATCCTCGCTTTGTACCGTAGGTCCCGCCTGCAGGAATGGTCTGACATCTTCTGTCATTGGTTATCGATAGGTATTCGGACTTGAAGTCGTGTGTCCGGGGTACAGCATTTTGGCTCAACTGATCATTCTATGCCGGTGCGGTCTTATTCAGGGGATTTGAGCTCAGCCACCACCGCCTCAGCAAGCGCCCGCGCAGCCAGAGACAGTGTATCAACCCCGCGAGTAATTACGCATAAGGTGGAAACGAGTTTTTGTTTGAGAGGCCGAGTGGTCACGCCGCCCAGAGCCACCATCGTTCTGGCGGTATAGGGATCTACGATCGCGGGTTTGCCGGTGGTTCTCGCAAGAGAGGCGACGGCAATGTTGGAATAAGCGGATAGGCTTACGGTGGGCCAGGACAATATTTTCTGCCAGTTTTCATCAGCGCCATGCAAGCGCGAACTGTCATAGGCAATACAGTCTGTTTGCTGTAGTTGTTTGAGGTCGATCGTGCTGTTCGGTTGGGCAAGGGCGTGATCTTCGGGCAGTAGGCAGACATACCGAAGTTCCTGTGCATAGAAGACGGTGAGTGATTCGGGTCTGTGATGGACATTGACGACTGCAAAGTCCAGTTGCCCCATGGTGACGGAATCGATTAAACCGGCAGAATGATTGACCCGTAGCGAGATCTTGAGGCGGGGCTTATTCTGATGGGTTGCCCCGATGGCTTCGGGAGTGATCTGATACACCAGAACAGGGGTAACACCAATGAGGACTTCCCCATCCGCGCTGGTGCGAATAGCCTGCGCGGTTTCCTTGAGTCGGTCTGTACCCGTAAAGAGGCTCTCAACCGCATCCCCGAATCGTCGACCCTCGACGGTAGACGTGATGCCGCGGCCATTTCGGACAAAAAGGGTAAACCCGACTGAGCGCTCAAGTTCCTTGATCAACCGCGTCACACTGGGCTGGGATAGGGCAAGGGTCTTGGCGGCCTCGGTAATCGAGCCCGTGCGCAGGGTCGCCCGAAAGGCATCGAGTTGCCTGAGATTCATATCGAGAGAATTATATAAAAAACAAATATGTTGTCCATGAAAATGTATTTGTCAAATATATAGAAACCACCGATACTGGCCCGTTTCAGGCAAAAGATCCTCCCTGAAATCCAGATGGCCTCAACGATCTGCCTCAACAGTTTGTCAGTACGCAAAGCGTTGGAGATTCTTAAGCGGCCGCCAGGTGGGTAACTTATATGCAGTGTTTTGATGTCAGGGACCTAAGAGCGAAAGCGAAGCAAAGGATGCCGCGAATGGTGTTTGATGCTCTCGATGGCGCTGCTGGAGAGGAGACCGCCAGTCGGCGAAACCTGACGGCATTCAAAGAAGTCTGTCTTCAGGGCAGAGTGCTTGTGAATGTCGAAGAGCGTTCTCTCAAGACACGCTTTCACGAAAAAGAGTGGCAGATGCCCTTTGGCGTGGCGCCGATGGGTATGTGCAACCTGTTTTGGCCCGGCGCCGACAAGGTGCTTGCTCGAGCGTCAAAACACTACGGATTTCCTCTTGGCGTTTCGACGATGTCCTCAACCTCTCTGGAGGACATGCTGGAGCAGTCGGATGGCAATGCCTGGTTTCAACTTTATGCCGGGGAGTCAGATGAGTTGACCCAAGGCCTGGTATCGCGCGCGGCAGCGGCGGGTTACGACACCCTTATCCTGACGGCAGATGTGCCGGCACTCGCGCCTCGACGGCGCGATCAGAAAAACGGCTTTAGCGTACCGTTTCGAATGACACCAAGACAGTTTGTTGATTTTTGTCTGCACCCAAGATGGGCTTTGACAACACTCATGAATGGCAAACCCCACCCGTGTAATGTGCGGCCTTCAGGGGATTCCGCCGCGTCCGGCGACGGCCAAGCCGGCTTTCGTCGGGAATCGGGCAGAGGCCGCTTTGACTGGGCCTTTTTCTCCCGCCTGAGATCGCAATGGCCCCACCGGCTTGTTCTGAAGGGTGTGATGAGTCCGCAAGATGCAAAAACGGCGGCGGATGCAGGTGCAGATGCTGTTTACGTATCAAATCACGGCGGCCGACAACTTGACAGTGCTCCTGCCGCAATCAGTGTGCTGCCAAAGGTGCGGGAGGCAGTGGGTGCTGACTTTCCGTTGATTTTTGACAGTGGTGTGCGCAGCGGTGAGGACATCGCGCGCGCCCTGGCAAGCGGCGCGGATTTTGTGATGGTAGGCCGGCCGGCGCTCTACGCATTAGGGGCAGGCGGCCAGTTGGGTTTCGAGACCCTGCTTAAGTTTCTGACGAGCGAACTCAGCACGGTCATGGCGCAATTGGGGTGTCGGTCTATCCACGAACTGAATCACAAAGTTCGTCTTCCCTAAGCCCGCGCTGGCTTTTTTCTGAAGCGCTTAAAAAATAGAAAGAAATGATGAAAGACACAACAAATATCCGCGGCGGCGCACTGTTGGCGCAGGCGCTTCATGAAAAGGGCATCTCACAGGTATTTACCCTGAGTGGAGGGTTCTGCAATCCTGCCCTGGAGGGACTCGCCGAGCGAGGCATCACGATCATCAACTGTCCCCATGAACAGGTCGCGGGCCATCTCGCAGACGGGTACACGCGAGTCACTCGATCCCCTGCGGTGTGTCTGGTGGGGCCGGAGGGCTTTGCCAACGCCGTGCCGGCGATGATGGAAGCCTGGGGCGAGCGTACGCCTGTTATGTTCATCACCGGCTCCAGTACCCTGAAGCGTCAGGGCAGTGGCGGATTCAAGGAGATTGATGATGTCGCAATCGCGGCGCCGCTCACAAAGTACAGCGCCAGTATTACGGACGGCACCCGGATCAGGGAGTTTGTAGACCGGGCCTACAAGACCGCTTTAAGCGGTTACCCGGGGCCGGTACACCTCAGCGTGCCTGTAGACATCATGTTCTCCTCTTTTCCGGTGGACGCGCAGCTGGATGAACGGCCCTACGTGCACGACGCCCGGCCGGCACCGCGGGCCTGGCCGAATCCGGATGATCTTCAGACGGTCATTGCATCTTTGCAAGAGAGCGAGCGGCCGATACTGATAGGCGGGCACGGCGTCTGGTGGTCACGCGCCGAAGAGAAACTCGAAGAGGTTGGTCTGAAGCTGGGTATTCCCATTTTCAATATCCCCTATCACCAAAAACTCCTGCCCGAGACCAGTGAAGCCTATATGGGGCTTGCCGACATCCACCAGTATCGACCCTCAGCTGACGCATTGAAGGAGGCGGATCTGGCGATCATGGTAGGTGGCCGTTTGGATAATCAGATGAATTTCGGCAATCCGCCGCTCTTTCCGGCATCGTGTGAGCTGATCTGCGTCAACGGTTCTGCCGAAGAAACGGAACTCAATCGAGCGGCGGACAAGGTGTTGTTGAGCGACCCCGGCGCATTTTTCGACGCGCTCCTTGCTTTACCGGAGACGGGCGACTGGCACGAGCGAACAGACTGGAAGGCGCAGCAACGCCTGCGCCGCAGCGAATGGGTCGAGCAGACCATCGCCGAGATGGCGCAGGATACGACACCTGGACAGGGCGCGCATCCGCTGCAGTTAGCCCTTGAGGTTCAGAGCGCCATGGATGAAAAGGATTGGCTCGTGATTGATGGCGGTAACACACACTTCTGGTCCGAGATCGCTGTCAATCTTGCCGGATGGCAGGGTCAGAAACTGGCCGGCATCCTGCATCCCGGTGCTTTTAGTATGCTGGGGGTAGGGGTCTCGTTTGCGCTAGCGGCCAAGCTGCATCACCCGGATTCTCACGCGGTGGTGATCAGCGGTGATGGGGCATTCCTGTCCGGAGGCCTCAGTATTGAAGCCGCTTTTCAGGAAAATGCGCCGATCACAGTTGTGATCGACAACAATGGCGGATTGACCACGATCTCACAACAGCAGGAACGCCTCTTTGCGAACGGCAGCCACGTGGCAACCGATTTTCGGGATATACCGTTTCATACCCTGTTCGAGGGTTTGGGGGGTTACGGGGAGCTGGTCGAAGACCCAAAGGAAATTGCCCCCGCGGTGCGCCGGGCAATCGCCAGCGGTCGAACGGCCTGTGTCAACGTCCGTACCCGCGGCGTCATCAGCCCGATTGTTGCGGCGGTAACAAGCAAGCGCGACAAGGCGTCAATCGAATAATATGTCTGCTAAGCCGGCGAGAGTCGAACATTTTCCTCTTGGTAGTTAGGTATGCCGATCATTTCTTCACACATACTGGATTCAGTGAACGGGTGTCACGCCGCGGGCATTCGGGTGGCTTGCAGCCGGCTTCAGCCCTCCGGGGATCGTGAGAAGGTGACCGACACTCAGGCGGATGAATCCGGAAGAATTACGATTACGGTGGATACGACACAGGATGCGCAAGGGACCCGTTATGAGCTGGTGTTTTTCACGCGGGAGTATTTTTCACAACGGCCTGATAACGATCACACCAAAACTGCATCTCCCGTAAATGAGTCTGTCGTGCATCTGGATCTTTCTTCAGTGTCGGAGCGTTGTCACGTCCCCATGATGATCTCGCCTCACAGTTATTCGCTCTGGTGGTCAGGCGGGAATCACTAACCGCAGATGTCCTCGGGTCTTGTCACCTCACGCCGTAATCGGCGAACGCCTTATACCGATCGCGTGGAGGCGCTGGGGGTCAGCGGATTCTCGATCGTGAATCACACACTCTTGCCGAAATCCTTCACCAGGAGTGTAGAAGAAGATTACTGGCACCTGAAAAAACACGTTCAGTTGTGGGATGTCGGGTGTCAGCGCCAGGTCGAACTGCGCGGACCGGATGCCGCCTTTCTTGCGCAGCAAATGACACCGCGTGACCTCAGGTCCATGGCGATCGGTCAGTGCTACTACACACCCTTGATTGATAACTATGCAGGACTCCTGAATGACCCTGTATTGTTGAAGCGGGATTGCGACTGGTTTTGGTTTTCGATAGCGGATTCGGATGTACTGCTCTGGGCTAAAGCACTGGCGCTGGGTATGAAGCTCGACGTCGAGGTCTGTGAGCCCGACGTCTGGCCGCTGGCAGTGCAGGGACCGCTGGCGGAAGAAATGGTGGCCCGTGTCTTTGGGGACGAGGTGCGCTCCGTTCCCTATTTCTCATTCATTGAGCGTGACTTTCATGGACGACGTCTGGCCGTGGCCCGTTCCGGTTACAGCAAGCAGGGCGGGTTCGAGATTTACCTTGATGACAGCGCGCTGGGAACAAAACTGTGGGACACCTTATGGGATGCAGGTGTGGATCTCGAGGTAGCGCCGGGTTGTCCCAACCTGATCGAACGCATAGAAGCAGGTCTGCTGTCGTATGGTAACGAGATGACCCGTGAGAATAATCCCCTCGAAATCAATCTCGACCGTTTTTGCCATCTCGATGGTGAGATCGAATACATCGGTCGTTCGGCCCTTGAAAAAATTAGTGTCGAAGGTCCCAATCAGCGTATGCGCGGACTGCTCATTGAGGGTGAACGGTGCCCGCCTTGTGCGAAACCTTGGCCGGTATTGGCCGATGGCACCAAGGTAGGTCAGGTGACCAGCGCCATCTGGTCTCCCGCATTCGGGAAAAATGTGGGTTTATCGATGATCTCAAGATCGCACTGGACCGCAGGGACTCCCGTAAAGGTGGCGATGCCCGGGGGAGCCATCTCGGATGCGGTCATCTCGGCTCTGCCGTTTGATAATGAGCGGAGGTAAGCCCATGACACGTCCTCTTTGCGTCATCATCGGCCCAGGAGAAGGTCTTGGTCGGGCGCTTGCTGCCAAATTCTCGGGACAGGGTTTTGATCTTGCGCTGGTTTCCCGGTCTGAAAAAAACTGTGCTCATGCTATTGAGGCGGTAGAAGAAAATTCAGGCACCGCCCGTTTTTTCTCGGCGGATGTGACCCAACCCCAGACCGTCGAATCCGCGGTAGCAGATATCTATCAGGAGATGGGTGAGATCCGGCTTCTGATTTACAACGTCCGTGGTCGTTTTGATTCCTGTATGCCGCTGGATATGACCTACGAGGCGCTTGAAAAAACTTACCAGGAAGAAGTGGTCGGTGCATTTGCTGCAGCAAAGGCTGTGCTGCCGAGCATGATTGAAAAAGGCCAAGGCAGTATTTTTTTCTCAAGCGCAACAGCCGCGCTCCGGGGATCAGCGCGGTTTCCTTTATATGCGATAGGCAAGTTCGGTCTGCGTGCTTTGTCTCAAAGTCTGGCAAAGGCCTACGCAGTCAACGGCATCCACATCGCCCACTTCAGGCTAGACTGCAACCTGGATGTGCCAGTCATGAAGGAACTCTTTGGTTCAGATTATGATCCTAGGAACTTTGCAGATCCCGACGATGTTGCCCAGACTTATTGGCTGACTTTCCAGCAGCCAAAATCAGCATGGAGTAACGAAGTTGAGATTCGCCCCTATACTGAGGAATGGACGTACTAGAGCGCTGTATGACTCATTCGCTGTAATTCCAACTTGATAAGAGATAAGCCTTTATGACCTACCAACTCTTTTACGCGCTGGGCAGCGCGGCGATGGGGACACGCGTCATGCTTGAGGAGATTGGAGTCCCCTACGAACTGATTGAATCCACCAAGGATAGAACCAAACCGCGTCCACCCGAGCAGATGGCGATCAACCCAAACGGTTGGCTTCCCGTTTTGAAATGGGAAGATAACGCGATGTACGAGTGTGCTGCGATCACGGTATTTCTTTGTGACCGTCACCCAGAAGCAGGGTTGGCCCCGGCGCTGGATGACCCCACGCGCGGCCTTTACCTGCAGACACTGGTTTATTTTTCAAACTCTGTCCAGAATGCCTTCCAGCTTAACTATTATCCGGATCGGTTTGCGGATACTTCTGAGGATGAGCCGAGCGCACAAAAGCGCGGGATACGTCGTCTCCGTGAGACCTGGGGCATAGTCAACGATCAGATCGGTGATAATCGCTGGATGCTGGGAGAGCGTTTCAGCGCTTTGGATATCTATCTTTTTATGCTGACCACCTGGCTCCGCTCGTCACGCGGACATCCGGCCGTGAGCGAGTTTCCGAATGTAGAAAGAATCGCCCAGTCTGTTTTACTGAGGGACAGTATTCAACTCGTCTATGCGGACTGGATTGCCGGGAACAGTTAGGTCGTTGCTAAAAAAATTTGTTCCAAGCAGCGCTCTACGCGTCTGGGATGTGGACGATGCAAATTTGGTATCTGATTTTTTTTCGATTAAATAAAGGGAGAACCTCAATGAAACGTTTTAAGAGTGCACTTTTGTTGGCCATTTTTGTTGCGCTAGGTACCTTTGGGAAGACGTCTTTCGCAGCCGATCCAGTTGAGCAGGCCATCGAGGCATGCGAGTATGAGTTAACCCATTTCTGCAGTTCCGTAACGCCTGGAGAAGGCCGGTTGATGATGTGTCTGGGCGCCCATGAAGATAAGGTCTCGTTTCCCTGTGCACTCGCGGTCTATGACGCCGCGGTGGCGATCGATGTCTTGGCGCAGCTTATTGTCGCGATTGGTTCCTCCTGCGAGCAGGAAATTGCAAATTATTGCGCAACACCCATAAGCGACACGGAAGCTATTGTGGTCGCCGGCCAAGGGCAGGTCGTTGCCTGCCTTGCAGCACATGAAGCGGATCTTGGCAGTGGGTGCAAATCAATAATTGGCGAATTGATCGCCAATTAGCCCCTTGTGCTGCGCGTCAAGTTGCCCAAAGATGGCCGATCCCCTGAAGCAACATTGTAAATTGCTGATGCCATGGATCTTCAGCCCATCGAAAAAGCGCCATTTGGAGCCTGCGTAGTCGGACTGGACTGCGCATCGATAGAGCGAGGACTCGCAGAGACAATTCGAAGCGCCTTGCACCAGGAGCAACTGCTGGTTATCCGGGACCAGCAGCACCTGACGCCCCAGGAAGAAGTCAGCTTTTATCGCGCGGTTTATCCTGAGGGCACCTCCGTCTGGCGTGATCAGCGTGAGAACCCCTGGGAGAAATACAAGGTCGAGCAGGGCAACAAAGCGGGGACCTACCAGATTCCCTCAGAGCCCGGTGTGCTGGTGTTGGGCAAGGGGAAGATTGATCATTACGGCCTCAAGGTAACGCTGGGCGGGGACCGTGCTGCCTACGGGAAGACTGCGGGATCACAGGTGCTGGGTGGCGGCGCTTTGCAGTGGCATATAGATGGAACGTTTTACGAACATGCGCCGGGTCATTACACGCAGATGCGTTGTATTGAGCCTCCGACGGGTGAGGGACATTGGCTTGAACATCTTGATCTTGGTGATCCGCTGTGGTGCCCCGCGGGTGCAACGGCTTTCGCCAGCGGACGGATCGCCTATGACGCGCTAACCGAAGCGGAACAGCAAGCATGTCTCAATACTAAAGTGCACTATCTCCCGAAACCCTTTGAAACAACTTACTCCCTCGCGAACAGTCAAAATGGCCTTAGCGTCGTTGATCCGGATGCCGAGGCGATTTACGAAGGCGGCAATGAGGCACCCGGTACGCCCTTTGCTGACCCGTCTGCACAGGTTTATCCGCTGGTCTGGACTTGTCCTGATACCGGACGTCAGGCACTGATGCCCCAGCCGCGGTGCCTTGCTTTTTTGGAGACCAAGAAGGGCGCCAAAAGACAGTTTCTGGGAATGACCGCCTCGCGGCGGTTGATCGAAAACTGGATGCGGCCGGCGGTCTTTGCCGATAACGTGTATATCCATGATTGGCAAGCGGGAGATCTCGTTCTCTGGTACAACCGTTCCGTCTGGCATTCGGCAACGGGAAAGCTGGCGCCAGAAGATCGGCGGATCATGCACCTGACCGCTTTCAATGCAGGGAGCGCCCCGGTGTGTCTGCGAGACCAGGGGGAAGCGGCCACCTAGCGAGGTGTTGGCAAATGGCTAAAAACTCGATGCTCGATTTTGACCTGGGGAGTCGGGTATTCCTGGTCAGTACCGCTTCAAAGGAGGCGCAGCACCTTTTTGATCTTGGCCTGAATTGGTGTTTCGGCTTTAACCAGGATGAAGGGTTGGCCTGCTTCAAGGCTGCCGCCGCACTCGACCCCCAATGTGCGATGCTGCATTGGGGGATAGCCTATGCGGCGGGGCCTTTTTACAACATGCCCTGGTGTGATTTCGGCGAAATCGAAGCGTCGGAATGCACCGCTTTCTGTCGAGGCTATATCGATAAAGCCTTAGCGCTCTCGGGCAGTGCGACGGCGCTTGAAATGGCACTCATCGACGCGCTGGCCCAGCGTATCCAAAAACCGCATCCGGTCAGCCGGGAAGAATTTGATCGCTGGGATGATGCCTATGCCGATGCGATGCGCAAGATCAACGAGGAATTTCCGGATAACCTGGATGTGATGGCGTTTTTCGCTGAAGCGATGATGACCCGTACGCCCTGGCACCTTTGGGATGTTGAAAAGGGCTGTCCCACACCAGGGGCCGACACCATTGAGGCCATCACGGTTTGCGAACGCGCGATTACCCTGGCGGACCAGCTTGGGACACCCCAGCACCCGGCCATTTTGCACCTGCATATACATCTGCTGGAGATGTCGCCAGAGCCTGAGCGGGCAATGACTTCTGCCGACCGCCTTGGGGGACTTTGTCCTGATGCCGGGCATATCCACCATATGCCTGGGCATATTTATGTCCTGTGCGGCGAGTACGAAAAGGCCCGGATTGCGAGTGAACACGCGATTGCCGTGGATCGTGAGTATCTTGCATACGCGGGCCCCTATAACTACTACACCACATCCCGCTGCCATGATCTGCATCTGATGATGCATGCCTGCATGATGCTTGGACAATTCGGGCCCGCCTTAGCGGCAGCCGAGGAAATCTGCGAGAACCTGACCGAGGACGTCATCGATCTTAAAGACAAGCCGTTTATCCGATACACCATGGAAGGATATTTTTCGATGAAAGTCCACGCATGGGTGCGGTTTGGTAAGTGGCGCCAGATTGTGCAAGCGCCCATGCCGGAAAACCCCGATCTCTACTGCGTATCAACCAGCATGCATCACTATGCCAAGGGTGTGGCCCATGCGGCGCTGAAGGATTTTGATCAAGCGGAGGAACAGAAAATCCGCTTTTATGAATCACTAAAGCGAATCACGCCGGACCGAAGATTTTTTAACAATCCGGCACTGCAAACCCTGGGTGTGGGCGAGAAGATGCTATTGGGCGAGTTGGAGTACCACAGGGGTAACCATGAGAGCGCTTTTGATCATTTGCGTGAAGCTGTGAAGCGATCTGACAGTTTGCATTACTCCGAGCCCTGGCCCTGGATGCATCCCCCTCGGCATGCACTGGGTGCACTGCTCATGGAGCAGGGCCAGCATGAGGAAGCGGAGAAGATCTACCGGGAAGATCTGGGGCTGACCAACTCAGTCGTTCGCTGCGCCCAACATCCGAACAATATCTGGGCACTGCACGGGTTGGTGGAATGTCTGACGCTCCGCGGCGATCGCGGCAAGAAAGAAGAACTAGCAAAATTCAAGACCCTGCTAAATAGTGCAATCGCCAAGGCGGATGTTGCTGTGACGTCTTCTTGTTGCTGTCGGGAAAAGGTCCGTGATCTGCCTGGGTAATTTGGGATTATTGAGGGGCCGCGTTCCTTAAACTTCGTCAACTGCCTGCTCAGATTTCATTAATTGGTCTGCCTGCATCCAGAGGTCGACGCTCTTCGGCGGGTGGAGTATCGGTCCTTGATAGTTGATGGCACCAAGGATCTCTTCGGTAGCGACTGACCGCCCCCGTGTTCTGAACAATCCTCTGGCGGTAGCGCGGGCGGCCCGCTTGCTGCCGGTCAGGATGTCGTGTCGAAAGTACAGCCATTTTTCATCCCAGCCGATGATGCGGCTGTCGAGGGTGATCTTTTCAAAGGCATGCAAGGGTCTGTCGAACCTGACCATCACACCGCCTGCCACGGGAAACCACTTGTTTTTGAGAACAGTGCTGACCAGTCCGCACTGTGTCATCAGGTCAAATCGACCCAGATCCATCAGGGTGAGGTAACGCCCGTTATTCATGTGGGCGTTGGTGTCGAGATCGTTGGGCCATACCCGCATGACAACCTGCGAGGCGCGAAGCGCCGGATCAAGCCGGGTGGTGAGCGCTCTGAAAAAAACGCGCCCCGCACGGACGAAGGGATACACGAAACGACCTTTCTAGACTGAATGCAAAACCTAAAAGGCGTCGTCCGGAAATTCCATCATCGTTTTGCCACCTACCATGATCGCTGAGAACAATGATCCGGTCTGAGGCAGAACGCGCTCCATAAAGAAGTGCGCGGTTGCAATCTTGGCTTGATAAAAACCTTCTTCATCCGTCTCTTTCTTGCTCAGTGCCACCTTTGCCATTTGGGCCCAGAGGAATGCCAACGCGACCAGGGCAAAAAGTTTGAGATAGTCGCTGGACGCGGCACCCGCCTCATTGGGGTTTTTCAGGCCTGCCTGGGCAATCTGGCCGGTGGCGATCTGCAGCCGGCCGAAGGCTTTGGCTAGCGGCAGAATGAAAGGCTGCAGCGTCGCATCAGCAGTGTTGGCGTCGATCCATTTCTGGACAGGATGAAAAAAGCGGCGCAGATACCGACCCATGTGAGCGGGCAGTTTGCGCCCAACGAGATCCAGCGCCTGAATTCCGTTCGCGCCCTCATAGATCATCGCGATCCGCGCGTCGCGGGCATATTGCTCCACCCCGTTTTCCCGAATGTAACCATGACCGCCATAGACCTGTACGGCCATCTGTGCGGCGTCGTGTCCTGCTTCAGAGAGATAGGACTTCACGAGCGGCGTCAGGAGTTGAACCAGATCATCGGCTTCCTTTCGGGCCTGCGGATTGTCGCTGCGGTCTCGAATATCGATATTGCGGCCAATCCAGACCGACAGTGCGCGGCCCCCCTCGGTAAATGCACGCATCGTGAGCAGCATGCGCCGGATATCCGGATGCACCAGCAGCGGGTCAGCGGGCTGGTCGGGGTACTGGGTTCCGCTGAGCGAGCGGCCCTGTTGACGGTCTTTGGCATATTGGACGGCGGCCTGGTAGGCGCTTTCTCCGATACCCAGACCCTGGATCCCGACGCCCAGGCGTGCGTCATTCATCATCGTGAACATGGCCCGCATCCCCTTATGCGGTTCGCCGATAAGCCATCCCGTTGCGTTCTCAAGACTCATCTCGCAGGTGGCGGATGCCTTAATCCCCATTTTGTTTTCGATGCGTGCGCAGCGCATCCCGTTGCGTTCACCGAGTTCTCCATCTTTATTGGGAAGAAATTTGGGTACCAGAAAAAGACTGATGCCCTTGATTCCCGGCGGCGCGTCGGGCAGTCGTGCGAGCACCAGATGGATTATGTTTTCTGTCAGGTCGTGTTCACCGGCCGTGATAAAGATCTTGGTACCGGTCAATTGATGTGAGCCATCGTCTGCCGCGACGGCTTTGGTTCGGATCAAGCCGAGATCAGTACCGCATTGAGGTTCGGTCAGGCACATCGTTCCCGACCAGATGCCGCTGACCATTTTTGGCAGATAACGTTCCTTGAGTTCTTCGCTGGCAAAGGTGTTGATGGCGCGATAAGCCCCCCGGGTCAAGCCCACGTAGGTGGCAAAAGACACATTGGCCGAGCAGGCCATCTCTTCCATCAAGACATTCAGGGCGCCAGGCATGCCTTGTCCGCCGTATTTGGGGTCACAGGGCAGTCCAATCCACCCACCCTCGGCATATTCCTGATAAGCCTTTGCGAATCCGGGCGGCGTTGTTACCTTACCGTCTTCATATTGGCAGCCATGGCTGTCACCGGTGGCGTTCAACGGGAACAGCTCGTTTTCAGCCAGGCGCGCCGCCTCTTCGAGGACAGGCCCAACGAGATCGGCAGTGGCATCCTCACAGCCGGGTAAGGCACTAATATCAGCGGGGTCGAAAAGTTCGTTGTAGACGAACTGCATATCGCGCAATGGCGCGGAATAACTAGGCATGATGTTTTCTCTTCAAATCAGTTACGCAACGGCTTACCGGTCTCGAGCATGTGCTCGATGCGATCAAGCGTGGGCGAGGTCCGGAGCAGGCTGACAATCGCAGTGCGTTCCAGGCCCAGCACCTTATCCTCGGTGAGAGTGTCCGTCGGGTCGACTTTGCCGCCAGCCAGCACGTGCGCCAGTTTCTTGCCAACGGTCACGTCGTGCTCGGTGGCTTTGCCGGCGCGCCGGAAGTCGTTGAGCACCAGCGTCATGGCCGCTTCGCCTGAAGGGCCGGGCAGTCGAAGCTCACGAGGCTCAGGCGGTGTGTAGTCTTTCGCCATGGATAACGCCCGCTCTTTGGCACGAGCCAGCAGGCGATCGCGGTTCATTATGATGCCGTCGCCTGGCCGCAGGTAGAGCAGGCTGCGGGCTTCTTCTGCGGATTTGGCCACTGTGGCTGTTGCGACCGTCTCAAAGACCTTGCTGACGGCGGGCATGGGCCCCTTGGCGTGCTTGGGATTATCGCTCCATCGGAGCAGCATCTCCTTGCAGCCGCCCCAGGCCGGCACAAGACCGACGCCGACCTCTACCAGACCCATATAGGTTTCCGCATGGGCTTCCAGCGCATCGCAATGCAGCAGGATCTCGCAGCCACCGCCGAGCGCCATACCGGACGGCGCGCCGATGACAGGAAAAGGCGCAAACTTGAGGTTTTTGTAGACATCCTGACCCTGTTTGACCGACTCCGTAATCTTTGGCCATGCTGCGATGTTGGCTGCGAAAAGTGCGAGACCCACATTGGCGCCCACGGAGAAATTGGTTCCCTCGTTGTGGATCACCAAGGCTTCGTAACCTTGGGCCGGAATGATCTTCAGTGCTTGGGACGCCATCATCATGATGCCTTCGTCCACAGCGTTCATCTTTGAGTGAAACTCAAGACAGAGCACTTTGTCACCAATGTCCCAAAGACTGGCTGATCCGTTGCCGGCAACGCGCTCGGAGGATCGCTTGATATCAGACAGCAGCAATACGCCTTCGGCACGCTTGACGTCATGGTATGCGCCGTCAGTCCCAAAATACTGGAGCTGTCCGCCTTCGATCCTGTAGAAACTGCCGTCACCCACTTTTTCAAGCAGTGTCGGCACGGCCATGCCTTCAGCCGCAAGGCGTTCTGCAAACCAACGGGCTCCGAGTTTGTCGATGAGTTCGAATGGCCCCCATTTCCAGGCGTAGCCGTTCTTCATGGCCTCATCCACCGCGTGGATGTCGTCGGCGATTTCAGGAACCAAAGACGCTGCGTAGCTCAATGTATGGGACAGGACCCGCCAGGCATACTGTCCTCCCCGGTCGGGATGTTCGACCAGAGCCCGCAAGCCGCCTCGAGCGGCCTCGACGCTTTCCAGAGTGGGTTTGCTTGCGCGGTGGTATTCCCCCGTGACGAGATTCAGGGCTTCTTTCACTTTGTCCCCATCGCTGCGGTTGAGCCGATAAAACCCGCCTTTGCCTTTTCTTCCGGTGTAGCCGTCGGCAATCATCTTTTCAATGAACTCGCTGCGACGGTGAATGCTTCGGTACATGTCGTTTTCTGGCAGCAACGAAAGCATGGAGCGTTCGACATGGGGTTGAAGATCAATGCCGACCAGGTCGAGCAGGCCGAAAATTCCTGTTTTCGGAATCCCCATGGGCTTACCGATAACCGCATCAGCCTCTTCAACAGTGATGCCGTCCTCGAAAGCAAAGCGCACTGCGACACCCATCCATAAAATCCCGATCCGGTTTGCAATAAAGCCGGGTGTGTCCTTGCAGTCCACCACCGACTTTCCCAGCAACTGATCACCAAAGTCCCGAAGACTCGAGATCACTTCGGCCTGTGTATCCGGACCGCCCACGAGTTCGAGCAGGCGCATGTATCGGGGGGGATTAAAGAAATGGGTTACTGCAAAATGCTGACGAAAACCCTCCGGCATATCAGCTACCAGGTGATCCAGCGGAATGGTCGAGGTGTTGGAAGTCACGATGCAGTCGGCCCGGCGATGTGCATCGATCTTCCGATAGAGGTCCCTTTTGATCTCAAGGTTTTCCAGGACCACTTCAATGACAAGATCGCAGTCTACAAGCCAATCCAGATGATCCTCGAGATTGCCGGGCCGTATTCGCGCGGCATTGCGCGGATGCATCAGCGGCGCCGGGTTGGTCTTGCGCATACGCTGTACTGCTCCTGCAGCAACGCTATTGCGGTCAGCGCCTTCATTAGCGACGATGTCGAGCAGGATCACTTCAAGGCCCGCATTCGCAGCTTGTGCGGCGATGCCCGAGCCCATCACGCCCGAGCCGATAACGGCAACTTTACGTATGGCGGGCATCTAGGCGGCCTCAAGTACGGTGGCAATACCCTGTCCACCGCCAATGCATTGGGTGGAAAGAGCGTAGCGGCCCCCTTGTCGTTTCAGCAACTGAGCGGCTTTGCCCGTGATGCGCGCACCGGTTGCTCCCAGAGGATGACCGATTGCAATGGCGCCGCCATCAATATTCACTTTTGCTGTATCAAGCTCCAGATCCCGAATCGACGCGATTGACTGCGTAGCAAAGGCTTCGTTGATTTCGACAACATCAAGATCTTTGGCCTCGATTCCTGCCCGACTCAGGGCTTTACGTGATGAGAAGATGGGTCCAAGGCCCATGGTTTCAGGTTTGCACCCGGATACCGCGATGCCCGCGATACGTGCCATCGGTGTCAGACCGTTTGCGTTGGCATAGTCCATGGAGCAGACCAGGGTAGCCGCGGCGCCGTCTGTCAGCGGTGAGGATGTTCCTGCTGTGACCGTCCCGTTTTCATCGAAAGCGAGTTTCAATCCGGCCAGCCCCTCAAGATCGGTAGTGGGACGAAGGCAGCCGTCTTCTTCAATGGCGTGTCCTCCGACCTCAATGGGGACGATTTCATCGGCAAGGAGTCCTTTGGTTTGCGCCTCCCCGGCTTTGTGCTGGCTGGCCACCGCGAACACCTCTTGTTCCTCGCGGCTGATGGCATATTCCCGGCCGACATTTTCAGCCGTTTCGCCCATGGACATATAGGCCGCTGGCATGCTCTCGCACAATGCAGGGTTAGGCATCGGATTGAAACCCGACATCGGCACGCGGCTCATCGACTCAACACCGGCACAGATGAACACTTCTCCGGCGTCCATCTGGATCGCCCCGGCGGCCATATGAATCGCCTGCATGGAGGAACCGCAAAACCGGTTGACCGTCGTGCCGGCTACCGAGATGGGAAGACCGGCCATGAGGCCAACCAATCGCGCCATATTGAATCCCTGTTCGCCCTCAGGAAAGGCGCAGCCCAGGATAAGGTCTTCGACATCTTCCGGATTGACGCCCGTGCGCTCCATCAGGCCTTTGACAACGTGTGCGGCGAGGTCGTCGGGCCGGACTTTGGTCAGCGCGCCTTTAGTGGCGAAGTGAAATGGTGACCGGGCATATCCGGCGATCACGATGTCTTTCATTACAAATCTCCTTTGGAAAATCTCTGAGGGTACTTATTTCAACTTCAATGTTTTACGTGCTTCAGGCTTGTGCTGCCTGAGCGGATTCGTCATCCATGGCCGCGAGCGCCTGCGCCCGCACGCTGGACAACTCCTTCAACGTGTCATCAATATCGGCTTTTTGTGATTCCAGTTCGCCTATCCGGTTGTTGACCTTATCCAGGAGCAGCACAATCTGGTCGTGCTGGGCGGGATCAGCATCATACAAATCGAGATATTCGCCGATATCGGTAAGACTGAAGCCAAGACGTTTGCCGCGCAGGATAAGCTGCAAGCGCCCGCGCTCCCGATGGGTATAAATTCTTGTGGTGCCTGCCCGGCGCGGCGTCAACAGACCTTTGCTTTCATAAAAACGGATTGCCCGGGCTGTGATACCGGCTTCCCGGGCAAGTTCCGTAATCGTGAGCATGTCACCGAGAAAGCTTGTCATGAGGCGGCAGATCCCTGCTGCTTCTCTGCTTCCTCTGCAACCAGTTCCTTCTTTGAGAGCTTGCCAATAATGGTCTTGGGCAACTCCAATCGGAACTCGATCTCTGACGGCATCTCGATCTTCGACAGTTTGTCCTCAAGGAAAGATTTCATCTCGGACTCGGTCAGCTGCTCGCCGTCCTTCAGTTTCACAAAGGCTTTGGGGCTCTGTCCGCGATACTCATCATCGATTCCGATCACCGTCACTTCGGCGACGGCAGGGTGCAGGTAGATGGCTTCTTCGACCATGCGCGGATAGACGTTATACCCACTGCACAAGATGAGGTCCTTCAGCCGGTCAACCAGGAAAAAGTGACCCTCGTCGTCCATGTACCCCACGTCACCTGTGCGGAACCAGCCATCGCGCAGGCTGTCGGCCGTTTCTTCGGGACGATTAAGGTAGCCCCTCATGACCTGTGGCCCCTTGATCCAGACTTCACCGCGCTCCCCAACGGCCATAGCTTCATGCGGCGCTTCGAGATCATGAATCGAAATCTCGGTGCCTGGCATGACTTGTCCGATGGAGCCCGGTTTGTTTGTATCGGCCATGGCATTACAGGTCGCGACCGGCGCGGTTTCACTCAAGCCGTACCCCTCAACAAGACGACAGCCTGTCAGCCGTTCGAAGGTTTCCTTTACCTCGAGCGGCAAAGGAGCGCCGCCTGAGATACAAAAGCGCACCGTCGAAAGGTCGAATTTCGACAGGTCTGGGCTCTGGTTGATCGCGGCATAGATGGTCGGCACTGCAGGGAAGATGGTCGGCTTCTTTTTGTTGATGGTTGCGAGGGTTTGGCCCAGCTCGTAGCGAGGCAGCAAGATCATTTGCGCGCCGGCGGCGACAGCAAAGTTCATGACGGCGGTCATGGCGAAGACATGAAAGAAGGGAAGAATGCCCAATACTTTTTCGTCTTCTGGATTGAGATCAACGTACCAGAGCAGCATTTGCGATACGTTGGCTGAAAGGTTGCCTTGGCTCAGCATTGCCCCTTTGGGTCGGCCTGTGGTGCCTCCGGTGTACTGTAGTACGGCAACGTCGTTGTCGAGATCCACGGTGACGGGATCCGGATTGCCCGCGTTATTGACCAGATCGGCAAAGTGGACGATTTCGGGACCAGAATCAATCTTGGCGAGATCTTTTCTTTTGAGGAGCCTGAACAGGACGCTCTTGATCTTGGGCAGGATAGCCGCCATCGGACAGACGATCACTTTCTTGAGGCTCTTGGTCTGGGAAAGCATGGCAGCGACCTTGGGATAGAGCACCTCAAGATCCATCGTTATCATGATCTCGGTTTCACTGTCATCGATCTGGAATGCGAGTTCGCGTTCCACGTAAAGCGGGTTGTAATTGACGACTGTGGCACCGGCACGAAGCGCGCCGTAGTAGCAGATTACGGAGTAGGGAGTGTTGGGCAGGCACAGGCCAACCCGAGTCCCCTTGGTGACGCCCATCTCCTGTAAACCTTTTGCGGCCTGCTTGACCTGTTCGAGCAGTTCTCCATAAGTCAGGCAATAATCGAGAAAATCAATCGCGGTCTTGTCAGGAGATCGATTCGCCGTTGCCTCCAGCGTCTCAAAAAGCGGTTGGCGTCCAATTGATGCATTCCAATCGATGCCTGCGGGGTAGTGATGGCGCCACGGTTGCGTACTGTTATTCATAATGATCCATCCTTTATCTAGCCCTGATATTTTTCGACTACCCGGATCCGCGGGGCAGTCGAAGATGTTTTGTGGCAATCAATGTAAACAAAGTTTACGTTAACGTCAACTAAGTTACGCATGGGGAATATGAGCTGGAAAAAGCTGCTATTGATCCCTCAGATCATCGATTCTTTCGATTCCAATATTGATCTGATTGATTGGATTCCACGGGGGAACTTTCGGGACAATGAGCGCAGAAATTTGGCTTTGACGATCGTTATCTGTGGGACGCGATGGGCAAAGACCACATGAAATATCCTTGTCAATAAAGTGTTTGTCCCATTTTGGCGAACCATGAGATGATCCGCGGCCAAATTTTTTAAAGTCGCTTTGGTCTTTCAGGGAAGACCTGGAGAGGCTTGGAAAGTCTTAGATAAAAGGAGTATCTATGCCAGCGTTAAGAAAGGATGTAGATCCGCAAGGATTGCTCGAGTACTCGGTTGTGTATACCGACCGCGCTCTTAATCATATGTCTCAGTCCTTCCAGGGCGTTATGAACGATATCTCCTCAATGCTTAAAGAGGCTTATAACGCGGAGGCTGCAGTGGTGGTCCCCGGCAGTGGCACTTTCGGAATGGAAGCGGTGGCAAGACAGTTTGCGACCGGAAAAAAATGTCTGGTGGTACGCAACGGCTGGTTCAGTTTCCGTTGGACGCAGATCTTCGACATGGGGAATATTCCGACCAGCCACTCGGTGCATAAGGCGAGACCTGTCGAGTCGGGCAAACATCCGGCCTATGCGCCAGCGCCGATCGATGAAGTGGTTGCGGCGATCCGTTTAGAAAAACCCGATGTGGTGTGTGCCCCGCATATTGAGACCTCTGCTGGCATGATGTTGCCTGATGATTACATCCGCGCACTGGCCGATGCGGTGCATGAGCACGGTGGTCTGATGGTGCTCGACTGTATTGCTTCGGGAACACTTTGGGTGGATATGGCGGCGACAGGTGTGGATGTCCTTATCAGTGCGCCGCAAAAAGGCTGGAGCGGCTCTCCTTGTGCGGGCCTGGTGATGTTGAGCGCACATGGCGAGACGGTACTCCAGGAAACAACCAGTACCAGTTTTTCCTGCGACCTGAAGAAGTGGCGTGAGATCATGGCAGCCTACGAGAATGGCGGCCATGCCTATCACGCCACTATGCCGACTGATGGATTGCGCGCCTTTGCTGAAGTGATGCGGGAAACTCGCGAGATGGGCTTTGCTGATGCCCGTGCCGCCCAGGAGGAACTGGGTCGTCGGGTGCGCGAGCTGCTGGAAGGGCAAGGCATCAAGAGTCTCGCCGCAGCCGGATTCAAGGCGCCAAGTGTCGTGGTGAGTTATACCGACGATCCTGAGATGCAGACAGGCAAGAAATTTGCCCAACTCGGGATGCAGATCGCAGCGGGGGTGCCGCTCCAGTGTGACGAAGCCGAAGACTTCAGGACGTTTCGGATTGGGCTTTTCGGGTTAGACAAGCTGAAGGATATCGATCGGACCGTGAGCCTTTTTGCGAAGACGCTCGAGCAGATTGCGATCGACGACGCAGCCTGATCAATGCTCCTCAAGTCGGGCGATGCCGATCGCGGCCTCGCCCGCGCCGCTGTAAAGAATGTAGACCTGACCGTCATCGACAAAGATGCCGGGGTCACGCAATTCGCACAGTCTTTCCGTTGCGGTGCCCACGACTGAGGGTTGGCGCGGCAGATCCGAACCCTCCCAGACCTCTTGGGGACTCAACAAGATGCGTGGCTCGGTGAAAACCCAATCGTCCCAGTCTTTATCAAGCTCGCACTGGCAGTGATAGATCTGTTCGGGACAGTCGCCCATGCATGAAAAGAATAAGTGCAGAGTGTCCCCTTTCAGCCACAATGCGGGATGACGCAGCTCAAGGGCGCTGTTCTTGCCAAAAAGCTGCATGGCGGGACCCGGGTCGCGTTGAACTTCAAATGGCCCGTCCCAGTGCCGGGCGCGAAGAAAGCGTCCCTGCCAGGTTGTTGCGTAGATCCAGTCCTTGTGCCGAACCACCCGGAAGTAGGGTGGCCCGAGCAATGGCGCGCGTGGTAGAAAATGGAGGCCATCCTCGGAGTAGGCTATCCGGGTTTTTTGGTCTCCGTTGTCCAGCAGTCCATGGTAATACATCCGGATCTGCCGGCTTTCTTCGTCGATATGCACATCCGGTGAGGCGACGTGAGCGTAAAGATATCCTCCGGGCAAGGTGTCTGCCCAGCTGGGACGCTGATCCGGCGGCGGTTCGGGCGGGTCGGTTGGCGCAAAAAGCGACTCTGAGACGTCCAATACCCCCGGGCGGTGAATTTTCCACGGACCTTTAAGATCATCTGCATAAGCCAATCGGATGAAGGTGCCCTTGTGATGCGAAAAGTAAAGATAGTAGCGTCCAAGCGGTTGCGTTACCCAGGCCGGCACCCGGATCAGACTCGGACCGTTGATGTTGGTGCCGATACGGTCATCCATGCCGGCATGAATAATGGGCTGGTCCAGAATTCGGGTCGCGCGCATGAAAGCAGTATACCGCCGGGCGAATACAATCTGGACTCTGTCTTTTCGAACCCACCTGTAAATTGAACCTCTTAACTGGTTCATACCAACGTCGATCGAGAACATGCATCATGAATAAAGAAGAACTCATTCACATGGTTTACCGCGGAGCCCACGCGGGTGCTTCTTCCACCGTACAAATCTTCCGTCGCGGGATCGAGCAGTCGCCTTATGCCGATAAATGGCTGACAGACGGCATCATGTATTCGGTTTATGCCGGCCGGCTTTCGGCGGTCGGGACTGATCAGGATGATCCCCTGGAGAAGTACTGGAAATTGCGGCGCAACATCATGCTGTATGACATCCCGGAACGGCCCGTGGAAGTTGCGGGCCGGGACGCTGTGCGTCTTCTGGAAAAGGCGTTTTGTCGCCGGATCACTGACCTGCCGTTATGGCGGGCCCGTTATGCGCTGATCTGCGCGCCACACGGCGGACTGGTCATGGACGGGGTTCTGATCCGGCTTGCAGAAGATCGCTTTTGGTACGTAGAGGCCAATGGCGATACCGCCAAGTGGTTCCTGGCTTTATCGGACGGGATGGACGTGACGGTCTCAGATCCGCAGTCGCGCGTATTGCAGGTCCAGGGCCCGAACTCATTGGAGTTTCTCAAAGCAGCAGCGCCCGGTCAGGTGCCGGAGAAGTTTGGCTACTTTCATGCGGCCATGTTCAACTTTGATGGGCAGGAGGTGCTGGTCTCCCGCACAGGGTGGACGGGAGAGATAGGAATTGAGATTTACGGGAACGCAAGTCTTGACCACTCGGCATTGTGGGACTACCTGTTTTCTGTGGGCGAGGCTTTCGATCTGGAGCGGTCGGGAAGTGCGTCGCTGGGTCTTCGCCGGGTAGAGGCGGGAATCCTCGACTATCAGTCAGACATTGATCTATCGATGACGCCGTTCGATGCGGGCTTGGGTGCCTTTGTGGATTTCGACAAGGAAGAATTTGTTGGCAAGCAGGCCCTCCAAAGTGCGAACAGGAAATGCCGCCTGTTCGGCTATGTCTGCGAGCAAGGCAAGGTCAATTCAGGACTTGAGATTCTTGAAAATGGGGCAAGAGTGGGCATCACCAAGAGCAGCGCCTGGTCGCCGACTTTGGCAAAAGGAATCGGCTACGTGGTGTTCGACCACGCGGCCGAGGACGGTACTGAATGGGTTGGTCGCGCTCTGACGCTTCGTGATGTCGAAGGCAATGACCATGACTGTGAGATCGTCACGCTGCCCTTTTTCGACAAGCAAAAGGAGTTGGCAAGGGGCCTGTCGGTAGATGATGGGATCTAAGCGAAGTCGTAGTTTCTGATTTAGACTCAGAAGGTGAATCCGCACCGCGGTTACGCTGTGGTTCCCAATTTTGGGCTTATGCGGGCGTTTAGTGGGTGATCTTTGGGAAAGTACCAGTATGCCAAGTGAATCAAAAATGCGTCGCCTCTTCGAACTTGAGGGCAAGGTGGCCCTTATTACCGGAGCCAGCAAGGGGATCGGTGAGGCAATCGCCAGAGGTATGGCCGAATTTGGTGCGAGCGTGATCGTCAGCAGTCGCAATGCCGAAGCGATAGGTGAAGTGGCGCAAGCGTTCAGGGCTGATGGACTCGAAGCAACGGCTATTGCGGCGAACATGGGTCGAGTGGAGGATATCGAGCATCTCGTGGATCAGTCTGTCGCGGCGTATGGCGGTCTGGACATCATCGTCAACAACGCAGCGACCAATCCGGTATATGGTCCGATCCAGAAGACGGACGAGCGCGCCTTCGACAAGATTATTGATGTCAACCTCAAGGGCCCTCTGTTGCTGTGTCAACGGGCCTATCCGATCCTGAAGGAGCGCGGTGGTGGCTCCATCCTCCATTTGAGTTCGATAGGTGGGCTGGCCCCTGAGGCCGGTATTGGGATGTACAGCGTAAGCAAAGCGGCACTCATTAATCTGACAAAGGCGATGGCGCAGGACTGGGGTCCCGATGGGATCCGCGTGAACGCCATTTGTCCGGGGCTGATCAAAACCAAATTCAGTGAGGCTTTATGGAGCGACGAGGAAAACCTTGCGCGTTTTCTGAGCAAGATCCCTTTGGGTCGATTGGGGGTTGCAGAAGATATTGCCGGTCTGGCGGTCTACCTGGCAGGGGATGCCTCTGCCTACTGTACCGGCGGCGTTTACATGGCTGACGGTGGATACGCTGCGGCCTGAGTGAGTTACGAGGAGAAAGACCATGCCCTCTTTTGATGTAGTCAGCGAAGTGGATGAGCACGAACTTGCCAATGCGATTGATCAGGCGAACCGTGAGATAAGCAACCGATTCGATTTCAAGGGCAGCGATGCCCGCGTGGATTATGCAGAGCCAGTTTTGACCATTTTCGCGGACGATGAATTCAAGGCCGGGCAGGTGCGAGACATTCTCGAACCCAAATTGGTCAAGCGCGGCATCGACATCGGCTGTCTCGAGCCCGGTGAAGTTGAAGAACGTGGCGGCGGTAAGGTGCAGCAGAAGGTGACGGTGCGCCGGGGTATCGATACCGCCCTGGGCAAGACACTGGTAAAGAAAATCAAGTCAAGCAAGATGAAGGTTCAGGCTGCGATTCAGGGCGAGCAACTGCGCATCACCGGCAAGAAGCGCGATGATCTGCAGGCGGTCATCGCTCTACTGAAAGAAGAAGATACAGGTCTGCCGCTGCAGTACACAAATTTCCGTGACTAGGCCCTGGAGCGGGACCGTTGGCGGCAGTTAGGAGTCGATAATGAAAGAGATTCAATTCTGGTTCTCAATCGGGAGTACTTACACCTATCTGTCGGTGACTCGCATCGGCGCAGTGGCGAAAGAGACTGGCGCTTCTTTTTCCTGGCAGCCTTTCAGCGTGCGCAAGATCATGCGGGAGATGGACAACGTACCGTTTCCTCCGAGCAAGAAGGTGAAAGTCGATTACATGTGGCGCGATATTGAGCGGCGGGCGCAGGGCTATGGATTTTCGGCGCAGGTTCCCGCTCCCTATCCGTTGGCAGAGTTTGACCTGGCCAATCGGGTTGCCGTGTTGGCCATGCAGGAAGGCTGGTGTGAAGACTATGTACAGGCAACCTATCGAAGATGGTTTCTTGATGGCGAGGAGGCCGGCGGCGAGCCCAACCTGGCGGAGACGCTATCGGAGATTGGCCAGGATCGGGCCCGTGTGCTTGATCTTGCGAACAGTCCCGATCTGGAGGCAGCCTATCTTGAGCAGACTGCCCGGGCGCAGAAACTCGGAATCTTTGGCAGTCCGTCCTTTATCGTTGATGGCGAACTCTTCTGGGGAGACGATCGTCTGGAAGACGCCATTCGCTGGGCGCAGCGGTCTGACTGACTTTCGTAGCTACCATTTCTCGCCATAGGGGCGAAGATCGATCTCAAAGGCCCATGCTGAGCGGTCCTGCTGGGTCAGTGCATACACGCTGTCAGCGATCGCATCCGGCTGCATAAAGAAGTCATCCGCCCGGTCGGGAAAACGCGCTCTGGTGCGTTCGATGTCGATGATGCCGTCTATGATGAGGTAACCCACGTGAATCCCCTTGGGGCCGAGATCTCTCGCCATAGATTGTGCAACGCTTCGCTGCGCGGCTTTTGCTGAGGCAAAGGCCGTGGATTGGGCGCCCCCTCTCAAAGATGCCGTCGCACCAATGACCATGATGTTGCCTTCGCCGTTTTCAGTCATCGACGGAATCACCTGTTGGGCGCAAGCCACCAGCCCCAGGGTATTGGTCGCCCAGGAAGACTGCATGCCTTCCAACGACGTATCCATG
>Ga0255767_1000796_pt1 | contig 28384 bp, 19 predicted proteins | sample 071ome_24_FD_179967 | JGI IMG/M metagenome (GOLD analysis project Ga0255767, IMG submission 179967) | Coastal salt marsh microbial communities from the Groves Creek Marsh, Skidaway Island, Georgia - 071402CT metaG (version 2) | ecosystem: Environmental > Aquatic > Marine > Intertidal zone > Salt...
GACGGTGCTCGCGTGACTCATGCTTTCGAGACGATGATGCTTTTTCGTGAAATGAAGAGCGAAAACCAGAGGAATTTTTTCGATTTTTTTGGCCTAAAAATCGAGCCTTTTTCCCCATAACGAGCGGGGACTTAATAAGTCCATTTCCCTAGACTGTCTGCTGCTGCTGCTGTTCTCGCGAAGACACGCGCACGCACACGCAAAGAAAAACCTCAAAGATTGGATATCGTGTTCGCCTCCTTTCGATCGTTGAGGTCTTTGAAGAGGGTTCGTTTTTATTCTCGCGATCGAGAGAGAGAGAGAGAGAGAGAGCACCTTTTTTTGTGGTTGTGAACAACGACTTTCGTTGGCGGCGATTTTCCCTACTAAAAAGTAGTTGACAGAGAGAGACAGAGAGAGAAGATTATATAAGAGGCTCGCGCGAGCGGAGACGACTATACACACGTAAATAGTAATGTCCATACTCGGGCCGCGGTTACACGCGATCGCGCTGAAAGCGCTGGGTTTTCCGCGAATTCTATCGCCAGGTTTCAACGCGTGCGTGGCGTCTTTGTATAATTCCGAACAGTCGAGAGAGTATCGCGAGCTCGTCTTGTGGCTGGAAAATACGAAAATACGCCGACTCTCGTCGGACGGAGGCGAGAGAGAAAAAATGCTCTCGGAGACGAAAGAAGACGCGGAGTGGTCGAAGTGCTACCTGGAGTATTTGAAGTTGTGCGAGTGCGACGAGATGCACTTGACGTGCGCGGAGAGTAAGATTGATTTTTTAATAAACTTGGCGTTGGCGGAGGAGTATCGGGATAGGTTCGAAGAAGAAGATGAAGAAGATGATGAAGAAGAAGATGAAGATCAAAAAGGACGAGAGAGAGCGAGAACGCCGACAGAAAAGATGCGAGGGATGGAAATCGATCGAAAAGATGATGGTAAAAGAGAGGGTGTAATGGTAGACGCGAACGCGGTAGAAAACGTCGGCAGCGCGGGGAAGAGGACAAAGGTGGAAAACGAGAAAGGTTTCGCGTATTCCAGGTTCAAACCGAAAGAGGAAACCACCGGTGGGAAAGGGAGAGGAACGACGGATGCGAATTTACCTCCAGACGCTTCGCTCTTGGCGGATTTACGAGACGACCAGGAGGTTATGGAGGACGAAGAGACGTACGATGCGTTGATGAAAGTTTTGAATGCGTTTGATGTCGTTCCGGCTTTCGAAACGAAGCGACCGACGGTGGACGCGCGACTCGTTCGATTAACGACGAAGACGTTAGAGCGCTTTGTTGTGCCGTTCCAGGAAGAAGACGATCGAGGAGAGGAGAGCGACGTGCACATGGGAAACGCCGACGCGCCATCATCGAAAATAGATTTGAAACTGAGCGAGGACGACTACGTTTTGCGCGATGCGGGTGTCCCCATTCAAAACGTAAAAGTAAAGCGAATGGTGGACGCTTTGCGCGTGTTGTACGTGAACCAGTTGAGAGCGACGCAAGACCGCGCCGACGACATTTTGCTTCAGGTGCAATCGAGAGTTGCGGACCCTCGAACGGATGCAAAACAAGGCAGAGTCGGTCGATGAGCGAAGGAACGAAGAAGAAGTATAAGATACGCGTGTACAAAATACAGCATAGCTCTGTTAAATGCAGCATATACAGAAAAAAAGAAAGAAGATGGAACGCTTTCATCGCAGTAGGTAGGAAAAAACTGTACAACATATCACCATGCCGAGAGAGAGAAAGAAAGAAAGAAAGAAAGAAAGAAAGAACACCGTCGTAGATTTTGTACGCGCACGAAGAAAAGATGGATGAAAGAAAAGTAGATACTACTACACTATAAAATTACAACCTTCCGCTAAAACTTTCCGCATGAGCGCCCTGCCTTTTCGGCTTTCTTTCCGATTCATGACTAAATTCAACAGCGGATTCTTTTCGTCCACCTTGACCGTCTCGAACCCGAACCGTTCGTACACCCTCACCGCTTTCCCGTCCACCTCTCTGACGTGCAACCACACGTCGCACCCGCCAACACTCGGCACAAACTCTCCGATCGCTTCCAACATCGCCTTTGCCACGCCTTTGTTCCTATGTTCAGATGCGACCGCCATATTGCACACGTACGGCGCGTCCGAGGGTGGCGGGTTCGGATCGTCCGCGATTCTTGAACGCACGTCTAAAGCTACCGAGACTAAAGATATCACCTCGTCTTCGGTGACTTCTTGCGTCTCTGGATTCGTCTTTGTCGTCACGCCGACGAAACACACCTCGTACGGGTTACTGGCGGCGTTACCACCACTCTTACTCTTCTTCATCTGCGCGTTCGCGTCGTCGCTTTTTTCTTCTTCATCATCTTCCTCGTCCTCCGCGACGCACGCTTCCAATAAATATCTCAAAACGAAACTTCTCGGCTTCTCGTCCGGGGAACCGCTGAAACTCTCCCGAAAGACCTTCGCCGCGTCGAGCACGTCTCGCTCGCGTATCGCGCGAACCACTAAACGCGTCTCGTCGTCTTCTCTTTTTCCTTCTTCCTCCTCACCCTTCTTCTTCTTCCGGAGGAGCGTAAACGACCTCCGGAACGCTCGCGTGATTCGTTCGATTTCTCGGCCTCGCTCTTCGTTCGTTGTCGTCGTTCTCGTCGTCGTCGTCGATGAAGACGAAGAAACAGAAGAAAAAGCTCTTCCGCCCCCGCGCTGATGCCGCTTCTGCCGTCTGGCCCGAAGAAGACTGCCGCTTCTGCTGCTGCGGCTGACGCTGCTGCTGCTGCTCGGCAGAAGAAGAAAAGTCGTCGTCGTCGTCGTCATGATGGAGAGAAAGAAGTGCGTTCGTTCGTTCGTCTCCGTTTCGCGTTTTCTTTTGAAGAAAAAAAAGAAAAAAAAAGAACGAAAAGTTGGCAGAAAAAAAAAGGAAGAAACCGCTTGTCTCTCTCTCTGTCATCATTCATCGACATCATGAGCGGTGGAGAAAACAACAATAAACAAATGACCACGCGCGAGCGTCAGCAGATCGAGGTGGCCAAGCTGGAGGCGGAGCTGAACGCTCTGAAAGTAGACGCCGCGAAGGTACGTACGCGGTAGTGTGCGAATTTTTTGGAACGCGTTGTTGTGTCGTGCAAAAATCTCTCTCTCGTTTTCTCTCTCTCTCTTCGTTTTTAAAAAGAGATCTGATGAGACATCCTTTTACTCAAGCAACTCACTCTTTATTGTTCTTCTTCTTCTTCGTTTATTATCTTGTAAAAACAACAGCCCGGAAACTTGTCGCCGATACTGGAGAAGATGCTCGTGCTCGAAAAATCGTACCGTTTATCGGCCGATTTCGTGGCGACGCCTCGACTGTGCGTGGCGATTTTGGCGGTGTTGAGACAGGCGAACGATTGGGAAGGGATTTGCGAACACGTCGTGTTGCTGTCGAAACGACGAGCGCAGCTGAAACAAGCGATTGGAGCGGTCGTGAGAGAGGCGATGTCGTACATAGACGAGACGCCGGACGTGAAGACGAAAACGAGGTTGATTGAAACGCTGAATGATGTCGCCTCGGGGAAAATTTTCGTCGAGGTGGAAAAGGCGAGATTGACGAGGATTTTAGCGCGGTTGCACGAGGAAGCGGGGAGAATTAACGAGGCGGCGAGCGTGATGCAAGAGGTAGCGATTGAAACGTACGGGGCGTTATCGAAGAGAGAGAAGGTGTTTTTCATCGAAGAGCAAATTCGTTTGTGCATGAAGAACGACGATTACGTGCGAGCGAGAATTTTGAGCAGAAAGATCAACGTTAGAAGTTTCGACGAGATTAAACGAATGGAAGAGAAAGAAGCGCTGAAGAAGAAAAAGAAGTTGGAAGAAGAAGGTGGCGTAGATGCGATGATGATGGACGAGGAGGAGAAGAAACGTTTCGAGGAGGTTGAGAAAGAAGAAAAGAAGGAAAAAGAGAGTGCGGTGCAACACGCGAAGGGCGTGTTCGCGGAGACCGATCCGAGCGTTCCAGATTTACCGACGCTGCGTTTGAACTATCACAACTTGATGGTGCAATATTTCGAAAGAGAGAAGGATTACTTGGAACAGTGCCGATGTTACAAGGCGATTTTAGAGTGCGAGTTGGTGAAGGAGGATAAATCAAAGTACGAACCGGCGATGGAATCGTGCGCGTGGTTGGTCGTTTTAAGCGAACGAGACCCGATGCAACAAAGTTTACTCCACCAAACGCTGAACGACGATAGGTTGAAAGAAATGAAAACATACGAAGAGTTGTTGAAGAAGTTCACGACGTATGAAATCATCCGATGGGACGAGTTGAGCGAAACGTACGCCGAGGAAATCGCGAAACACTTCACCGCCGGTACCAATAATAGCAATCAACAAAAACAAGAACAAACGAACGTAGCCACGACGAAATTGGAGGACTTGCAGTCGCGCGTGATTGAACACAACTTGTTCGTCGTCGCCAAGTATTACAACCGCATCTCTTTGACGAGACTTTCCGAACTGTTGTGCTTAACTGTGGACGAAGCCGAGACGCGCTTATCGAAATCCGTCTGCTCGAAGAAAGTCCACGCTAAGATTGACCGACCGAACGGCATCGCAACCTTCAAAAAAGTCAACGACGTCGCGAGCGCGGACGGAAAAGACGGTGGGGATTCTCTGTCTTCCTCGGAAACTGCGCCGGACCAACTTCTCAACTCGTGGGTAAACAACGTCGACTCGTTGCTCGCGGCTTTAGACAAAGCCGGGAACTTGATCAATAAAGAAGCGATGACGCACAAAGTCTCCCTCAAGTTGGAAGCGTAGGATTTATCCCGCGTGGAGGTGTTGTTAATAACACCACTCCATCTGTTAGATATTTCGATACACTTTTTTTAATGAGAGAATGTACATCCCTTACCTGTCTGAAAACTTGAAACGCGCCGCGCGCCCGGCGTTTCGAAACAATCAATGCTTTCGTTTTTTGTGTGTGAGCATCTATCTTTTTTGAATACGAACTCTTCTTCCAATTCTTCAAAAATAAGGCGCGTGAAAAACGCGCCTACGAGAGACCACTTGCGCGCGCGCGCACGCACACACACAAATACGCACACACGCGCACGAGAGAGAGAAAGCGTAACTTTAACATCGCGCAGCACAAAGTCGTCGTCGTCGCCGAAGGTGTGGGAGGCTCAAAATCGATTTCCAAGTCTCGAAGAATGTCCGTCGCACGCGCGAGGATGGACAAAAACGACGACGAAGAGGAAGACTCTGATGCGAATTGGATGAATCTGATTCGCAACGACAAGGACAGAGAGAAGATCATTCGGTTACAAAAAGCGGACGACCCGTCGTTGCGAGCGATGTTTAAAGCGATATCGATATCTATGAAGAAAAAAGACGAGAATATGGAACGCGCGGTCGCGATTGGGTTCGAAAGAGGGGTAAGTTTTGCCTCTGGGAAGAAGAATGTGGGCGATTCCTCGAGTGGTGCGTCGGGCGCTCGCGGCGCCGCGGCGGCGGAGCAAAAACCAAAGAAGACGAAGAGGAGCACCGCGAAGATATTGATATCGAAGGGCGATGGAAACGAAGGAGAAGAGGAATTTGCAGCTTCCGAAGAGGAAGATTCCGATTCCGATTTTGACGATGATTCCTCGGACGACGACGAAGAAGAAGGTGAAGACGACATGAACAGAACTAAAATCGAGCGAAGGTCGAAAGCGTCGAGCGCGCCGGGTACGTTGCTCGTGAGCGATGAGGAAGAAGAAGACTTCGTCGTCGAGAAAGATAGAATAGGAAGAGATGATAGTAGCAATCCGCGAAAGGAGAACAACGGTAGAGCGAAAGAGGACGATACAACGGCTTTGCGGTGGGTGGTGGAGAGAAGCAGTAGTTTTCCCAGCGAAAACGACGAGACGCAAAAATCCGTTTCGAACGATCTAGAGGTGATCGATTTGAGAAGAAAATTGGCAAACGCTGAGGTTAGAACGAATAACGCGATACTGAGTAGAATGTTAAATGCGTGGCGTTTAGCGTGTTTTACCTCGAGAAGGAATGAGTCTGTGGTGCAACGAATGCTCGTGGCGTCCGAACACCGAAGGATGCGCGCAGCGTTTCGTTCGTGGATGGACGCAACGCTAGAGTTTAAAAGACGACGTATGCTTGTTGGTGTCGGGGATGCCGATGGTGGCGATAGGAAGAAGAAGAAGAACAGAAGAAGCGACTTGTCGGGTACAACTGGAACGGTTGACGAGGAAGAAGAATTTGCGCCGGATTATAGCGAAGAGTGCGAACGACTGCAGCTGGAAGTAAAATCGTTGCGGGAAATTCTCGAACGAGAACGTACGAAACCGTTATCGGGACCAGGTGCGGAGTTCAGAGAGCAAGCGAACGCGTTCAACGCGCACTTGAAGAAAGTGGTTAGAGATTTAGAGGCGACGAGGAGTTTGAACGCGCAATTGACGCGTCGTTTGGAAATGAAGGAGAAGCAGTTGCATGGGTACCGAGGAGGAGGTAACGAGTACGCAGACGACGCTATGAAATCTACGAATCGTGCAAATCAGCGCACGATGGGTACTCAAACGACATTCGAGACGTACCCTGGAAGTCACAACAACTCAAAATACTCGAAAGTTGTTACGTTCAAGAACGAACGCGAGCAAAGTTTTGTGAAAGATTCCGCTCCTGGCAACAGATACGAGCACGTCAAAGCTGAAAACGAAAAGTTGCGTCAAGAACTCGAAAAGCAAACGAAGATTTTGCACGAAAAGTTTGAAATGCAACTGAGAGCGGCTGAAGCTGCGGAGCGAAAGTTAAATGAAGAAAGGCAGAAACGTGCACGAGAAATTGAGTTTAGGGAAAAAGCGTCGAACGATTTGAAGAGAGAACACGAACGCGAGATGAAGGAGATGATTGAATCCTACGACGCGTTGTACGGCAGTCTCAGTAAAAAGAACAACAACAACAGCAGCAACAGCAAAGTGAACGATTCGAGCTTCGATACTAATAACGTGAATAAACCGAGCCCTCCGAGGAAAATGTCCGCTACATCCTCGGTGATGAAGAAGCGAAGGGACGAAATCGTTTCGAATCTCCGTTCGCCGCGGGATTTTCGCGTGCGCGAGGATACCTATCGTAACAACGAATACAAGCAGCACCAGCAACAACAAAAGAACAGCAGCGACAATATTTCATCTATCTTAAATCCAAGAGAGCGCTCGTCGCCGTTGTCTCCTGAGAAAGATGACGCTATGACTTTTGAGAAGATGGCTTCGATTCGCGAGGATTACATCAAACAACCGCACCATCGTACGACTGGTCATCCTCAAAGAGAAAAGACATCGCCTCCTCCGAACAACTTTGCAATGCTCAGACCATCTTCTATGAATACGTTAGACTCGTACGGTGAAGAAGGAAGACGTAATAGGAATAGAAATACGGATGAATACGAGGACGCCGGCGATTTGTTTTTATCTCCGACGAAGACGTTTTCTGAATCCGAAAATCATTCGTTTCGCGACGCCGCGTCGGCGTTGGAAACGCCGGCGTCCTCCGCGGCGGCGAGAAATACGGTTAAAGGATACTTCAAACGCGGAGAACCCAATGGAAGTAACTCCAATCCACCTCGTCCTGCTGCGAATTCTTCTCCTCCTCAAAACAAAGTTACTCCGAAAGGTTTCACGCCGAGAGGCGAAGAGCTCACTTTGAGCGCGTTCAACGAGTACGCGAAAGCGGGGAAAAAGCAAAGCAGAACGATGGGGACGAGCACGCGAGATGATCAATTCGATGATATCGATGGCAGTGACTTCGTTGGCAACGATGCTGAAAACAAAAAAATGTCTCAAGGACGGGATTTAGCATCTTCTCTCCCGTCGCGTTTGTTCTCGGCGAGCGCAAACGAGATGAACAAATCAGCGTCTGAAGACGACTACGACGATGACTACGAGGAGGAGGAAGAAGAAGAAGAAGCGGGAGGAGAAGATGGCGATGACGACGACTGGGGTCTCACTCTCCCCCTCCCAAAGAAACCGCACCATCTCACTACCGCCGGCGGCAAAAGCAACGCCGCCATCACCAAAGAAGAACTCGAACTCTCTCGCTCGGATTGGGACGACTTGTTGAGCTCAAAGAATTCCCATCGAAAGGGCGAGGAGGACGGATCCGGAGCTGCTCGGAAAGGTGCCCGCCGGAACTTGCGCTTCTCCGAATCTCAGCACCAACAAGAACAAAACGCTCCGGCATCTGCAAAAACGCAAAAAACGAAAACTATGGTTGTCGCCGAACTCGTCGTCCGGGGATGGTCAAAAAGCGAAGCTTTGTTCGCGTTGGAAAAAGTTGGCGAAAACGACGTCAAAAAGTGCGCCGAATGGCTCATTCGACGCAACCATTAGCAGCGGCAGAGAGAGAGAGAGAGAGAAAGAGAGAGAATATATTTATGTAGATAACGTGTAAAATACTTTGTATTAGCGAATAGTATTTAGACTGTAAATTAAAATAACGTTACGACGATCGACCGATAACGCGCACTTTTAGTCCACCTCTCTCCGTCTTTTTGTTTTCAGTTCGAAAAAACTTCAAAACACACTTACACACTAACACAAACGCGCGCGCGTAAAATCTTTTTTTGCGGTGGCAAGGAAAGAACGACGACGACAAGATGATGATCAAAGTGAAAACCTTGACTGGCAAAGAGGTCGAACTCGACGTCGAAGTCTCCGATACCATCGTTCGAATCAAAGAGCGAATGGAAGAGAAGGAAGGCATCCCGCCGGTGCAACAGAGGCTGATTTTCGGTGGAAAGCAAATGCACGACGAGAAAACCGCGAAGGATTACAACATCGAAGGTGGGAGCGTGATACACATGGTGTTGGCCTTGAGAGGAGGGTTTTAGATAAACATTCAGAGAGTGAGAGAGAGTGAGAGAGAGATCAATCGCAAAAATAGTAAAATAGAACGTGTAATAAGAGAGAGAGAGAAAGAATTTTTCCTGTTGACTACGTACGACTCTTTCTCTGTTCTCTTCATGGGGAGAGAAACAGAGAGAGAAGGAAAGCGCGCCGCCGCATACATATAACATGTTTTCTTTTTTTTAATGGCTACAAACTTACTTACAATCGTGTACGAATACCTAATATAATATATACTTAACTCTTCCTCTCTCGTTAAAGCTACTACTTTTCTTCTCTGTCGCGTATATCTCTCTCCCGCATCATCGTCGTCGTCGTCTCGATTTCTTTATCTGTTCAATCTAAAGAAGGTGCTTCTAAGAAACACCTCCTCCTCGCCAATCTCCGGGTTCGCCATCACTTTCTCCAACTCTTTAATCGTCGCCGGCATGCACGAGATGTCCAACTGCACCTGGTACGCGTCCGGGTACCCTTTTATGTTGTACATGTTGTTTTGCAAACCGCGCTCGGTGACCTCGAACGAAGAGCCTTCGTCTCGAGCGACTAACGTGCGTAATTTATCCATTTGTACTTGTTTGATGGAGTCTTCCACGTCCGGTCTCAAGAGGACCATGCCTTCGTAGTTCTTCAGCGTGTTTTTCTTCACGGACATGGCGGAGACGTGGAATTTGGTTTGTCTGTTGGAGACAGAGGAGGCGCCTGTGATTGATGATAGCATATTTAGTAAATTGAGTTTGTAGTGAGAAAAAGAGGGCATTTTTCAGTCAGTCTCTCTCGTCTTTTTTTATCCAAAAACGCAAAATCCGTCGTCTCGTCTGCGGGGGACGATGTCGTCGTAAACGGCGCGAGCGAACGCGCTCGCGAACAGAGCGCGAGCTCAAACCACCGATACGTGCCAACGAAACGAGTGATTACGTCGGAATTTAATGTTCGCTCTCACGACGGAACGATGATGACAGTCCCACCACGGCTATCACGAAAGCAAAAAAATTGAGTCGCCGTCACAAATGCACACCGGCGTGTGCAAGCCACCACGCTTTTCTTTCTACACAAAAAGGCAAAAAAAAAACGCGCGAAAAGAAAAGACAAGAAGAGACGCTTCTTCGCGAAACCCGCACCTCTCGCGCTGCTCGCGATTCGGACGCCGTTAAAACTCGACGTTGCGGATTGCATGTTTATTGTTTCGTTCTTTTTTTTTCTGCCGTCGTTATGTCGTCGACGAGAGAGATTGCTTGAGCGCGTAGAGATTTTTGAGAGCAGAAAGAGAGCGTTTTGCAGGTTTTTTTCGCCGGCAGGTTTTTTCTTTTTTTTTTCGATTTTTTTTTTCCCACTCACAAGAATTTGAAGAGAAAGAGTCCGTTGTTGCGTTCTCTCTCGATCGTCAATCCGCAGACAGAGAACACAACGCACGCGTGAGACGAAAAAAAAAACGCTTCCCATATCTCGTCGCGGGAGAAGAAGAGAAAAGAGGCGGTGTTGTCTCTCTGTGTGTGTGTCTGTGTGTTTTATATCTCTGCACCACCGCGCGAGCAGATAGAGACAAACAGAGACGGAGAGTTTTTTTTTTGAGATAAACAGTGAAAAAGCAGGTTCTCCGCCGCTCGGAAAGAAAAACCAATGATGGCGGCTTCCGCGTCGTCGTCGTCGTCGTTCGCGCGGGGAGGAAGCGCTTTCGCGCAGAAAGTTGCCTCCTCCTCTTCTTCTTCGAAGACGCCGCGCGGTGGTGGTAATAGTGCGAAGAAGCAACACCGTGGTCGATGTTCTAGAAGCAGCAGTTGTTCGAGAGGAGGAAAACTCGGAGCGCCGGCGTTGGGGGTGATGGCGTCTTCCTCGTTTTCGTCCTCTTCTGCCCTGCAAAAAGAGGGCACTTCGTCTTCTTCGTTTTTCAAAAACAACAATCACAAGAACAAATATCGCGGGCGCGGCGCGTTGCAAACCTTGTGCGCCGCGAAGAAAGGTAAAAAAGGGAACCGAACGCTACCGATGGACACGGAGTACATGTTCGATCCGAGAATTCCTCGACTGAAGAAAGGGCACAAAGTGCGCACGACGGAAGATTTCGAGGAAAACCACAAGGCGTATTACGACCAGGAACCGGGCGAGTTGCACGAGTTGATGTCGTACGAGAGGCCGCAGATGATTTTTCCAGAGTTGCCGCCGAAATTGACCGGAGGGGCGCGAGTGATTCCGCCGAGGATCTTTAGCAAGTGGTTAGATCCGTACATAACGGATTACTGGACCGTGCCGAGGATATTGAAAGCGCAAAGGATTTGGGATTTCGAGAAGGATTGTAAAGAAGTGGACGCGTTGTTGGAGAGAATCGATACGACCAAAAGACGGGTGAAGAAGAAGAATTACGAGCTGTACGCGCCAGACTGGATGAAAGAGCAAGACGCGAAACTGTTAGACATGCTGAAGAAAAATAAAGGGTTCGAAAAGATGTTGAAATCGGAAAAGAAGCGTTTGTTGGCGAAATTTAGAGCGCAAGAGAGGACGTTTCCGGAGCGGTTTCAATCCGAAATGAAATGGGGGAAGCGATTGTGGATGCGAAAGTTTCCGGATTGGTTAGACCAAGCGGAGAAACCAGAATACATCGAAGAGTTGATCGATTATTCGGAGCTGATGAGGGATTTGCAAAAGCAACGCATCTCTAGAATTAAAATTTACGAGGAAGGCAAAGTGGCGATTTGCGAGTACGAAGACGAGAAACACCGGTTAGATTACGATCGCGAATCGTACGGGGTGAAGAAGTGTAATTTGCCCGGCGACGCTTGGGATGATTTAGTCATACACTGCCAAAGAGCGTCGGTGACGCCCGACTTCATCGATTACGACGTTTGGGCGACCAATCCGTCCAGTTGTCAGCTGTTCATGCACCGATCGCCGCTGTATTTCGGAAGCTTGTTACAGACGACGTTACCGTGGTACGGAACGATGGCTTTTTTGACGTTGATTGCGATGACGAGAAGGAAACCAGAGCACTGGGCGATTTTTCAAGGGAATCCAGCGGGTAAATCTGAAACGAAAAAGTATAAACCGCCGGATTCTATCAAGAGGGATAAGAAAGGAAAGTTGGCGAGACAACTCGGCATTTCTACGTACGTCTTGGATCAAATCATCTCCGGGAAAAAGACGTTGCAACAAGTGCAAAAGATGAGCAAAGAGGAACAAAACGAAGAGTCGAAGAATCCATTCGTGGCCATGACGAAATCGAAAGCGAAGAAAATCTCCAGGCGCATGTCAAAAGTGCGCTTTAACGACGTCGCCGGTTTGGACGAAGCCGTGCACGAGTTTCAACAGGTCATCGACATCATGAACGGCGATCCCAAATACGAGGGTCAAATCGTAGACCCGCCAAAAGGTATTTTATTAGAAGGTCCGCCTGGTACCGGGAAGACTTTGTTAGCTAAAGCTGTCGCTGGAGAGGCAATGATGCCTTTCTTTTACGCAAACGGCTCGGAGTTTGTCGAGATGTTTGTCGGCGTGGCGGCGAGCCGCGTGAGAGATTTGTTCAAACGAGCTCGAGACGTCGCGCCGGCGATTATCTTCATCGACGAATTAGACACGCTAGGTAAATCGAGAGCGTTTTACGACATGTCCGATCCAGCCTCGCAAGAGCGCGCCCAAGGCTTGATGCAATTGTTGGTTGAAATGGACGGGTTCGATCCGAACCAAACGCCAATTTTGGTCATCGGCGCGACAAACTTGGCGTCGAACTTGGACGCAGCGTTATTGCGTTCCGGACGATTCGATCGCTCATTTAGAGTCGGAAATCCCAAAAGATCCGAAGATCGATTGAAGATTCTCAAAGTGCACGCGAAAAAATTGAACGTGAACCACGACAACGACGACGCGTTTTTGAAGAGAGTTTCGGAAATCACGGAGGATTATTCCGGCGCCGATTTAGCGAACTTGTTGAACGAAGGCGCGATTTTATCCGTTCGGAGAGATAAAGAGTTCATGGACATTGACGATATCGAAGCCGTGATTGAAAAGCAAGTTGTTGGTTTGGTCGGCGCGCCGTTGCCACACAGTTGGGGTAAAGAACACTTGGCGATTTTAGAGGCTGCGAGAGCGGTGATTTGCTCGAGCAGACCGCAGTTAACGCCCGAGTTGATTCAAGTCACGTTGAAACCGAGAGGCGAAGCCGTTTCGTCGTTATTGTACGTCAACGAACCCGACCACGTGACGCAAGCGAAATTGCACGCGCAAGGTCCGGATACCATTGAGTATTACATCGAGTGCGCGGCGTTGCTCATTTGCGGTCGCGTCGCGGAGAGAGTATTCTTCGGCGAAGACGACGTCTCGTTGTCGACCACGCCAGATGTCATTTACGCACAAGACTACATCTCTCGAGTCGTCAACGATACCGGCATTACGTATTTACGAGACGGTAAAGTTCGCCCGCACTTTGACCCGGCCATAACTGAAGGATTCAGATTGGATAAAATCTACGGCAAAGACGACCAACAGTTGATGTTGAAAGCGGCGATGAAACGAGCCGAGCAGTTGGTCAGAGAGTACGCTCCGGTGATTAAACAAGTCGCCTCGGAATTGTTGGTGGACGATAGGGTCTACGGCACGCGCATCAGAGAGTTGATTGATGAATTCAACAGCAAACGAGACGATGTTTCTGTCATCCCGACGTTGGTCGACACGTACCCGGAGAAGAAGGTCCACGAGGTGACTTTGGAAAAACCGGAACCGTGGGTCAAAGAAGGCACGAAAACCCGAACGAAGAAAGAAGGCGAAGGCGAACCGAACTTGTTCGATTTGGAAATTGGCGCTCGACACTGGCTCAACGCCGCCACGGGTGGTTTCTACGAAAAGGAGGAGAACGTCGACAGCGCGTTTGACGAGAACAGAGATTTCGTGACGACGTTTGAAACTCCCGAAAATAACTACCGCCAGAACTGGACGGCGTTTGAAATCAAGCATCAATTGTACACAATTCCGACGATAAAAGAGGTGGACGCGTTTTGGAAAGATGAAGTCAAAGGCATCCACGATGATTGGCCGGACGAGTGGTTACCGAAGTGGTTGCAGCTGAGGCCGGAAAGATACGGCGGCGTGGGAAAACCTTTGGAGTGCTATCGACAAATGCAAAGAGACCGAATCGCAAACGGTGGCGGCAAGGAAGGCTTTGATGTTGTCATTCAAAAATACTTAGCAGGCGAGTACGATAAGGATTGGCGCGGTTTGTCTGAGAAGGAACAAACGAGAAAGAAGGAAATCGAAGCCGTTGGGGTCAAGACGGACGAGAAGCCGTTCGGAAGTTGGCAACCGTTTGATGACGATGGCGATGCGCGACAACGTCCGTTATATGCCGCACCAGGGACAGGGAGATTGAATGATCCGAAAGACGTAGGACCGGTCGATGGGTACACTTACGTGCCGTCTACTTTGTCGTCGTCTACTGCGACGGTTGCGGCGCCAAAACCTGCACAAACGATGAAGTCTACGTCTTCAGACACTACTACTAGTAACGGAGACTTTATCAAGAACGCGTGGCAGTCGCAGCTAGGGTCCAGTCAAGTTTCTTCCCAAAAAGGAGATTCGCGGTCGCCTTTGGGATCGAGCGTCACCGAACCAAGCGTTTCCGAGGATGTCTCAAGCGCGTGGAAGAAGCAAGGATTTGATTGCACTAAAATCGATCGCGTCTAATAACACCCGATAATACAACAGCAACAGTTCTAAAAAGCAAATGATTAGTGATTAGTTTTTCAATAATGCGTATCTTCGCCTTGATGTCCTTCCTTTTGTTTGCTCCCCGATCTTTTTATTATTAACCGGTATATGCTGTGAAAAAACGCGCTTATTTTTTCATCAGATCTGAAAAAAAGAAAAGAGATACAACAAAACCCACGAACGTCATTCGCGTGCTCGTTCAAACAGCTGGGGATGTAAACATGGCGATATCCATTCTATTCTCGTAATCGGCTCCTTTCTTCTAAAACTAAATACATCATCTAATCGCGTTGTATTAAAAGCGGCTACTTTACATATTGAATTCTATTTATCTATCTAAATCGCTCGTATAGATGCCACCGAGAGACGGTAGACTCGGAGCGATTGCACACTTTAACGCAAAGTTTGCCGAGTATGTCAAACGCGCATCTCCATCTTCTCCTCCGCCGCCTCCTCCCGGATAACTCATCTTCAAAAGCTCAAACGTTGTCATTTCACCTTCTTCAGGTGGCATCGTTCGCAGCGCCATGCGCTCAAACTCGTCCCAGGTTAGGAAATCCTTCAAGTGTTTGCTTTTCCATCTTTTCGCGATTTCTTTTGCGCACAAAGCGCGCTTCTTTGCGTCTTTACACTTTGGCGCCAAATGTTCCAACGCGAATTTCAACTCTCGCTCGATGGCGTGTCTCGATAATACAACTTCCCTCGCGAGCAGACGCAACGTCTCGTCGTTTTCACCGTTATCGTTATCTTCGCGAATGATGCGTTCGTCGTTCTTCGCTTCCTCGATTCGCGCAAGCAAACGATCAACGATATCGACGCGAAAGGCATTCGCAGATTCGAAGTGTCCGAGTTGCGCGGCAACAGTCGACAACGCCGCGTCGTTAGACCACGCGATGGCAGAACCGACAATTTGTAACAAAACGCGACCTTCTGAGGTAATATCGTCGTCCTCTTTGTAATTGCGCGAATGTATGACGGCGCGTTTGATTTCTGCTTCCAGTTCGCGTTGATAGTGGACTTTACGCTCTGAGTTCGCTGGTTCCATCGCGACATGTGCGAGAAGACAGTTGACGCGAAGTGCCGGGTTAACAATGCGTTTTTGAAACGTCGCCGATGCTTTTTGGTTATGGTACGCAATATCAAAGAGTTTATTCGTGTTGAATGGCGTTTTGCTGTTTTCGCTGTTTTGATCGCTTGATCGAGGTGAGGTGGAAGGCGAAATGTTCGTATTGAACCCAGTGTTTCCACCGGATGCTGCGCTACGAGTGTGGTTGTAACTTAAGGCGTTGATGCGACCTTCCTCGCCCAGCGCCCAAAACAACGTAGGCAAGGCAATAGAGAGGCTTCGCGGGATGTTGTTTTGTTTGAGTTGATTCTCAAAATCTTCACCCACAGCATTGTTGATCTTTTCTCCGCCCTGTTTCGAAGCGATACTTTTTCCTCCACTTGTTTCGTTATCGCTCTCGTTCTTCTTCGTATCTTTACTTTCCTTCTTGCCGAACAAGATATCCTCCTCGCTCGATCCTACGTTCAAAGCGCGCACGAGCGAACCAACTGTGCGCATATGCACGGAGACGGAATGCGTTTTTGGAGCGTTAGTACGATCTCTCGTCCGTCCATTAGCGCGTTTCGCTTCGAATAGGTGATGCTTTCGACTGCTACCATCACCACCACCACCACTGCTAAAGGACTTATCATTTTTCTTCATCGGCGAATGCGTCGGCGTCGTGAAGGTATCGCTGGCGCTTAAGTCTCCTTGTTCTTTGAACGCGTTACGATTACCCTCTTCGAATGCTTTGATTGCATTTTCCATACGTTGCCATTTTGGAATGCTTTCGTTGTCGGTCGCATCACGCTCATCCTCAAACTTTTCGCTACTTGGAGAATCTGCGCAACACGTTTGCGCCAATTTATCTACAAACTCTTTGATGAACTCGGAATCGGCGAGTTTCGGTTCAAACTGCGCGTCGTTCTCGATGTCTACGAATTGCTCTCGAGTAATTTCTTCCTCGGTACCATCATCCTTGATAATCACCACGGTTGTTGATGCTGAAGCAGAGACTTCAGCGTCGAGGAGTTCATCGCATGCCTTCAGACACGCGACACCTTCCTTGGACGACCAAGCGATGATATTTGCGCGTGCAATCCGCGCTGTCTGAACGGCTACTTCGATATCTCTATCGCGCGAGCGCTTCAAGCACTCTCTGGCATCCGCACGAAATGACTTTTCTGCGGCAAAGTTATTAATACTGCTGCGTTGTCTGCTCCCGCTGTGTGAAGGGGACCCGCCGAGTGACCCGGCGCGAGACCCGGCGCGAGAGCCCCTTCTGGAAAACGTTGCAGCCGGCGATGACGGCTCGGAATTAAAGTCATTCGTTCCAGAATCCCACGCGTCCATCGTTTCTAGTAAATGCTCTGTAGCACGCACGTGCCATGAACGTAAACACGCGTCGCAAAACCTCGAGAGCATTTTGTACCGTTTCTGTGGGGAGTCCGTATCTGAACGCACCGCAAAGTAATACATAGCCGCTGCTGTATCGCCTCGCCTCGCACTCAAAGCACGTTCGCACGCGTGTAATGCCATCTCTGACGCATCTAGAGCTAAAGCATCCGCTAACTCTCTCGCCCTCGAGATTCGACCGCTCAATGCGAGTTTCTCGTACAAGTCAAAAACCGATGCGGTAGGTGTAATTTCAAACACTCGACTCGAAGTCCAGCACACCACGCCTTCAAGAATGATTGAATTACGTCCGATGATTTCGCCGTCGTCGTCGATATCACCGTCATTGTCATCGTCCTTCGTATCATCGGTGCGTATATCTGGAGCCATATCGATCGCTAACTCGTACTTTGACGAGCGCACTGGTATGCCTCTCACTAACCCCTTGATGGCTCCGTACTCCACCGGCAAGACAATTTTCTGCACCAGCGTATTCGTCGCCCGACTGATGACGGAAATCGATCGTGAGGACGTGACAAAAAAGGCAAAAGCATCTACAATATACGCAAATCGAGGCAAACTGTAATTTGGCGTTCGGATAGACGCAATAACTTTTGAATCAGAAACTTTTGCATCGTAAACGTCCACCCGACCATCAGCGAAGGAGGAGACTACGAACGATTTCCCGCCGTGTTCAAGCGTCGAGTGACCAGCGAAGTTCTCCGGACGCGACACCAACACACCACCTTGGAAGCTCGGAGAATCCACGATACTTTCGTGCGTCTCGTAACCGTCGTGTCCAAATCGACTTCCCACTTTCTCGGGTCCAGAAAACAAGACGTTTTGTTCCGGTACGCAGGAAATTTCATCAATTCGGGCCGAGTACGTTTCTAAATCCAGCGTTTGAAAGTACGTGTCGACGTCTTTGTAGGTGTTAAATTCGTCGTCCATGTCGTCATCTTCATCGATACTTTTCCTATACTCATTCTCGTAATTTTCCTCGTAGTTCTCGTTGATGGACATTCGCGATTGGCGATATTTTTGCGGCATGGAGTTTACGCGGTCAATAGCGCCGATAGTATTTCCATGTTCATCCCGTTCTCGCGCGACACGTTTGGATAGTAACAAAAATGTGCTGCTGGAGCTTGTCTTTTCGTTATTCATTTTGTCACCTGTCGTCGCAGACGGTGAGAAATCGTTATCCAAGGCTTCTTCGCTGTTGTAATACTTTTGCGATTGCCGTTTGAGAATCTCGTGCACGCGTCTATCATCGATAGCCTCTACAAGCTGGAGTTTTTTCAACGGATTACACTTTGTTGGCGTCGTCATGAGTAACTCTCCACTTTCAATGTCCCACAAACGTACGACTCCGGTAGAGTCGCCGCAAATTGCTATTTCTTTGTTGTCCTTAGCTCTCCGCCACCATACAACAGAACGCGCCTTTGCCGGTTGTTGGGACCGCTTTTTGTCTCTACTGTTCACACGATCACCAACGCCACTCTTCTTCGAATCTTCTGCGAGCATGCGAACAGCTTCTTTCATCTTATATGCTTCGGGTGTTTTCGCTAAATTTTCGCTATTTCTCCTACGAGTTTCAGAATCGTCGTCGGAATCGTTTTCATTGCGTCTCTCTTCATACATTGCACGCATGAATTTTGGATTCAAAGTTGTACCCAAATCGATAATGTAGCATTTACCCGAGACAGTACCAACGAGCGCTCGCCCACCAAGAGGAGCTAATGCGATGCACGTTATTGCATTCTCTTCACCGGGATACCATGGCAAAGCTGCCGTCGTCGGTTTGAGCACCATCTCGCGGTATCCGCCGATCGATCGAACTAGTAAAAACGTCTCCACAGTTTCCTTGTGCGACACTTCAATCTTCGGAGCGATCACGCGAACGTTCTGCTGCTCTTGATAATCTCGATGATCTTGATTCTGTCTCACCGGGAACGACGTCGAATCGCTCGTCACGACGACCACATTCTTCTTGGATTTTTGCGCTATGCCTTTCGCAGAAGATGATGTGGAAGATACCATTTCGTATTGAAACTGTGGAATCGTCCGCGTCGTCGTCTCTGTCGATCTAGACACGCACGCGCTCAGTAATATAAACCTGGAGGTGGCAAATTTTGGGTTCGTGTGCACGTCTTCGTACGCCGCGGCGACTGCACATAACTCTCGCGGTTTTCTGTGCACCTCTTTCACCGTGGACGGTTCCGTAGGATACTTTTCGTTCTCACTCGATCCTCCGGCTCCTCCTCCCGGCGACGCGGACCCATCCGTGATGCGATTATCGGTGCGATAATTTGTCCATCCCAAAAAGTTTGTTAAGTTCATCGCGATATCTATCACTGATTTATTCGCTCCGGAGTGATATCCGCCCCCTTCAAACGATGATTGATGCTGTTTCCGATATTGTTGCCCGCTCCTTTCCGAAAACATCGTCGAGCTCGTATTCGATTCCCACCCACTGCTCCCACTGGCTGGCGAAATCGCTCCCGACCTGTATCCATCTTTTTGCTGTTGTAACTGTCTTTGTCTCTGTTGCGCTTGTTGCAACTTTGTCGTCGCCGCCGGCGTCCCGGAATTCACAACCCCAATCCGTCTCTCCAAAGTGAACAACTGGACATTCAGCGCGGGCCTACTCAACTCTCCATCTTCACCTTCTCGCGAGCGATCTAAACTCTCTTGATAATCCTCTCTCGCGATGTCCACGAAATTCGCCCGCAACTGATATCTGTAAAAGTCATTGCCTCTCTGGAACGATTCCAATTCTCTGACTAATCCTCCCCCGTGTTGATGATCGTCCTCATCGTCGTTATCGTTGCGTTTCCTTTGCGCGTGGAAGAAATCTTCCAACAGGACCGGTTGCGCGTGTAGTTCCGTACCAATCCGCGGCGTGCTGTTTTATTTGTGTTGGAGAGGAAAGAGAGAGCAAAATTGTTTTTTTGTTTTGTTAGTAAATTGGAAGAATTGGACGAACGAAGAGAAGTGCACTCACATCGGCGGTCGCGGAGGTTTGTGCGACAGCAATCGCGGCGGCGACTTGTAGATGCTGTTTCTGTTGGACATTTTCAGTGTTTGCGACGCGTCATCGTTCGTGAGAGCGTTTGTCTCGCGATATTGAATGTGTATAAAAAAAAGCGCGCGCTCCTAAATTTTATTATGGTGTTTACAAAAAGCTATATGTGAAAATGTACACTACGTACGAGTATTATTGCTCGGCGTCGAACGTCACGACGGCTAACGCGCCGACGATGCGTTCAATGAGCGCAGGTTCGTAAGCGACTAACGCAAAAATGAGCTCTTTGAATTCCTTTTCCGTCAACATTGCTTTGGCGTCGACGTCTTGGTCGTCTTTTCTTCGCATCCGAAGGCGGTTTTCGTTCAGAGCGTGTTGACGCTGCGAAGAAGCTCCGGAGAGAAGGGCGAGCGCGGTATCTGACGCGTCGCGTCCGAGTCGAGCGCAACACACAAAGGTTTTCGCGGCGTCGCGAAACGCCTTTGGGAACGCGTGGTGTGTCTTTGGAGTCCATACCAATGGCGAGGCAATCGACCAACAGGACGTTGACTGAACGGTGCTGGAAAACAGGCGGATGGCTGTATCGGAAGCAGACTTCGAGGCGCACAGAAACGCCCTGTCCGCCACAGCAAAATTGACCGAACCAGTCGAGGCGAGAGACTTTGGATCGTGAGCTGCGCTCAACGTTTTGAGCACTGCACCCGTGCGGGGTAGCACGACGCTCACGTCACCGTTGACGTGAGCGAAAAAGACGTACGAAGAGCTCACCGGGGAAGCGGTCATTGAATCCAAATCTATGGGACTAGTCACGATCGAGTCTTCCAACTCCACGCGATGCGTTTCTTCCACGTGAATTGTTCGCGAACCCGTTTGCTTGTTCGTTGCACTCGCGACGTTATACATCACTATGCGAACTACGCTGTCTCGTTTCACCACGTGCCGCGCCATGCCCTTTTTCCTAGCAAGCTTGTGCAAATGACTGCTATTTTCAGAAAAGCTCACGCAGAGTTTCGGATGCGCGTGCGCGGAGCCTTTCCTCGCCGCGGGTAGCGCGCACATCCCGCCAATGAACTGCTCAGCCCCCCTCGTCACTTGTGGAACTTCACCGTCGTCGTGCACGCTCGCGGTATATTTTTCCCCGAAAAACCGCGTCGCTTGGAAGTATTCGATGCGTTTCCTATCTTTGGTCCTCGCGAAAACGGCGTGAACCCCTTCCTCCAGCGCGATCGAAACCTGCGCGACGACTGGCCACACTTTTTTAATAACCGAGGCCATTTCCACCGAGCTTGTCGCAAACAAAACTTCCCCAGACTCTGCGTCGAGTATCCAGTTCTCCGCGAATTCCTTCTCGCCGTACGCGGTCACGACCAACGTATTCGATTGGTCCCGTAAACATATAACCGACGCGCCTAGGTGACGATCCCGTAAAAGAGGAAGACTGCCTGCGTTTTGTCGCCGATCCAAGCGCTCGTTCCTCCAAATCTCCTCGAAGTGCGAAACCGTCTTCTTCTCGCATCCGTTTCCGTCTTTATCGTACACCGCTCGAAACGCCATCGCGCTGACGACGCCGCCGCCCTCGTCTCCTTCTCGCCAAATATTCACCATCGGGTCGCGAATTGTTCCAACGATAACATCTCCGCACACGTCCACGCTCGTAAAAAACTCGTACCCTCCGTGGCGTTGCCGTTCGCAATACGCGCGAATGCGTTTTCCACCGTTTTTAGCGTCGTACACGTCCAGAGTTTGGTACACAAACTTCTTCTTCTGCGCTTCTTCTTCTTCTTCTTCTTCGTTCTGAACACCATCACCAGAAGTTGTTGTTGTCAACTTTTTAGATACGACGATCCATCCGTCCGAAACGCACGTCGCCGCGACGACGACATCCGATGACGACGACGACGACGATTGGTCGACTTCAATTAAACATCCCGCTCGGTCTAACGAGAAATCGGACGGGTCCTCGTATCCGCGCATAATATATATATACGTGTAATATATATGATGTGAAGTTTTGCATTTAGGGGAAAAAATCTTCAAAAGTTAACAACTCAAAAGTCCTCTCTCGATCGATGATGTCCTCTCGAGGAGGAGGAGGAAACGGCGGACGAGGAGGCGGCCGACGACCTCAGAGGAAGAAGACGTTCAAGCTCAACGTCAAAGGCGAACGAAACAAACCGAGAAAGAAGAAACCACCTCGAGGTAACGGTAACAATAAGAGCGGATTAGGTTTCGTCCTCCTCTCCGCGTTCGTGGCAACCACCGCGAGCGTTGCGTTCGCGCTTTTCCGCGCGAAAAAACAACAGGACGACGCGTTCCGTTTCGAGCAAGAAAACATCCGCGAGAGGTTAAAATCGAAACCGCTCTCGGTCACCGACCACGGCGCCTGTCGCATGGACTGCCGATTCGTGTCGCACTCCGACGTGAAAACTGCGCTCGCGAAAGGTTCGTTATCCAAAAAACACTCGACGTTTCCCGAGCGCAAATTCGCGTTTGAAAATGGACGCGTGCGGGCGATTTTTGGGGAAAACGAGGACGCGACCACCGTGGTGACCGTCATAGACGTGGATACGGATCATCCGTGCGGGCCGTGTTGAGGAGAGAGAGACGAGAGGGTGTTACTTTTAGCGCTGATTTGTATAACATTTTAGGTATTCGTGTGCACATTCTACACTTTGTTCCTCAGAAAAAAAGCGCTTTAGACACACGCAGTTCACACACAAAACACATAATGGACATCGCGTCGCTCTCGGAGACGCTCCGCGACCAAACCTTACCGATACAGGACCGGTTCCGCGCGCTTTTCACGCTCCGTTCGCTCGAGAAGAACCCAGAGGCGGTCGCGGCGTTGGTCGGCGCGTTAGATGTTGGGGAAAATGCGGCGCTCTCGTCGTCGTCGTCGTTGCACGCGGACGCGCTGTTCAGACACGAAGTCGCCTTCGCGCTGGGCCAAATGCGCGCGAAAGAAGCCACGCAAACTTTAATCGCCGTTTTGAAGAACCAAAACGAACACGGGATGACGAGGCACGAGTGCGCGGAAGCGCTCGGGGCGATCGCGGACGAGACTTCGCTCGAGGTGTTGAGAGATATGCGAGAGGACGCGAAGCATCGGGAAGTGAGGGAGACGGCGAGTTTAGCGCTGAGGAGAGTGGAACACGTGGTTGGGAATAGTAGTAGCAGTAGTGGTAGTAGTAGAAACGTTGCGACGACGACGACAGGCGCACTGGTTGGGAGTAAGAAGGAGAGCACCGCGGTCGTCGTCGACGAAGAAGAGGACGGAGGAGGCTACGCGACGTATTCGGTGGATCCGGTGCCGGCGATGGACGAATCCGTCGAGACGGAAACTTTAGCCGATATTATTTTAGACGACGCCGCGGATATTTGGGACCGATACGCCGCCATGTTCGCGTTGCGGAACCGCGCGCAAAAAACGTTCGGTTTGACGAAGAAAACAAAAGAAAACGAACAGTTGGTCCAACTCTGTTCGTCGACGCTCGGCAAAACGCTGCGCTCGGAAACGGTCCAATCCGCGTTGCTCAAACACGAAATCTGTTACGTCCTCGGACAACTCAGAGACGACGACGACAACGAAATCGCGCGCAAAGCTTTGTTTGAATGTTTAGAAGACCCGAACGAGCACGCCATGGTTCGTCACGAGGCGGCCGAGGCGATCGGCTCGCGAGGCGGCGAAGGCGCCGAGGCTATTTTGCGGAAATATTTAGCCTGCGAGGATCGCGTCGTCAGCGAAAGTTGCGAGGTGGCGTTGGACATGCTGAGAGAAAACGAGGAAGGCACTTTCGTAGCGTTGTAATTTTGATACTACTACTAATAAACGTAATTAGGTAGGTAGCACACACGACGCGGGCGTATTATTATACGCGCGCACTTTTTCTTTCTTCTTCTTCTTCTTCTTCATTTCCTCACTCTTTCTCACGCGCATAACACATAAAACAATAACAACAACGAAAGAGAGAGAGAGAGAGAACAAAGAATGGATCCACCACACCAACACCAACAAAATCTCAAACCTCTCGCGCATAAAAAGCTCCCTCCAGAGGTCAACCGAATCCTCTACGTCCGCAACTTACCCTTCAACATCACCGACGAAGACATGTACGACATCTTCGGGAAATACGGCGCGATTCGCCAAATTCGACTCGGACAAACGCGCGACACCAAAGGCACCGCGTACGTCGTCTACGAGGACATCTACGACGCCAAAGCAGCTCTGGAGAAATTGAGCGGGTTTAACGTCGCCAACAGATACCTGATCGTGCTGTATTTTAATCTGAGCAAACACGCGCAGAAGCAATTGGACAAAGAGGAAGAACAGCTAAGGAAATTGCAAAAGAGAGAAGGCGTGAGCGGAGAGCAAAAACGGTGACGGACGACGCGCGGACAAAGACATTAAGCAGCACGTAGTAGAGTTTAGTTTAGCAGAGTAGTAGTAATGTTATTATACACGTAACAAGTAGTAGTTCTAGTTGCATCACCACGTTTCTCTCTTTTTGTGTGTGTTTGATGTAGCGGTTACGCGCGCGGGATCGACGTACGCATATGTTGTTGTTCTCTCTCACACTCGTCTCCATTTTATTTCCAATCATCGTCATGGCTGCCGCGAAAAAGAAGAAGAAGAGCAACAAGAAGAGCAGCAGCGGGAACAACAAAACGACTCCGACGAACGGTGCTTCTTCTTCTTTGAACGACGACGGCAAGAACGACGACGACGGCTACGTTCGGAGGAAGTTTCCGCTTCGCAAGTTTCGCCGGTTTCCTTCGTATTCGAAGGAAGATTTCGTCGCGTTTTGTCGCCGCCGATGGGAAGCGACGTTGTTTACCGATACGAATAACGACGATACAACAGGCGCCAGATGCTCGGAAAAGGAGGAGACGAGCACGCGTTCAAACGGCACCGTTTCTGTTTCGCGCGAGTCCATCTCGGACGTCTTGTATTCCATGTCTCGCGCGTATAAAATCGACAGATTAGGCGCGAGGTTGGCGCTGGATTTAGCCACGGGAAAGCAGACGGAAGCGAGGAAAGTGTTCGAAGCGCTGAAGACGTCGTCGTCGTCGTCGACGGAGAAGAAGAAGAACGATGATGAAGATGACGATGAAGACGAAGAAGAAGAGCAGACGATGTTTGAACGCGTGTTCGGGGACGGGTGTAAAAAAGTACCGAAATCGAACGACGTCGCGTTCCGAGCGCCGCTGGAGGCGCTGAGAGAAGCTTTGGACGTGGTGGATACTTTAGAGGAGAAGAAGAAGAAGAGAAAGAAGAAGAATGGAGAAGACACGGATGGTTCAAAGAATCGTGGTAATGAAGAAGGTGAGAGTTACGCGAGTAGCGAATACGATTCAGACGAATACGATTCGGACGATGAAACGGAATATTCGACGGAAGATTTTCAATCGTCCGAGGCGTCGAGTTTGCTTTCGATTGGCGAACGCGCTCGTGGAGGAGGCAAAGGAACGAGAGAGAATAACGACAGCGAGAAATCAGCGAGCACGCAGCGAGAACAAACGACAACGAGCAGTAAATCCTTATTCAGAGACGTCGTGTTTGCCGCTTACCACATATTTGCCTTGAACGACGCCAAGAAGCAAGCGTTCGATAAGTGGATTTCGGACGACGTGAACCGATTATACGCCAAAGATCTACTCCTGTCCGAAAAGGAAGTCAAAGACGACGAGAAGAAACCGTGTGCGGCAACGAGAGCGGAGTTTTTACGAGTCGCGTGCGCGTCGAGAGCGTCCAACGCTGAAAAAGTAGCTTTAGAAACGCTCGAAACGCAATTTCCTCGCTGGCAAATACAAATCCAACGAGCGAAACGAAGACGAGACGTGTCGTCGAGAATAGCCAACGAAAGATGGGTGCGCTTGTTGCAAACGCACGCGTCGGAAATTCGACAAAAAGTGGAAGAATCTCCCGAAGACGCCGATTTCGCGTTGGCGTGGAAAAAAATGCGCGAGTTTACTCGGAAATTTGACGTCACCGAGGCGCAACAAAACGCGTACGCGGCGACGGATCCAATCGCGCAAAAGGAAAGCGCCAGAGTCGCAGATGCGTGTCGGGCGATGCTTTTAGACGGATTAAACGCCGCGTGTGGCGTTTCCATATCAAACTTGAGCATTGTCGAAGACGACTCGCAGTATTACAACAGCGACGTGTTTGAGAAACAACGCCTTTTGATTGCGAAAGAGTGCGGCAGACCTTTGCGTTCGCTCGAAGCGCGATGCGCGCAAGCGAGAAAAGAAATCGGCACTCTAACCTCTCGCGCGTTCGCTGCCGCGCCAATCGTTTCCACCGCCGCCGTTGCCTGCGTGTTCCAAAACCTTTCCTCCCAATACGAGCTTCACAAAAAAGAACAAATTCAAAACGAACTGCTGGAAGAAGAATCCGTCGAACGCGAAGCGAGCATCGAACGCGAACGATTGAAAAAGCAAGCCAAACTCGAGCGCGCGAGAGAACTCGCCAGGCGAAAACTCGAAAAAGAAAACGAACGAAAACGAGCGGAAGAAGAACTTCTCCTCCGTAAAAGAGAAGACGAACGTTTGCAAAACCTCGCCATCGAGGAGCAAAGATTAGAGCGCGCCCGAGTCGAAGCGAGAAGAAAAGAGAGAGAAATCGAAGAGCAAAAGTTACTCTTGGAGGAAATCGAGCGCATCAACAGAGCGAACAAATCGTGGGCGGATTACGCCAGCGACAGCGAAGAAGACGACTTGAGCGATTTGAGAGCGTTCGTGGATAAAGTCAACATGAATAGCAGCACTTAGAAGAAGAGAGATGAACGTAGCAATAGTAGTACTAATAGTAATAGCATGTTTAATCATCCGCGCGCGCGCGCGCCGGCGGTTGAAAATCGAAAACCGTTGAAACTTGAACAACACGCAAATCAAATCTTCACAAGTTAAGAAACGCGCGCCGCGAGCATTTATTACGCGCAGATTCGCTCGCGCCCCAAAATGCCGCGAAAACAACAACCACCATCATCTCTAGCGAACGACCAAATCGTCGTTCAAAGACGACAAACCTTGCGCGGTGATTTCACTTTTAAATCTCGACGAAAGAAACTCAATCCTATTCGCGAGTTTCTCGCCATGCACGTCTGGCTCGGACTGTTTCATCTGAACGCGCTGATCGTATCGCTGCTCGCGTTCGCGCTCAACGACCATCCGTCGACGCGCAACGCGTTGATTGCGATGTACGCGATGGTGTGTTTCTGGCCGAACAAGAAACCGTACCCGAAATGGGGTTTGCGTCTCGCCAATCACATCGTCCACGCCGCCGTGCAGTATTTCCCGTTAAAGAACAAACACGTGAACGAAGAGAAACATTTGAAGCTCGTCGCGAACGGGACGCCAGTTTTGATCGGTTTGGAACCGCACGGGGTTTTACCGTTACAAATGGCTGCGATTGCAGAGTATTATTTATTCGACGGCGCGATACGAACGGCGAGAGATCATGAATGTTTTGAAGATGAAGAGGAAAGACAGCGGTTGCGAGACGCGTTCGCGGTGTCGAGCGCGTTTGCGAGCTCGAGCATTTTTTACGTGCCACTGGTGAGACACCTGTGGCCGTGGTTAGGTTTAGATCCAATCAGTCGGTACCACATTAAGAAAGTGTTATCGAACGGCGGCGTGGCGGTTATCGTTCCCGGAGGCGTTTCGGAGGTTTTGAAGATGGAGAAAAAGAGAGAAGTCGTGTATTTGCGAAAACGGTACGGGTTCGTGAAAATCGCGATTCAAACCGGAGCGGCGTTGATGCCGGCGTACGCGTTCGGGGCGACGAGAACGTACAGTTGGTGGCGACTAGGACCGCCGCTAATGACGAAAAAGTTAGCCGAACGAATCTCGAAGATTTTGTTGTTCGCGCCGATTGTCTTTTGGGGACGGTTCTTCGGGCCGTGTCCGAGGAAAGTCCCGTTGGTGACGGTATACGGCCCTCCGATTGAAGTGAAACAAACAGACGAGCCGACGCAAGAGCACGTACGGGAGGTTTTAGATAAGTTCATAGAAGGGATGAAGAAAGTTTATTACGAGAATCGAGACGAGTTTGGGTACGAAGGCATAGAGTTAGTCGTTGAATAATAATGTACCGTGGTATATATGATATAGTTCTGTTTTGATGCAAAAACACTTTCAACGCGCGTCGTCGTCGTCGTCTCTGAAAACAATTTTTTCTTTCTCTCTCTGCTACTCATGTGTTACAATAACTATTGCTACAGCGTCGTGATCATCGTTAATCATCATCATAAATAAATAAAAGCAATCCTACTACTACTCTTTTCCAGCTCCGGACGAGCCTGCAAAGATAAACTCGGGATACTCCGTGCTCAACGTCGTCAGCGTCGGCATCGTCATATTCGCTATGCACTTCCTATTCTCCTTGACCA
>Ga0255767_1000805_pt1 | contig 28171 bp, 26 predicted proteins | sample 071ome_24_FD_179967 | JGI IMG/M metagenome (GOLD analysis project Ga0255767, IMG submission 179967) | Coastal salt marsh microbial communities from the Groves Creek Marsh, Skidaway Island, Georgia - 071402CT metaG (version 2) | ecosystem: Environmental > Aquatic > Marine > Intertidal zone > Salt...
TTCAGGCGTGACGCCGACGACGTGGAACATCTCCACGGCACCGGAGGTGGCAGCCGCAGCGGCGATGGCTTTGAGTTCGTCTTCTGTTGCGCCCGGCAGGCCGGTGAGGACCGGAACAGCGGTGCCGACGGCGCGGCCCATGATGATCCCGAGCAGATGGGGGAGTGACGAGTCGGCCAGTTCGGCATCGGTGAGCTCCAGCCGGAGTTCGTGGGTGGCGAGGCGTCCCTCGTCGGTGTGCAGGCCGGCCAGAGGCACCTTGCCGACGATCGCCGCACACACATCGAGCAGATCGCCGTACTTGTTGGTGCGGGCACCGAGCACCGAGTTGAAGAAGGAGACGGCGTTCGACTCCGAGCCGACGATCTGCGTGCCGACCGTCGGGCGGGTTCGGGCCTCGTGATACGGCGCACACGACCACATCGCCGTGCATCCCAAGGCTTCGTAGATCTCCATCAGCCGAGCCGCGCCCCGAACCGCTTCGGGAGTCGCAGCCTCCGGTCGCATCGCAGGCTGATGAATGTCGATCAGGCTCGCATTCGTGTGTGTGGGCACGGCGAGCGTTGCGCCCTCGGCGAGCAGGAACTCGGCGTAGTCGAGCGCAAGCCGACCGGTGTAGTGGCAGGACCCGATGTGAGCGAACTCGATCGCAACGAACTCGGTGGCCCCCGACGTTTCGGCCGCAGCGACGAGCATGCGCATCGCCAACTGTTCGGCTTTGCCGCGGGTGCCGGCGAGTCGCTCCCGATCGAGGTCGTCGATCTCGATGCCCGTCACGGACTCAGCTGCGCGGGTAGAGGGTCTCGGTGTTGCCGTCGACAGCGATGATCTGGCCCGAGATGTGTCGGCCGTAGTCCGACACGAGGAACATGATCAGGTCGCTGATCTCCTGAGGATCGACATAGCACTGCATCGAGACGCCGATGGCGTACGCGTGGCGCACAGCCTCAGGGTCGAGTCCCTCGTTGCTGGCATGGGCGGCGATGACGCGCTCCATGCGGTCACCGTTCACATTTCCCGGAACGATGCCATTGACCCGGATGTTGTCGGGTCCGAGTTCCATTGCGAGCGTTTCCGTGAAACCGGCGGAGGCCCACTTGGCGGCGGCATAGGGAGAACGGCCCGGGAAGCCCATGATGCCTGCCCCCGAGATCATGTTGATGATGACGCCGCTCTGCTGCGCCTTGAAGACCGGGGCCACACGCCGAGCGCAGTAGAACTGCGAGTCGATGCAGACGCTCATGCAGTGATCCCACTCCTCGTCGGTGACGTCCTCGACCGGCTTGGTCGGGCCGCTGACCCCTGCATTGTTCACCATGATGTCGAGTCCACCCGGGAGGATGTCGTCGAAGATCGCATCGAGTGCCGACGAGTCGCTGACATCGCATTCCCACGTGGTGATCCCGTCAGGAAGGGTGGCCAGGCCGCTCGGGCCGATGTCGCAGGTGAAGACCTCGGCACCGAGTTCGTGCATGGTGATCGCCGTGGTGCGGCCCATGCCATCGCCGCCGGCGGTGACGAAGGCACGTTTGCCTTCGAGCGAGATCTGCATGTCGTGACTCCTGGTTTGATCCTGCGAGGCGGTCGGATGGTAGGCCGCGACTGAACGATCGTCCAGCGACTGTCAGACTCGCCCGGCAAGCGCTGCGACGTCGGCGTCCGACCCGAGCACGACGAGGACCGTTCCGGCAGGCACCGGCGTCGATGGTGACGGATTCGCCACATAGCCGTGGTCGGCATCGCGCAAGGCGATCACGAGCGGCTGCCCGCCCGGCCCGATGAGATCGCCGAGCAGTCGCCCGACTGCAGGCGATGTTGGGGGGACCTCGATCTCGTCGACGGTCACACCGTGGCTTTCGTCGTGCAGCACCTCATCGAGGAACTCGGCCAGCGTCGGGTGCAGAGCGAGGGCACCCATGCGGCTGCCACCGATCTCGTAGGGATTGACGACCCGGTCGGCGCCAGCGTGGAAGAACTTGGCTTCGTTGTGCTGGTGATCGGTGCGGGCGACGATGTGGAGCTCGGGATTGAGCGCTCGAGCCGAAAGCGTGACGTACACGTTGTCGGAATCAGAGTCGAGCGCGGCGATGAGGGTCGTCGCCCGCTCGATGCCGGCGCTGCGCAGGGTCTCGTCCTCGGTGGCTTCGCCGATGACGACAGGCCAGTCGCTGTCGGGTTGCGGCTCGCGGTCGACCAGCACGACCTCGGCACCGTGTCGGCCGACATAGTGGACGATGGCCTGTCCGACGCGGCCGTTGCCCACGACGATGATGTGATTCGACTTCTTGTCGATCATGCGGAGTCCTCTCCGGATCTGGAGTCCGTCGTTGATGGAACCCTCGACGAGCGCCTCGAACGAGACACCAAGGGTGTAGAGCGCGGTGCCGACGCCGAAGAGCGCAAGCAGCAGCGTGAAGGCCTGGTAGGCGGCTGTGATCTCCTCGGGAGCACCGATCTCGGAGAAGCCGACCGTCGTGATCGTGATCACGGTCATGTAGATCGCGTCGAAGGCGCTGAGACCAAGCAGCAGATAACCGATGAACCCGATCACGGTGACGCCCAACAGCATGCTCACACCGACGCGCACGCGGCGCCACGGGTCGTTCTCGACGCGACGGCGACGTTGTCGAGCCGGAAAGGCCTTCACGGCGCGCCCCAGAGTTCGTTGCTCACCATGCGAAGTCACTCTGGCGCATCGTCCACGACTCGGCGAGTTTGCCGTCGACGAGTCGGTAGTGGCCGATCCACGCGATCGCGATCGTGCCGCCGGTCGTGACATTGACGCCTCGCATCGTGAAGCGGGCGTACAGCATGTCGCCGACCTCGTGCAGGTGGTCGACATCGATCGAGGTGCCGCGCAGGTCGCTGGTGACCTTGGTGACATGAGCGACGTATTCCTCCGGGCTCATCGTCGCTGGCCCGTCGACGCCGTGACGAACGTAAGGTTCGTGCAGACACCCGAGCGCGGTGTCGGTGTCGCCATCGATCCAGAGGGCCTGCCAGCAGCGGACTAGGACGTTGTTCGGTGCCGTCGTCGAGTCGGACATGGGATTCCTCAGAGTGACTCAAGTGGGTTGGGAGTGCGGGCAGCGACGATGCGGCGCCGCCACCAGGTGCTGTGAGTGGCGGTGAGGATCACGGCGATCCCCATACCCACCATCGTCTCACGAAGCCCGACCCGGTCGGCGATGACACCGAAGGGGAGGGCGGCGAGACCGAAGGCCGAGAAGCTCAACATGATCAGTGACTGCACGCGTCCGTGGTACTCCATGTCGGCGCTCGACAAGATCAGCGATCCGTTGAGCGACTGGAAGGCCGACATGCCACAGCCGACGAGGAACATGGCGCCGAGTGCGAGCCCGAAGTTCGGCATGACAGCGAACAAGACGATCGCTCCACCGAACATGTACGCCGCCGTGTCCTGCCGTTGACGGAGCTGTTCTCTCGGCGTGTTGGCCAACGCCACCGATGTGATCACGGCACCGACAGCGGCGACGGTCGTGAGCAAGCCGAGGCTGCCCGCACTGCGGCCGAACAGGTCGGCGACGACCGTCGGCAGAAAGGCCTGGTGCGCGAAGCCGAACATCACGACACCGAGCGACATCACCAGGAGCCGTACCAGCTCGGGTTTCGATCGGGTGTAGCGGATGCCCTCCTTCAGATCCTCGAGCGGGCCGGTGTCGCGGGCGAATCGGGGAGCGCCCTCCGGGAGGGTGATCGACAAGCCCACCGCGATGAGCGAAAGCACGGCCGACACCCAGTACACGCCGGCGACACCGATGACCGAAATGCCGATCATCACACCGGCGGCTGCGGGGCCAACCACGCGGGTGACCTGAGCGCTCATGGTGCCGAGCATGATCGCGTTCGTGAGCCCGTCCCGGCTGACGATCTCCGCCGATAGTGCCATCCGGGCTGGCGCCAGGATCGAGATCGTGGAGCCGCCGACGACTGAGGCTGCGACGATCATCCAGTAGGCGATCACGCCGGTCTCGATCGCAACCGCAATCAGCACCGCCGTGACGGTGTTGACCAGCTGGGTGGTGACGAGGATGGTGCGCTTCGTGAAGCGGTCGGCGAGAACGCCCCCGGTCGGGATCGCGATCAGCCCGGCAACACCGAAGCCGATCAGTACACCGCCGAGTGCGGTGTTGGTGCCGGTGAGTTCGTAGGCCAGCCAGCTGCGGGCGATCTGCTGGGTCTGCATCGCAAGGAAGACGAAGACGCCGCCCCACCAGAGACGGCGGAACTCGGGGATCGCCAGGGAAGCGAAGCGTCCCGTGGGTTCCGGCGTATCTGTCATCAACGTCGACCGTAGCGGGCGTCGTTGCGTCGTCCCGGATCCGATGCGAGCATCTCGCCGACACCGGAGGAGATCACGTGGCCGACAACGACAAGGTGAAGTTGCTTGCCGAGCGAGCATCACTGCTCGAGACGGTCGAGCAACTCGATCCACGCGACTGGGACACGCCCTCGTTAGCGGTCGGTTGGCGAGTACGCGATGTCGTCGCTCACGTGAACTTCAACGTCACCCTCGGCCTCGGCACCGCGATCGTGGGGATGCTCAAGGCTCGGGGTGACATCCACCGTTTCATGGCGACCCATGCTCGCAAGGTTGGCGACCGGCCGATCGCCGAGCACCTCGAGGCGTTACGCCGGGTGGCGGATTCGGAGACGGTCGCCCCAACCACCAAGCCCTCCGACGGAGCCATCGATGCCTTCGTCCATCACCACGACATTGCCCTGGCGGTGGGCCGGGTGGTGCCGACCGATGAGGCCCGGCTCCGCTGGCTTGCGGACGGCATCCCGCAGGCGACCCGATTCATCGGGTGTGCCGAACGGGTGCGTGACGTGCGGATGATCGCCACCGACATCGACTGGCACTACGGCACCGGCCCCGAAGTTCGCGGGCCGGCAGCAGCGATCATCCTTGCTGCCTGCGGTCGGTCCGTGTGGCTCGACCGACTCGAGGGTCCCGGCCGCGATGTGCTGGCGCAGCGCTGATGAGCACCCTGCTCTCCGACCTTCGTGTCATCGACCTGACCGATGATTTTGGTGAGGCGGCGGGCCGCGTTCTCGCTGATCTCGGTGCCGAGGTGATCAAGGTCGAACCACCGCACGGGTGTGCATCGCGACACCGCGGCGCCAGCGACGCCGACTGCACAAGCTTTCACTGGCGGGTGTGGGGTCGCGGCAAGCGCAGTGTCGTGCTCGATCTTCAGGCCACTGACGGCATCGATGCGTTGCACCGTCTGCTGGCGAGTGCCGACATCCTGCTCGAGACGGCGACCTCCGCCGAGCGGACCGCCTGGGGCGTCAGCATCGATGATGTCGCCGACGCATACCCCCGCTTGGTGCACGTCAGCATCACTCCGTTCGGTGCCACCGGCCCGCTGGCCGATGCGCCCGCGACGGACATGACCCTGTCGGCTGCAGGTGGATTCTTGAACCATCAGGGTGATCGTGATCGCCCACCGTTGCCGATCGGGTTTCCGGAGACGGCCAATCACGGTGCCGTTCAGGCGGCCGCCGATGCCATCACGGCGATCTACGAGCGCGAACGTTCCGGTCTTGGCCAACACCTCGACACGTCGATGCAGGCCGCCGTGGTCGGAACCCTGCTGTGGACGGCGAGCTACGCCGCTGTCGACCGCAACCCGACCTTCTCGGGTGACGATCGCGCCGACGGCCCCTCGGATCGCGGCGGAGAGGTCGTACCCGGCGTACGAAACCCGGTCGTCGAGCCGTGCGCCGACGGGTTCGTCGTGATGACCTTCGTGCTGGGTGCGCAGGGCAATGCGGCCTTCGCCGCCGCCATGCGGTGGCTCGAGGGCGAGGGCGTCCTCGATGAGGATCTCTGCGGTCGTGATTGGGAACCGTGGATCGACGAGATGAAGGCGGGGGAGTTGCCCGTCGAGATGGGCGCGCAGGCCATGCGCGCCGTGCTCGACTTCCTGAAGACGAAGACCAAGGCCGAGATCCATGCCCGCTCAGTCACCGACAAACTGCTGATCGCGCCGGCGAACAATGCCAAGGATCTGCTTGCTGATCCGCAATTGCTCGCCCGTGACTTCTGGGTCGACGTGGACGGGCTTCCGCTGCCCGGCCCGTTTGCTGTGCTGAGCGAAACACCGATCGTCTACACAGGCGGTGCGCCTGTCCTCGGCGCCGACCAAGGGTTGCTCGAGTCGGTTCCGGAACCCGTGCAGCCAGCACCTGCGACGATCCGTACCGAACCTCGATCGGGCGTCTTCGCCGGGCTCAAGGTTGCCGACCTCACCTGGATGGCCGCCGGCCCGCTCATCACGCGCGAGCTCGCCAACCACGGCGCCACGGTCGTACATGCCGAGACCATGACCCGAGTCGACACGATGCGATGGCTGCCGCCGTACTTCGGCGATCAGTTCACGCCGGAGACGGGCCTACCCGCCGCGAACGCCAACCAGAGCAAACTCGGCCTGGCCTGCAACTTCGCCAAGCCCGAAGCCCGGGCCGTGATCGATCGGTTGATCGATTGGGCCGATGTCGTCGTCGAGAACTTCCGGCCCGGCATGGCCGCCCGCCACGGCTTCGGATGGGAGCAGGTCCACGCCCGGAATCCTCGGGCGGTGATGCTGTCGACCTCCATGCGAGGCCAGACGGGACCCGAAGCGGCGATGATCGGTTTCGGTCTCCAGGGTGGGGCCATGGCCGGTTACGTCGACGTGACCGGCTGGCCTGATCGTTCGCCGATCGCCCCGTGGGGGGCCTACACCGACTTCGTGTCGCCTCGCTTTGCGCTCGCTGCGCTCGTCGCAGCGTTGCGCCACCGCGACCGGGTTGGCGTCGGGCAGTACATCGACGTCTCGCAGAACGAGGCGGGCGTGCACCATCTCGGTCCATTGGTCAGCGAGTACGCCGCCACGGGCAACCTGCTCGAACGGCCGGGCACGGCAGCGGAGGCCGGTGCCCCGAGCGGCGTGTTCCGCGCTGCCGGGAGCGAGCGGTACCTCGTCGTTTCGGCGCTCTCCGACGCGCATTGGGCTGGTCTCGTTTCGGTCGTCGAACCGATGCGGGCGTTCGATCATCTCGACCGAGCGGCCCGGCTCGCTGCGCGCGCCGAGATCGAGGCGGCGTTCGCTGCGTGGCTCGCCGACCAAGACCCGTTCGACACCCAGTCCGCCTTGCTGGCCGCCGGGTGCCCTGCCTATGTCTCCCTGAGAGCCACGGACCTCATCCGCGATCCACAGCTCACCCACCGCGGATTTTTCACGTCGCTCGAGCATCGGGCGATCGAGTCTCGCTTCGATGGGCCGGTCAGCCACTTCTCGGCAACGCCCCAAGCCCCGTGGCGAGCCGGGCCGACGATCGGCGAGCACAACGAGCAGATTCTGAAGGATCTCCTCGGTTTCACCGACGACGAGATCACCGACCTCGCGATCGCCGACGTTCTGACCTGATCGGCAGCCGCCAGAAGAAGTGCGTGATCTGCCGTCCGACTCGGCTGTTATCTGCTGAGCGGTCGGCCATGACGTTGGGGAAACGGTGAGAACGGCAGCCCGCGGCTTCGCGTTACCTGAGTGATTTCTTTCCCGATCCCTTGATCTTCGTGAGATTCTGCAGGACCATCCGATCGGAAGTCAGCCGTTCGCTGCTGCGAAAGTTGCGTCGACGGCCCAACGAGGGGGAGCCCAAATGGCATTCATCTATTCAGTTGCTGCGCACCTGTCTGATTCGAAACTCTTCGCCGAAGCTGGCGCCGGATGGGCCGGCGAACGCATGCGTTCGCTCGGTGCGAACAGTGTGACGGCAAACCAGGTGGTCATGGGTGGCGAAATGGCCGGCCAGGTCTTGGTTGCGTTTGAGGTCGACACCGCAGATTCCGCAATGGCGCTGAACGCCGCCATCTACGGCGACGACGATCTCGTGGGGCTGTTGCGGGATGCCGGAGTGCAGGTCGAGCGCCGAAGCTTGATGCGAATCCAGGCGGAATTCGGGACGCGCGATGCAAGCCACGCAACGGTTCTCTACGTTGCTGGTCAGCCTGTCGATGACGAGACGGCCGAAACGAACTTCACTCGGAATTGGAATCACATCAGCGCAGGAGCAGCGGGGATGACAGCGATGCAAGTCATTGCGTCCGGGCCTGCACCCTTCAATGGAGTTGTCGTGACCTGGGCAGACTCCATGGATGCGCTGCTCGCAGCGTCTGCTGCGAACTTTGCCGACCCAGCGGTTCAGGAAACGATGGCGGCGACGAAGTCAACGATCCTCGGTCGCTTGATGACGCGCCGCCTTTTCTAGGCGTTCCCTCAAGGGCAGACCCGCTGCGTGTGCGGGACGAGTGCCCCATCTGGCGTCAGCGCGCCCGAGTTTCCGTGCGTTCTTGGTCGGGACGGCGGGATTTGAACCCACGACCCCCTGCTCCCAAAGCAGGTGCGCTACCGAGCTGCGCCACGTCCCGTGTGAGGGCTGAGGGTACCGGGAATGCGCCCGTCCGGCGGCGAAAACTGTGATCTAGCGCCCGCCTGGGCCACACTGGCTCTATGGCCGACATTCGCAGCGTCACGATTGAGGACGTCGCCGCCGCAGCGAGCGTTTCGGTGGCGACCGTCAGCCGCGCGCTGCGAGGACTCGACAATGTTGCGAACAGCACCCGCGAGAAGGTGGAGTTGGCCGCCGCCGAGCTCGGGTACGTCGCCAATCCCGCAGCGGCGAAGCTGGCGGCGGGCAGCTCGAAGACGATCGTGGTCGCCGTGTCCAATATCGCGGGCTGGTTCTCGGCCCAGGTCGTCGGTGGCATCGAGGCGGTGTTGTCCGAGGCCGGCTACGACACGCAGGTGATGGGTGTCGCTGGTCCTGATGCTCGTCGCCACTTTGTTGCGTCGGCGCTCCAGATGCACCGCCGGGTCGACGGGCTTGTCATGGTCGACATTCGTCTCGAACCCGATGAGGTCGATGCGCTGCGGGACACCGACATCCGCACCGTCACCATCGGCAACAGCTATCCCGGCCTGTCGTCGGTGCGCCCCGACGACATTTCGGCTGCCCGTCTCGCCGTCGACCACCTGCTGCAGCTTGGCCACCGGCGGGTCGGTCTCATCGAGGGCATGCCCGACGATCCGATGCGAACCGAGGTTTCGTGGCGTCGGCGTGAGGGTTACGAGCAGGCGCTCACCCGAGCGGGGATCGTCGTTGATCCCGACCTGCTCGACACCGGCAACTTCTCGATCGAGGGTGCTCAGGACGCCATGGCCCGCCTGTTGGCATTGCCCGAGCCGCCCACCGCAGTGTTTGCGATCTCCGACGAGATGGCGATGGGCGCCAGGGGAGTGGCTGTCGAGCAGGGACTGCGGGTTCCCGAGGACATGTCCGTGGTTGGCTTCGATGATCATCCGCTCGCCCAGACGGTCGCGCTCACCACGATCCGCCAGGACCCGACGACCAGCGGCGCCCATGCCGCTCGCTGGATCGTTGAGGATCTCCGCAACGACGCGTGCAACCTTTACACCCACGAGGTCGATGTCGAATTGGTGGTGCGGCGCACCACGGCGCCGCCCAGCTGATCACCGGGTGGCTTTGGCTCAGCGAAGGAACTCGCTCAGCTCGACCGGACGTCCCTCGTCAATCGAGCGGTGCGCCGCCGCGCCGATCGCGACCGAGAGCAGGCCGTCGAAAAGGCTGACCTCCGCCGGGGCGACGCCGAGCACGGCGTCACGGAACTTCTGGTGCTCAACCCAGCTCGAACCCGAGTGGTGTCCTTCGTAGGGGATCTCGTCGTCGGTGGCCGGGTGAACGCTGACGCCGCCGATCCAGTGCTCGCCGCGGCGGCCGATGCGCACGACGTCTTCGGGGATGAGCGCCTCGACCTTGCCGAACGGGCCGACGACACTGAGCTCTTCTTGGTTGTGGGTCGCTTCGGCGAACATGCAGAGGTCAAGGAGCCCGCGAGCGCCGTCGTCGAAATCAACGATGACGAAGGCATTGTCGAGAATGTCGGGGACTCGGCCGTCGTAGACCTCGTCGAGGTGGTTGACGTCCTGCGCACCGGAGGCCATCACGCGCACCGGGCGGCCCGGCATGATCTGCACCATCAGATCGAAGAAGTGGCAGCACTTCTCGACGAGCGTTCCACCCGTGTTTTCCGAGAAGCGATTCCAGTCGCCAACCTTCTCGAGGAAGGGGAACCGGTGCTCGCGGATCGAGATCATCTTCGGAACACCGACGGCACCCCCTGCGACCTCGTCGATCAGGCGAGCGATCGGCGGCATGTACCGATACTCAAGGCCGACCCAGGTGATCGCGTTCCGGCCCTCGGCGAGTTCGAGGATCGTGTAGCAGTCGTCGACCGTGGTGCAGAGCGGCTTCTCGACCAGCACATGGAGATCGGTCGCCAGGAGGTCACGCAGCACGTCGACGTGGGTGAAATTCGGTGAGGCGACGACCACGGCGTCGCAGACGTTGTCGGCGATCAGCGCTTCATGGTTCGTGTAGTGCAGCGCATCTGGGACGAGCGCACCCGCGAACTCTCGGCTTCCGGGGTCGGGGTCGGCGATCGCCGTGACTTCGACACCCTCGGTGTGCGAGAGATTCTCGATGTGCTCGACGCCCATCATGCCGCTGCCGATGATGCCGTACCTGAGCGTGGTCACGTTGCCCCCGAGATGATGAACCTACTGGAATGTAAGCGTTTACATCCGCGGGCTAGCCTACGCCCATGACTCACTCTCTGGTCCAGACCAGGCCACGTTCTCTTCCCGGCGGCCTCGACCCGATCGGCCCCCTCGGTTTTGGGACGTGGCGGTTCACCACCGATGATCTCGGTGCTGCCCACGAGCTTGTCGAGACGGCACTCGAGATCGGGATGAATCTGATCGACACGGCCGACGTGTACGGCCTCGATTACGACGGTTCCGGCTTCGGCGGCAACGAAGAACTGCTCGGCAAGGTGCTCGCCCAGGCCCCCGACCTGCGCGACCGCATGGTGCTTGCCACCAAGGGCGGCATCATGCCGCCGATCCCGTACGACTCGAGCGACGCCTACCTCCGCTCGGCGGTCGAGGCCAGCCTTGGGCGGCTTGGTGTCGATGTGATCGACCTCTACCAGATCCACCGACCCGATATGTTCGCCCACCCGGCCCAGGTCGCCGAGACGCTTTCGTCGCTGGTCGGGGAGGGCAAGATCCGAGCAATCGGCGTGTCCAACCACACGCCGGCTCAGCACGACGCACTGATCGCCCATCTCGGTGACCTACCGCTCGCGACCAGCCAACCCGAGTACTCGCCGGCCTTCCTCGGCCCGCTGCGCGACGGCACGTTCGATCTCTGCATGCGTGATGGCATCGTGCCACTTGCCTGGAGCCCGCTCGGCGGCGGTCGTCTCATGTCGGGCGAGAACGTTCCCGCTGCGCTGATCGCCACGCTCGACGAACTCGCCGAACGCGAGGGCGTCGACCGAGCGGCGATCTGTTACGCCTTCGTGCTCGCGCACCCGTCAGCACCGGTCGCCCTGCTCGGCACCCAGAACCCCGATCGACTTCGTGCCGCAGTCACCGCCCTCGACGTCACGCTTGATCGGAACGACGTCTACCGCATCGTCCAAGACAGTGAAGGAGCACCGCTCCCGTGAGTGCCCCCGTGGAAATCAGCTGGTTCGGCGCCCTGTGCGACGACGACTACGAGTTCCTTGGCGTTCCGAACCCCGAGCTGCAGAGCTCGTGGAACCATTGCCGCGACATCGTCCAGACCGCCGACCGCAACGGCTTCGACAACATCCTCCTGCCATCGGGCTACCAGCTCGGCATCGACTCGACCGCGTTTGCCTCGGCGATCGCCACCCACACCGAACAGATCAACCTGCTGCTCGCCGTGCGGATCGGCGAGATGTGGCTCCCGCAACTGGCTCGCCAGCTCGCCACCATCGACCAGATGGCCGAGGGGCGCCTGACGATCAACATCATCAGCTCCGACATGCCGGGCCAGTCGCTCGACTCCGAGCCTCGCTACCGACGAACCGTCGAGTTCATGCACGGCCTGCGAGCGCTGCTCAACGGTGAGCGTCTCGAGATCGATGGCGAGTTCGCCCAGTTCGACCTCGACCCGCCTCGCATCGCCACCGTCAACCCGGGGTGCCCGCCGATGTATTTTGGCGGCTTCTCCGAGGCCGCCAAGCAGTGCGCCGCCGAGGCCGCCGACGTGTTTCTCACCTGGCCTGACACGGTCGCCTCGGTGGGTGAAACGGTCGCCGACATGCGCCGCCGCGCCGATGCCTTCGGCCGCGAACTGACCTACGGCCTGCGAGCCCACATGATCGTTCGCGAGACCGAAGCTGAAGCGCGAGCCGCCGCCGACCGACTCCTGTCGAAGCTCGACATCGACACCGGTGAGCAGATCAGGAACAAGTCGCTCGACACGCAGTCGGCTGGCGTGTCACGTCAGAACGAACTTCGCGATGGCGCTGACGACGACGGCTACGCCGAGGCCAATCTCTGGACCGGTGTCGGCCGGGCCCGTTCCGGCGCCGGTGCGGCGATCGTCGGTGACCCCGATCAGGTCGTGGCCAAGCTGAAGGCGTACCAGGAGGTCGGCGTCGAGGCGTTCATTCTTTCGGGCTACACCCACATCGCCGAATGCGATCTCGTGGCCGAGCACGTGCTGCCCAACATCGAGCACTCGGCCCTGCGTCCCCGCTGGAGCTGAACCCGCCGGCCGGTCGCTCAGCGAGCCCGAGGAAGGCCGAGGAAGCCCTCGGCAACCATGTTGCGGTTGATCTCGCTCGTCCCGCCGTAGATGGCGGTGACCGGGGAGTGTCGCAGCGCCTCCTCGATCAGTCCGCCACGGTGAGCCTCGGGCGATTCGAGGGTCACGAGGCCTTCGGCGCCCATCATGTCGTGAATCTCGCGACAGTGGCGCTTGAACGTCTCGCTCGCGAACAGCTTCGTCATCGACCCCTCGACACCGAACATCGCGCCTTCATTGGCGAGGTCGGCGCAGTGGTAGGCGAAGCCTCGACACACCTCGACGTCGATCTGCGCTCGGATCAGACGCTCGCGCACGGCCGGGTCGTCGATCGGTCGGGTGCCGTCGGCCCGTTCGTGGTTGGTCGCCCAGTCGATGCCTGCGTCGATTACCGGCGGTGACATGAACTGGCCGCCTGCGATGCCGCGCTCGTATTTGAGCGCGGTCTTCATCACGGCCCAGCCGCCGTTGACCTCACCGACCCGCCAGTCGTCCGACAAGCGGACGTCGTCGTAGAAGGTGGCGTTCGATCGTTCGGTCGCCATCGTCGGCACGGGCTGGATTTCGATGCCTGGAGTGTCGAAGGGCACGAGAAAGAAGGTGAGGCCCTTGTGCTTCGGGACATCGGGATCGGTGCGGGTGAGCAGGATCACGTAGTCGGCGATGTGGGCCATCGTGGTCCACATCTTCGCTCCGTTGATCACCCATTCGTCGCCGTCCTTCACCGCCTTGGTGGCGGCCGCGGCGACGTCGGAGCCAGATTCGGGCTCGGTGTAGCCGAACGACGTGAGTGCCTCTCCGTTGAGCAGCGCTGGCACGACCGTCTCCTTGAGATGGTCGCTGCCGTGTTCCATCAGGATCGCTGCGGTGATGACCGTGACGCCCATCGCGTCGATCGGCGCCCGGGCCAGCTGCATTTCTTCGTTGAGCACGATCGACTCGAGGGCGGTACGACCACCACCGCCGAGCTCTTTCGGGACAGGGCCGGCGAGCCAGCCCTCGGCCGCCAGCGCAGCATGCAGCTCGGGAACATGCATGGTGCCGTCGTGGGTGACATCGAGCATCGATTCGTCGAAGTTCTCGGCGAGGAACGCCTTCACCTCGGCTCGGAAGGCCTCGACCTCGGGCGGGAAACTGAAGTCCATCAGGCCGCTCCCTTCACGGGCCCGAATTCGGCGTCGGCGAGGCGTGCGTACTCGGCCGCCGGATCGCCGAGCTGGAGGATCCACGCCGTCGCGTGACGGTGGTAGAGCTGGATGTCGTACTCCTCGGAGAAGCCGTACCCGCCGTGGTACTGGACGGAACGATCGGCCGCGAAGCGGGCCGACTCGGCGGCGAACAGCAGTGCCATGCCGGCGAGGCGAGAGGCGCCGGGCTCATCGGTTTCGAGGGCCCAGATCGCACGCTGGGCGAGGAGATGCGCCCCCTCGACCGACGTGGCTGCATCGGCAAATCCGTGTTGGAGGGCCTGGAAGGTGCCGATCAGCACCCCGAACTGGAAGCGCTCCTTGGTGTAGGCGACGCCGATCTCGATCGCCCGCTTGGCGAGACCGACATAGGCCACTGCCGTGAGGGCTCGCCATTCGTCGACGGTGCGGTTCCACCCATCGGCGTCGAGATCGATCGCGGTTGCGTCGCTGATGACACGGTGGGCGAGCGGCAGGTCGGCCGTGTTCGGCAGCTTTGCGCCGGGGGCGTTGCCCCGGCTGATCGATGTGACACCGTCGCAGTGATGCAGGAGCACGTCGGCAACTGCGCCAGCCGGAACGAGGCGGGCGGTGTCGCCGGTCGGCGGGCGAAGCGCGAGGGTGGCGAGGGTCGACCCCTCGGCGAGCTCGGCGACGAGGGCGTCATGGCCGCCGGCCCGGGCAAGGGCACGTGCGGTCACCGCGTGCTCAATCAGTGGAACGGGAGCGAGGTGCGCCCCGGCGACGTCGGCGACGACGGCGAGGTCCGTCAGCGCAGCACCGGCGCCGCCGAGCGATTCCGGGAGGGCCATGCCGGGAGCGCCCATCGCGGCGAGGGACGACCACAGGGCCGGATCGAAGCCGGTGCCCTCGGCGGCGGCCCGCACCGTGGTGGTGGGGCACTCGTTGGCGAAGAAATCGAAGAAGGCGTCGCGGACGGCGACCTCGTCTTCGGAGTAGCGGGTGCGCATGAAGCCAATCATCGCCGGTTCGTGGAGGCAGGAAGAAACTCTGAGCAAACGAATTGATAGATATCGATATGATGGGTACGCTCTGGTTGGAACCAAGGAGATCCATGCGCCTACAACTCGCCCTCGACGTCAGCGACATCGACGAAGCCGTCGACTTCTACTCGAAGCTCTTCGGCGCCGAACCCGCCAAGCGCAAGCCGGGCTACGCGAACTTCGCCATCGAGAATCCACCGCTGAAGCTCGTGCTGTTCGAAAACCCCGACAATGCAGGCGGCCTCAACCACCTCGGCGTTGAGACCGAGACATCGCAGCAGGTCGAGGCGGCCGAAGCCCGCATGGATGCATCCGGCCTCGACACCACCGGGGTCAACGACAACGTGTGTTGCTACGCCGGCAAGACCGAGACGTGGGTGGTCGGTCCCGATGGCGCTCGTTGGGAGTGGTACGTGAAGACCTCCGACGAAGCCGACTTTGGCACCGACGAGATCGCCGAGTTCAAGAGCGGGAAGACCATGGCCGAGGTCACCCTCGGTGACGGCGGGGCGTGCTGCGGCTGACCGACACTCCGTCTCAGCGCGGGATGTCCTTCCAGGGCTGGTTCTTGTCGTAGCCCGGTTCGCGGGGAAGGCCGAGCGCCCGTTCGCCGACATTGTTGCGAAGCACCTCATTGGTGCCGCCGCCGATGGAGACCGCGAAACGCATCATCAGCTCGACCTGGCTCCACGTGGTCTCCGGTCTGTCGCCCGCAATGCCACCCGCCCCCGTGATCTGCATCGCCATGTTCCCGGAGCGGACCCGGTTGTCGGCAGTCATCAACTTGAGGAGCCCGGGGTCCATGGGCGGCATCTCGCCACGACGAACCGCTTGCTGGATCTGCTCACCCATCCAGGCGACCACACGCTCCCGAGTGATGAGGTCGGCGAGTTCTTGGCGCACGTTGGCGTCGTTGGTAAGCCCTGCCGCCTCGGCGAGTGTCCGCAGGTTCGTGCTGGCAAGCGTCTTCGCGCTGCCACCGATAAACGCGGCCTCGTTGGCCAGCACGGTGCGAGCGACGCTCCATCCCTCGTTGATCTCGCCGATCACATTCGCCACGGGAATACGGACCTCGTCGAGGAACACCTCGTTGAAGTGCGCGGAGCCGTTGATCTGCACCAGAGGTCGAACCTCGATGCCCGGCGTCGACATGTCGACCAGCACGAACGTGATGCCGCGATGCTTCGGCGCATCGGGGTCGGTGCGGACAAGGAGGAACCCCCAGTCGCACAACTGGGCGGCACTGTTCCACACCTTCTGCCCGGTCACGATGAACTCGTCGCCGTCACGAATGGCGCGAGTGCCAAGTGAGGCGAGGTCGGAGCCCGAACCCGGCTCGCTGAAGAGTTGGCAGAACGTCAGCTCGGCCGAGAGCAGCTTCGGCAGGTACTCGACCTTTTGTTCCTCGGAGGCATGGCGAAGCAGCGCCGGCGCCAGCATTGCGGTGGTGGCACCGGGAAAGCCGGTGTTTTCCTCGTAGTCACGGCTGATCTCGCGCTCGATTCGCGTCATCCAGCCGGCACCCCCGCCGCCACCGTAGGCAGCTGGATAGGCGATCCCCATGAGCCCTGCAGCAGCGAGCTTTCCTTGCCAGCGGCGGCTCAACTCGAAGTGATGACGTTCGGTTTCGTGGTCGGGGTGGACGTTGACCGCCCACGGGTCGGTCTCGGTGCGTGGTGTGGCGTGTTCGTCGTACCAGTTCCGCACACGGGCACGGAAGTCGTCCGGGGACTCTGCAGCGTCGGCCATGGCGGCGGACCTTACCGTCACGGTCTTGGTCAGGCCGATTCGGTCATTCGACCCGTGATGACAACGGCCGTGTTCGGCATCGCCTTCGTCCTCTGCCGAATCTTGGGCCGACCGGTGCCGATGGGCCACACTGTGGCCATGACCGAGGCCTACATCGTCGACGCTGTCCGCACCCCAACCGGAAAGCGAGGGGGTGGACTCGCGCTCGTCCACCCCGCCGACCTTGGTGCCGCCAGCATCACGGCCCTACTCGAACGCACGGGTGTCGACCCCGACGCTGTCGAAGACGTCATCTTCGGCAATGTCGACTCGGTCGGCGGTCAGGCCGGCGACATCGCTCGCACCTGTTGGTTGGCCGCAGGCCTGCCGCAGCACGTTCCCGGCACAACCGTCGACCGCCAGTGCGGGTCGGGGCAGCAGGCGGTGTCGTTCGCGGCCATGGGCGTCATGGCCGGCGTGCACGACCTTGTCGTTGCCGGTGGCGTGCAGCAGATGTCGCAGATCCCGATCTCTTCCGCCATGACCCTCGCCGCCAACCTCGGCTTCGACGATCCGTTCAGTGGTTCGGAGGGATGGGTCGACCGTTACGGGACCCAGGAAGTCTCTCAGTTCCGAGGCGCAGAAATGATCGCGGAGAAGTGGGACATCAGCCGCGACCAGATGGAGGCGTTCGCCTTTGCGAGCCACGAACGAGCCATCCAGGCCATCGACGAGGGCCGCTTCGACAACGAGATCGTCCCCGTGGGCGACTGCACGATGGATGAGGGTCCTCGCCGCGGCGGCTCCATCGAGAAGATGCAGCAACTCTCGACGCTCGTCGAAGGCGGGCGCATCACGGCTGCCGTCGCAAGCCAGATCTCCGATGCGTCGGCGTCGCTGCTGATCGCCAGCGAACAGGCGGTCAAGGATCACGGCCTCACGCCACGAGCCCGGATCCACCACATGAGTGTCCGCGGCGACGATCCCATCTACATGCTCACGGGTCCGATCCCGGCCACCGAGCACGCGCTCGCCAAGACCGGCATGTCGATTGATGACATCGATCTCTTCGAGTGCAACGAGGCGTTCGCCAGCGTGCCACTCGCGTGGATGATCGAACACGACATCCCCCACGAGAAGGTCAATGTCAACGGTGGCGCCATTGCCCTTGGGCACCCCCTTGGGGCCACCGGCGCCAAGCTCATGACCACCTTGCTCAACGAGCTCGAACGTACCGGCGGCCGCTACGGCCTCCAGACAATGTGCGAAGGCGGTGGCCAGGCCAACGTCACCATCATTGAGCGCCTCTGATGGCCGACCTCGCGACGGGAGCCGTTGTCTTCGTCACCGGCGGCGCAAGCGGTATCGGCCGAGCAGCAGCCCAGCAGTTCTCTATCGAGGGCGCAGCTCATGTTGTGGTGGCCGACCTCGACATCAGCGGCGCCGAACACACCGTCGCCTCCCTCGCCGGCCCCGGTTCATCGATCGAGCTTGACGTCACCGACGATGCGGCGGTGGCTGCGGCGATCGACGACCTTGTCGCTGAGCACGGTCGACTCGACACCGCGTTCAACAACGCCGGCGTCAACGACGTGCCCCGTGCCTTCCACGACCTCGATGCGGAGTCCTGGGATCGCATGATTCGCGTGAACCTCAGCAGTGTGTTCGTCTGCATGAAGCACGAACTGCGCCACATGGTGGCGGCCGGGTCGGGGGCAATCGTCAATACCTCATCAGGGGCTGGCGTGGTCGCAGCTCCCGGGCTTCCGCACTACACGGCGGCGAAGCACGGTGTCGTCGGTCTCACGAAGGCGGCAGCGCAGGAATATGCCCGCCAGGGCATCCGGGTCAATGCCGTGCTGCCCGGCTCGACCGACACCACGATGCTGCAGTCGTTCATCGCCGGCGATGAGGGCATGGCGAAGATCATCGCCTCGTCCAATATCCACGGACGCCTGATCGAACCCGACGAGGTCGCTAGCGCTGTCGTATGGCTTGCGTCGCCCCATGCCGGAATGGTCAATGGTCAGTCACTGATCGTCGACGGCGGCGGTCTCGTTCGCTGATCATGGCCCCGCTCGCTCCCGGTTCGGTTTCGCTTCGGCTCTATCCGCACGACCTTCCAGCGACTGACCAGGTTGAGGTGTTGCGTCGCCAGGCTCGGCGGGCCAGCGAGATCGGCTACGACGGCGTGATGGTCAGCGAGCATCACGCCGACTTCCCCGGTTACCTCCCGAACCCGGTGCAGCTCGCCGGCTTGCTCCTCGACGCGATGCCCACTGGGTGGGTGGCGCCCTGCCCGATGCTGCTGCCGCTGAAGCCGTATGCCCTGATCGCCGAGGACCTCGCCTGGCTCGCCGCGGCCTACCCGGGCAGAGTCGGGGTCGGCTTTGCTGCTGGTGCCCTGCCGGTCGATTTCGAACTCGCTGAGGTTCCGTTTGACGAGATCGTCGATCGCTTCAAGACGGCGCTACCGAAGATTGTCGACGCCCTGCGTGGTCAGGACCCCGGCCCGCTCGGCACCGACCGGGCGATGCGGCGCCTCAAGGATGACCCGATGCCGATCGTCGTTGCCGCCCAGAGCGCGCCAGCGTGCCGGCGAGCGGCTCGGCTGGGATGCGGGGTCCTCTACGACAGCCTGCAATCGGCCGACGTCTCCGCGAGACTCGGCGCTGCGCACCGCGAGGCTGGAGCCGACACGGGGCGAGTGCTGATCCGGCGGGTGTGGATCGGTCCGCCGCCCGAGGCCGAGATGGCCGCCCAGATGGACCACTATCGCAGCTACGCCAACGAGGCGGCCACGAAAAACTGGACGGACGATTCGCTGGTGCACGGCGACACCCCGACCTTGGCCGCACAGGCACTTCTCGATGTGCTGGCCGAATCAGATTGCGACACCGTCAACGTTCGCGTGCACGTGAAAGGTCTCACGCCGGCCCAAGTTGATGATCAACTCGCTCGGCACGCCGACGGCTTCGTTGATGCAGTCCGAGCCGGACTCGGAGGCTGATCTTCAGACCAGCGCGCTGTCGACCTTGGCCATGGCGGCTTCTTCGTCGACGTCGAGCGCAAACGCAAGTTCCGAAACGAGCACGTTGCGGGCCTTGGTGTAGAGCGACTTCTCACCGGCAGACAACCCCTTGGCCTGGTCGCGCAGAGCGAGATTTCGGACCACCTCGGCGACCTGGTAGACGTCGCCGCTCTTGAGCTTTTCCTGGTGGTTTTTGAAGCGGCGGGACCAGTTGGCGGGTTCGCGGACATCGCGCTTGGCGAGCACCTCGAAGAGATCCTCGACGTCCTCTTCGGAGATGGGCCAGCGCATGCCGACCTCGTCGGCCTTGTCGACCGGCACGGCGAGGGTCATTTCGCCGTGGGCCATGCGGAGCACGAGGTACTCGGTTTCTTCGCCGAACGCCTTGCGCTTCTCTTTCTTCTCGATCACGGCCGCTCCGTGGTGGGGGTACACCACTCGGTCACCAGGCTTGAAGCTCACAGAAGTTCCGTCCTCGAGGTAAGGCCCTTTTCGGGGCCTTCAGGATGCCATCCTCGCAGGCGTTCGCAAACGCGTCCGAGCGAAGCGCAGCACAAGGTGCTCACGGCGGATCATGGCCGGGCGAGCCCGGCGAGCACGCGCCTCCACTCCGAGAGTCCGAGTAGCTCGTGCAGATCGGCCACGACAGTGTCGAGATCGGGCAGCGATGCGAAGCAGTGGCGGGCGAACGAACCCTCATCGAACCACGAGGCCAGCGCCGGACGAATGGGGGGCCACGTGATCGTGTCCTCGATCGAACCGGTACGAAGCGCCGCCCATGTCGCGGGGTGGTGTCGTGTGTGATGGGCGAGCACTTCCGGGCTCGACGGCGGCTCTGCTTCAGTCAGAGGATGCAGGCGGTGAAGCTCGACCCAGTGGGGCGGCTTGCCGAGCGGCGCGTCGAGTGTGGCGGCGAGCACGCGATCAAGCCAGACAAGGTTCGTGAGGGCCCACACGGGCCGATGGCACGGTCGGGTGGCGAGCCCGAGTGTGCGGCGTGCTGGGTCGAGGGCGGTGAGACGTTCGACGTCGGACTCGATGCGGTCGGTGGTTGGTTCGTAGGCGATCGCCTTCCCGGATCGGTCGACGGCCACGACGATCGCGCGGTGGCTGTTGGGGCCAATGCGGGCCGCAACGGCCTCGACGATCGGCCCGAAGCGAACGCCGAGGAACGGAAGCGGGCTTGTGGTGTCGTCGAGGAGCACTCGTCGACGATGGGTGGCGAGAACCGAGCACTGGCGGGTGTGGGCGATCGTGGCGAGCTCGGCGAGGCAGGGGGTGGCGGTGGGCACGGGCGTGTCCTTCGTTCGGTGCGGCAGCGGCACTCGGAGTGAAGGCAGCCGACCCGGCTGCGAGATGGCCCCACCTTGTCGAGGCCGTGTGACAGTCCGTTGCCTCTGCGGACGAGCTTCGGCCGGTTGGTGGCTGCGTCCGTCGTTCGTGACCGACTGTCACACCCCCTCGGCAGAGTGCGGACAGTTGTACGGGCCGAGCGCGAGCCCGGCCTAGGATCGCCTGTCAACCCCGGAGACCTTGTGACCGAACGCCGAAAGACCACCGCCACCACCGCCTTCGGGGTGGGCCGTCGTGAAAGCCACGACGCCTCCGATTTCTACGCGCGCTTCACACCGCCCGAGATCAGCACCGACGACACGGTCAACACCGTTCCCAACGATCTCGCGCCGATCCACAACCGCAACAGCCTTGAGATCGCTGAGGTCTTTCCGGCAAATTCGGTAGCGCTCGTCGTGACCTCTCCACCCTATTTCGTGGGCAAGGAGTACGAGCTCGCCGTCACGGGAGATCCCGACACCCGCAGCGGTGTACCAAGCGTTCCGGAGTCCTATCTCGAGTATCTCCAGATGTTGCACGACGTCTTCAGGGCGTGCGTCGAGGTCCTCGAACCCGGCGGACGCATCGCGGTCAACGTCGCCAATCTCGGCCGCAAGCCCTACCGCTCGCTGAGCGCCGACGTCATCTCGATCCTGCAAGATGATCTCGGTCTCCTTTTGCGGGGCGAGATCATCTGGCAGAAGGCGGAGGGCGCCACCGGTTCCGTCGCCTGGGGCAGCTACCGCAAGGCCACCAACCCGGTGCTGCGGGATCTCACCGAGCGAGTGATCGTTGCCAGCAAGGGCCGCTTCGATCGGGTTTCACCGAAGGGGCGCGAGTCCACCATGTCCGCCGACGACTTCATGGAAGCAACCCTCGACGTCTGGAAGATCAATCCCGAGTCGGCCCGGCGCGTCCAGCACCCGGCGCCGTTCCCCGTTGAGCTGCCGCGGCGTCTGATCGATCTCTACACCTACGAGGGGGATGTCGTTCTTGATCCGTTCCTCGGTTCGGGCTCGACTCTCGTTGCGGCGGAACGCACGGGTCGGCGCGGGTTCGGTTTCGATCTCGATCCGGAGTACTGCGAGATCGCGCAGGCTCGGCTCGACGCTGAACGCAAGCGACCAAGGCTCCGTGCCGTCGAGGTGCTCGGCGAGGAGCAACTCTTCGAGACCCCCGACGACGATGAGGATCGCCTTGAGTTCTTCCAGGCTCGTGCCACCAGCGAGGGCAAGAAAGCCGCCGACATTGCGGAGCGGGTGCTCACCGATGCCGGCTTCACGGTCGTGTCGGATCCGGTCAAGATCCCCAAGGTCGGCGTCCAGTTCAACTTCCTCGCCGAGGACGCCGAGGGCGGACGCTGGTACGTCGATGTCTCGGGCGCATTCACGACCGTGCGGCCTGGTCTGATGCGAACTGACACGCTCTGGAAGACCTTGGGCCGCATCCACGTGCTGCGAGCCACCGACGAGCCGCAGAATCCGAGTCGGGTCCTCGTGCTGACATCGAATCTCCCGAAAGCCAACAGCGAGGGCGACAAGGCGCTGCGCGCGGTCGGTGTGGATCAGGTCTTCGACGCCGTCGAGATGTTCGACGCCGCCGGCGTGACCCGCCTTCATGAGTACGCCAAAGGCGACACGGTCCTGCCGATCCCTGGCTTTTGGACCGAGGCCGACATCGCCGCCTTTGAGGCGACGGAGCGCCGCCCGAAGTGACCGACAATGTCGCGTACGCCGTGGTCCACACCGAGCCACCGTCCATCTTCTTGGCGGACGACATCGACGTGTTGCACCGGGTGCTCGCCCTTGAGGTCGTCGCCCGAACCGATCCGGCGATGCTTGGCGCGAGCGCAGGCTCGATCTGCGATGCCTTGCTCGAGGAGCGGTGGGGCGATGCCGTCGTCGCCTGGATTCAGGCCCTTGGCACCGGGATCGATGTCTACGACGGCAAGTCGATCTACACCGCCGACGATCTACCGGCCGACCTGATCGGCGCCCAACTGCAGTTCACCCGTCTGTTCAGCGGTGGGCGCGTCGGCGAACTGCGTCGACTCGGCTGATGCCCGACACCCGCACCGCAGTGAGCGAGATCGTGACCGGTCTCGGCCTGTACGGGTTTCGGGATCTCGCCCAGGCGTTAGCGGCTCGCCCCCGGTTCATCACCAATGTCGACGACGAGGTGTACGACCAACTCGATGAGGCGTTCGCCTCAGGTACCCACGCCGATGTTTTCGGCGTGGCCTGGGCCAACGGGCAGCGTTTCGCCCGGTCGACCGATGGCCTCCGCGGTCGGCCCCCGTGGTCGGTGGAGTGGAAAGGCCCCCATAAGCCGCCCGCTTACGAGCAGATCCCGGCCGATCTCCGGGTCGATCACGTCTATCTGCTGAGCTGCAAGTACGGCTCGAAAATCCTGCAGAACGCTTCACCCGCGAATCTCTTTGACCGAGCGCTCGGCGAGCGGCGCACCTCTGCCGAGGATTGGTTCGCTGCCGTCGCTCCGACCTCGTATGGCGAGTTCTACGCCGAGGTGGTGGCGCACACCGGTCTCGCCGGTTTCCCCGCTGACCCCACCGAGCTCGATCGCGATCATCGTGATCAGCTTCGGAAGGCCTTGCCTGGTCGCTGGCCCGCTGAACTCCGCGAACAGTGGGGGCTTGTCGCGTTCGAGATCGCTCGAGCCAGCGCCGCTCGCTTGCTCGACAACATCTCGTCCAAGGGCGAGCGCGAAGCGTTCGTCTGGAGGCTGCTACGACTCCAGGCCGCTCCGTACTTCGTGCTCGGCGCCGATCTCAAAAACGTCCCGTTGCATTATCGGGTCACCACCCCCTGGGATTTCCGCACGCGCTTCGCGCTCCGATCGGTCGATCTGTGGGGCGAGCACGCGGGCCAACCCCTGGTTCGGTGGCGGGTCGACGTACACGATCGGCAACTCGACACCGACCGAGTCGTTGAGGGCCACGTCGAAGTGCGCTGGAGTCACGGCAAGTTCGGCGGTGTCCCCGAGGCGAAGATCTATCTCGATACCCCGCACCACGACGTCGCCGGGTATCAGCCGCTCGACGACGGATCCTGATCGACCCAGGCGAATCGGTCGACCCGTCGCTCGACGAGTTGACGAGCGAGCCGGGCGTCACTCAACACGTACTCATGCATCTCTTTGGGCGTGAGCTCATGGATCCGGCGGCGGTCAACCTCGACGGGTTCGAGCCCGACGAATTTCGCGAGCGACTTGAGCCCACAAGAGATCGGGAGGTTCTGCCCGACGTCGGCCCGATACGCCTGAAAGCCATCGAGATGACCGAGCCGATGCCACCGGCCCCGTACCCGGCCCGGCTCGCCAGGCAACGGATTGTGGCGCCCGGCGATCGATGGGTCGTGCCGAGTGATGAGACCAAGCGGCAGCCCGAGGATCCGAGCACGCGCCGCAATGAAGGGAAGGTCGAATCCCGAGCCGTTCCAGGTGACGAGCACCCCGGCCTCGACCGGGGCGAGGAGGCGGTCGGTCTCCATGAGCACAGCTCGTTCGTCGGGCCCGTCGAGAACCGCCTCGATGCCGCCGCCCGAGATGGCGACGGCGAGCACCGACGATTGGCGAGGGTCGAGCCCATTGATCGTGGTGTCGGTCTCGATGTCGAGACCGATCAGGGGAGTGGTGGTGTCGATGGTGCTGAGACTAGGCATCGGATACGACGCCGATGGCGAACAGGGTCGGCCACTGCTTTCCGGTCAGCCAGAACGACCTTTCGTCTCGCACGGCGATGCCGTTGAGCACCTCGCGGTTCGGTGCCGTCGAACCGATCTCATCGACGAGCGGCGTGCCGTCAATCGTGGCGACCGCTCGGCCGTCGGGTCGGATCACGAGGATTGCCGGTGACTGCCAAATGTTCGCGACCACATGACCGTCGACACATTCGAGTTCGTTCAGGCGGGTCACGTCGTCGCCCTCGAAGGTCACCGTGACCTGTTCCAGGATGGCGAAGTCATGAGGATCGCGGAAGGTCAGCGTCGCGCTGCCATCGCTCATGGCGAGTCGATCGTCGATCAGGCACAGCCCCCAACCCTCGCCGTCGTAGCTCCACGGTTCCAACGGGGTCAGGTCGCTGAGGTGCCATCGGCGAGCGCGTTCGGACTGCCACGTCAGCTGCACGATGGTGTCGCCGACGACAGTCGTGCCCTCGCCAAATTCCTCGTCGGCGAGGCCGGCAGTGTCGATGACGACGCCAGTCGTCGGGTCGACGATCCGGATCGTGCTCTGGCCTCGCAACCCGGTGGACTCCACCAGGGTGCCGTCGCCGAGCGCCTCGAGCCCTTGGGTGAAGGCGCTGACATCGTGAGGGAATCGATCCAGCACCTCCACGTCCCAGTGCGCAGGAGCATCGGGGTCGAGCGTGTTGAGCGGTCGTGGCCACCGCTGCGTCGCCGACTCCAGTTCGCTGTCCTCGCTTGTCGGCTCGGTGACGGTGTCGACGTCGGCGCTGCCGCTGTCACCAACACAGGCGGCTGGCAAGAGGGCGAGGAAGAGCATCACGCTCGTCGGGCGGCAGGCCAGCATGGGCGAGAGTTTGTCAGGTCAGCGTCGACAACTGGTCCTGCAGCGGATCCAGCAGCTGGTCTTCGAGGTCGCTCCAGTACGACAGGGCGAGACGCGCAAGTGGGCCGGGCCCGGCATCAGTCCGACCTCGGCGACGAACTCGGTCGACCGCTTGCAGGTTGCCTCGACCGCGTCCTCGATGAGGGCTGTCGTGCTCTGCGGCACATTCGTCGTGGACGTCGCGGTCGAGGTGTTGGTGGTCGACTCGATCGGTCGGTCCTCGATCCACTGCCACATCCCCGCGATGGCGAACACGATCGCCCCGAACAGAGGAGGCCTCGGAGGTCGGCCAGTCGGCTCATGGGGTTGATCCACCGACGTGGGCTTGCCGCACGGGCACGTCGACGACGGTTTTTGTGTCAACCCTTCGCACCCACCGCCCGGACATGGGCTCAGCTTGACGGAGGCGATGCCGGGGTTCCGATCGCTCCGGCGTCGACGAGCGCTTCGATCTGGTCGCTCCGTCCGAGTTCGGTGAGGATCTCCACCGTGTGCTGGCCGAGGTCCGGCGCAGTGGAACGGGCCGCCCACGGGGTCCCAGCGAAGTCGGCCGGGGTCGCAATCATGTTCGTGGTGCTGGTGCCGTTGGGTACCTCGACCAGGGCGCCGGACGCATAGAACTGCGGATCGGCGAGGAGGTCGTCGGGGCTGTTGACCGGCGCCCAGAAAAAGTCGGGTTCGGTGGCGAAGACCTCTTCCCACTCCGCCATCGTCTTCGTTGCGAAGATCTCGTCGAGTTGGGCGATGATCTCGGCCGCATTTCGGGCTCGGTTACGGGGGTCGGCGTAACGCTCGTCGTCGAGCCAGTCCTCTCGCCCGACCGCCCGTGCAAGGGGCGGCCAGTGCCGCATGCCATCGAGTCCAACGATCCAAAAGCGCTTGCCATCGCTGGCCGAATAGTTGTTCATGGCGACATTGCCCATGGTCTCGCGCTGGCCGATCTGGAGCGTGAGCCCCCAACCCAGCAGCACCGAAAGGTCGAAGCTGATCGTGTAGAGCCCCTCACGCAGCAGCGAGGTCGACACCAACTGGCCCTCACCGGTCTTTTCACGGCTGTAGAGCGCCGCACACACCGCGGCGGCACCGGCAAGACCGGCATTGTGATCGCCCATCCCGCCGCGCTGGAACGGCGGGTCCTCCCCGGGCCGGGTGAGGAGGTGAGCAATCCCGCTGCGTGACCAGAAGGCGGCGATGTCGTAGGCGGCCCGGTCGGCGTCCTCGCCCTCCATGCCGTAGCCGGTGATCGCCGCGTAGATCAGCCGAGGATGGCGAGCGGTCAGGGTCTCGGCATCGAGGCCGAGTCGCTCGAGGCCCCCGAGGCGAACATTGGTGACGAAGACGTCAGCGTCCGCAATGAGGTCCTCGGCGATCTCTTTGCCCTCGGGGGTGGTGAGGTCGAGGACGATGCTCCGTTTGGATCGGTTGTCCATTTCGAAGATGGGGTTCGTCGGCATCATCTCCCCAGTCAGCGAGTACTGGAACGTGCGCGACGGATCGCCTGCGGGTGGCTCGATCTTCACGACCTCGGCTCCCCAGTCGGCGAGAATTCCGCCTGCCGCGGGGCCAGCGACCCACACGCCGAGTTCGACGACCTTCACGCCTTCGAGTGGTCCTGCCATGTCTGCCTCCTCGGGGTCGGACCGGATCGTAGAGCGAGACGCACGCGGAGGCGGAACCTCCGCCCGTCCCGAAGGGGCCGTCGACACGAACGCAACGTTCAGCCGGTCGGCGCGGTCGCCAAAACATGCGGAATCGCTGATGCGTTTCGACCCGATCCGTGCCGCGCCGTACCATTGCGGGATGTTCGATCTGCTGATCACCAACGGCACCGTCGTCGATGGCACTGGCGCCGACCGCCGTATCGCCGACATTGCGATCACCGACGGCCGCATCGTCGCCGTCGGCACCGATCTCGGCGACGCCCACGAGGTCATCGATGCCGAGGGTCTGCTCGTCACCCCCGGCTTCGTCGACGTGCACTCGCACTACGACGGTCAGGCGACGTGGGACGAATTGCTCGAACCGAGTTCCTTGCATGGCGTCACCACCCTCGTCATGGGCAACTGTGGCGTCGGGTTCGCGCCGGTGAAACCCGGCACCGAGGAGTGGCTTATCCAGCTGATGGAAGGAGTGGAGGACATTCCCGGAACCGCCCTCTCCGAGGGCATCGATTTCACGTGGGAGTCGTTCCCCGAATACCTCGACGCCCTCGACGATCGCCGCTGGTCCGTCGATGTCGGCGCGCAGGTTGCGCACGGCGCTGTCCGTGCCTACGTGATGGGGGAGCGAGGCGCGAAGAACGAACCCGCCGACCCCGACGACATCGAACAGATGGCCACGATCGTGCGACAGGCGATCGAAGCCGGCGCCCTCGGCGTGTCGACCTCGCGCACGATCGCCCACACGGCGATGGATGGCGAACCGGTGCCGGGCACCTTCGCCGCCGAGGACGAATTGTTCGCGATGGGTCGTGCCCTGCGCGACGGCGGTGGAGGTGTCTTCGAACTCGCACCGGCCGGTACCGCCGGGCTCGACCTCGTGGCACCGATGAAGGAGGTCGAATGGATGAGCCGTCTTTCGGC
>Ga0255767_1000817_pt1 | contig 27925 bp, 23 predicted proteins | sample 071ome_24_FD_179967 | JGI IMG/M metagenome (GOLD analysis project Ga0255767, IMG submission 179967) | Coastal salt marsh microbial communities from the Groves Creek Marsh, Skidaway Island, Georgia - 071402CT metaG (version 2) | ecosystem: Environmental > Aquatic > Marine > Intertidal zone > Salt...
TTTTCTTAGCGGGCGCTTTTTTGGCGGCTGCTTTTTTCTTGGCGGGCGCTTTTTTAGCGACTGCTTTTTTCTTGGGTGGTGCTTTCTTGGCTACTGCCTTTTTCTTGGCGGGCGCCTTCTTGGGTGTCGCTTTTTTCACAGGAGTTTTCTTCTTGATCACGGTTTTTTTGGCGGCGGCCTTTTTGGCTGCCGGTTTTTGCTTGCGGGCAGGCGCTTTGACAGTTTTCTTGGCCGCAACTTTAGTCTTGGAGGCTGGTTTCTTTACCTTCGCTTTTTTGGTTGGCATGTCGATTTCCTGATCAAAGATGGCGCGCTAGCGCCCGGGTTCAGTACCGCCGTTCAAGCCTCTGAGGGAAGTTCACCCCTCGCTCGGGGCACGCAAGCTACCAGATAAGTTTAGCTAGCGCCAGCGCTGTTTTATCACGCGGCGTCTGGGTTGCCACGAGCTTGCCTGTGGCGCTCGTTTCTCGGGGATTTTGCTTGTTACTATACCTGCAGGAGGCATTATGGATTTCACCCCGCTTCACGCCGCGACGTTAATCAAACGCTACAAGCGCTTTCTCGCTGATGTGCGACTTGCTGACGGGCGCGAGGTGACCGCTCATTGTCCCAATACCGGTGCCATGACTGGTTGTGCCGAGCCCGGCATGGCCGTCTGGCTTTCTCATCATTCGGATCCCAAGCGCAAGTTGGAGTGGACGTGGGAGCTTGTTGATACCGGCGCCGGTTTGACCTGTATTCACTCCGCACTCGCCAACAGAGTGGTTGAGCAGGCAATTAAGCAAGGACTTTTTTCTGCCTTTCCGGCGATGGACATGCTGAAGAGAGAAGTCCGATATGGGGAGAGATCCCGGGCTGATTTATGTCTGTTTTCGGGTGGCTCTCGATTGATGGTGGAAGTTAAGGCGGTAACTTGGGTTACAGCAAGAGGACTCGGTCTGTTCCCGGATACAGTCAGTGAACGGGCCTTGAAACATGTGAGAGAGCTGGTGCAGGTGGTCAAAGCCGGAGATAGAGCTGCCTTGGTATTCTGCTCCTTCAATGACCATATTGGTCGGATAGCTCCTGCCGCCTCAATAGACCCTCTTTATGCTGAGGCAGTCCGTGAGGGTGTCGCGCAGGGACTCGAACTCTACGGCCTTGGAGTGGATATCAGTGTTAACGGCCTGGAGCCCAAGCAAGAGATTCCTGTCAGCTTGTGGGAGGACGCGCCGGATCCATGAAGAGCAAAAGCGGGCTGTCAGCGTCAATCCTGCGGGCCATCGGTCTCGATACAGACCATCTTAGCCCTGTCGACGGCGCAATAATGGCCTCCCCTGAGGCGGGTGAGGCTTTCAGGCGCCTCAAATCTCGGGCTGATGGGGCTGGTATCGGGCTGAGAATTGCCTCGGGCCATCGGGATTATGGGCGTCAGCTCGCGATTTTCAATGACAAGGTGATGGGTGCGCGACCGGTCTTGTCTGATGACGGTGAATCTCTGCGCCGGGATGACTTCAACGACTGGGATTGGCTGCACGCCGTGTTGCGTTTCTCAGCGCTGCCAGGGTTATCGCGACATCACTGGGGTACGGATTTCGATGTCTGGGATGCTGCCGCAGTACCGGATAATTATCGCCCAGCACTCTTGTCGGCCGAGTACCTGCCCGGTGGCCCGTTTCATCACTTTAGCCGCTGGTTCTCCGAGCGGGAAGACTGCCATGAAAGTGAAGGTTTTTTCAGGCCCTATGAGACCGACACGGGGGGGGTTGCTCCAGAGGCGTGGCATATCAGTTTTCGTGGATCCAAGGAGCAAAAGCCCAACGAGTTGCTTCAAACGCTTTCCGTACTGTGGTCTACCGGCACCCTGCCAGGAATCAACCGCTCGTTCCCGCCGCTAGCATGCGCATCGCTGGTGCTGGCAAACGCGCAGGATTTGCTGGACCGGTACGTGGTTGTCGCCGAGCCCTGACAGCCTAAAGGACAAGCTCACGTGGGCGGAATAGCTTGGCGGTGCTCAGTCGGTGCCGCGCTGGAGATCCCCGTAATGGGTTTCATAGTCTGCCCTTGCAGCCTCAATAACCCGCAGGGCTTCTTCCCGACCGTAGACGTGGTCCACCCGGATGTTGACGTCTTTACCAGGGACCATCTTGTAGGTTGAAAAGTAATGTTGCAGGCGCTCGGTCTTGATAGGCGGAAGATCTGTAATGTCGTCGACGCCTCCCCAGATGTTGTCACCCTCGAGAACAGCGATGATTTTGTCGTCTGCCTCGCCTCCATCAATCATCTGAATACCGCCGACAACTCGCGCGTTCAGGAGAATATCGGCACGGGTGATGAGTCGTTCCGAAAACACACAAATATCCAGAGGATCTCCGTCCGCAACCTCTGCATGTTCACACCGCTTCGCGACTTCTTCAGCACAGTAGGTCCTCGGAATGAACCCGTAAAGGGCTGGCGGTGTTGCGGTCGTTCGCTGAGGTCGATCAACGACCAGAAACCCCGTGTTTTTATCGAGCTCGTACTTCACCGTGTCGCTTGGCAGCATCTCAATGTATGCCTGAACAGTCCCCGTTTCAGCACCACCTTCCGGGAACGGTTCCAATCCGTGCCATGGGTGGCGTCTGTACGCTGAAAAGGGTTCGTCACGATACATCTAATCGTCTCCAGTTGGGAAAAGGGGCCTTTTTGCTCGGGCGCGGGACCAAATCTCTTCGGCCGGCGGGCGGCGATTCTAAAGGAACGGCAGATTTACGGCTAGTAGCGGTTGCCGGATTGACTACCTGACGATCTCACATCGGGGGCAAACGTTTTGGCACCAGCTGGTTTTTTAGCTTGATGTAGTTGGGGAGCCCTCGCTTGTAATCTGGGTAGGCTTCCCCTTGGATAAGTGGTTCGAAATAGCGTCGGGCTTTGTCGGTAATGCCAAATCCATCACGAGTGATAAAGCTGCGCGGCATTTTCTTCTCTTGATTGGCGACCTTGGCAAGATTGGCTTCAACGATCCGCCATTTGTAGCGGGAACCTTCCAACCGCTGGATAGCAGGCATGACCGCATTCTTTCCAGCCAATGCCATTTCCACCGCAGCTTTGCCTACCGCATAGGCCTGATCAACATCTACCTGACTTGCTATGTGACGCGCCGCTCGCTGAAGGTAATCGGAAACTGCCCAGTGAAATTTATAACCCAGGGTAGAGCTGATCATGGTGGCGAGTGTTGGCGCAACTCCGCCCAGTTGCGCGTGGCCAAACGCATCTTTGGTGCCAGTGTCACTCAAGAAGTTTCCATCGGCTGTTTGCGCTCCCTCGGAAGCCACGATCACACAATATCCATCCCGCTCTACGGTACGTTTAACTTTTGCGAGAAATGTTGTTTGATCAAAAGCTACTTCGGGAAAAATGATGACCTGAGGCGCGTCGTCGCGGCTGTTGGCAGCCAGTCCAGCCGCTCCTGCTATCCAGCCAGCATGACGTCCCATGACCTCGAGGATAAAGACCTTGGTGGACGTCTCGCACATTGATGCCACGTCGAGTGCGGCCTCTCGTGTGGAAACGGCAACATATTTGGCCACGGAGCCAAAGCCCGGGCAGTTATCGGTTATCGGCAAGTCGTTATCGATGGTTTTAGGTATGTGAATAGCTGTCAAGTCGTAGCCCATCTTCTTGGACAGCTGAGATACTTTCAGACAGGTATCCGCGGAATCACCACCGCCGTTGTAAAAAAAATAGCGGATGTTGTGGGCCCGAAAGACGTCGATAAGGCGCTCGTATTCGGCTCTATTTTCCTCAATGCTTCGCAATTTGTAGCGACAGGATCCGAAGGCGCCCGATGGAGTGCTGGCGAGGGCTCTAATGGCTCCGCTTGATTCCCTCGACGTGTCAATGAGTTCCTCACGGAGTGCGCCAATGATTCCGTTCCGGCCCGCATAAACCTTCCCAATCTCCTTTTTGTGGAGTCGGGCGGTCTCTATGACCCCGCAGGCGGAGGCGTTGATAACGGCAGTAACGCCGCCCGATTGGGCGTAAAAAGCGTTCGCTCTTGGCATAGCGTGTTCTCTTGGGGGGGGTAAACACTGTGTCTGGCTGTAAGGTAGACCCGAATTACCCACGATGCAAATGCCGCCTTCCTCCGTCCTCGTGCTAAGCTCGGTGCAACAGCCAAGAGAGCAGGCTTGTGGCAAATCACATACATATCTTGGGGGTGTGCGGGACCTTTATGGGGGGGCTTGCGCTTCTCGCCAGAGAGCTTGGGCACGAGGTCACTGGATCGGATGTCAATGTTTATCCGCCAATGAGTACTCAGCTCGAGGACGCGGGTATTCAGCTGATGGAGGGGTACTCTGCGGATAACCTTGCTCGGCGACCAGACCTCGTTGTGATTGGTAATGCCCTCTCTCGGGGGAATCCCGAGGTGGAGGCGGTGCTGGATCAGGGGTTGCCCTATGTGTCGGGACCCCAGTGGCTGGGAGAGCGCGTGTTGCCGGGGCGCTGGGTTCTGGCGGTATCTGGAACCCACGGGAAGACGTCGACCGCGAGCATGCTGGCCTGGTTACTCGAAGAGGCCGGCCTGGCGCCGGGGTTCCTCATTGGTGGGGTGCCGCATAATTTTGGTCTTTCGGCACGATTGGGAGGCACTGATTTTTTTGTCATCGAAGCAGACGAGTACGACACCGCTTTTTTTGATAAACGCTCCAAGTTTATTCACTATCGCCCTCGGACCTTGGTGATTGGCAATCTAGAATTTGATCATGTCGATATATTTCCGGATCTGGGGGCCATAGAAACCCAGTTCCATCACTTGATCCGCTGTGTTCCTCAGTCTGGGCTAATTATAAGGCCCGCGTCTGACGCAATTGATCGTGTGATCGAGCGTGGTTGCTGGACACCCCAGCAACAGCTCGGGTTTACCCCGACTGACGACTGGCAGATTCTGCTGCACCGGGAGGATGGCACCGAGTTTGCGGTTCGCGACCCCCACGGAAACACGACAGAATTTCATTGGTCTCAACTTGGTAGACACAATCTTGCCAACGCGTGCGGCGCGATCGCCGCTGCGCATCATGTCGGAGTTGCGGTCTCTGATTGTGTTGGCGCCATGGAGTCTTTCCAGGGCGTGAAAAGAAGGCTGGAGCTTCGGGGAATCCCCGGAGGGGTCAGCGTCTACGACGATTTTGCACACCATCCCACGGCAATCGAAAGCACGCTGGCGGCGGTTCGTCAGCATCAACCCGATAAAAAAATTGTCGCTGTTATTGAGCCGAGGTCAAACACAATGCGCTCGGGGGTGCATTCAACGGATCTGACAGCAGCTACTGAAGCTGCCGATCAGATTTTCTGGTACCAGCCCCCCGAAATGAGTTGGTCGCTTGCTGATCTTGTGGCGGGTAGTGCGAGACCCACGGCGGTGTACTCGGCTATTGATGAGCTGGTGGCGGCAACCGCTGGCGCAGTCGGGCCGGGAGACACAGTGGTCATCATGAGCAACGGCGGCTTTAACCAATTTCATGAGCGGTTACTCGCTTTTCTCGAGGATCGGTGAGAGCCCCCTCGATGCGGAGATGTGCATGTTATCAATCTATCGGCGATTAATCGTTGACTGTGCTTTGCCGTTGCTTGGTATAGCGACTGTACTGGCGACGCTGGCTATGCTGCAGATCGGTAACACTCGACTTGATGCGTCCTCGGATGCCCTGTTGTTGCAGGGAGATCCCGATCTGGCCTACTTCCGGGAGACCAGCAGGAATTACTCATCGAGTGAGTTTTTGATTTTGACCTGGCAACCCCCCGGCGATCTGCTCTCGCCGGATTCACTGGAGCCTTTGAGCGGCATCACCGAAGAGTTGCGACAAATCCCGGGTGTTTCGAGTGTCACCAGCCTACTCGACGTTCCCCTGCTTGAAAGTCCACCCCTTTCTCTGTCGGACCTTGCGAAAACAGAAGCATTGCCAACGCTTTCCAATCTCGACGTTGACCGGGGTCTGGCCTACCGTGAGCTGACGACGAGCCCCGTATACCGCAACCTACTCGTGGGTGAGTCAGGCGACGTGACGGCGATTCAGGTCACTCTGGTATCTAACCCCCTATTGCAGCAGCTGCTTGATGAACGGGAGGAGCTACGAACTCTCGATCGACGCGGCGATCTGGGTGACGCCGAACAGCGACTCAAAGAAGTTGAAGCCCAATATGATGCGCTGTTGGCTGCAGAAACTGACGAGCGCGCTGCGCTTGTCGCGTCGGTCAGGACGGTGGCTGTGCGTTATCAACCCTATGCCAAGATTTTCGTCGGTGGGGTGCCGATGATTGCCGCTGACATGATTGCTTTCGTTAAAGCGGATCTGGTGACTTTCGGGATTGCGATTCTGGGCATCATGCTTGTTGTATTGGCAGTCATTTTCAGGGATTGGCGCTGGGTAATGGCACCCTTGGTAAATTGCTTGTTAACAGCGATCCTTATGCTGGGCTTTCTGGCCTGGACCGATTGGCGCATGACAGTGATCAGTTCAAATTTTGTGGCGGTGCTACTGATTGTGGTGCTTTCGCTGTCGTTACATCTGATTGTTCGTTACCGTGAGTTGGAGGCATCTTCTCCAGGCCAATCCCGCGGAGAGCTGGCCGTGGAGGCAGCGCGGCTAATGGCCGTTCCCTGCCTCTATACCGCGCTGACGACTTTGGTCGCTTTTGCCTCATTACTGGTTGCGGGTATTCAGCCGGTGATCGATTTTGGCTTAATGATGAGTCTCGGTATTGTGGTGGGCTTTTTTTGTACTTTCTTGGTGATCCCGGCCTTGATGGTGGTATTGCCGCGTTTAGGCGAGGGCAGTCGTAATCAGTCATCCCGCCCAATGACGCTTGTTTTTTCCGAATGGGTAGTGCGTTACGGAAGTGGGGTCCTCGGCATCACGGCAATCCTGACCGTCATGACGCTAGTGGGTATCTCGCGTCTTGAGGTTGAAAATCGATTCATAGATTACTTCAAGGAAAGCACTGAAATTTATCAGGGCATGGAACTGCTGGATTCAAAGCTTGGAGGAACCATACCGCTGGACATTATTCTGTACCCACCAGAGCGAGAGCAGCTGTCTGGGTTGGCTTCTTCACAGTCAGTTTTAGGGGTCGACCCCGAAACTGATTTTGCCGATCCAATAACGGATGCCTTGTTGGATGATCCCTTCGAGGACGACTTCTTGGCGGACGATCCATTTGCTGGCGAAGATATTTTTGCGAGCGACAGCAGTACTAAACCGGCATACTGGTTCACACCAGAAGGTCGCCTGTTATTGGACAGGGCCCATCTTCTCGTTGATCAGCGCGAGGAGACGGGGAAGGTGCTTTCCTTGTCGACTGCCTTCGAGGTCATGGATGGCTTATATGGCGCGCCGTTGGGAGCAATAGAGCTTGCGCTTGTTGAGAACAGCATGCCTGAGGATGTAAACAACACGCTGGTATCGCCATATTTCAACAGGGAGATGGATCAGGCGAGAATATCGGTCCGTGCGATGGAAACCAGCCAGTCGCTGCGGCGAGACAAATTTTTGCGCGAACTTCGGGAAACGTTGATTGCTGAGCTCGAGATCGATGCAGAGCGGATCCAGTTCACTTCATTACTGGTGCTTTATAACAACGTCTTGCAGAGCTTATTTAAGTCACAGATCCTCACCTTGAGCGTTGTTTTTGTCGCTATTGGCCTTATGTTTTGGTTGCTATTTCGCTCACTGTCACTGGCGCTGTTGGCCCTCGCCCCCAATATGCTCGCTGCAGGATTAGTGCTTGGCATAATGGGTTTGGCAGGTATCCCCCTGGATATCATGACCATCACTATTGCTGCGATCGTTGTTGGGATCGGTGTGGATGATTGCATCCATTACATCTACCGCTTTCGCGAAGAGTTCGCACTGGACCAGAATTACCACGCGGCAATGCACCGAAGCCATGGGAGTATTGGCCGAGCTATGTACTACACAACGCTGACCGTCATCGTCGGTTTCTCGTTGCTAACCTTGTCCAATTTCAACCCGAGTTTGTACTTTGGCGTTCTCACGGATGTGGCGATGGTTGCGGCCGTCGCGGGGGCGTTACTCTTGCTTCCCAAGCTAATCTTGGTGTTTAAGCCCTTTGGCCCGGGGAGCGTTTCCGGGTGACGATGGCCTGTCGCTCTGGATGTGGAGCCTGTTGTATTGCCCCAAGTGTCAGCGAGCCCTTTTTCGGTATGCCCGAGGGGAAGCCCGCGGGTATGCCCTGTACTCATCTGAGCGAGGATTTCGCCTGCAAACTATTTGGTGATCCTCGCAGGCCCGCGATGTGCTCCCAATTCATGGCGGAGGAGAGCGTCTGTGGTTTTGATCGCAGGGATGCCTTGGCTAGACTAGCCCTACTCGAAATTGAGAGCCAACCAGTCAGGAGCTGATACGCCGTAATGACCGAGATCCCATTGTTCCCCTTGTCCTCAGCCCTGGTGCCTTATGGCTTAATGCCCCTGCAAATTTTTGAGCAGCGCTATTTGGATTTAGTTGCGGATTCAATGCGAACAGGCAGTGGCTTCGGTGTGGTGTGGTTGCGTCAGGGCTCGGAAGTGAGTGGAGGCAGCGTCGATACACCTCATTTCGGCGATTACGGTACCTATGCGCGGATTATAGATTTTGATCAACTGCCCAATGGCTTGCTGGGTATTACTATTGCAGGACAGGAGCGCTTCGACGTGATCGACGTATGGAGGGAGCCTTCAGGATTGGTCAAGGCAAACGTCGAGATGGCGCAGCCACTGCCACAGGTTGCTATGCGGGATGAGTGGCAATCGTTGGAAATCGTGTTGCGAGGTTTGGAAAATCACCCCCACGTTCAGCGAATGAATTTGTCTATCGATTACGCCAACGCTTGGGAGGTTGCTTTTCACCTTGTACAACTGCTGCCATTCGAAGAATCGATCAAGTATGAGCTTCTCGGCATTGAAGATATTGACTCGCTGGTCGCCGAGCTAGATGTTTTGCTTAACCAAATATCGGGTGAGCATTGATTCCAATGCCTTATCGTTCTACGGTGGATGACGAGTCACTACAGATACCGAAAGCGCAATATAGAGGGCAGCCATATGTATGATCTAGTCATAAGGGGAGGCACCATTGTTGACGGTCGTGGCGGTGATCCCTTTCTCGCTGACGTCGCCGTTGTGGCCGATAAAATAGTTGCAATTGGCCCAAATCTTGGTGATGCCCGCGAGGTCATTGACGCTACCGGCTGTCACGTGACACCCGGCTTTGTTGATATTCATACTCACTATGACGGTCAGGCGACATGGGACCAGGAGATGGCGCCATCCTCATGGCATGGGGTAACAACGGTTGTGATGGGTAATTGCGGCGTAGGTTTCGCGCCGGCGGCGCCAGATCGCCATGACTGGTTAATAGGTCTGATGGAGGGTGTCGAAGATATACCCGGCTCGGCACTTTCGGAGGGGATGCCTTGGAACTGGGAAACCTTTCCTGAATATCTCGACGCCTTGGAACAGCTGCCTCGAGCGGTGGATGTGGCCACCCAAGTACCCCATGGTGCGGTGAGGGCGTACGTGATGGGTGATCGTGGAGCGGCAAATGAGCCACCCACTGAGACCGACATCGCACGTATGTCAGCGATTGTTGAAGAGGGCTTGAGAGCTGGAGCACTGGGTTTTTCAACCTCTCGTACCGTGTTGCATAAATCGATCGACGGCGAATTGGTTCCCGGTACGACCGCAACGGAGGAGGAACTGATTGGCATTGGGCGTGCCATGGGAAGAGCAGGCCACGGGGTATTTGAGTTGGCGAGTGACCTGCTTCCTGAATGGAATGAGTTTGGCTGGATGGGAGAGTTGAGCAGGGAGACAGGATTACCGGTAAGTTTCACTGCGTTACAGTCGCCTTTAAAGGCGCTTTCCTTTGAGCAGCAGATAGAAACCATGCGCAGGGAAAATGAGGCCGGTGCAAATATCAAAGCCCAGGTCTCTCTTCGTGGCACTGGTTTGGTTTTGGGTTGGCGAGCAACTTTCCATCCGTTCTCATTCAAACCGAGCTGGCAGCAAATAGCAGATCTACCCTGGGAGCAGCAGCTTCAGCATTTGAAAGACCCGTCATTTAAAGAGCGATTGATTGCCGAGTCCAGCGAACTCCCCGCCAGCGACCTCAGACTGCTGGGAGAGCTCATGACGGTAGCCTGGCAAATGCAGTATCCGATGAACGATGGATTCAACTATGAACCTACTCCGGCGGAGTCAGTGGCGGCCCTCGCTGCTTTGAATGAGCAGGATCCGGCTGAATTTGCTTATGAATGCTTGATGGCAAATGAGGGCCAGGGTTTTATCTACTTCCCGCTGCTCAATTATGCTGAAGGCAATCTCGATTTTCTCGAACCGATTCTGCAGTCGCAGGATTGCGTTAATTCTTTATCTGATGGCGGAGCGCACTGCGGAACAATTTGCGATGCCGCCGCGCCCACTTTTTTGCTGCAGCATTGGGTGCGGGACCGATCGGGATATCGTTTACCCCTCGCAGCTGCTATAAAAAGGCAGTGTGCTGATACCGCAGTTCTGTACGGGATGCTGGATCGTGGCGTGATCGAAGAGGGCTTTCTCGCTGATTTGAATGTCATCGACATGGGCTCACTCACGTTGAAGCTTCCCTGGGTAGCCCACGATTTACCGGCGGGCGGCAAGCGCCTTCTTCAAGAGGCAACGGGATATCGGTTTACGGTCAAATCAGGTCAGGTCACCTTTATAGACGGGCGTTACCAAGGCAAGACTCCGGGCAGTCTTATTCGTGGCCCTCAGCCGAGTCCGTCCACTGCCAGCCACCGAGTTGCTGCCACCGATTGACAATCAGGCAGAACAGCTCAGCTGTTTTGAATGCGTCATAGGCAGCCGAATGTGCTTCGCTGTTGTTGAAGTTTAGGCCAGCTCGCTTGCAGGCCTGCGCCAGTACGGTATGACCAAAAGCGATCCCTGCTGCAGTAGCAGTATCAAAGTGAGAAAAGGGATGAAAGGGATTACGCTTTATCTCGCAGCGGTCATTTGCGGCGTTGAGAAAGCCAGCATCAAAGTGGGCGTTGTGCCCCACGAGAATCGCCCGATTACACCCTGTGCTTCTCACCTCTTTGCGCACCTGCGCATAAAGCTCCCCCAGCGCAATCTCTTCTGGCACCGCATTGCGGAGTGGATTTTCAGGGTCGATCCCGGTGAACTCCAGCGCTGAGGGCTCGAGGTTGGCGCCCTCAAAGGGCTCGACGTTGAACGTGATCGTTTCGCCGGGAGACAGCAGCCCCTGATCGTCAACCTGCACAAAAGTGGCAGCGATCTCCAGCAGAGCGTCGGTCGCTGCCTGGAAGCCACCTGTTTCCAAATCAACGATAACCGGCAGAAAACCGCGGAAGCGATCCTTTATTTCGGGCTTATCGCTATCGGTCACTGACGGATGCGCCAGTTGAGTAGCTCGCCAGCGCGAAGCGGAATCAGGGTCTCGTCGCCCATGGTAAATGTATCGGGGACGGTCTGACTTTCCTTTACCAACGTTATGGTCTCGGTATTTCTGGGTAAATCATAGAAGTCAGCACCGAAGTGGCTGGCAAATCCCTCGAGTAAGGGGAGTGCGCCTTCGGCTTCAAATACCTCCGCATACAGCTCGATGGCGACATGGGCGGTATAACAGCCAGCACAGCCGCAGGCACTCTCTTTCGCTGCCTTTGCGTGCGGTGCCGAGTCGGTGCCTAGAAAAAAACGGGGGTTGCCCGAGATGACCGCCTTGCGAAGTGATTCCTGGTGGCTATTTCGCTTCAAGATGGGCAGACAGAAGTAGTGTGGTCGGACCCCGCCTACCAACAAATCATTTCTGTTGTACAGCAGATGATGTGCCGTCACGGTGGCAGCGACGCCGTCTCGGGCCTCCGCTACGAATTCGACTGCATCGGTGGTGGTGATGTGTTCAAAGACCACTCGGAGTCCGGGGAAGTCTGTTACGAGTTTACTCAGGAATCGATCGATAAATATTTTTTCTCGGTCGAAGATATCAATATCGCTATCGGTGACCTCGCCATGTATCAACAAGGGTAGTTTGTGCTTCTCCATAGCCTCAAAGACCGGGTAAAGGTAAGTCAAATCGTTGACGCCCGCCTCTGAGTTTGTCGTGGCTCCCGCGGGATACAGTTTTATGCCGTGAATGTGAGGTGACGTTGCCGCCTCGGTAACGTCCTCAATGGTTGTCTTGTCGGATAAATAGAGGATCATCAGCGGCTCGAAGTGTTGGTGCTGAGGCTGTCGTGCCGCCAGAATCCGCTGTCGATAGGCCATCGCTGCTGCGGCATCAAGGACTGGTGGAACCAGATTAGGCATGACAATCGCCCGTTGCGCCCAGCCCGCGACGTCATTCACTGTTCGGGGCAGTGCGTTGCCGTCCCGGAGATGTATGTGCCAGTCATCTGGCCTTGCAATGGTCAGGGTTTTCATAGGGCCTTCCACACAGAAGTGGCCATTCTAGCAGGGTTAACTGGGCATTCTGTTCCTGCCGGCGTAAAATACCGAAGTTTGGTCCTTACCCACTCAGTTTGGAATTCAATATGTCCTCTGTTAACAAAGTAGTGCTGGCCTATTCTGGAGGCCTGGATACCTCCGTGATTGCCCGCTGGTTGCAAGAGACCTACCAATGCGAGGTCGTCACCTTTACCGCCGACATTGGACAGGGTGAGGAGGTAGAACCGGCCCGGGCGAAGGCGGAGGCCCTGGGCATTAAGGAAATTTTTATTGAAGACCTGCGCGAAGAGTTCGTCCGGGATTTTGTTTTCCCTATGTTTCGCGCTAATACCATTTACGAGGGTGAGTATTTGTTGGGAACATCGATCGCCCGACCCCTCATTGCCAAGCGCTTGGTGGAGATTGCTAGCGAGACAGGTGCCGATGCCATTTCCCATGGGGCCACTGGTAAAGGCAACGACCAGATTCGATTCGAGTTGGGGGCTTACGCGCTGAAGCCCGGAATTCAGGTGATAGCGCCCTGGCGCGAGTGGAGTCTCGGGTCAAGGGAGTCATTGATGGCTTATTGTGCGGAGCATGATATTCCGGTTGATTTCTCAAACGTCAAGAAAAAGTCGCCCTACTCAATGGATGCGAATCTGCTCCATATTTCTTACGAGGGAGACATACTTGAAGACCCTTGGATTGAGGCCGAGGAAGATATGTGGCGATGGACCGTGTCACCAGAGGCGGCTCCAGAAAAAGCTGAGGAGCTCACGCTCACCTTCCGAGGAGGTGATCCGGTCGCTATAGATGGGGAGGCGATGTCGCCAGCGCAGATATTGGAGACCTTAAATCAGCGCGGCGGCGCACACGGGATTGGTCGAGCGGATATTGTTGAGAACCGGTACGTGGGTATGAAGTCCCGCGGATGTTATGAAACTCCCGGCGGGACTATTTTATTGCGTGCTCACCGGGCGATCGAGTCCATAACCCTTGATAGGGAAGCTGCGCATCTCAAGGATGAATTGATGCCGCGCTACGCCAAACTTATTTACAACGGATATTGGTGGTCCCCAGAGCGCGAGATGATGCAGGCGGCCATTGATGCCACCCAGACCTGGGTCAACGGTGATGTACGACTCAAGCTGTATAAAGGAAATGTCACTGTCACGGGGCGACGCTCAGAGGATTCGCTATTTGATGCTTCTGTGGCGACCTTTGAGGAGGATGAGGGCGCCTATGATCAAAAAGACGCCGGTGGTTTTATCAAGCTCAATGCACTCCGACTTCGTATCGCATCGGGCAAGGGCAGGAGTCAGGGCTAGGTAATCGCCTGCATTGGCTCAGGGGAGAAGGACATGGGTGTAGCGGAAAATCCAACGGGCGATGGCCTGAGCAGCAATGAGTTTGACGTCATCATTATCGGTGCTGGCCTTTCGGGTATCGGCGCCGCCGTGAGGCTTCAACGCGACTGCCCCGGTACGAATTTTGCGATTATTGAGCGTCGAGATGCAATTGGTGGCACGTGGGATCTTTTCAGGTATCCGGGCATTCGCTCCGATAGTGATATGTATACCTTGGGTTATGACTTCAAACCCTGGTCCTCTGACAAGGCGATCGCCGATGGCCCGGCTATTCGGGAATACGTGAATGAAACAGCCGATGAGTATGATGTGCGCTCACATATTCGATTTGGGCAGAAGTTGACGGCCGCCGACTGGCAGAGTGAGACCAACCAGTGGGTATTAAGCGTTGAGACGTCGGCCGGCAACAAAGTCTATCGCACCGGCTTTCTTTTTATGTGCTCCGGATATTACAGCTACGATCAGGGTCACCAGCCGCACTTTCCAGGACGAGAAAACTACACCGGCGAGTGGATTCATCCGCAGTTTTGGCCCAAGGATCTCGACTACACCGACAAGCAGGTGGTGGTCATTGGTTCAGGTGCCACTGCAATGACCTTGGTTCCCAATATGGCAGCCAAGGCCGCGAAGGTGACTATGCTGCAGCGGTCGCCTACTTATGTGATTTCCAGACCTTCGGTGGACGAAAGGGCCAACTGGCTAAAAAAACATCTTCCGGACCAGCTCGCCTATAAGCTGATTCGCTGGCACAACACGCTCTGGCAGCAAACCATGTACAACCTGACCCGAATCATGCCCAAGGTTATAAAACGCGGTTTGCTGAAGAAAGTGCATGAGGAAATCGGTGACATTGTCGACGTCGAGAAGCACTTTACGCCTCGATACAACCCTTGGGACCAACGTTTGTGCCTGGTGCCCGACGACGATTTGTTCGAGGTAATAAAATCGGGTAAAGCCGCCGTTGTGACCGAGCACATCGAGCGGATTACCGAAACTGGGATCATGCTTAAGACCGGTGAGCACCTGCCTGCTGACATTATTGTGTCTGCTACAGGCATTGAATTACTGATTCTTGGTGGGGCTACCTTTACTGTAGATGGTGAGGCCATCGAGTTTTCTGAGGAGTGGACCTACAAAGGAATGATGTGCTCCAACATCCCGAACATGGTGCAGACCTTTGGCTATATTAACGCCTCATGGACATTGAGAGCCGATCTCATTGCTCACTGGGTATGCCGTGTCCTGAACCACATGAAGGAAAAAGGCTACGCCAGAGTTACGCCGCGGATGCCGGATTCTTTGGCAGAAAGCATGCCTAAGCGCCTGTGGATTGATGATTTCTCGGCAGGCTATATGCAGCGCGTACTGCCCAAGTTTCCCAAGCAGGGTGATAAGCATCCGTGGGTGAATCCACAAAACTATCGAAAAGACAGGAAAATGTTTCGAGACGACGTACTAGAGGATGGTGCGCTGGTATTCGAGGCCGGTACAACGGCTTCAGCTCAGGTTCCACTCAGGCAGGCTGGCTGACACTATCTGTGAGTGCCTATAGCCTTCAGGAGGTAGATGTTTACTGCCCTTATTGTGGCGAGGGTATCAGCGTGTTGCTGAATCCTGAGGATGTGGGCAGCGAATACATCGAGGACTGCGAGGTTTGCTGTCGCCCAATGGAATTCAAGGTCTTAGACGATGGGCGTGGTGGACTCGATGCCATCATTCGCTCGGAGAACGACTAGCGTAGAGGGCCGGTTTGGCGATGCGGTTTGTCGGCATGATGAGCTTCGACAGTTCGACGGATCCACGCCGCTCAATGAGGAGGAGATTGATGTCCAAGGGAGCGTTACAACGCACTGCCCCGAGGTTTCCGCATTCCAAGAGTCTGGCAGGCCTCTTTCTACTGGGTGTATGCCTTCTTTACGCTGTCCATAGTGCCGGCGACAGTGCCATGGTCGCTATGGATGAGATAAACGCCGACGTGCTGGTCAAATCGACAACCATGTGGAACGGCACGACTCTCCCTCCCTATGGTGTCGGTCAGCCAGAAATATCCGTGGTCCGTATCACCGTTCCTCCGGGGCAGGCTTTGCCCATGCACTACCACCCCCATGCTACTGCGGGCGTTTTACTTTCGGGTGAGCTCGTGGTTCATACAGCCGCTGGAGAAACCGCAGAATTGTCCGCCGGGGATGGTTTGATCGAGTTAACCAATCAGGTTCACGCGGGTGCCAACACCGGGGACGAACCTGCCATCATCTTGGTTGTGTATGCGGGGATAGAAGGGGAGCCTGTGACCGTTCTGGCGGAGCACTGCAGTGGCGATATGTGCTCGCAGAATTCACCTGCAGTATCCAAGTAGCGAGAGGCGAGTTTTTAATGGAAGTCTCTTGATCGAACAGATAGTGATTGCAGGCAGTCCGAGTAGTCGTGAAGTGATCCTGCTATCACGTGCATAACGCCATCACGAGCCTCCAATGTGCCTTTTACAAGCAGTAGTTGTGCTGTCATCAGTGCCTCGCGAAAATTTTCCTGAACCTTGGGCCAGACAATCACATTGTGGTTACCTGTTTCGTCTTCGAGAGTCAAAAAAACAACTCCCGAGGCGGTGCCTGGCCGTTGCCGGCAGGTAACCAGGCCGGCAATGCGCACAAATCGATGATTTCCCAAGTGCTGTAGCTCGTCTTGTCGTCGGCACTGACTGAAAGGTTTTGTGTCTCGTAGTAGAGCCAGCGGATGCTCCCTGAGTGTCAGCCCCGTACTTTGATAGTCGGCCAGCACATTCTCGGCTACGCTGGGTGGTGCGAGTAGAATTTCAGCGTCTCCCTGCTTTTGGTACAAACTGGTGTCGTCACGCAATAGTGGCCGGCTCGGTTCCAAACCCATGATTTGCCACTGAGACTGATATCGATTACCGCTAATACTCTGTAAGGCATCTGCCGCGGCGAGTGTCTCAAAATCAGTTTTGTTCAGCTGTGTTCGTCGCCGAAAATCCCCAAGGTTTTTAAAGTGTCCTGTACGGCGTGCTGCAACAATCTGTTGAGCACTGTTTTCGGAAAGCCCTTTTATCAAGCGCAGGCCGAGACGAACCGGTGGTTGCCCGTGATCTGCTTTAGGCAGCAATTCGTGATTCCAGGCACTGTGATTAACGTCGACGGCAAAGAAAATGATGCCGTGGCGCTTTGCATCCTGTATGAGTTGTGACGGGGTGTAAAAGCCCATTGGCTGGCTGTTTAATAAGCCTACGTAAAATGCGGCGGGGTGATGACACTTAAGCCATGCGGATACATACGCGAGAATAGCGAAACTGGCAGAGTGTGACTCTGGAAACCCATAGCCACCAAACCCCTTTATCTGATCAAAGAGACGATTTGAAAAGTCGATACTGTAGCCACGATTGATCATTCCTTCTTTTAACTTTTTTTCAAACAGAAGAAGCTTGCTATTACGTCCCCAGTTGGTGATGGCGCGGCGCAGGGCATCTGCTTCGCCGCCAGTAAAACCAGCGGCAACCATAGCTAAGCGGATCACTTGCTCCTGGAAAATAGGGACGCCGAGAGTCGGTTCCAACACAGATTTGATGGCGTCATTCGGATAGGAGACAGGTTCCAACCCATGTTTGCGTCGTAGGTAGGGATGCACCATATCTCCTTGGATTGGTCCGGGGCGAACGATGGCGATCTCAATGACCAAATCATAAAAACTAGCGGGCTTCAGTCGCGGTAGCATGGACATTTGCGCCCGAGATTCAATTTGGAAAACGCCAATTGAATCGGCCTTTTGCAACATGCGATAGGTGGCCGGGTCCTCTCGAGGAATATCCTGTAAGCAGCGGATTTCCGGATGATCCCGATAAACTAATGCCAGCGTTTTTCTAATGGCTGACAGCATACCCAGGGCAAGAATATCGACTTTTAATAAACCGAGAGCCTCGATGTCTTCTTTATCCCACTGGATGACAGTGCGGTCATCCATGCTTGCATTTTCGACTGGCACTAAATTTGAAATAGGCCCCTGACTAATGACAAAGCCGCCAACGTGCTGTGATAAATGGCGAGGGAAGCCCAGGATTTCCTGTACTAATTGGAGGAAGTTTTCAGCGATCTTGCCTGGCATACCAAAGCCTTGCTGCTCAAAGCGCTGGGTCAGTTCTCGCTCCCTATTCCACCATGCCAGAGATTTTGCGAGGTCATCGATCAGCACGGGATCAAGCCCTAAGGCTTTACCGACGTCGCGAACAGCGCTACGTGAACGATAGGTAATGACCGTTGCTGCCAGTGCGGCTCGGCGGCGAGTATATTTATCGTAGATATACTGGATGACTTCTTCACGCCGTTCGTGTTCAAAGTCGATATCGATGTCCGGTGGCTCGTCTCGTTCGCGCGAGATGAATCGCTCAAACAATAAGTTCACCTGCTCCGGATTGACCTCAGTAATGTGCAGGCAGTAGCAGACAACAGAATTAGCCGCGGAGCCTCTGCCCTGACAAAGAATATGTCGTTCGCGGGCGAAGCGAACAACGTCATAGACGGTTAGGAAGTAATACTCGTAGCGAAGTTCGGTGATCAGTTCGAGTTCTCGATAGATCCGATTTTGAATAGATGGAGGAACACCCGTTGGCCAGCGTTTGGCAGCGCCCAGAGCGACCTGCTCACGTAGGTAGGAGTTGGCATCATGACCTGCAGGTACAACCTCTTCCGGATACTCGTAGCGCAGTTCTTCAAGGCTAAATGTACAACGCTGAGCTATCCGCAATGACTCTGTAGTAAGCGATAGCGGATACAGCGGGATTAGCTTTTCGAGACGTCTTATATGTTGCTGGCTGTTAATTAATCGACGTTGCCCGAGCGACGTCACGGTGGTGTTAAAACGAAGAGCGGTGAGCACATCATGCAAACGCTTTCTTGAGGCGCAATGCATCTGAACGTCACCACAGGCAACCATGGGTAGTTTTAGCTCCTGAGCTAGTTGCCATCGCTGCCGGAACTGGCGCATCTCGTCATTACCGAGTAGCCGTGTAATACCCACCCATACACGCTCTTTACAGAAACGAGCCAATTGTTGTCCGTAGACCTTCTCGTGGTCGCTGTCGTTGGGTAGCCAGATAAGAAGGCAGCGCTTCAAATGAAACAAAATATCCCGAAGGTGGGTAACATATTCTCCTTTCGGTGCGCGTCGCCGTGATCGGCTAATCAGTCCGGCGAGTTCGCCATAGGCAGTGCGGTTGGGTGCCAAAGCGATTAGTCGAATACCTTCACTGAGAATAAATTCACTACCGATAATTAGTTGAAGTCCTACCGCTTTGGCGGCCACGTGGGCTTTAACAACACCTGCGAGAGAGCACTCATCGGTAATTGCCAGCGCCGAATAACCACAAGCGGCAGCGCGCTCCACCAGTTCTGATGGATGTGAGGCGCCGCGGAGGAAGCTGTAATTGCTCAGGCAGTGAAGCTCAGCGTAAGGCATGGTAAAATACTGTATAAATATACAGTATAATTAATTTCTGCCGAGATGCCAGCTCCTAGAGTTATGCAGCCTTTGGAAATCCTTTTTGGTCTTCATCTTTGTGTTGACGGTGATGTGGTCTAGACAAGATGATCGTTGTCCGTCCTGATGAATAAGCGAGATAAAACAGTGGGAGTTTCGTTGAATTTTGCCAAGAGCTTTACGAAAAGCTGTCCGCGGTGGGTGACGATTGCTTGTGTAATGATTCTCGCGGCTTGTACCGGTGTTCCCGAGGGCGTGGAGCCTGTTTCAGGCTTTGATAAGTCCCGTTACCTCGGCACCTGGCATGAAATTGCACGACTGGATCACAGCTTTGAGCGAGGTTTGGTTGATGTCACTGCTGAGTATCGTGTCAACGAGGATGGTTCAATTCGTGTGTTGAACAGTGGCATGGATGAAAACAGTGGTGAGCGCAGAGTAGCCGAGGGGCGAGCAGTCTTCGTGGCTGAGGAGGATCTTGCTCACCTCAAAGTATCTTTTTTCGGGCCCTTCTTTGCGAGCTATATAGTCTTCGAGCTCGATCCGGATTATCGCTACGCGTATGTCTCCGGTTTTAACAAGGATTACCTGTGGCTTTTGGCCCGAGATCCCAGGGTGTCAGACGAGATCCGTGAAGATTTTGTCGAGAGCGCAGTGGCCCTTGGTTTTAACACCGAGAATCTAATCTGGCGTGAGTGAAGAAGTTGCGGCACTGAGACGCGATTGTGTGAGTAAGCGTCTGTTGCTTTGTAAGGTTACAAGAGAAAGGAGGGGACAGAGCGCCCCCTACCGGTTGATTATCGAGACGCGATCTGCGTGTTGACCTTGTTGATCGATTGAATATCACACACGTTTTTCTTGCCATCGACCGTAATGACCAGGGAATCCCAAGGACCGAGCCTGTTCATGCGATGGGGCAGCATTGGCGTTTTGTGTGCGGGACGTACTGATACGTCTGATGCGTCGCTCATATACAGATTACAGCTGTGACTGACAGCCCAACTGTGTTGATCCACCGACATGGTGACGCTTTGAGCGTAGATGTCGACGCTATTAATGTACTTAAGGGGAACGATATCGTCGGCGGCAACTGCTGAAAGGGCGGTTGTGGCTAACAGTCCGATGATTACTTTTTTCATGGAGTCTTCTCCCTGCGCTTCGCAGCGCGTTATCGCTTCACAGCGTGTTAAAACCTGATTTTCCAATGACGCAACAAGGTTGTCTTACTTGATTCTCGGCGCGATGTGACGCCAATGTCATAATAAGGTAACACAACTGAAATATGAATGAAACAAGATTGTCACATAAAATATTGCCAAATCTAAGTGACTGAAAAATATAGAATAAATATACTAAGGTGTGGTCTAGGGAAGAACGCCTTGCACATACCAGCGCTGATTATGGCGGTTTTGGAAGACCCAGATCGGCTGCCCTTCTTCGGTTCTGGCAACGTAGTAGTCTCGACTGATAGGCTGCTCCCACCAGTTATCTTCGATTCGCTCTGGTCCATAAATAAGCTCCAGAGGCCCATTCCAAAAAAGCTGATCATTCCACGCTCTTACGGGGTGGGGCTCTTCTAGTAGCCAGAATGGACGCTGTCCTGGATATGCCCTGAGAGGGGCGGTTGCCGGCTGCTCTTGGGTCAATAGCTGGCTGAATTCGGGTAGATGAGCTTCCCGTAAATCGAGGTATTGAACCGCTTGTAAACCCAGGCGAGCACGGAGTCGATCGATCAGGCTGTAAAGCGACTCATTGGAACGGCTATCGCCGAAAAGGTCGGTTTCAGTCATTACCTCCTGCTGCATCTCTGAAACATCGAGCGACAGTCCTTCAATATTTTCTTCAAGAGAATAGTGCTCAAGCTGTAAAACAGAGAGCTTTAGCCAGCGCTCTACCGAGCGGTGGGCCTCACTACTCCTCACGGTAAGGGTTTGAAATCCACCTTGTGCTCGGAGCATGTGCCAGTTGATTGTTGTGGTTGTTAGCTGCGCAGAGGCAAGAAACCCCTCAAGGCTCTCGAGAAGCTGCTCCATTGCAGGCTGGAGCTCATTACTATGCCTGATTTCAAAACCGAACCAGAGGCTATCCTTAAACTGTTGAGGCGGCAGAAAGTCTGTTGCTAAGCGGTCATTAGTTGCTGTCAGTGCTTGCAGCCATTGATATAGCGATTTGCCACAGCGTTGCGCTATGTTACTCGGGGGCAGGTCAAGTAACTGCCCCAGTTTTTTTATTCCAGCTTTTTCAAGTCGTTCGACAGATTGCTGAAAGTCATTGCCGGGTATCGATAAAAGTATGCGTAGTGGTATAGCCGCAAGCTCTACTCGTTTGTTTTCGCCATCCTCTGTTGAACGCCTGTTATTAGTGTGACCCTCTTTATTGGAGTGACTTAAAAGCCAAGCAGTCCAACGGTTGGGCCCCAAACCGCTGGCGACAGTAAATCCCCGATAAACCAATTTCCTCTTGAGTATGTCATTGAGACGATTTACGTCGCGGTAAAGCTTAAGGCAACTGCCAACCTCTAGTTGCAGTGTATTGTCGTGCCATGCTTCGAGGGTTGGCGTAAATCCGTAGGCCCAGCACAGTAACTGTTTAATGATTTGCGTTTCTCGATTGCGATCACGGCTAAGTAATTTAAGTTCACCGTCCTCTATCAGTGCTCGAGCGGTGGTGCTGCTTTGCCCCGGTTTTATCCCAGCCGACAGCGCGAGCTCATTGGCAGCAATAACCCGTTGTGACTCCACCACGGCGACCGCCCGCTCTGTATCCGGGGGTAAACATTCCAGCGGTAGAAGAGGGAAACGTAAGCAGAGCCAGAGAGACATCTATCTATAATACTGTATAAATATACAGTATTATAGATAGACTTGGTTATCAGACCAACCAAAAATTCCGAATCCGCGGCCATGACACGACGATGAAATGGGCAAGTCTCAAACAGAGCGCTCCATGTGGCTGTGCCACAGAGATTTAATGGTTACTATCCTCTCCCGCGTTGAGGGACACGTTGGCGCTGGGATAATCTCCATCAGCCAGCGATGTATAAAAAGGTCTACTTATTAGGAACGCAATCATGATTAAGAGCAGCGCTGGGCGCCCATGGGTATGGATGCTATTGGTTTTTTTGGCCGCTACTGTCAGTGGATGTTCCCGCGACACTGTAGACGGAACGGAAGCCGCATCAGAGGCGCCGGTAGATTCCGGCTTACCGGTGGCTCATGCCAGTGAGCAGCTCGCTGACTTTTTTACGGCTCACTTTGATCGCGGTCTTGAGCGCAATCCCCTAACCGCCAGCTATGTGGGGCGAGAGACCCACAAGGACCAGTGGAATACAGTTACTGAGGCGTTTCAAGAGGAATCTCTCGCACTGTTGCGTGATGATTTAGTGCGTGCACGAGAGTTTGATACTGCCAAGCTGTCGCCAAGCGATGCTCTGTCCCAAGATTTATTTATTCGCAATGGTGAGCGGCAGTTAGCGCTGGATGACTTCCGTCACGAGCGCTATGTCATCCATCAGTTTCGCGGACCGCACACTCGGGTTCCAAGTGCGCTTATTAACGTTCATCGTGTCGATGCGATCGAAGACGCTGAGTCATATATCGGCAGACTTAGTAACGTTGCCACTTACTTTGATGGGGTGATCGAACAGCTCAATGTGCGCGCCGAAAAAGGGTTGCTATTGGTCGACTGGATGTACCCCCAAATGATCGAGGCGGCTGGCAACGTTATCAGTGGATCCCCCTTTGATGACAGCGATCAGGATTCGATTGTCTGGGCTGATTTCAAAACCAAGATCGAAGCGCTTCCCATTGAGTCTGCAGAAAAGCAGCGGTTACTCATTGACGCCAAAGTCGCCTTGATCGAGAGTCTCCAGCCCGCCTATCGACGCTTGATCGATACACTCTCGGCTCAGGGTGCGGCCTCTTCAGGTGATGATGGGGTGTGGCGATTTGAGCGCGGTGCTGACTACTATCAGGCCCTTCTTAAGTGGTACACCACCACCGACTTAACTGCCGATCAGGTACATGAGTTAGGTTTGGCGAATGTAGAGCGGCTACAAAGCGATATGCGGGCGCTGATGAAAGCACTTGAATTTGAAGGATCCTTGACCGAGTTCTTTACGTCTGTCAGGCAGAGCGAAACCTTGCGATTTCCCAATACAGACAAGGGGCGGGAGCAATATTTATTCGAGGCAGAAGCCGCTATTGACGCAATGAAAGCGCGGCTACCTGATTATTTTGGGCGGCTGCCCAAAGCCGATTTAACAGTCAAGCGCGTAGAGGCCTTCCGCGAACAAAGCGCGGGCAAAGCTTTCTATCAGGGACCGCCCATGGATGGTTCACGACCTGGAATTTACTATGCAAACCTCTATGACATGAACGCAATGCCCAAAACGGATCTTGAGGCCCTGGCCTTTCACGAGGGGGTTCCGGGCCACCACCTGCAGCGGGCGCTCACCACCGAGCTAGGGGGTATCCCAGATTTTCAGCGCTATCTGTCTTTCACGGCGTTCACTGAGGGTTGGGGGCTGTACTCCGAGTATCTCGCGAAGGAAATGGGCTTTTACACGGATCCTTATTCTGAATTTGGTCGTCTTGCTATGGAGCTTTGGCGAGCTGCACGATTAGTGGTTGATACGGGCATTCATCACAAGCGATGGACTCGAGAAGAGGCGATTGCATATTTACTCGACAATACACCCAATGCTGAATCTGACTGCATTAAAGCGATTGAGCGTTATATTGCGATGCCCGGGCAGGCGACTGCATACATGATTGGCAAGATTAAGATTCTGGCGCTTCGTGAGGACGCTCGCGTGGCACTGGGCGATCAGTTCGATATTCGGCAATTTCATGACGTGGTGTTAGGTAGTGGCCCCGTACCCTTGGATGTACTTGAGGCCAATATCAAGGCCATGGTGGCAGAGGTACACACGGATATTTCAATCCAGTAATGCGCAAGGACGGCCAAGGAAATTACGTCGGGGAGTCAAGAGCACTCGTTGGAAAGTAGCTGAGCGCCGTGCCTCTATCTAGATGGCAGGTAGGCGAAAGTTCAAGCGACAGGTGTGAGACACTGCCCGGTGTTGGTGGTAAAGGTTTCGCTTGGGAGTTCCCATAACTGTGGTTGATTGGGGAGATCATCCTCAGCATCAAGAACGAGATTGGTGGCCGGTTTTCCACCTCGTTGTTTGAGAATATCGATTTGGCGATAGCCTCGAGATACCAGACGTAAGCAAGCCGGCGTGTGTTGATCCTGTGCTTCCCTGTGGCGAAAAATAATACTCAAGGTGTCGTTTTCTGTTGCTGCCAACTGGAGTCGGCGTAATTCGGCGTAGCGATAATCCCCAGCACCAAGCCAACTGAAGACGGCACTGCATGTAGTGCTGCGAATGGCTTGCTCGGTTGCCCAGAGCAGTTCTTCTCTGGTTTTTGGGTGAACAATCAAAATTTGTTCGGTGGGGATGCCCCGTGCTGCCAAGAGTGGTGCATAAGGTGTATTTGGCGGCGCGATAAAAGTAAGCCACCGAGGCTGTGACCCAAGCTTTTCCATAGTGGGTAGCAGTAGCCCCATGGCCCCCATGCCGTTGCCATCGGTGAGGATTTCGATACAACCCATCATCGGCCATCCTCTGAGAGCAAGCTGATCATCAAGCGCTTCAAAGCCGGTGGGTAGCGCGTCGAGTGCATGCCAGTCGCTATTGGCGGACAATGGTAGTGTCTGGGGAGGGTTGCCAGGGTCCAACCCCCGCCAAGTGTCGGGCCGACTTATAATGGGTTCCAGTGAATCGTGCATGAGCTACTCCGCGATTATCAGGTCGGTGTCGCCTTGAGGGCCGGTAAAGAGGCCACAAAAGTACTGTATAAAAAAACAGTATTCTTAATAACGCCTAAAAGCAAGAGGTGGGCGATTGGTGAGTAGTAAAAAGCGACAGGTACGCCGCTCAGCCCTGAAAGAGCCCGTCTTTTTGCGTTATTTCCCTGCCAGCTGGTTCTCCAGTCTTGGCTCGTGGATGGTTCGTTTTCTACTTGGCTGGAGTGCCTGGGAAATCACCCATTCTGCGAGTTGGGTTGGCCTGACGGCAGCATTGATGCTTGGGCCGGTGTTTGTATTGTCGCCGCTGTTTGGCATCGTGTCGGATCGCATTAATCCGCGCCACGGCCTGGTGATCTCAATGCTGGTTCACGCATGCATTGCACTGGCTGGTGGTGCCTCCATGCTGGCGGGTATCTTTGATCTGCCCCTACTTATGATGTTGGCTCTTGCCTTGGGCGCGGCTACTTCCTGGCACACCCCTATGCGCCTCGCCCTGATCCCGGTCCTGGTTTGTCGCGAGGCACTTCCGAGTGCGGTGGGCCTTTCCGCAATGACGTTTAACACCGCGCGAATATTAGGTCCTGCGGCAGGAGCCTGGTTGCTGGAGATTCGCAATGTGGCGGATGCGTTTTTTATTGGCATGTTGATGTTCGTCATTTCCGCCGCGATTCTTGTCGGTTTGCGGGGAGTCGGCAGCCGCACACCCCGTGAGCGAGAGCCGCTGGCCGCGCAATTTCGTGCCGGCTTACGCTACGTTCGCCATAGCGAGGGTCTTCGCCTGATCTTCGCATTAACAATGGTGAACGGCTTGTTAGGCCGCACCGTCATAGAGCTATTACCGGCGCTAAATGGATTTTTACTGGGGGCGGGCTCGAGCGAGCTTGCCACACTGACAGCGAGTGCTGGGGTAGGATCCATCGTCGGGGGACTCGTACTGACGCGCCAGCACGCAGACAATAGTCGACTTTTCCATCTGGTGAGTCTGTCAGTATCGCTTGCTGCACTGCTACTCCTCACACTGGAAATTGCTACTGATCTGTGGCGGCTCGCTTTTCTGATTCTACTGCTTAGCCTGTTCACAACAGTCGCAGGCACGGCGTGTCAGACGATTACACAGCTTTCAGTCCATGAGGACTATCGCGGGCGAGTGGTCAGCCTGTGGACTCTCGCTGCGATGGGGTCGCCAGCGTTTGGCGCAGCACTCATTGGAGCGCTAGCAGAGGTGTGGGGATTTATCTCAGTCCTTGTATTCACCGGGATTGCCGGCGTTATCGTCATGGCTTGGCTTTATACCCGGCGGGGACGATTGGCAAGCTTGTCGGTGTGAGCGCCGCGCGCTAGAAGGACAATCAGCTGATCCAGCGTATGCCAGGGGTTACCTTTGCGGAATCCTTTGGCTGCGCAGTCGGCTTCAAAGGCGAGGTGTTGTAGCTGCTTGATGCTCGCAGGCGTGTGACGAGAATAGGCGCCTTGAATCAGGTTTAGCCGATTCCGCCAAACGCCTCGTTGAGTCATCGATTGACTGATCGAGGCGCCCTTTTGCAAATCCTCATCAATCTGGACGAGGAGCGTAATGTCCCGGGCCAGTGCCCACAGCACGGCGGGCGCCGGCGTTGCTTCGGCTTCGAGGCCTCTCAATGTCCGCAAAGCGCTCCGCGCGTCACCGGCGAGGGCAGTATCCACAAGGCCGAAGCTGCTGTAACGGGCATTATCCAGAACAGAGTCCAGAACTGTCTCGACTGTCACTCGATCGTCGGTTGCCAACAGCTTTAACTTCTCTATTTCCTGCACTGCCGCAAGGAGATTGCCTTCAACCCGTTCGCAGAGAAGCTCAATCGCTTCTCTCTCCGGTTTTAAACCCGCAGTCTGCAACCGCTGCGCCAGAAATCTCGGCAGCTCACGGCTGCCTATCGGCCACACTGGCAAGATGACCCCTGCCTTGTCGATGGCGGTATACCATTTTGCGCGTTGGGATTGCCGATCGATTTTCCCTGAGATGATGAGCAACATGTCGTCACTGTTCATCGACAGGTATTCGATCAGCGCCTTGCTACCCTCGGTGCCCGGTTTGCCAGAGGGCAGACGTAACTCGATAAGTTTTCGCTCTGCAAACAGGGATAGAGATCCGGCGCTCTGAAGCAGCTGCTGCCAGTCACCAGCTCCTCCTATGTCAATAAGCTCACGTTCGGTACAGCCGGAGGCTCGAGCGTGCTGACGAATTGCATCTGCCGCTTCTTGCACCAGCAGAGTCTCATCACCGGAAATAAGATAACAGGCAGCAAGGTTTTTTTTGAGCTGTGCAGGCAGTTGTTCGAACTTAATCTGCATTGGCGCTGATGGTGTAGCTGATACGTCGGATGATCTGTGCCGCGAGATCGGTACGCATCTCTTCTCGCAGAAGCCTCAGTTCCTCGGTTTTACCGACAACGTTGCGAGGGTCATTTAGGAACTGTCGGATCACCATGGCAGTGGTGGGTTCAATCAGAAATTTCCCGTCCTGCTGCAGCTGAATATCGGTCGTCATTGTCAGCTCGACTTCCGCTGAACGCGCCTGAGCAGTGAGGGATAGGTTGCGCTGTTGGAATGCCTCCGAACCGATGCTGACAAGGTACGGGGCATCCATGTCATCAATTATCGTAGCTCCCGAGAGGGTCAATTGCTGTATGAGAGCAGCCGTCAGTTCGTTTCTCGGTTGGGCGCTAATCAGTCGGAAGCTCTTCCCGCTTAATGAGGTATTGCTCGAGGTTTTATCTGTTCCCTTCAGTTGAAAGCCACAGCCATTTACAAAGCAACACATTGCCAGCAGGAGGGCGATGGATAGTCT